>Ga0210392_10000465_pt1 | contig 24898 bp, 22 predicted proteins | sample IncBWC30OmetaG_FD_161057 | JGI IMG/M metagenome (GOLD analysis project Ga0210392, IMG submission 161057) | Forest soil microbial communities from Barre Woods Harvard Forest LTER site, Petersham, Massachusetts, United States - Inc-BW-C-30-O ... | reverse complement strand
CTTTGATGGTGATATTCATGATCTATGTATTTGATACACAGGTCGGCCAGTGGGCCGCCTTGCGATCGTAGCTGGTTGACGGATTAAGGTTGGGAACGAACGGAGTTGACCAAAACACAGGCTGCGCCGGCCCTTGGCAAGCGCGAATTTGGGCGGGTAGTGTCCTAATTTGAAATTGAATTTGTTTTTGGCACGGTTTTCAGAGGTAAAACGATGGATGAACAAGGCTCAACGGCTGGAATTTATCCGGGCTAGATTCAGGCGAAATCGGCCAATTCAGGAGCCTTCGCCCAAACCTTTGTCTCAAAGCCACAAACAGGCATACCGATTTCACCCCTACGGTCTGGGAAATCCAAAGGAAGTGGCGGCTCAGTGGGTGTATCAGCCCCGAGAAGCCAAAGATCCCATGCCGCTGAAGCCCCGCAGGATTAAGCGCAAATCGCCGTTGGTTAAGATTGCGGAGCACTATTTCAAACGTTTGCCGCGTAAGTAGTAATCCACTAAATTATGGCAATGTAACATAAAAATAGATGCTTTGAAAACGAGCTGTGGAAATTTAAAGCCTTTTTCCGTACAGCAAAATAATTTCCATGCAGGAAAATAGTTGCTGCAAAAACATCCCGTTTAATTCAGTGCTGCGTGAATAATTGATGTTTTTAGAAAAAAGTGGAATTTTCATCAACTCGGAGCTTGACCGTTATTCCGGTCTGGGTATTTCTTTTGTTACTTACCAGTGAAAACCACCATTAACAGCATTCCAGAAGCCCGTGAAGAGCTTAAGCGGCTATCTGACTCCATCTCTCAACTTGAACAGTTTTTCGGGGAGATTGAAGGTGCTATGGTTAAATTTGGAGCCAGCCCAAGTCAGGTTAAAAAGCATTCTGCTAACGGAAATTCTTTGGCTGATGATGACGAACCTGTTTCAGACGTGTCTCACCTTCCGTTTACTGATCGTATCTTGATAATCATAAGAGACTTCAAGAATCTTGCAGTGTCACCTAAAGCTATTGTTATAGAATATGAAAAGCGCCATTGGCCTAAACCCGAGAAAGTAAAGCTTTATAGCGCCGTATTTGGCGCAATATCATATCTTTACAACAAAAAGCGATTGATAGAAAGGACGCCAGAAGGTGCCTACAAGCTGGCAGCAAAACCAATTTCGGGAAACAGAGAAACCGCTAGAACGCATGAGGTGGTGAGAACCTGAGTCCGTATTCAGGATTCCTAACCAATTGAGTATCAAATGGGCCGGAGTTAGCGCTCCGGTTAGTATCTGAGACCTGAGAGACACCCTGCGGCGCTGGTATACCAGTTGTCGCAGGGTTGTTTATTTTTAAATGTTACATAATTAAAATGCAGGCATGGCAAGCTCAAAGCATGCGGGGGTTAGGCCCGAGATTTGGCTCCCGCTGCAATAGCGGCCTGTACGGCCGTAATTGGAGATATGACTGGCGGAAGCTCTAAGACGGCCAGCGTGCGGCTTCCATCCTCCACGTCGTAAGCCCACGCATAGCAGCGTTTGGCCTTGGCGTGGCCGATCAGGTCAAAGACCTCGACATTGCCTTCCCATGCGACCTTGCCCTGGTGCATCTCGCGCACGGGCACTTGCTCGACGTGCCTTGAGTCGCAACCGTGCGTGGCCTTGATCGCTTTTTGAAGATGGGCGAGGTATTGCTGGCGGTTCATCGGGCAAGGGCAACCAAGTCGGCCACGCTTAAAGGCGAGCGTTCAACGCCGGCAGCCATTGCAGGAGTACAGCGAATGGTTTTGTGGAAACGGACAAAGTTGTAATACGCAAAGTGGAGTGCCACGGCAGACTTGAAGTTGTCGAGTTTTTTGGAAAAAGCGTTGGTAAGACGAGACAGACGACGGCAGTGCATACGCACGGTATGATTCTGCTTCTCGACGTAAGAGGTCGAGATTTCATCCGGCTCCCCGCTGATCGGCGAACGCTCAATTTTTGTGATGCGCGGTGGGCTGTATCTGCGCTCTTCGGTCTTCTCCGGCGAAGCATAAACTTTTACGATCTGTCCGTAATCAACTTCGCTACCGAAGGCCGCATCTACCGCTTTGGCGTAAGAACCCCACCCATCCGAGGAAAGCTGGACGCGGTTAGTCAGCCGCGTCTGCAAATCCTGAAGGAAAAGATGCGTGCTCACTTCGTCGCGCCTTCCCGACAAAAATGATGGCACAAGCTTTGAATCAGCATCCAAAGCAACGAAGGTGTAAACATCGCCAAACCCTTCGGAGAAATCTTCCGGCAGGCATTGAGCCTGTTTCTTGGCGATAAAGCCCCACAACTCGTCAACCTCAATGCGACGGCAGTTGAGTTCACGCAGACGCCCATCCATAAAATTAGCACAAGCATCCCCTACTCGTGCGCCAAGACGCATAATGGTGTCCCGATGAACGCCGGTCATACGTTCAATTCCTCGGATAGACGCACCCTCCGCGAGCATGGAAACCACGCTCACCTGTTTGTCGAATTGGAGGATATTTGGCATGACTGAGTTTGATTCTTGACTTACTGTAATACAAGAATAGATTCCGTCAAGACCTTTTTTGTATGACAACAAAGAAAAAGCTAGGCCGTCCAAAACTTCCAAAAGGCGAAGCTAGGACGGAGATTTTGCAGATACGTCTGACTAAATCGGAACTGACAGACGTTGAAAACAAGGCAAAGTCGAAGGGCGTCGTGCTGTCAGAATGGGCACGTACTGCAATCGTTGGAAAATAACGACCGTTCTGGAAATGCCACCTGTGATATCATCTCAAACGGCTGTTGTTGAGTAGATTGCATCAAAATGTAAATAGTGCGCCTATTTGTAACTTTGGAGATTTTAGATTAAAGTTGCCCTACAATGTACCGGCGTGGCACTATTACTCGGATACATGGTCTCTACCGTCGTCATGCCTGTAAACGCGCTCCGAAAGGAATTTGATTACTATCTCGCCCATCAGGACGAGTTGGTGGCGAAATATAGTGGCCGGGTGGTAGTTATTAAAAACGAATCGGTGATCGGAGACTATGATTCCGAGCCTGAGGCCATCGCTGCGACAAGCAAAGCCCATCAAATGGGCACGTTTTTGGTGCAGCGGTGCACGCCCGGCTCCGAATCATATACCGGCGTTTATCACTCGCGGTTCAGTGTTTAACGGTTGGCCTTATGCGGACACCGGTAAGCGGGGGCAATTGTCTAACCGAGCATTTCCCGGGACATGCCGCCGTTTTAACCTCAAAGGTGAGCGTTACGAGCGGATTTGATAACAAGGCGTGTCCCGTTGGCTACCCCAAGGAACTCAAGAAATCCGAATTTATTGGTATATGGGATACCGGCGCTACCATGTCGGCCATAACCCAAAATGTAGTTGATGCTCTCGGGTTGGTTCAGACCGGAGCACGGCAAATTCACGGAGTTCACGGGGCTGAGACGGTTCCCACATTTAACGTCGCGTTCCACCTTTCGAGCGGAGTTATTTTTACGTCAATAACCGCGAGCTTAGGCAAGTTGGTGGGCGCTGATATCTTGCTCGGTATGGATGTCATCGGCATGGGAGACTTCGCTGTGACTAACCATAAGCGCTATACGACAATATCGCTTCGCATCCCGTCTCAGGAATGCATCGATTTTCTTGCGCGGGCTAATAGCAAAAAGGAAGTGAACCCTCATTCACTTAAGCCACTTTCACCTCCAAAGGCTGCGACAAAATTTGCAGGTACACCACGCAATGCTCTTTGTCCGTGCGGAAGCGGCAAAAAATTTAAAATCTGCTGCGATGGTAAGCCGGTTACTCCGTCTGTCCCGTAATTTTTTACCATGACGGGTTCAACCGTTGAACTCGACAGCAGCGCAGAAATGACATCCTTAGTGCGTGGCCTTCAATCACGCCCAGCTATGAGAGCATATCTCCTTATCGCCGCCGTTGCCGGACTTTTACTGACTGGCTGCTCCTCCGAGCTTTCTTCAGGATTTAGCCAATATTATGAACCGAACGAGCATCTAAATCCAGCCACGCAATTTGCTCCGCATACCGCCCCGGCAAAAGTTTTGCTTTCGACTGATCTGGTAAAAGATTGCACGTACTTCAAACAATCTGGCTATGTCGTAATCGGCCTATCTTCTTTTTATTCAAATATTAAAATAGATCAGGATGATATGCAGGACAAAGCCAATGAAGTTCAGGCAGATATTCTGCTTTGGAGTTATGAGTTGATCGATTCACGCTCAGGAATGGAAGCAGCCCCGGTATTTGTTCCCGGCGCAAACAGCACGAGTTTTATCAACGGAAATACCAATGGCGTGCCTTTCGCCGGGACTGCAACTACACAAACAGCGCCAACCGTAGGAGTTCAATACGTTCCAGTCACGGTCAATACCTACCGCTACACGGGCGTATTTTGGAGAAAGAGCTTGGCGCAGTAGCCGAATTCCAAATTAGGACACTACCTTTGGGCGGGTAGTGTCCTAATCTGGCGACTACCTACTTCCTGATCGTCTCTTTTGTTTCATTCCGCCATCGCCTTAATTTCCTCATCTGCAAGCACACAACGATTATAAGCATAAGCACAGCTACACCAATGCCATACCATGCCTTGCGGTTAGGGCTTGGACCGTAAATGGCCATTGCGGTAAGTATGGCCAGCAGAGGAATGGCAATACGACCTATCCAAAAAACTGTCGAAATTAAAGGACGGGTTTTCTTGAGGCTGGACATATAAAATAATCGACCCGCTTAATTAACAGGCGTCAAACGATCTCAAATGCGCGGCGGTTACGCCGCCGCCTCGACCTGGGCTAACTCGAGCTTGGGCACGAGGATATGCACGATGAACAGGGACATGGGGTAGGCCATGCTGGCCATGGCAAAAATCGGCAGGTAGCCGCCCGTGTTCTTCACGACGATTCCCGTGATAAAGAAAAGGGTCATGCCGCCGAGGGCTCCAGCCATGCCGGCGAAGCCGATCACCGAACCCACCACGCGTTTCGGGAACATATCCCCGGCCAGGCTGAACGAATTGGCCGCCCACGCCTGGTGAGCCGACGCGGCTACCGTGATAAGCACAGCGGCCAGCCATTTATGGTCCGTCATGGCTGCAAACACCACTGGCATGACACAGGCCGCACAAATCAGCAGCGTGATCTTACGCGCCTTGTTTGTCGTCCAACCCTTTTTCATCAAGGCACCGGGCAGCCAGCCACCAGCAATACTGCCGACTGAGGCGACAACGTAGATCAGCATGATCAGGTATTTGCGCCCATCCGGATCCAGGTGGAATTTCTTATTAAATAAGTCGGGGGTGCTAAAAAGATAAAACCAGAAGAAACAATCGGTCATGCCCTTGGCCACCGCGACCGCCCAGGTTTGCCGGTGGGGGAAAAGCCGGCTCCAGGGAATTTTGACCGTGGGTTCAACCGCCTCGCCCCGGATGAGGGCGAGTTCTTCCTTATTCACCTTGGGGTGATCCTCCGGCTTTTTATAGAACGTCAGCCAGGCCACGATCCAAAGCAGGTCGATGGTGGCGGTGAGAATGAAGGCACCGCGCCAGCCCAACGCAAAGCTGCCCACGTTGAAGGCGAGCACCCAGGGAAGCACCCGCGGCACCAGGATACTGCCGACGTTGGAGCCACAATTGAACAGACCCGTGGCCAGCGCGCGATCCCGCTTGGGAAACCATTCGGCCACCGTCTTGATCGCCCCCGGGAAATTGCCGCCCTCGCCCAAGCCCAGCAGGATTCGGCAAACAAAAAAGCCCGCGACCGTGCTGCCGAAGAGGGCGCCGATTTCCGGCGCAATCGCGTGCAACGCGGAAGCCGTGCCCCAGAAGGCGCAGGCCAGAACAAAACCCCAACGCAGGCCGAGCACGTCCATCAAGCGGCCCATGAAAAGCAGGCTGATGGCATAGGCCCCCTGGAAAACGACATTCATGTTCCAATAGGCCGCATCCCAAGTCTTCTGTTCAATATGGAGCCGGCCACCCATCTCCGGCGACAGATTGCTGAGCACGCCACGGTCGATGTAGTTGGCAGTGGTTACCCAGAACAGCAGGGCGCAGATGACCCAGCGATAATTGGTCGGTTTTGAGTCAGGGGTTTGGGGTGACATGGAAAGAGGAACTAAGCGTGAAACCACTAATGCACACTAATAAAATTCTTTGTTTTTAACCGCGAATGGATGCGAATGAACGCGAATAAAAGGGATTTTTTAAGAAATTATACTTGGCTACCTTTCGCTGCGACTGGCGTCGCAACAGCCCTCATCGGGCACCATTCCGCACTCCGTCGTATCTGTTGATTCGCGTTCATTCGCGTCTATTCGCGGTTTTAAAAGCAATTCGCGGTTAAAAATCTTGATTTGCGGGTCAGCGGGCGCACCAGCCGCCATCGACGGCCATCACCTGGCCGGTGAGATAATCGGACGCCGCCGAGGAGAGAAACACGACCGCGCCGGCCAGGTCGTCCGCCTCGCCCCAACGGCCGGACGGGATGCGGCTGAGAATTTCCTTCGAGCGCCCGGGGTCGGCCTGGAGCGCCGCGGTGTTGTCGGTGCGCATGTAGCCGGGCGCGATGGCGTTCACTTGCACGCCCTGGCCCGACCATTCGTTGGACAACGCCTTCGTAAGCTGGCCGACCGCGCCCTTGCTCGCCGCGTAGGCCGGCACGGTGATTCCGCCAAAAAATGTGAGCAGCGACGCAACATTGACGATCTTGCCCGAACCGCGGGCGAGCATGTGCTTGCCCGCCGCGCGACACGCAGTGAACACCCCGTTGAGATTCACGTCGATGACGGCGTCCCAGTCCGCGTCGCTGTAATCGGCCGCGGGGGTACGGCGGATGATGCCGGCGTTGTTGACCAAAATATCGAGGTGGCCCTGCCAGGCGATGGCCTGCGCGAGGAGCCGCCCGACGTCGGCGCGCCGGCCCAAGTCGGCGGCGATGGCGGTGGCTTTGACGCCGAGCGCCTCGGCTTCCTTCGCGACCGGCGCGAGCTTGGCCGCGTCGCGGCCATTGATGACGACATCCGCGCCCGATTGCGCGAGGGCGAGAGCCATGGCCTTGCCCAGTCCCTGCGAGGAACCGGTGACCAGCGCGACCTTGCCCCGCAATCCGAACTTTTTTTCAAGGTAGCTCATTTCACCGCATGGTCGCGATCGGCACGGGATCCATATCGGAGAAAGCCTGGTTATCGCCAGCCATCGCCCAGACAAAGCGATAACTGCCCGTGCCAGCGCCGCTGTGGATCGACCATGAAGGTGAAAACACCGCCTCGCGGTCGCGCACGATGAGATGACGCGTCGTCTGCGGTTCGCCCATGAGATGAACCACGATGTTGTCGCCGAGATCGAAGTAGAGATAGATTTCCGTGCGGCGGCTGTGGGTGTGCGGCGGCATGGTATTCCACACGCTGCCGACCTCGAACTCCGTGAAGCCCAGCATGAGCTGGCAGCTTTTGATGCCCTCAGAGGGGATGAGTTTGTTGACGCGGCGGCGGTTGGCCTTCGTGGGATCGCCGATGGGGTCGGTCTTCAGGTCGGCGCGGCGCATGACGGCGGTCGGATACTTGGCATGCGCGGGGGCGCTGACATAATAAAACTGCGCCTGGCCAGCCGTACCATTTTCGAACGCGACATCTTGCTCGCCCAAGCCGATATAGAGGCAGTCGAGCGTGCCGAGCTCATACTTCACGCCGCCGGCGCGCACAACGCCGGACGCGCCGAGGTTGAGGATGCCGATTTCGCGGCGCTCGAGAAAAAAGGCCGTGCCCGTTTCCTTGGAGCCCGGCAGACCGAGCGCCGCCGTGGTCGGCAGGGCGGCGCCGGTAATCATGCGATCGAGGTCAGTGTAGTGTGCCGTGGTCTGACCAGGCTGAAACAGTCCGTCTATCAGAAATTGCTCGCGGAGTTTTTCCGTGGAAAGCGTATTGGTCTCACTAGGACTGGGGAAGTAGTGGATTTTCATGAAGCGGTTAAAATACCGGCAAATGCAGTTACATTAAAGACAGGGAGCCTAAAAGCCAATCAATGGCTTGGCTTGGAACCAATCAAAAACCGATCCAAGGCTGATAATGTTACATAAGCCCTCGGCCAAGAAGGCTACTAAGCCTCATTAGCCGATGCGGGCGGGCGGCCGATGGATACGGCGGCGAGGCCGAGCAACGCGAGCAACGCGCACCACCCGATGAACCAGTCACCGTGCTGCACGTAGTAACTCTGCTGGCCGATCCAGCGTGCGTCGCGCGTCACTCCCATGCCCTGCGTGCCGCGAAAATAGATACTGCCATCATCGTTGGTCAGCACCGTGCGCACATTGCCAAATTCGTCGATCCAGCCACTCCAGCCGGCGTTGCCACAGCGCAGGACCGGCCGGCGCGTCTCCACTGCGCGCAAGACCGAATGCGCCGCGTGCTGGTAGGCCGCCCCACCCTCGCCAAACCACCCGTTGTTGGTCAGCACCACCAGCGCATCCACGCCGGCCCGCGCGTTGTCGCGCGCCAGGCTCGGAAAGACATCCTCGTAACAAATGAGCGGGCCGAGCGTGAGCACGCGATGGTCGAGGTTTATCGTGAGCGGCTGCGCGGCCTGGCCACGGGCATCATCGTCGTCGCCGATGGGGACGATTTTTTTCAACCAGCCCAGCAGCGGGCGCAGCGGCACGTATTCGCCGAACGGCACGAGCTTGCGCTTCGCATAATAAACCGGCGACAACCCCGCGGCCGGGTCGACCACGCACGCGGCGTTGTACCATGCCTCGCCGGGCTGGCCGGCATGCTCGACGGCGATGGTACCGAGCACCAGCGGGGTGTGCGCGCGGCTGACCAGCGACTCGACCCATGCCTGCATCTGCCCGTCGCCGCGCGCGGCCAGCGGGGTCGTCGCCTCCGGCCAGAGAATGACATCGGGATACGACTTCGCGGCATCAAGGGTGGCTTTTTCCAACACCCCGAGGATCTCAGGGGCGCTCGCCGGATCCCATTTTATCGTTTGCGGAATGTCCGGTTGCACCATGGCCACGCTGGCCAGCGGCTGCACATATGACGCGCGGTGAAACGTGTCGCTCAGCGGCAGGATCGTCGCAAACATCAGGATGAGCAGCGCGAGCAAAAATTCCGGCGGGCGGCGGCGCAGGCTGGGCAGGCCGTCGCGCAACGCGCGGTGAAAATACGCGGCAAACCCGAGGTTGAAAATGATCAGGATGAACGACACGCCCCACGCCCCCGTCCACGCCGCGATTTGCAGCACGGCGCTGCGCTGCCACTGGCTGGCCGCCAGCGGCAACCACGGAAATCCGCCGAGAAACCAGGTGCGCGACCACTCGATGAGCACCCATAACCCGCCGAGGCCGAGCATCGCGAGCAGGCGCAGCAGCGCCGGACGGCCGCGCATCCGCGGCATAACCCACCATGCGCCGAGGTACCAGAGGCCCGTCCACGCGCCCATGAACGGCCCGAGTAGAAACAGCCCGAGCCATGTCACGTGGTGCAGCCAGCCGAGCAAAATCGTCCATGCCACCGCCTGCGCCGCAACCAGGGTCAGCGCATAGGATTTGAACCGCGGCCGTTCATACGCCCAGAACAGCGCCGGCCCCGCAAAGGCGTAGGCGAACTCCGGTGTGTTGTACGGCGGAAACATCAACACCGTCAGGACCACCGTGAGCACAAACACTGCCGAGGCCCAGACCGTCCCGGGGTATTTATCAAAAAACGTGGGTTTCGCGGCGTAAGGGTCGTAAGGCGGCAGATCAGACATGGAAGCAGGGAGCCTTGAACATCCAACATCCAACATTCAACATCCAACGTCCAAGTCAGCACATGAAACTCTGAACGTCGAACACTGAACGCCTAACGTCCTCCTTCGCCAAGGCTACGGAGGACAGGTCGAACTTAGAGCGACTTAATTGTCATTCCGAGCCGTGCGAGGTACCGAGCGAAGCGACATCTGCCATCTCACAAATCGATTCCGTGAGATCCTTCGCTTTGCCCTGGATGACAAAAAGTATGCGACGCCCAGGTGCTTCCAACTTAGGAATCCAGATTCGGTATTCAGCGTTCAGCATTTTTCCTAAACCGAGTCGAACCGCGCCAGCGCGGCCGGCAGTTCGCCAAGGCCCCCCAGTTGCGCGAACCGCGCGTGGCCGGCGGGAGCGGCCGACTCCACACTTTCATGGGTCGAGGTGAGGTGATACGGAATATAAGCGGCCGCACCGCCCACTCCGAGCACGGGCAGGATGTCGGACTTGAGCGAATTGCCGACCATGAGAAATTCCGCGGGCGCGACGCCGTGCTTGCGCAGCACGCGCGCGTAGGCCTCGCCGTCTTTTTCGCTTAAAACCTCAACCGCGCGGAAATGCGGCGCGAGGCCGGAGGCGGCCATCTTGCGCTCCTGGTCGCGCAGGTCGCCCTTGGTGATGACCAACAGCGTGTGCGTGGCGGCCAGCGCGGCCACGATTTCCTTCACGCCGGGCAGCAACTCGACCGGGTGGGCCAGCATGTGCCGGGCGAGGTCGAGGATTTGCTGGATTTCCTCGGCGGCGATGCGCCCATTCGACAGGCGGATGGCGGTCTCGATCGCATCAAGGGCAAACGCTTTTATGCCATAGCCGTAGAGCTCGATGTTGTGCATCTCGGTCGCATAAAGTTCGCGGTCCACGGCGGCGCGGTCGTGGTAGCGCGCCAGCAGCGCGCAACAACGCTGATGCGCATCCTCAAAAATGGTCTGGTTGTGCCAGAGCGTGTCGTCGGCGTCGAAACCGATGGTGGTGATCATGGTATCTGAGTAGCGAGTATCGAGTAGCGGGTAGTGAGTAGTACAAGTGCCCGACTTCTAAAAATACCGTCACCGTCGTTAAAGTCATATGTCATTCTGAACGTAGCGAATCCAGTGGAATAACGCCGCAAACCTCGGCTCTGTCCAAGTGGATCCTTCACTTCGTTCAGGATGACAAAAAATTGCATGCAGCTGTGTTGTTTAACCGAGGCTTTCCTGCTCACTACTCGCTACTCGATGCTCGCTACTCCCGCCATCACGCCCCGTGGCATTGCTTGTACTTTTTGCCGCTGCCGCAGGGACACGGATCGTTGCGGCCGACTTTCGGCAGATCGCGGCGGATGGTGACGGAAGGGAGCTTGATTTCCTTTTCACCCTGCGACGAAGACGCCGGTGCCTCGGCCGCGCCGCCGGAAAACGTAACCCGGCTCGTCACCGTGGGAGCCGGTGGCGGCGGCAGAGCGGCGCCGTTGGGCGCGGCCGGTGGCGACTCCGGTGCCTGCATCCAGCCAATGCGGCGACGGAAAAGATTGGTGCAGATCTGCAGCCGGACATTGTCCATCAGCTCGGAGAAACACGAGTAGGCCTCGTTTTTGTATTCAACAAGCGGATCCTTCTGGCCGTAGCCACGCAGGCCGATGTGCTTGCGCAGGTCTTCCAGCTCGGTCAGGTGCTCCTGCCAGTGGTGGTCGATGGCGCTGATGACGATGTAGCGCTCGAGCATGCCCAGCGCCTCGGGCGGCTCGGCCGCCTCCTTCACCGCATAGGCTTGCTTGATGCGCTCGATCAACTGTTTCGCGAGCGAATCAATATCATGGCCGGTGAGTTCCTCCGCCTTGAGGCCGATGGGGAAATGCCCATTGACCCAGACCACGAAGCTTTCGATGGCCGCGGGGCTGGTGCCTTTTCCGCCGTAGCCGGCGGCCTCGAGGCGCGTGGCGAGCTCTTCCTCGATTTGCTCGAAGATGATGTCCTTCGCGCGCTCGGCGGCGAGGGCGCCATTGCGGATGCCATAAATGACCTCGCGCTGCAGGTTGAGGACGTCGTCGTACTGGAGCGCGCGTTTGCGCTGGGAGAAATTCTGCTGCTCGACTTTTTTCTGCGCGCTCTCGATGGAGCGGTTGAGCAGCCAGTGCTCGAGCTCCTCGCCTTCTTTCATCGTGCCTTCCATCATGCGCGAGGCCGTGCCGCCGCTCAGGAAAATGCGGAGCAGCTCGTCCTCGAGGCTGAGGAAAAACTTGGTCAGGCCGGGGTCGCCCTGGCGGGAGCAGCGGCCGCGGAGCTGGCGGTCGATGCGGCGCGACTCGTGGCGCTCGGTGCCGACGACGCAGAGGCCGCCAAGTTCGCGCACGCCTTCGCCGAGTTTGATGTCGGTGCCGCGGCCGGCCATGTTGGTGGCGATGGTGACGGCGCCGCGCAGGCCGGCGCGCATGACGATCTCGGCCTCCTGCTGGTGGTACTTGGCATTGAGGACGGTGTGGATGACGCCGGCGCGCTTGAGCATGCGCGAGAGCACCTCGGAGGACTCGACGGACACGGTGCCGACCAGCGCGGGCTGGCCGCGTTTGTTCGCGGCCTCGATTTCGCGGACGACGGCGGCGTACTTGTCGCGGCGGGTCTTGAAAATGGAGTCGTTCCGGTCGATGCGGATGCAGGGCTTGTTCGTGGGGATGACGACGACGTCGAGCTTGTAGATGTCGTGAAACTCGGTGGCCTCGGTCTCGGCCGTGCCGGTCATGCCCGCGAGCTTCTCATACATGCGGAAATAATTCTGGATGGTGATGGTCGCGTAGGTGCGGGTCTCGCGCTCGATCGCGACGTTTTCCTTGGCCTCGACGGCCTGGTGAAGCCCGTCGGACCAGCGGCGGCCGGGCATGGTGCGGCCGGTGTTTTCATCGACAATCAACACCTTGCCGTCCTGGACGACGTATTCGACGTCGCGCTCATAAAGCGAGTAGGCGCGCAGGAGTTGCGAGATGGCATGAATCTCCTCGCTGACATCGCCATAGCGCTGCTGGGCCTTGAGCTTGATTTCCTCTTTCTGCTCGGGCGTGTACGTGGTGTCCTTGTCGAGCTCGCTGAACTCGGTGGCGAGATCGGGCATGACAAAGGCGTCGGGATTGTCGGGACGGAGATGCTTGCGGCCGATTTCGGTGAGGTCGGCCTGCTGCTGGCGCTCGTCAATGATGAAGAGCAGTTCTTCCTTGAGCCGGTAAAAGGCCTCCTTGTTGAAGTCGGAAGCCATTTCCGACTCGGCTTTGTCGAGCAGCTTGCGCCACTCGGGCGTCTCCATGAGGCGGAGCAGCAATTTGTTCTTCGGTGCACCCGTTTTGACCTGCAACAACTTAAAGATCGCCGTCCTGACGGGGTCGGGATCGATGTCTGTCGCGCCCTGTTTTTTCAGCGCCTCGGCTTCCTGCTTGCGGATTTCCGGTGTTTTTTCCAACTCCGTGCGGGCTTCGCCCACGAGTTTGTTGCAGAAGCGCATCTGGTCGGCGAAGAGGCGGTCGATGGCGGGCTTGAGGCGCGTGAACGGCTGCTCGCGCTCGATGGGCGCGGGGCCGGAGATGATCAGCGGCGTGCGCGCCTCATCGACGAGGATCGAGTCGATCTCGTCCACGATGCAGTAGAAGTGGTCGCGCTGGACCTGGTCTTCCTTGCGCGTGGCCAGGCCGTTGTCGCGCAGGTAGTCGAAGCCAAACTCGCTCGCGGTGCCATAGGTAATGTCGCGCGCGTACATCTCGCGGCGCTGCTGGGACGGCATCGACTGCTGGATGCAGCCGACGGTAAGGCCGAGGAACCCGTAGAGGTGCCCCATCCATTCGGAGTCGCGGCGGGCAAGGTAGTCGTTGACCGTGACGAGCTGGGCGTTGCGGCCGGCGAGGGCGTTGAGGTAGAGCGGGAGCGTGGCAACCAGGGTCTTGCCCTCGCCCGTGGCCATCTCGGCAATCTTGCCCTGGTGGAGCGCCATGCCACCGATGAGTTGCACGTCGAAATGTACCATATCCCACGCGAGCTCGTGTTCGCAAACCATGATTTTTCGGCCGACGAGGCGGCGCGCGCCGTTTTTCACCGCAGCAAAGGCTTCCGGCAGGATCTCGTTGAGGGCGGCGCGCTTGTCGGCCGCCGCGGCGACGCGGGCGCGGAACTCGTCGGTCTTGGCCCGGAGCTGGTCGTCGGTGAGCGACTGGTATTGCTGCTCAAGCTCATTGATGCGCACGACCAGCGGGCGGCATTGGTCGAGAAATTTTCGATAGTGCCGTCCGGAAAACTTTTTGAGGAAAAACGAAATCATGAAAAGGGTTGAATATGTAGCCTATGCCCTGTTCTTGGCAAATGACAAATGCCCGGGGCTAAATGCCAGCGGAAATCGGCTCAAACCCACGCCTGGGCCACGTCGCCCTGCCCTGCCTGCTTACGCCTGCTTGCGAAAATACTCGATGGTGCGCTTGAGGCCTTCCGCGAGCTGCACGGTCGGCTCCCACTTCAGGACTTTCTGCGCGAGCGCGATGTCGGGCTTGCGCTGCTTCGGGTCGTCGGCCGGCAGCGGCTTGTGGATGATCTTGGATTTTCCGCCAACCATCTGGAGGGTGAGTTCGGCCAGTTGCAGCATCGTAAATTCGCAGGGATTGCCGAGGTTGATCGGGCCGACGGTCTCGGTCTGGTTCATGAAGCGCACAAAGCCCTCAATGAGGTCGTCCACGTAGCAGAAAGAGCGCGTCTGCATGCCGTCGCCGTAAACGGTGAGGTCTTCGCCTTTCAGCGCCTGCACGATGAAGTTCGACACCACGCGGCCGTCGTCGGCGAGCATGCGCGGGCCATAGGTGTTGAAGATGCGCACGACGCGGATGTCCACGTGGTTTTCGCGATGATAATCGAAAAACAACGTCTCGGCGCAGCGCTTGCCCTCGTCGTAACACGAGCGGCGGCCAATGGGGTTGACGTGCCCCCAATAACTTTCGGGCTGCGGGTGCACCTGCGGATCGCCGTAAACTTCGCTCGTGCTGGCCTGAAAAATTCGCGCCCGCACGCGCTTGGCGAGGCCAAGGCAGTTGATCGCGCCCATGACCGACGTCTTGACCGTCTTGATGGGGTTGAACTGGTAGTGCACCGGTGAAGCCGGGCAGGCGAGGTTGTAGATTTGGTCCACCTCGATCTTGAACGGATCGATGATGTCGTGCCGCATCAGCTCGAATCGCGGATGCTCAATCAGGTGCTCGATGTTTTGCTTGCGGCCGGTGAAAAAGTTGTCGAGGCAGATGACTTCGCCACCGTCCTTGATCAGCCGGTCGCAAAGATGGGAGCCAAGAAAACCTGCTCCGCCGGTGATGAGGATGCGCATGGGTTAAAATGATTGGGAAATGGACGAAAACGGCAAAGACAGGCCCATTTATTGTTTTCTTTGATTATTGGTCAATAAATAGCGCACCCCGGTTCCACCATTCCCGGAGAATCCTGCGGATTCTTACTTCGCATCATCCGCTTCGTAGCGCTTGATCCATCCCGCGCTCCACGCCGCAAAATCGCCCGCCTCGATGTGCGCCCTCGCCTGCGCCATCAGGTCGAGGTAGAAGTGCACGTTGTGCAGCGTGAGCAGCGTGCCGGCCAGCATCTCGCCGGCCTGCACCAGATGCCGCAGGTAGGCGCGGGAGAAACGCGCCGTGTAGTTGTCCAGTCCTTCGACAATGGGCCGCGGATCCACCCGGTACTTTTCGTTGCGGAGATTGAGCGGGCCGTCGGGCGTGAAGACCAGGCCGTTGCGCGCCACGCGCGTCGGCAGCACGCAGTCGAACATGTCCACGCCGAGCGCGACCATCTTCAACAGTTGCGGCGGAGTGCCCAGGCCCATCGTATAGCGCGGTTTGTCAGCCGGCAAAAACGGCGCGGTCGCGCCGATTTGTTTCAGCATTTCCGGCTCCGGCTCGCCCACGCTCACGCCCCCGATCGCGTAGCCGGGAAAATCGAGCGCCGCCAGCGCCTCGGCCGACCCGCGCCGCAAGTCATCGAACGTCGAGCCCTGCACAATCGCAAACACCTGGTGGCCCGCGGCGAGAAACCCGTTTTCGGTCGCGATCTCCCTGCACTGCCGGGCCCAGCGCAAGCTGCGTTCGCACGCCCGAACGCACGCGTCGCGCTCACACGGCCAGGGCGGGCACTCGTCGAGCACCATCGCGATGTCGCTGCCGAGGTTTTGCTGGATCGTCATCACCTCATGCGGCCCCAGGAACAAGTTGGACCCGTCGAGATGCGATTGGAACGCCACCCCGTCGTCGCGGACGTCGCGCAGCTTGGCCAGCGAGAAGACCTGGAACCCGCCGCTGTCCGTGAGAATCGGCCCGTCCCAGCCCATGAATTTATGCAGCCCGCCCAAGTCGCGGATCAGTTCGCTGCCCGGCCGCAGGTTGAGGTGGTAGGTATTGCCCAGGATGATCTGCGCGCCCACCTCGCGCAGATGCGCGGGGGTCAACGCCTTGACCGTGCCCTGCGTCCCCACGGGCATGAACATCGGCGTATCGACAAAACCATGGTTCGTGCGCAGCCGCCCGCGGCGCGCTGCGGTGGCGGTATCGGTCTTGAGCAGTTGAAAATGGCCGGCCATGGTACTCACCCAGCCCTATGCTTGACCCTGCTGTCAATCCACGGATAATTTTCCCCTGTGCTGCTCGTCATCGACAACTACGATTCCTTCACCTTCAACCTCGTCCAATACTTTGGCCAGTTGGGCGTGGAGCAGCGCGTTTTTCGCAACAACGAGATCACGCCCGAACAGGCCCTCGCGCTCAATCCCGACCGCGTCCTCCTTTCGCCCGGCCCGTGTTCGCCACGCGAGGCCGGCGTCACGCTCGACATCATCAAGGCGTTCGCCGGCAAAAAGCCGATTTTCGGCGTCTGCCTTGGCCACCAGGCAATCGGCCATTATTTTGGCGGACACGTCGTGCGCGCCGACCGCCTCATGCACGGCAAGACCTCGCCCATCCTGCACAAGAACACCGACCTTTTCCACGGCCTGCCGCAAGCCTTCAAAGCCACGCGCTACCACTCGCTCCTCGTCGAGCGCGCCACCTTTCCCACCGACCTCGAAATCACCGCCGAGACCGCCGAAGGCGAAGTCATGGGCCTGCGCCACAAGACCCTGCCCATCTGGGGCGTGCAATTCCACCCCGAGTCCATTGCCACCGAGGGCGGCATGAACATTCTCAAGAACTTCCTGTCGCTGAACTAGGCCCCGCCTCTCGCCTCTAACCTTTCGCCGCTCGCCTATTATATGCGCTGCCCAAAATGCACCTCGATTGAGGACAAAGTCATCGATTCCCGGATCAGCAAGGAAGGCACCGCCATCCGCCGCCGCCGCGAATGCCTCGAGTGCGGCCACCGCTTCACCACCACCGAGTCGTTCGTGCGCGAAGGCCTCGCCGTGATCAAGCGCGACGGCCGCCGCGAGGAATTCGACCGCGAGAAACTCGTCCACGCCGTCCGCGCCGCCTGCCACAAGCGCCCGATCGACCTCGAACAGCTCACCATGCTGGTGGACGACGTGCTCGATGAACTCGAGGCTCGCTACGAAAATGAAATTCCCAGCCGCGCCATCGGCGACGCCGTCATGATCCGCCTCCGCCGCGTCGACCAGGTCGCCTACGTCCGCTTCGCCAGCGTTTATAAAGAATTTCGCGACGTCACCGAGTTCGTGGACGAAATTAGCAGCCTCGGCAAAACCAAGCCGGAAAACCACTGATCGGCGCCCAGCTTCCTTCCCGTTTTGTGGGCGGGGTGCCCTCACCCCGCGAAAATGACAACATGCCGACTCCCGACCGCGACGAGCTCCACCGCCTGCACTTAGTCAACGCGCTGTTCGCCCACCTCACCGGCCACGATCTCTACCTCGCGGATCAGATCAAGGCCGCCATCACCACCAGCCTCGACGAGGCCGAACAACGCGCGCCCGCCGATCCCGCCTTCATCGCCGCCGCCGCCCAGTTGCTCGAAAAACTCTGCGGCCATCTTCCGCAACACGGTTTTTATCACTGGAACGCCGCGCACTCCTTGACCTCCGCCGAACCGCTTTTCGCCCGCGCCGAAATCATGGCCGGCCTCAAGCACCTCGCCCCCTATCGCGAATCCACCCTGCTCGTCACCAACCTCCGCGCCGCGCTGCTGCCGCCCTCGGGCCGCTACACCGAGCGCGTGCGCCGGGATTACGAAAGCCTGCTCGCCCTCATCCGCGATCTCGCCGCCGCCCGCACCGCCCGCAGCGCCCATCTGCATTTGTTGTTCTTGTGAAACTTGGCGCAAAGTCGCCAAGACACTAAGGATGCAGGAATCTGGAGACTTTGCTTCTTTGCGCCTTTGCGCTAAAAAACCCGGCGTATGGCCAAGACCCTCTTTCAAAAAATCATCGACCGCGAAATCCCCGCGCGCATCGAGCACGAGGATGAACGCTGCATCGTCATCCACGACATCCAGCCGCAGGCGCCCGTGCACTTGCTCATCATTCCGAAAAAATTGATCCCGCGCGTCGGCGACGCCACGGCCGACGATGAATCGATCCTCGGTCACCTGATCGTGACCGCCGGCGTCGTCGCGAAAAAACTCGGGCTCGCCAACGGCTTCCGCCTCGTCGTCAACAGCGGCCCCGACGCCTGCGAATCCGTCCCCCACGTCCATGTTCATTTGCTGGCCAAGCGCCAGATGCAATGGCCGCCAGGATGAAATTTGCCTGACGCATAAAAGTCCGGCCCGATCATCCGTGTTTTTTGCTCGCATGCCCTCGATGCGATTACAAATTGCATGGCATGCATCAGCTTCTGCTCGAATGCGACTGCGCAGCCCATGTTCCCGCCCGGCGCGGGAACCCTTTCGTCGTTGTCCGTCTGCTTCGCGCTTGAATTATGTGCCCCGGTCCCGCCAAGAAAACCGCCGGTTGGGCGGCGTGCCTCGCGCTTTTTGCGGTGATGAGCGCAGGACGTTATGACTGGAGCCCGGCAGTCCGTGATTTTGCGATCAGAGGCTATGCGCCTTATCTGTTTTTTGCCGCGTTGTTTTTTCCCACCCTTTATTACGTCCTGGCCAGCTTGGGGATTGGCCGTGATTGGCGCCGGGCCGGGTGCGCGTTGTTAGGCGTGATTTACTCGTTTCCCACCCATTGGCTGGGCCTGGATCGCTATTACCTCTTCCGGCTGGGCCCGACCTACTGGGATTGGCGTGAAGCCGGCCGACCCGTGCCGGAGACGGATTGGTTTTGGGGCGCCCTGCATCGCCTGCCCGACATTCCCTATGAGGCGCCTTTTTTCCTTTTGATCTCAATCGCAGGTTTTCTCGCGATCTGGCTGTGGCAGAAATCCCACCCTGCTACCGCCCATCTCCCCTGGGCGCGCGCCCTGCCCTTTGTCGTGTTCGCCGTGATCCTGTTGCAAACCTGGCTCCATCTTTCCCTGCGCTCGCCCTATACCTACGTCCCCCACTATGAGCAGCCGGCCCAAAACCATTATTGGTATCACGACTATTTGTTTAAAGAGGGCAAGGGGGCGGTAAACCTCGATTATCCCACTTTTCGCTATGCGGAATTGGTTTTCCTGGGAGATGCGCAGGTCCGGGTTGTGTTGCCGGGCCGGCTCTTTCCCATGTTTCTTTCCAGTCCATGGAGCGCGTATATCAACCCCTATTATGTCTGGATTGTCTTCAATGTGATCGCCTGGGGCCTGGCGTGCGTGGCCATTTATTATCTGGCGTTGAACGATTTTGGCCCGCGCTGCGCGTTATTCTCCACGCTTTTCATGGCCTCGGCCCAGGGCGTGATTTTGTATGTGGCCCAGCCAAAAATTTACGTCTTTGGCATCACCGGGGTGGCCATCATGCTCGCCCTGCAACAGCGGCTCTTTGATCCAAAACATTTCCGGCCCACGGGCGCGCTGCTTTTTGCCGCGATCTGCACACTCTATCTGCTGACCTACGACAGCCAGCCCTGGCTGATCGGCCTGGCCCTGATCGCCTGGCTGCGAGGCTTCCATCTGAGATGGGCCCTGTTCAGCCTGGGGCTGGCTTTGATTTTGGACAAAAGTTTTTTGATGTTGCTTGGCCACTTGCCCCAATTGCTGCTGACCCCTGCGATGGTGGCAGTCGGTGATCCGTGGCCGAGGATTAAAGCCATGCTCGTGGAAGGGCACACCACGAGGCTTTTTTTTCAGTCGCTCCGAGCGTTGCATGATTTCTGCCGCGTCATGACCCATGCCTTTAATTTCTGCCTGATACCTGCGCTTGGCGGGCTTTTGCTACCCCGGATTACGATCAAGCGTTATTTGGCGCTGCTCTCGATCGCCATCCCGGCCCTGCTGACTTATTCGTTTTTTGACCTCGGATCGAGCTTCTACACCCTTTTCCCGCGCTTGGTCTACCAAGCCTACCCGCTGGTGTATCTGCTCGGCGGCCTTTGCCTGGCCAGGCTTTCGGAGTGCCAGCCCTCCAATCGCTGGCCCCGCCTGGGGGTGTGGGCGGCAGGCTTAATGGTATTGCTGCACTTTATTTGGGTTAATGCCGACGTCTTTGGCCATCCCGCGATTTATTACTACTGGTTCAACCTTAATGCCGCTTACGCCTAGAATCAGGCCATTGACTCCCAACCCAGGCCTAACAATAAAATAGAGCCAAGCATGTCGCAAAAAATATCTCAGTGCCGCCTGTGCAAATCGACCAACCTTGTCAGCCTGGTCGATTTGGGAGAACAATGCTTTACCGGCATTTTCCCCAAGTCCGAGCATGATAAAGTCCCAAGCGGGCGGCTGGAACTGGCCAAATGCAACCAGTGCGACCTGGTCCAATTGGCGCATTCTTTCGACCTTTCGCTGCTCTATGGGCGCAATTACGGCTATCGTTCGGGGTTGAACGGCTCCATGGTGCGCCACCTCAATTCCATCGTGCAGGACATTGTGAAGCGGGTGGACCTGAACCGTGGCGACCTGGTCATTGATATCGGCAGCAACGATAGCACCACCTTGCGCGCCTATCCCGATCGCGGCCTGGATTTCCTGGGGATCGACCCCACCGGGGTGAAATTTAAAAATTATTATCCTTCCGACGTGCGCCTGGTGCCCGATTTTTTCTCGGCCGCCGCGGTCAAAGGTGCGGTGGGGCCAAAAAAAGCCAAGGTGGTGACTTCCATTGCCATGTTCTACGACCTGGAGACACCCGGCGAATTTATGAAGGAGGTGGCGTCCGTCCTGGCCAAGGATGGCATATGGGTCTTCGAGCAAAGTTACCTGGACAGCATGCTGCGGACAAATTCCTACGATACCATCTGCCACGAGCATCTGGAATATTATGGCTTGAAGCAAATTCACCGCATGGCGACTGAGGCGGGCCTGAAGATCCTCGATGTCGCCTTTAATGACGCCAATGGCGGAAGTTTCCGCGTGACGGTGTCCCACCAGGATTCGCCCCTTCCGGAAAATACCGCCCTGGTGCAGTCCATCCTGGAAAAAGAAGACAAGGAAGGCCTTTATTCCTTGCGCACCTATGAGCGGTTTGCCGCCAAGGTGACGGAGCACAAAAAAACCGTGCGCCAGTTTTTTGAACAGGCCAAGGCCGAACGGGCCCGCGTTCTGGGCTACGGTGCTTCCACCAAAGGCAACGTCTTGCTGCAATACTGCGGCGTGACCGCCCGGGACATGGCCTGCATCGCCGAGGTTAATGAAGATAAATTTGGCTCCATTACGCCGGGCACTTTGATCCCGATCGTTCCTGAATCCGCGGCCCACCTGATGAAGCCGGATTATTTCTTTGTGCTGCCCTGGCACTTCCGGGCGGGCATTTTACAGCGCGAGAAACCCTTTGTGCAGGCTGGAGGCAAGTTCGTGTTCCCCCTGCCTGAACTGGAGATCGTCTGAGCCACGCCATGAGAAAGGCGTTGATTGTCGGTTGCGCGGGACAGGACGGTCGCTTGCTGCAGGAGCATTTACTGCAACTCGGGTACCAGGTGGCGGGCATCGACCGGCATGACTATTGTTCGCCCTCCAAGGAACTGAAACCCTTTGACATTAAATCCCGCGAGCAGGTCGGCGGGCTGCTGGGCTCCTTAAAGCCGGACGAAATTTATTACCTGGCGGCCCACCACCACTCTTCGGAAGAGGCCATCGAGTCCGAGGAAGAGTTATGGCGCCACAGTTTTGAGGTGAATGTGCAGGCCTGGTTGAATTTCCTGGAGGCGGCGCGCACCGACAGCCCGCACAGCCGGCTGTTTTATGCGGCATCTTCACTCATTTATGGTGCCGCCGAGAGCGACCGGCAGAACGAGGATACGCCCTGGCGCCCACGGACCCCCTACGGGGTGACCAAGGCCAGCGGCATGCTGGCGGCATCCTGTTACCGCCACCGCCACGGGCTTTTTGCCGCTGGGGGCATTTTGTTCAACCATGAGTCCGAGTTGCGGGAGGAAAAGTTTATTTCCCAAAAAATTGTTCGGGCCGCGGTGGCGGTCCAGGCCGGGCGGCAAAAGCAACTGGTGGTGGGCAATCTGAACGCCCAAGTCGACTGGGGTTACGCCCGCGATTACGTGGATGCGATGCAAAAAATCCTGCAGCTGCCGAAGGCGGAGGATTTTGTCATTGCGAGCGGAAGCGCTCGTTCCGTGAGCGAATTGGCCGAGATCGCGTTCTCCCTTTTAGGTCTGGACTGGAAAAAGCACGTGGTCGAGGATTCGGCGGTGATCAAACGCCAGCTCAAACCCATGGTCGGCGATGCCTCAAAATTATTCCGGCAAAGCGGCTGGCAGCCCCAAACTTCTTTCCGCGAGATGATCCGCCGCATGCTGGTGGCCCAGGGAGGGGAAATCCATGACTGACAAAAAAATGCTGATTTTCATTCCCACCTACAACGAGCGGGACAATGTCACGCCGCTTTGGCAGGGCCTTGTCGCCTTGGGACTGGATGCGGACGTACTCTTCATCGACGACAGCTCGCCTGATGGCACGGGCGAAGTTTTGGATGCACTGGCCGCCCAGAACCCGCGCCTGAAAATTTTGCACCGGGCGGGCAAACTTGGCATTGGCACCGCCCATCAGGCCGGCATCGCGTATGCCTACGACCATGACTATGAACTTCTGGTCACGATGGACGCGGATTTCACCCATTCACCCGAAAACATTCCCTTGATTATCCAGCGGCTGGGAGACTCCGACGTGGCCGTTGGCTCGCGCTACCTGCAAAACAACAGCCTCGCGGGCTGGAGTATCTGGCGCAAATTTCTTACCGGGTTGGCGCATGTGCTGACCACGCTGCTGCTGGACCTGAAATATGATTCGACCGGGGCCTTCCGCATTTATCGTTTGGATCGCATTCCCCGCGAACTTTTCTCCCTGATGGAATCAAAGGGCTATTCATTCTTTTTTGAGAGCCTGCATGTGTTGAACTTCAATAAATTTAAAATCGAAGAGATGCCCATCTCTCTGCCGCCTCGCGTCTCGGGATCATCCAAAATGAGCTATCGGGACATGTTCAGAAGCCTGGAAATGCTGTTTATGTCCTTCTTGAAGCGCATTTTCATGAGGAGCTCACTTCGACTCCATCCCGAACCCGGCGTGAAAGAATACGAGGCGCACAAATGACCGGCCCTGGAAAAATCCCTTTCATCGCTGCCAGTTTATTTTAAGGGCGATTTATGCACCCTGCCGCCGTCAAAAAAGCCGCAGGTTGGGCCGGGTTCCTCGCGCTTTTTGCGGTGCTGGGCGCGGGACGCTACGATTGGAGCCCTGCCGTCTGTGAATTCGCCATCAGGGGCTATGCTCCGCAGCTGTTTTTCGCCGCCCTGTTTTTTCCCGCACTTTATTACGTCCTGGCCGATCTGGGGATTGGTTGTGGTTGGCGCCGGTCCGGGTGTGCGTTGCTAGGCGTGATCTACTCCTTTCCCACCCATTGGCTGGGATTGGATCGCTATTACCTCTTCCGGCAGGGTCCGACCTATTGGGATTGGCGTGAAGCCGGCCTGCCCGTACCGGAGCCGGATTGGTTTTGGGGCGCCCTGCACCACCTGCCCGATATTCCCTATGAGGCGCCTTTTTTCCTTTTGCTATTAATTACCGGTTTTCTCGCGCTCCGGCTCTGGCAAAAATTCCGCCCTGCTGCCACCGATCTCTCGTGGGCGCGGGCCCTGCCCTTTGTGGTGTTTGCCGTGATCCTGCTGCAGACATGGCTGCATCTTTCCCTGCGCTCTCCCTACACCTATGTTTCCCACTATGAACAGCCCGCCCAAAACCATTACTGGTATCACGACTATTTATTTGCCGGCGCCCGGGGAGCGGTAAACCGCGATTATCCGATTTTTCGCCACGCGGAGTTGGTTTTTTTGGGAGATGCGGAGTCTTTGGATGTGTTGCCGGGCCGGCTCTTCCCCATGTTTCTTTCCAGTCCATGGAGCGCGTATATCAACCCCTATTATGTTTGGATTGTCTTCAATGTGATCGCCTGGGGCCTGGCGTGCGTGGCCATCCATTATTTGGCGTTAAACGAATTTGGCCCGCGCTGCGCGTTGTTCTCCACGCTTTTCATGGCCTCGGCCCAGGGCGTGATTTTGTATGTGGCGCAGCCAAAAATTTACGTCTTTGGCATCACCGGGGTGGCCATCATGCTCGCCCTGCAACAGCGGCTCTTTGATCCAAAACGCTTCCGGCCCACAGGCGCGGTGCTTTTTGGCGCAGTCTGCGCGCTCTATCTGCTGACCTACGACAGCCAGCCCTGGCTGATCGGCCTGGCCCTGATTGCCTGGTTGAGGGGCTTCAATGTGCGCTGGACCCTGCTCAGCCTGGGGCTGGCTTTGTTATTATATGAATGGTTTGCGGTGTTGGTGGATTACTTGCCGCAATTGGCGCCGTTTGATCCGTTTGTCATTTCCAGCCCTTGGGATACCATCAAGGAGACATTCCTTGGATTTCACCCTGCGAGGCTTTGGCTCCGCTCCCTGTATTCGCTGGATGGCTTCTGCGTTGTGATGATCCATGCATTTAAGTTCTGCCTCATACCTGCGCTTTGCGGATTTTTCCTAATTCGCCCTGCAACCAAGCGTCACATGGCATTGCTGGTCGTGGGGCTGCCTGCCCTTTTGACTTATGCATTTTTTGAGATGGGCGCCAACTCCTACTACACCCATAGCCC
>Ga0210392_10000464_pt1 | contig 24964 bp, 19 predicted proteins | sample IncBWC30OmetaG_FD_161057 | JGI IMG/M metagenome (GOLD analysis project Ga0210392, IMG submission 161057) | Forest soil microbial communities from Barre Woods Harvard Forest LTER site, Petersham, Massachusetts, United States - Inc-BW-C-30-O ... | reverse complement strand
ATTTTGTACCGCGCTTTTCCTGCGAAAAAGAGTCCCGCACCGCACAATATCAGGCTGAGTGCGGCCGCCATGCCCATGGGCGCGCCGCCCGGCAGGAAGGTCACTAGAATCGGTATCCGCGCGATCCAGCCGACAATTACAATGACGGCAATTGTGGCGATGCCGACCGCCGACCATTTCGTCCATGGATGCGGAGTTGTGCGCCGTTTTTGAGTTTCAGCTTCCATGCGAACGGACAATCAAATCATTCCCTGGGCGCCGAACCTGCCTTTTATGCCTTGGCGCATAGGTAAATTTTGCGTGGCCCTGCCTCTTTTCGCAAGCCTCGATCATCCTGCTCCACGCCATATTTTTCATCCGCAAAACGCATGGCCAGAAAAAGTCGTGCTTGAAATTGTCGCGCGCGCCGCCTATCGCCTCGCGACTTGATGAAGTCACTTGTCATCGCCGAGAAACCATCTGTCGCCGCCGACCTCGCACGCGTTCTCGGCAAAGTGCCCAAGAAGGGCGAGCACTACGAAAACGACGAATGGGTCATCTCCTCCGCCGTCGGCCACGTGGTGGAATTGGAGATGCCCGAGGACATCGACAAGAAGAAATACGGCTTCTGGCGCCTCGAAATGCTCCCGATCATCCCCGAAAAATTCGGCCTCAAGCCGATCGAGGCCTCGAAGGATCGCTTCACCCAGCTCAAAAAGCTCCTTGCGCGCAAAGACGTCGACCAGGTCATCAACGCCTGTGACGCCGGCCGCGAGGGCGAACTCATTTTCACCTACCTGTACCAGCTCACGAAAGCCAAGCTGCCGGTGAAGCGCGCCTGGATGCAGACGATGACGCCCGGCGGCATCCTGGAGGCCTTCAAAAACCTGCGCGACGGCGCGCAGATGGCCGGCCTCGCCGACGCCGCCCGCTGCCGCAGCGAGAGCGACTGGCTCATCGGCATCAACGGCACGCGCGCGCTGACCAAGCGCATGTTTGGTTCGCGCGCGGGCAACGTCGCCTCCGTCGGACGCGTGCAGACCCCCACCCTCGCCATCGTTTATGCGCGCGAGCAGGAAATTCGCAATTTCAAGCCCCGCGCGTACTGGCGCATCACCGCCAAGTTCGAAATCACCAAGGGCAGCTACGAGGGCGTCTATCAGCGCGCCAATTTTAAAAAAGCGGAGAATGACGATCACGACCGCATCGACCGCATTTGGGAAAAAGCCTTCGCCGAGGCCGTCCTCGCCGCCTGCCAGGGCCACCCACCCGCCACTGTTTCCGAGGAGAAAAAAGCTAGCAGCCAGGCCGCGCCACGCCTCTACGACCTGACCACGCTCCAGCGCGAGGCCAACAACCGCTACGGTTTTCCGGCACGCCGCACGCTGCAAATCGCGCAAGCCCTCTACGAGCGGCACAAAATGATCACTTATCCGCGCACCGATTCGCGCGCGCTGCCGGAGGACTACATCCCGACCTGCCGCGAAGCCCTCACCAACCTGTCCGGCGGTCTCGCGCCGCACGCGAAAAAAGTGCTCGACGAAGGCTGGCTGCGCCCGAACAAGCGCATTTTCAACAACGCCCAGATTTCCGATCACTTCGCCATCATCCCGACCGCACACGAGGCCATGCACCTCGATGAATCCGAAGCCAAGGTGTTCGACATGATTGCCCGGCGCTTCATCGCCGTGTTTTACCCGGCGGCGGAGTTCGACATCACCACGCGCCTCAGCGTCATCAAGGAGCAGTACACCTTCAAGACCGAGGGCAAGGTCCTCACCTTCCCCGGCTGGCTCGCCGTTTACGGCAAAACCATGCTGGATGACGACTCACCCGACTCGAAGGCGCTGCCCGCGCTCGACGCGGCGGATGGACAGCCGCCAACGGCGAAAACGATCGAAGCCATCCTTCACGCGGAAACCACCAAGCCGCCGCCACGCTACACCGAGGCCACGCTGCTCTCCGCCATGGAAGGCGCCGGCAAGCTCGTCGATGACGAGGAACTCGCCGAGGCCATGAAGGAACGCGGCCTGGGTACGCCCGCCACCCGCGCCGACACGATCGACGGCCTGATTAACCAGAAGTACATGGAGCGCATGCAGCGCGAGCTCGCGCCCACGCCGAAGGCGGAGTCGCTGCTGCAGTTCCTCGGCGCGGTCAAGGCCGACGCGCTGACCACGCCCGACATGACCGGCGAGTGGGAATACAAGCTCCGCCAGATGGAGCACGGCAAGTTTCCCCGCGACAAGTTCATGGCCGAGATCGTCGAAGTGACCAAGGGCATCGTCGATCGCACCAAGCATTTCGAGGAGGACGAATCCAACTCGCGCGTGACCGACATCATCTCGCCCACCGACGGCAAGCCGATGCTCGAAACGCTGCGCGGCTACAAATCGCGCGACGGCGTGCTCACGGTTTACAAGGTGATGACCGGCCGAAAACTCGAGGAGAGCGAAGTGCGCCAGCTCGTGAATGCCGGGGAAATCGGTCCGCTGGATGGGTTTGTGTCACCCCGGACGGGCAACCGATTTCCTGCTAAACTGCGTATCGTGGACAACCTCAAAAAAGAAGGCCAGCGCAGGGTCGAACTCGATTTTGGCAACAAATTCGAGCTGGCCGAACTCACCCCATTCTGGACCGACCCCAAAACCGGCGCCGAGCTCTGCGAAGCGCCCACCAGCTACGTCCTGCGCGAACGCGAAGGCGACGCATGGAAGCAAACTTTCAGCGTGGGCCGGCTCATGTGCCAGAAGCCGATTCCGCGCGAGGCCGCCATCCAGATGGTCACGCAAGGCAAGTCCGACCTCATCCAGGGCTTCATCTCGAAAAAAGGCCGGCCGTTCGACGCGTTCCTGCTGCGCGCCGGCCCAAAAATCAGCTGGGAATTTCCGCCGCGCAAACCTCGCGTCGGCAAGGACGGCAAACCCATCGAGCGAAAGGCCAAGGTTCCGCCCGATCTTTCCAAGGGCATCGTCATCGGCGAAAGCAAACTGCTCAAGGGCGAGATCGTGCAGACCGACGACGCCTACTACGTCCGCAAGCCCGACCAGGAAGGCCGCATTGTCTTCACCCTGAAGCGCCACCTTTGCCAGAAGGAGCTGCCGACCGAGGAGGTGCGCGAGTTGTTTGAAAATGGGCGCACCAACCTGATCGAAGGCTTCATTTCGAAGCGCGGCTCGGCCTTCAGCGCCTACCTCGTGCTCAAGAAAAACAAGACCGAGTTCGAATTCCCCCCACGCTGAGCCTGCGCGCCAGCGCAGGCCAGGTAACAGGTATCAAGTGGCAAGTAACAAGAGACAGGTTTCAAGCATCAGGAATAAGCGCGCAGCGCTCTCTTGTTACTTATTTCCTGACACTTGTTACCTGTCACTTGATACTTTTCTCTCGGGCCAGCGTCATGCTTACATCGTGACGTCACCCCGAAACTATCTGCTGGTTTTCCTCGCGCTCACCACCCTTGGCGGCGTGGTCCTGGCTTGGAATCAACATCTGGAACTCATCAAGTTGCGCGCCGCCTTGCAGGGAAAAGACCTGGATGCGCAGCTCCACCAGCGTGAATTCGAGACCAAACTCGCCGCAGCGCAGGCCAGCGCCAGCAAGAAAACCACGGTCGGCAGCGACGACGCAGCCTCGCAAGATTCGGCTGATGACCAATGGCCGCACGGTCGATTTGGCAACAATATGCAGGCGAGGATGAACAATCCTGAGTTCGTCCGGCTCCTGGCTTTGCAGCAAAAGGCCGCGCTTAACAACAGCTACGCGCCACTTTTCAAACAACTCGCCCAAAAACTTGCCCTTTCACCTGCGCAGATTGATGCCTTCCAAAATCTGCTCGTTGAAAAGCAAAGTGCCGCCCGCGACGCGATTATGGCCGCCCGCGACCAGGGCCTCGACCCGCGCACTGACCGCGCCGAGATTAGCCAGCTCGTGGCCCAGTCCAATGCCCAGATCGACAGCCAGATTCAATCCACGCTCGGCCCTGATGGCTTTACCCAATACCAAAATTACGAGCAGACCCTGCCGGAGCGCAATACGGTCAACCTGCTGCAACAGATGATGAGCTACACCAATACGCCCATATCTGACCAGGAGGTGCAGCCGCTCATCGATCTTCTGGCCAGCAACGCGCCGAAGAATGCTGGCAATCCTACCAGCCCCCGCGCGCTGTTTGGTGGTCCCAACCGAACCGCGACCATCCCCGACGGAGAGGTTCCCAGCATCGCCGGGCTGATTGGCGTTCCTCCGTCTACCCTGCAGCCTTTGCTGCCTACGATAAATGCCCAAAACAAAATTGGCCCGTTGTTGCGCAGCGGCGCGGCGGCTGGCGCGGCACCAACGGCCGGCACCCAGTCGGCCGGGCATTAAAAAAGGTGGAGCGCCCGGCGTCAGATTTCAAGCATCAGGAATATGTGCGCAGCCTCCCTTGTTACTTGATACCTGTTACTTGACACCTTTTCGAATAACACAGCAAGGATCGCGCAATTATCCGCCAAATTTGCGCAGAGAAAACCCTTGCGAGCAACGGCAGGTACTGGGACATTCCATCCCTCCATTCATTTCCCGCCATGATCGTCACCACCGCACAACTCTTCAAACACGCCTACGGCAAGTACGCCGTCGGCGCCTACAACATCAACAACGCCGAGCAGGCCATGGGCCTCTTTCGCGGCTGCTCCGACTCCAAGGCGCCGTTCATCATCCAGATTTCCAAGGGTGCGCGCAAATACACGGACAAGCGCATGCTCGAGGCCATCATCCGCGCCGCCGGCGTGATTTTTCCGGACTGCATCTACGCCGTGCATCTCGACCATGGCGACGAGGAGACCTGCTATGATTGCATCAACTCCGGTTTCTTCAGCTCCGTGATGATCGATGCGTCCCACGAACCCTATGACACGAACGTCGCGATCACCAAGCGCGTCGTGACCGCGGCCCATGCCAAGGGCCTGTCGGTCGAGGCCGAGCTCGGCATGCTCGGTGGCGTCGAGGAAGACATCAAAGTCGAGGACGGACACGCCACACTCACCAACCCGGTCGAGGCCGAGGACTTTGTGAAGAAGACCGGTTGCGACTCCCTCGCCTGCGCCATCGGCACCAGCCACGGCGCCTACAAATTCAAGGGCCGCCAGTCGCTGCACTTCGACGTGCTCGAAAAAATCAAGGCCCTCATTCCCGGCTTCCCGCTCGTCATGCACGGCAGCTCCAGCGTGCCGAAGGAAGAAGTGGATCGCATCAACGCCGCCGGCGGCAAGATCGCCGGCTCGATGGGCGTGGATATCAACGAATACCTGCCTGCGGCTAAACTCGGCGTGACCAAGGTCAACATCGACACCGACGGCCGCCTCGTCTGGACCCGCGTGCACCGCGAGTTTTTCCGCGACAAACCCGGTGAATTTGATTTCCGCCCGCCGGGCAAGATCTTCATCGATGAGTACGCCAAGTTCATCGCCAGCCGCAATGACAAGCTCGGCTCCTCCGGCCAGATCCCCTCCCTGCGCGAATCCCTGGGGCTGAAAGAAAAGACCTTGCAGGCCGTGTAAGGCACGGGCGTTCCTATCGGGACCTGTAGCCGGGGTCGCCGACCCCGGCCTGTCCTTTTTGTCATTCCCAGCCGGAGCGAGGTACCGAGCGAAGCGACAGTCCGGCATCTCATTTTGTGGGCGGGGTGCCCTCACCCCGCGAAATCGCGAGATGTCAGACTGTCGGCCTTCGGCCTCGGTACCCCGACCGGCTCGAATGACCGGAGAAATGCCTGTCCTGAAGACAGGTCCTAACGAAAAATTCCTGCAAGAACTGCAGGCGCAGTCGCGGCCACATTAGTTTTGCGTTCGCCGGTGCCTGCGGCTTGTCTGCAGGCCATGCCTACCCTGTCTTTTCTTGGGCGTTTTCTTTCGACGGCACTGCTTTTCTTTGCCGTGTCCGTCCGGGCTGATACTACAACCGAGCCCGCACCTGCACCCCCGGCCAGTGACAATGCCGATACCACGGCAAAGGCGAAACCCGCACCCGTCGAAGCCACGCCCGAGACCTTGGTGGATGACGCCGGTCGCTTTGTCGTAAGTTTGCCCAAGCCGGTCCAGCGCGGCTCACAGCCGGTTGATACCGCCGTCGGCAAGATTGCGATGAACATGGTTTACTACGATGGCGGAGCCACTGCCTACATGATCATTTATTGCGACTATCCGGCCGGTAGCGTGACCCAGTCCGGCGGCCCCGAAAAAGTCTGCGCCAATGCCAGCAATGGTGCCGTGCAAAACGTGGGTGGAAAGATCCAATCATCGTCCGCCTGCCAGCTTGGCGATGTCAAAGGACTTGAGGTCGTGGCTGACATTCCGCCAAAAGATCCCAATGATTCAGCCAGCGCTTCTGTCGCCCGCCTTCGCTTCTTTGTCGTGGGTGACCGTCTTTACCAGGTGATGTACATCGGGCCGGCGGGCACCGAAACCGGCTCCAAGGCCGTCGCTTTCCTCGATTCCTTTCGCCTGACGCACTGAGGAAGAAGGTTTTTGTGGGCGGGGTGCCCTCACGGCAGCCACGGAAACTTTTTTGTGCTGGGTTTGCGCTTTTCCTTCTGCGCGCGGTTAAATTCCTTCGCCTCGTCGGTCATGTAGTAAAGCATCGTGGCATTGCCCGCCAGCTCCTGCAGGCCGGCCTGGCCGTCCACATCGGCATTGAACGCGGCCTTGAGGCAGCGGATGGCCAGCGGGCTGTGGCCGAGAATTTCACGGGCCCATTTCACGCCCTCGGCCTCGAGCCGGGCCACGGGCACGACGGTGTTGATCAGGCCCATGTCGAGCGCCTGCCTGGCGTTGTATTGGCGGCAAAGATACCAGATTTCGCGCGCCTTCTTTTGACCCACCAGGCGGGCGAGATAACTTGAGCCGAAGCCGCCGTCGAAGCTCCCCATCTTGGGGCCGACCTGGCCAAAGATCGCGTTGTTCGCCGCGATGGTGAGGTCGCACACCACGTGCAGCACATGGCCGCCGCCGATGGCGTAGCCGGCCACCAGCGCGATGACGACCTTGGGCATGGAGCGGATGAGCTTTTGCAGGTCGAGGACGTTGAGCCGAGGCACGCCGTCTTCGCCGACATAACCGGCATGGCCGCGCACCGTCTGGTCGCCACCCGAACAAAACGCGTATTTGCCGTCGGTGTGCGGACCCGCGCCGGTGAGCAGCACCACGCCAATGGCCTGGTCTTCGCGCGCGTCGCTGAATGCATCAAACATCTGCTGCACCGTTTCCGGCCGGAAGGCGTTGCGCTTCGCGGGCCGGTTGATGGTGATTTTTGCGATGCCGTCAGCTTTGTGGTAAAGGATGTCGGAGTAGGTTTGGGCAACCCGCCAGGCGGTTTTCATCGCGAGGAAGTTAGAAGTTTTTGGCCGGATGTCGATGCGCGGCATTATTAACCACGGATTACACGGATGGAAACGGATAAGGGTGGTATGGTCATTCCGAGCCTCTCAAGCAACCCCGACTGGCCGGGGCGCCGATGAACTCATCAGCCTCGACGTCTTATGTTGTCATTCCGAGCCGCGCGAGGAATCTCACGACGGCGGCGCGGTCATCAAGAAACGTGAGATCCTTCGCTATCGCTCTGGATGACAAAAGGGAAGCGACCGCAGTGGCAGCCCACTTTGGCTCAAGTGAAATGTGGAACGGTCAGGTTCATCAGTAGCCGAGCGAGGAATGACAACGTGCCTGCGAGAACCGCTTGGATAATGCAGTGGCATTTTCAAAAACATTCCCCTAATCCAACCGCAATCTCCCATGACCAAAAAACAAGCTGCCGCGCCGGTGCTGCGGGCCATGACGCCCGCCGACTATCACGCCGTGCTCGCCCTCTGGCGGGCCAGCGAGGGCATTGGGCTCAATGAATCTGACACGCGCGAAGCCATCGCAGCCTATCTCATGCGCAATCCGGGGTTCAGCCTTGTCACCGAAATTGAAGGCGTGATCGTCGGCGCGTTGCTCAGCGGGCACGACGGCCGCCGCGGCTACCTGCACCACCTCGCGGTCGCGAGCCCACACCGGCGGCGCGGGCTTGGCCGCGCCCTGGTGGACGAGTCCCTCGCCCGGCTGCACGCGCAGGGCATCGCCAAGTGCAATATTTTTCTCTTTGCGAACAATGCCGCCGGCCGGGCCTTCTGGCTGCGCGAAGGCTGGACCCCGCGCGAAGATTTGGTCCTGGTGCAAAAAGCGATCTCCGCCTGTGCCCTGTCGACCGGGTGCTGAGATCGTGAAGGTAGGGCGCGTTGCCCTCAACGCGCCACGGCCCGCTCGGGGAGCGGGCCCTACCGGCGCTACCGCACCTCCGAACATTACCCCAAGGTTTTCTCCACCGCCGCCGCCGCTTCCGCAAAAAGTTTCTTTCTCGTGGCCGCGTCGCGCTTGCGGTCGGTGCGCAATTCGAGCACGCGCACGCCGCTCGTCGGCAGCACGGACACAAGCCCGGTGAAATGTTTCCAGTCGCGCACGAGCACGTGCGCCACGCCATAAGCAGAGCACAGCTTGGCAAAGTCAGCTTCCTGCGGCGTGGCAAAAAAATCCTCGAACGGCGGATCAAACTGGGCCACCGGCAGGTGCTCGAAGATTCCGCCCCCGCGATTGTTGATGAGCACGACGGTCAGCGAGCCGCGCAACTTCGGCCGCAATAAAAATCCATTGGTGTCGTGCAGCAGCGCAAGGTCGCCGGTGAGCAGCACGGCGGGACGGTCGGCGGCGTGGGCCACGCCGAGGGCGGTCGAAAGCGTGCCGTCGATGCCGTTCGCGCCGCGGTTGAAAGCCATTTCGCAGCGCCGGCCACTGGCCGGCCAGAAATATTCCACATCGCGCACCGGCATGCTGCTGGCGACGAAAAGCGGCGTCTCCTCCGGCAAATGTTGCGCGAGCAGCCACGCCGCCTTGCCCTCAAAGAGTTCATCGGTCGGGCCCAGCCCGCCATCGAGGCTGGCGCGCGCAGCGGCCTCCGCCCGGTTCCACTGCGACGCATAGGCCGGGTCGGCGACCGGGCCACCCGCCACTGTGAAATTTTCCGCCGACAGCGGCAGATGGCGCGTGCGGCCGTGCAATCCATCTCGATTGGCCGGGCCGGGTGAAACCATCAGCGTCTCCGCCTGCACCTGCTCCAGCCAGCCGCGCAGCACCTTGCTGACCGGCCAACCGCCGAAACAAATCACCTGCTGCGGCGCGAGTTCGCGCGCCGCCTGGGCACTGCGGAGAATCGCATCGTAAGTCGTGATGATCGTCGCCTGGCCCCCGGCGTGATGCCGCAGTGGCGAAAGCGCGTCGGCCAGCACCGGCCAGCCGAGGGTCTCCGCCGCTTTTATGATCGCAGCCGCGCCGGCCCTGTCATCGGCCCCGTTCTGCCGGACGGCAGAATGCGGGCCGGCTACGATCAAGCCGCGCGCACCGGCCGGAGGTTGCCAGGTGGCAGTCGCGGCGACCGGCGCCGCCGGTTCCAGATGGGCGAAAAACTTCCCGTCAATTTTCTTCGCGAGCGCTTTCGCCGTGCCGTCTTCCACCGGCACAAGCGGATCGCGGAACGGACAATTGAGGTGCACCGGGCCGCCTTGGGCTCGGGCGCAGGCCTGCGCAACCGTCTGCCGCAGGTAACGCAGCAGCGCCTCGCTCGCCTCGGGCACGGCGAGTTCGTGATAGAACCCCACGTGGCTGCCGTAAATCTTTTGTTGATCGACCGTCTGGCCCGAGGCGCAGTCGCGCAATTCCGGCGGGCGGTCGGCCGTGAACACAACCAGGGGCGTACCGCTCTCATGCGCCTCGATGATGGCCGGGAATAAATTGGCCGCCGCCGTGCCGCTCGTGCAGATGAGTGCGACCGGCCGCCGGTTTTTTTTCGCCAGCCCGATTGCGAAAAACGCCGCCGAACGCTCATCGAGCACCGGGATCGACTCGATGCGCGGGTGCCGCGCGAAGGCGAAGACCAGCGGCGCCGAACGCGAGCCGGGCGAAAGCACCGCATGCGTCACGCCGCAGCGCGCGAGCGTTTCCACGAGCACGCCGCCCCAGAGCGAATTGACACTGCGAAAATCGAGATTCAGAGAAGACATGGGTTAACCACTGATGGGCACTGATAGACACTGATCAGGAAGCCTCGGTGGTAGTTGGTAATTTGTAGTTGGTAATTCGTCATTCGCCATTCGAAATTCGTCACTCATTCCTGTTACTTGTCACCTGATACTTGTTACTTCACCCCAGCAGCGCCTCTTGGATGGCTTTGAACTTCAACTCGGTTTCCGCAAACTCCTTCTCGGGCGATGAACCGGCCACGATGCCCGCGCCGGCATAGAGCCGCGCGCGCGCGCCATCGATGAGCGCCGAGCGCAGGCCGACAAAAAACTCGCCGTCGCCGCGCGCATCGGCCCAGCCCAGCGCGCCCGCGTAGAGGCCGCGCGGGAACCCCTCGAGTTCGCGAATATGTGCCACGGCGCATTCGCGCGGCGACCCCCCGACGGCCGGTGTCGGGTGCAGGCGCGCCAGCACGTCGAGCAGGCGCACGCCGGCCGGCAGCGTGGCGCACACGGGCGTGTGCAGGTGCTGGACATTGGCCAGGCGCAGCAGCGCGGGTTTCTCCCCAAACTCCAGTTGCAGGCCGAGCGGCGCCAGGCGGCGCACGATGGAGTCGAGCACAAGGCGGTGTTCGCGCCGGTCCTTGTCGCTGTGGGCCAGCGCGGCGGCCAGGGCGGCGTCATCGCTCGCGGTCGCGCCGCGGCGCGCAGAGCCGGCCAGTGCCTCCGTCCGCAGGGTGCCGCCGTGCACGCCCAGCAAACGCTCGGGGCTCGCACCGATGAAGCTCTGGCCGCGTCCGTTGGCGACAGAGAACGCATAGCAGTCGGAAAAACGCTGCCGCAGGCCGTTGAGGACCCGCAGTGGATGCAATGGCTGCGACGCCACCAGGTCTTTGGTCCGGGCCAGCACGATTTTTTTGAATTCACCGGCGGCGATGAATTCAAGCCCGCGCCGCACGGCCGCCACGTAGTCGCCGGATTCGGCCACGGAGATTTTTTCCGCGCCGGCGGAAGCCGCGGGAAAATCAGGCCCGGCGTAATCGAAGGCGCGAAACTTGGCATGGGCGCGCCAGATTTTTCCCGCGAGCACTTCGAGGTCGGCGCCGGCGCCGACGAGCAGGTTGGCCACGGCGGTCGTGCGTCCGCCGGCCTGGGCCACCTGCCAGCGCGGCACGAAGACGCGCCCGGAGGGAAACGGCTCCCCCGCCCCGGTTTCGTCGGCAAAGGCAAACGCGGTGAAAAAATGCGGCCCGGCGAAGGGTGCGGCCTGGTCGCCGACCGCAATCGTGTGGGCCAGCGTTTCATCGATGAAGCGTTGCACCGCCTCGAACCGGCCCGCCCCGGAGACCTCGCAGCTCACGACCGCCTCGGCGCCGGCGATGGAAAAATTCTGCGCCGGGCGTTCGCAGTAGAAATGGAGCTCGTTCGGGTCAAAAATCGACTCGAGCACGGCCAGCGGATCGAGGGCGTCAACCCCGATGGAAATGCTGACGAGCTGGGGCCGGCCGCGGGTCGCGGCCGCCGCGCGGCAGCCGGCCAAAAACGCGCGCAAGGCATCCGGCGTGGCGTTGGCGGCGGGATCGAGCGGAAGAATGGTCATGGCGCGAGCAGAGGCGAGAGATCAAAGGGCTGAAGTCAGAAGCAAAAAGCAAGAATAGGCTAGTTTTGTCATTCAGAGCGTAGAGAGGAATCCCTGAATTGTCATTCAGAGCGAAGCGAAGAATCTCTGGATTCAAATCAAATCCTCGGAAGATTCCTCTCTGCGCTCGGAATGACAGCTATAATGGCTGACGATGGAGACTCGTCGCTACTACGTTTATATCCTGACAAACAAGGTTCGCACCGTGCTCTACACCGGCGTGACCAACAGTCTTGCTCGACGAATTTGGCAGCATAAAAACAAAATCATGCCGGGTTTCACCAGTCGCTACAACTTGAACTGCCTAATTTATTTTGAAGAGTTTCGCGACATCAACAACGCCATTGCACGAGAGAAACAAATCAAAGGCTGGAGCCGGACGAAAAAGATTACGTTGATTGCACAAGAAAACACTCAATGGAACGATTTGAGCGCAGGCTGGTATGATTGAAACCAGAGATTCCTCGCACGGCTCGGAATGACAGAAAAGCCTGCCTCTGCTTTCGGCTTCTGGTTTTACGCTGGCTTCTGGCTTCCGGCATCTGCCTTCTGTTTTTCTTCGGGCCGCGGAAACAGCACGAGGCCGGCCGAAACGTTGGCGCCGGTGAGGCGGGGGCCCCAGGCGAGCTCGTTGCGCCATTCCGCGCCTGGCTTGTAGCCGAGGGCCGCCTGGATTTTTTCCGTGGTCGCGGGCATGACCGCCTGGAGCAGCGTGGCGCCGAGGCGCAGCGCCTCGGCGATCGTCGCCAGGGTGGAGCGCAGCAGCGCGGCATCGCGCGGGACGGCGGATTTGCCCAGTTTCCACGGCGCGCGCTGATCGATATAAACATTGATCGCGGTGATGAAAATGACCGTGCGTTCCAACGCAGTGTGAAACTGAAAGCCTTCGCAGAGCACGATGACTTCGTCGCGGGTTATTTCCCAGAGGGCGCGCAGCTCGCGCTCGGGCTCCTCGGCGATCTCGACCGCGGGGATGACCCCGCCGGCAAAGCGCGTGATCATGTTGAGCGTGCGGTTGACGAGGTTGCCCAGGTTGTTGGCGAGTTCGCTGTTGTAGCGGACGAGAAATTGCTCCCGCGTGAAGTCGCTGTCCTGCCCGACATTCATCTCGCGAACCAGGAAATAGCGGAAGGCATCGACCCCGAACTCGGTCACAAAGCCGAGCGGATCGAGCGCATTGCCCGTGCTCTTCGACATTTTCCGGCCATCGACCGTCCACCAGCCGTGCACGAGCAGCATGCGCGGGGGTGGCAGGCCGGCGGCGTGCAGCATGATGGGCCAGTAAACCGCATGCGGCGGCACGAGGATGTCCTTGCCGATGACGTGAAGGTCTGCCGGCCAGAATTCGGGCTTGTCCACGACCGCGGTGTAATAATTGACCAGCGCGTCGAACCAGACGTAGGTCACAAACTTTTCGTCGAACGGCAGCGGGATGCCCCACTCCAGGCGCTCGCGCGGGCGCGAGATGCACAGGTCGTTGAGCGGCTCGGCGAGAAATTCGAGCGCCTGTTTCTGGCGGTACGACGGGAAGATAAAGTTCTCGTGCCTTTGGAGAAAATCGACGAGCCAGTCCTGGTAGGCGCGGAGCTTGAAAAAGTAATTCGGCTCCACGATCTCCGTCACTTCGCCGAAGATTTCCGGCCAGGTGCCGTCGGGGTTGCGGTCCTTTTCCTGCAGGAACTGTTCCTGGCGCGTGCTGTAGAAGCCGCGGTATTCGGCGCGGTAGATTTCGCCCTTGTCAAAGAGGCGCTGCAGGATTTCGCGCACCACCCGCTTGTGGCGCTCCTCGGTCGTGCGGATGAAATCGTCATTGGAAATGTTCAGTTTTGCGCACAGCTCGCGGACCTCGGCGCTGACTTCGTCCACGAACTGCTGTGGCGCGATGCCGCGCGCGCGCGCGCTCTGCTGGACCTTCTGGCCGTGCTCGTCGGTGCCGGTGAGGAAAAACACGCGGTCGCCTCTCAGCCGCCGGAAACGCGCGATGACGTCGGCCAGCACCTTTTCATAGGCGTGGCCGATGTGCGGTGAACGGTTCGCATAATCGATGGCGGTGGTGAGATAAAAAGATTTCATCAGGCGGGCGGTAAAATTCGGGGTTCAAGGTTCAAAGTTCAAGGTTCTTCATTCGCAGTTGGTAATTTGTAGTTGGTAGTTGGTATTTAGTAGTTTGCAGTTGGTACTTAGTAGTTTGTTCGGAGCCCTGGCGTTCAGGGCGGTATTCAAGACAGTGGCTCGACTCACGAATGGCCTATGAGGAATGCAAAATGGCAATAAGGAATGACCAAATACAAACTACCAATTGCTAAATACCAACTACTCGCGTAGCGCCCAAATCCATTTGCCAGTCGTAAGCCGGCGGCCCAGCATGGGTTTTAAGGTCGCGAGCTAGCGTCCCGTTGTCCGCCCGATGAAATATTTCGTCCAAGTGCTTGGCGTCGCGCTTGTGTCGCTGGTGATTTTTATCGCCGCGGTGCTGGCGACGGAGTTCTGGCTGCAGCGCCAGACCCAGCACCTGCACGCCGAGGCGGTGGCGGCACACCAGGCCGAACCGCCGGCCGCCAGCCGGCTGATTGCACTGCAACAGCGCACGCTGGCCTGGCTGCTGCTGCTCGCCCTGGCGTTGTTTTTGATCACGGCCATGGCCGGCTTTCTGGGCTGGCTGCGGCCACAGACGGGCTCGCTGCCTTTGTCGGAGGTGCAAAACCTGTCGCGCATCGCCCAAACGTCCGCCGAACAGGGCACCGCGCTCATCCTCGAACGCGGTGAGCGCCGCCGCGCCGAAGCCGACTCGCAATTCAAGCAAACGCTGCTCGGCCACGCGCGGGAGGAAAAAGTGCAGTTGGGCCGCGACCTGCACGATGGCATCATCCAATCGCTCTATGCCGCGGGGCTCACCCTTGAATCGGCCCGCGAGCTCGTGCACCGCGATCCCGCCGAGGCCGAGCGCCGGCTCGCCTCAACCCTGGCCGCGATCAACACCGTCATCCGCGACGTGCGCGATTACATCCACGGCCTCGCACCAGAACGGCTCCAACGCGCGAGCTTTGGCCAGGCGCTGCACGTGCTCACCGGCGAACTGGGCGCCGGCCGCGGGGCAAAATTCGACATCCAGGTCGATGATGAAGCTGCGGCGCTGCTCAGCACCGGACAAGTCACCGATGCGCTGCAGATCGCGCACGAGGCCATCAGCAACGGCTTGCGCCATGGCCGCGCCACCGTGGTCACCTTGCGGCTCCACCGCGGGGAGCATGAAGTCTGCCTGCTGGTGCAGGACAATGGCGCCGGGTTCGACCCGGCGGCGCGAGCCCACGCGGGCCACGGCGTGAACAACATGGAGGCGCGCGCCACGCGGCTCGGCGCCGAGCTGCGCGTAAGCAGCAGTCCCGGCACGGGCACGCGCGTGGTTGTGAATATTCCCCTTATCCAAACGCCAAGTATCAAGTAACAGGTTTCAAGTATCAGGAATACGTACGCAGCGCTTTCTTGCCACTTGATACCTGTTACTTGATACTTCAGTTTAGCATGAGCTACACCACCAAAAGAGCCCCCATCCGCGTCCTGATCGTGGACGACAGCGAACTGGTGCGCGCGGGCTTGCGTGCATTGCTCGGCGTGGAACCCGCCATCGCCGTCGCCGGCGAGGCGGAAAACGTCGCCACCGCCATCGCGATGTGCAAGCGCCTCCAGCCCGACGTGGTGCTGCTCGACATCCGCCTGCCGGACGGCACCGGTTTCCAGGCCTGCAAGGAAATCCTGCGCCGCCAGCCCGCGACGCATGTGCTCATCCTCACCTCGGCCATCGACGACCGCATGGTGGACGATGCGCTCAAGGCCGGTGCGCACGGCTATTTGCTGAAGGAAGTCAACGGCCGCAGCCTGATCCAGGCCATCATCGACGTGGCCGACGGCAAGTCCGTGCTCGATCCCGCGATCACGGCGCGGGTGATGCGCCTCGCGAAATCCGGCCCGGAGCACGATGTCCTGGCCTCGCTCTCGGCCCAGGAGCAGCGCGTGCTGGCCTTGATCGCCGAGGGCAAGACCAACAAGGAAGTCGGGTCGGCCATGAACCTGAGCGAGAAGACGGTGAAAAACTATCTCAGCAATATTTTCGACAAGCTGCAGCTCACCCGTCGCACCCAGGCCGCCGCGCTCTACGCGCAGAAGCAGGCGCGGGGATAGCAGGTGTCAGGGCACAAGTAACAAGAGTGCGCTGCACACATACTCCTGATACTTCATACCTGTTACTTGTTACTTCGGCCCAGCAGGGCCGGATGGCCCTATCTGGTAGGGTCTAAAAGCCGGCAACGGCCTCTGTTCAGATGCCACCAGACGCGGTAGCATGCATATCGTGATTAAACCGCAAACAGCTTTGCCAAGATCCCCTCACAGTACCAAGTGCGGCCTGACGTTAGCCGAAGTCATGATCTCAATGATCATTCTGGCCTTTTCGGCGCTAGGACTGACAAGACTTCTTTATCAAATCCGTGTGACGGCCGAAGACAACGTCCACCAGCAAACAGCCATGGTCATGGCGCAAGGCTACTTGGAACAATTATGCCGATTGCCTTATGCCAACCCAGGACCTTATAATGCATCGAATATTGCTGGCGTGCTAAACATCGCGGATGATACAGTTGGCACAACTGTGCCGATCAGCATGATCAACAGCTCGGGTTTACCAGTGACCAATCAATCGGGAGGGAACTTTGGCAATGGCAAAACGAGCTCAGAGAATATTTTCCTCGACCAGGATGCTTCGGGCAACCCAATCATGAAGATGCAGTTCCAATTTACGCCGGTTTTGACCGACCTTGCCGTTGCCAGTGGAGGAACGGCCAGCGGCGTGGAGATCACAGTTAATTTCACTGTCACCTACAGTTACGGAACCACCCGCACTTTTTCAAGCAGTGTGCGTACGGTACGCTCTGTCGTGCCCGTCATGTAACATGAAAACACTTCATCCTGCTGCCTCCCGCGCCTACACTCTCGTGGAAGCGCTTCTCGCCATGACCATTGTCGGCTTTGTCATGGCTGGCGTGATGACATTTTATGTAACGGCTCAAAGCACCATTTTCACCAGCGAGCAAAAATTACTTATTAATGGCGACATCCGCACTTTTACCGAGACCGTAATGAGCAACGCGCGCGATGCAAATTGGGTGGTGCTCTATCAAGCCTTCTATCCTTACACGACCGCCAATAACTCTTTTCCCTACACCGGCACTACCGTTGGGTCCAACAATGATACCAACAGCACGGCTGTCAGCTATGACCTCAATGCCAGCAACACTTTCACGGCGCTGGATCGGGTAGGAATCGGCGGATCGGGCGACTACCTGGTTTTTATCAGCTTTACGGATCCTTTTTACGGCTTTGTCCCTGCCAATCCAACCATTCCTTTTCCCACCATGACCGTCACGCGGCTCGTCCTCTATTGGATCGCTCCCAACCGAATCTACCCGGGGGAAAACGCCATGTATACGTTCGATAGCAATACCACGAATGGCGTGTTGCCGTGGAGCGGGGTAAATCTCTCAGCCGGGACAACTGCCATCAATGCTACCACGACCTTGGAGTCGTTACTGCCGGCGAATACCCTGGCCGAGGCCACCGACCCGGGGGCCAAGATCGCGCTCAACGATGTCCGCGGCCTGGGTGCCAACGGGCTCTGTTTCCTGAACTATTCGAATATCGCAAATACGAGCATGTTGATGCAGGTCAGGATCCTTCACGGCAATGCCTCCAAGCGTGTGACCGACACCTATGATTTCACCATTACTCCACGTGGCTGACCATGTGCAGCTCCCCGCCTATGAAAACCCACGCCCATCATAAACAAAAAGGCTCCGCGCTTGTCACCGTCCTCATTCTCACCATGGCGGTGGCATTGATGGCCGGTGCGCTGAGCGCCTATTCCATATCCGAACGCAAGCTCAACCGCCATGTCATCCTTCGCATCCAGGCTGAAGACGCCGCAGAAGCCTTGCTTGAATATTGTTCGTCGGAAATAGCGGTGAAGTTTATGAGCCAAAGCAGCATTCCCACTACCTATCTCTCGACCAATCCCGTTAAATATTATCTCACCCGCGCCCCCGTCCTCTATGGTGGCGGCACCAATAATTTCGTTAGCACGACGAACTTGAAAGTATGGGCCAGCCAGGGAGCCCAAGGGACGATAACCATCGATCCCAATAATCCTGAAAATGCCAACGACCCATTAAAAGGCCAGACCGTCCGGGCGCAAATTGTCCAGTTGCTGGCACAAGCCACGGCCACTGATAACAATGGCACCTCCCTCACCAATTACGCCACGCAGGCCATCGAGGTGCGCGATGCTTCGCTCTTCAGCTTTGCCATCTTTTATAATATACCGATGGAATTCCACCCCTCGCCACAAATGGACATTTACGGACCGGTCTTTTCCAACCAGAATGTTTATCTGACCGAGGGAAATGGCATGGCATTCCATAGCACATTCGCCACGGCCGGTAAATTTTCGGCCCAGCCCCTTGATGACGTGGCGGGAGCAGGTTCCGCCCGCCCCCAAGGCCAGGATATCTACTTTACCGATGGCCTTAAGGTCGATGCGGCTGCCTCCCACCCCAACGGCGACAACACCCAGGATTTCTACGATGTTAACAACCCCGTCATAGGCGGGCATAACCTCGGGACCTGGGCTGATTCATTCCTTGATACGGCCGGTGCGCCGAACCAAGGCACCAGCCCCTTGGACGCTGCACATAGTTACAGTTTTAGCCAGGCCGCCTCGACCCTCTATAAGGGATACGTGGCGGATCAAAGCATGGATGTACAGACCCAGAACCCGCCCGGCATTGTCGATCCCACAACCGCCCTTAAACTTATCCAACCTCCCGATCCGACTGCGGCCACCAGCGACCCCGTGGAGGCCGAAAAGTTTTCGACCCAATCACACCTCTTTATCGTTGTCACACCCAACAACAACGGCACGGGGACAGGTGCATCCGTTATGGCATTCTACAACCCTGTTGATGCAACAAGTTATTTGTATTCGAATCCTTCGACAAAAGTAAAAAATACCGCAGCCCAGCGCACAGCATGGTTAAGTGGCGCAAATTTGGGCAAGGTTCTTTTTAGCAGCACAGGCACGGTCACCAATAGCGTAAATGGCAGCAATAGTTTGGCTGGAATCGTAAACACCCAGCGACTCATGAACGATCCGCGCGAAAATAAGCCGATTAACACGGTGGATATCGACCTGGGGGTGCTTAATACAGCCATTACCCCCGCCACACCAGCGCTCACTATCACCAGCAATTCGGGTGCGGCGTGGGATATTGATGGAACGACCCAGAAACCTTGGAATGGCGGCCTGTACGTCGATGTCGAAACGGATGTTGGCGGCGCCTCGGGTTGGGCCACGACCAGCGACATCGGGGGCATCACGGCCACGGGCACGGAAACCGCCGTCCGGTTGGTAGATGGCGGAACCCTGCCCTCACGCGGCACAAATGTCGGCCTCTCCGTTGCGACCAATGCTCCGGTTTATGTCGTCGGGAATTTTAACTCCAATGGCACGCTCGAAGGCGGGAGCACGCCCCTGCCAAGTGACGTGATGACGCCTGACTCAAATGAGGTCCCGGCCATGGTGGCGGGCGATTCCATCAACATTCTCTCAAAAAACTGGTGGTCCGCATCAAAACCCAGTGGCGACGCAAATATCACCAACAGCGATGGCACCTATAAAGGCGAACCGACTGCGGGCGACACGGAAATTGCCGCCGCTTTCCTGACCGGCAACGTGCCGACCAACACGAGCACTTATTCCTATTCTGGTGGCGTTGAAAACTACATGCGTTTCAATGAAAATTGGGGCAGCGCCACCCTGCGCTATCGCGGTTCCATTGTTGCCCTTTTCAACAGCAATGTTGCGACGGGCCCCTGGGCCAACGCTAAATACGGTGCGCCCACCCGCCAATGGGGCTACGACAATAAATTTGCCACCGGGGGTTATCCTCCCAACACACCTTATCTGCGCACGCTGCGCCGGATCAACTATAACGATCTGAAAGGCCCGGCTGCTTTCAACGCGATGAAGGCCGATACCAATTACACCTGGGTCCAGATGCAGTAAGCGCGGCGCCCTGATAAAAGCTCGGCTTACAGAAATGGCAGGCCGGCCATAAAACCCCGGCCTGCCTGGTTCGCGACAGGCTGTAAGCGGGGTGGGCTTGAACGGAAGGGATCGGACGTTTGCGGGGTTGGTCAATGGGCAACCGGTTTGGCCTTGGCTCCACGCTGGATATTTTCCGGCCCAGGGATTTCCTTGGCCGCCGGTTCGGCCACGCCTTTGGAGGAAACTTTATCCATCCATGGCCTGAGCATTTTCCCAGGAATGAAAATCCAGAGCGTCGCCACCATGGATAAAGTGAAGAAGGTGACATTTTGGAGCATGATGGCGATGCCCAGGTGCAAGCTGGCCAGAAGGGCAATGGAGTAGATTTTGGTTTTATCAAACCAAACCAAAATTGGGAAGGTTCCCTCCCCAATCACGGTCGTATAGGTTATGATTTTGCTGAGCACGCCGCCATAAAAAAGGCCCGGCCAGGGCCAACGACTCCACATGTTGCTGACGATGGACAAATAAATGGCGTCGCCATTCAACCAGGCCACATCGTCCACCATTTTATTGGGAAGGCTGATGACATAGATCAAAACAAAGTTGATCTGCATGAGGCGGATGGGCCAGGCAGCCGGCCACGCCGACGAATCGCTTGAGGTGATGGGCTTTTTCTTGGCCTTGACCCAGGCATCCAGGGAAAGGGCTTTGCCAAGGTCGGTGAAACACGAATAAAAAAGCAGCATGCGAAACGTAAAATCCTCCCCGTTAACAATCATGCGATTGCTATGAATCATCGAAACCTCGATGATGTATAATATAATGGTACAAGCGCGCGTTTGGTAACCCAGGGTAAACCCGATGCTGGCCGCAAGGCCGATCCACCAAAACAAACTCAGAGGGATGATCCCCTCCGTGTAGTAGAAAATCGACCACGTATCGGAATAGGCGCCGCCCACCCCGTGATCAGAGTAATAGGCATTCCAATTCGGGGCCAGGCATAAATAGCAAACCAGGATCAACCAACCCAGGCTGAGGCGAAACATCGCCAGGGGCAGCGGATCAAACGGGGAAAAGAAGAATCGCTTCCAGTATTTCATGGAGAAGAGGGAAATTCGTCCCAAACCTGGGTATAGCTCTCCAGTTCCGTATGCCGGCCGTATTTGGCCGCGTCAGCCGGGGAGAGCAGGTTCTGATAATGCAGTTCGAAAATTATCGACCGGATGGGCGGATGGCCGGGCAACGAATATTGCCGGCAAAGATAAGCCGCATACGCTTCGCGCAAAGGCTGGTTGGCATAAAGGTTGAGATGAAACTTGGCCTCCTTGTAATCAAAAAATGTCCTCTGCCAGAAGGTTCGCGGGCTTTGGAGCGGGAGGGGGAGGTCGATCGTCCCGGCATCCGTCTTGGCCTTGATTAAAAACCACCAATTGAAACGGGATTGCCGGCCAAACATCTGCCAGCGATTATCAAGGCCGCTCTTGTGCGCATACTCCGCGATCAGCCAGCCGGCATAGCTGAAACGATAGGCGGCCAGGGGCGATAGTTTATCCAAAAAATCGTCCGTCACCTGCACCACCGGCCCTGGACGATTCATGAATAGTACTGTCCCCAAGTTTAAGACAATAAAGGCCGAGATAACCGCCGGCTTTATTTTCGCCCAAAACATCGGATGAGCGTTTGATCCAAAAGCACCATTTTTGTCGAGATCATTGCGCTTGGCTGTGGCGGGTTGGGTTCTTTGGTGCGGAAAACCATAAATCAGCGAATCCTTGATTCCTTCGCACTTAATCTGCTGAATTATTTGCTGCATCTATCTATATGACAGGTGATTGCATCATATCGCCATCGTTTAACAATACAAATAAAAAGGCTGTCGATTTGCAATAGGCCCATTCTACCATGGCCGTTCATCCCCCCTCCACGCCATTCGAATGACCCTATTCGAATGACCCTGTTAGCTAACCTCAAACCATAATTGGAATGAATCCATGAACGCGGAAAAACGTGTTATAAAATCATTCGCTGCATTTGCCCTCATTTGCAGCTTATTTGTCCCGGCCCATGCCCAGATCGGCTCCGGCTGGTCGCCCGGCGGAGAAAGCATTCTATCCCAACAAACCTCGTCCGGCTGCACCATCACGCCGATTTCTGGAGGATTTAGCTTCCATAGTGCCGCAAAAGGCCGTGCCGAAAATCGCTGGTCCGGTGCTGACTTAAACACCACGTGGCAGTGGACCGGAACCTGTAGGATCGTGTCCTGGCCCTCCGGCTCCAAAAATACTTGCATCTACCAGTTGTGGGGCTCGCCGAGTGGCGACCTCATCATTGATATGACCGCCGGTGGCAGTTCGAACACGGATCTGATGTCCCTGCACGACGGAGATAAAGTCGTGGGCAACGTCCCGGTTGGTACGCCGTTCGGTTTTGCCGCGGTTTATGATTCCGGCACCGAGTATATCTATATCAATGGTTCGCAAACCGGTACGACGAAGCTCATCGATTCAGTCTCAGGCGGCCACTACGACAAAAACGGCTCGTATGTGTCAAATTCCGGCACGGGTAACGACACGGTCGAATGGACGAATACGTCAAACTGGAAGGGTGGCAACCGGTCGGGCGGTGGAAGTCCACCGCCACCGCCACCACCGCCTCCGCCGCCTCCGCCGCCTCCTGGCACGCCGCCTCCGCCGCCGCCTCCCCCGCCACCACCGCCTCCCTCAGGAGGATCGGTTGACGCGCCAACCTTCAGTCAGCCGGCCGGTACTTACACCAAGGAAGTGCACGTCCGCATCAAGGATGGCACCAGTGACGCGACGATGCGCTACACGACGGACGGCTCAACCCCGACCCAATCCCATGGCACAATCGTTCCCGATCAAACCATCCGGATCACCAGTACCGCCACCCTGCAAGCGGTTGCCTATGACAGCAGCGGGATCAGCAGTGTGACCTCGGCGCACTATACGATTAAATAAGAACGCCGAAAATTATTAACCGGGCTTTGTCGGGCAATTCCCGACAAGGCCAGACCAGGGAGGCGGGCCTGCCCAGGCCCGCCTCTTTTGCTGGCCGAGACGGATGCTGGCTGGGATGTCACAACGCTGTCAATCGATCCGCCGGAAATTCGGGTCGTGGTATAGTTCGAAAGTAAGCCTGAGTATTTTTGTGGGGCGGGTGCCCTCACCCGCCGCCCAGGCTTCGCACTGGTCGCCATTGCGTCTCATGCGGGGTGAGGGCACCCCGCCCCCACAACCAGATGAAATTTGCCCCGCAGGGACTGCCATGGTGGCGAACTGTACCACCGCCGGAAATCCGGTCGTAGAGGCAGTTTGCGCTTTTCAAAAATGCGGGAGCAAGTTTATCCATGACCTGTCGCAACATAAAACCCACCCACAGGCAAACGGACCCGCCCCCGGAAGTTTGCTTGGAGTTGCCAACCTCCATCCTTTGCTTAACCCTGCATTGAATCCATGAACCCTTTGCCCCGTTTGACCGGTCTTAAATTTGCTTCTGTTGTCTTCCGCGCGAGCGCTTCGTTTCGCTGCGGCCTGGCCATGTTCCTCCTGGCCGCCGCCTCCACGCTGCGTTCCGATCCCACGATCCATCTCACCGCCACCCTGGTTTCGCCCGTCGACGTCACGTTGGAGTGGAAGGATCCCCTGCCCTCCGCCGGCCATGTTCCTGAAATGGCGCTAAAACCGGAAGGACAGTTTTATATACTCGAGTTTTGCCCGCCGGGGCAGACGAAATATACCCATCCCAAGTTGATGCCGGGAACGACGTTCTATTATCGCGTTCGCCCGATCCATGGTCCGACGACCAATGAAGTCGCGGTCTCTCTGCCCGGGAATTTATCCGATGCCGAGTATGTCGATCGGTTTCACAAACCGGAGGATTATTCCTGGGACGCGCCCAAAGTCATCCCCGATGCGGTGCCACTCGCCAAGGTATCGATCCGGGACGCGGCGACGGCTGCGGCCGGAGCCCCCACTGACTTAAAAGCCACCTTGGTCCCGAACACCGTTAGCGGCATCCTGCTCACCTGGACCAACCATTCCAGCGATGAGGAAGGGTTCTTTTTGGAGGAGAAGACCGATGACAGCTCGGACTTCAAAGTCATCGCCACCATGGCCCCCAAAACAAACTCATTCGGTGTTGGTTTTCGTCCGCCGCAAAGGAGCGGCACCTTCCGTATCCGGGCCTTCTACTTCGGCGAGCCCTCCAATTTGGAGCGTAGGACTATCGGGAATCCAGGGAACTGAAAGGTTCCGGCGACGCGTTAGCCGCACGCACGGCTCGGAATGACAAAATAAAGGATGGGGCGCAAAGGCATGCCGATGTGACCAATTAAATCGAAAACGCTCCAGGGAATGGTGGCAGCGGCGGCGCAGCACCACGCGCAACTTCCCGCGGTAATGAGCAACCGGGAGGATTAGGAATACCAGGTCACTTATTGTTTACGAAACAAAGTGGCTGGCCGGCCAAGGCCCGCCGCTTTTGCTTTTATATACACAGGATAATCCCCATGCAAACGGCCCGCCGCGATTTCATTTAACGATACAAATAAAAATGAGGCCGCGGTGAAACCGGGAATTCCAACCGGATGGAATATTTTCCTGGTTAGGCCACTCGGGATAATGGACGTCCCCTACCCCCGGTTAGCTCCATCGATAACCCGAACCAGTATCATATATGAAAGCGAAAATACGTATTGTTAAAACCCTCGCTGCATTTGCCCTCATTTGCGGCTTATCCGTCTCGGCCCAGGCCCAACTCGGCAGTGGCTGGACACCCGACAACGAAACCTACATCGCCCAAAATTCGGCCGGCACCTCCACCACGGCCATCCCCGGGGGATTTGAATTCAAGACTCCCTCCGGCCAGGGCCGGGCGGAAATGCGTGGAAACAATCTTCCGACCAACATCACCAACCAATGGCAGGGTTTTGGCACCCTCATCTCACTCCCCTCCGGTTCAACCAATATCTCCATGCACCAGGTGTTCGGGCCGGCCCCGTCCACCCCCGACCTGATCCTTGACGAAGCGACCGGCGGTCCCTCCGGGATCGAAATCATGTCGCTGGAACAGGGCAAGGCCTTCGAGGCGGCGATCCAGATCGGCGTGCAGTTCCAGATGAACACGATCTACGATCCGGTCGGAAACCTGATCTCGATCTACGTCAATGGCTCGCTCACGGGCACGAAGGTTCCCAATTCGG
>Ga0210392_10000463_pt1 | contig 24969 bp, 45 predicted proteins | sample IncBWC30OmetaG_FD_161057 | JGI IMG/M metagenome (GOLD analysis project Ga0210392, IMG submission 161057) | Forest soil microbial communities from Barre Woods Harvard Forest LTER site, Petersham, Massachusetts, United States - Inc-BW-C-30-O ... | reverse complement strand
GTCAACGTGACCGATCCCGTGTCGTCGCGGCCCGCGGCGATGATCAGCCTGTCGTCGCCCTTGAGCCGTTCGAGCATGGCCCGAATGTGTGCATCGCTCATGGCCTGCCCTTTCGTTCGCGGACCTCGACGGTCGGCGCCAGCCGCGCGACCTCCTCGATCGTCAGCGGTTTGCGCCATTGCATCGTGACCCGGACATGACCGGGCGGGAAATCGTCCGCCGCGATCAGCCGCTCATTCGTTCCGCACATCGACATGATCCGATCCCTGATCGCCTCGACCCGGCGAACCGTCGTCAGGCTCCAACGGAGCACTGGCACTGGCCCCGTCCGCTCCTGATGGCACAACGAAAGGTGCCAGAGCGGACGCCCGCCAGCGTAAACGGCTCACTCTTCGCCGATGTTGACCGTCAGGCACGCGGACACGCCGCCAGGACGATCAGGCACCCAATAGTGACCCGGAACGATCTGCCGCTCCGGGTCGAACACCGGATGCAGCAACGCGAATTCAACTTGCGACCTCATGCGTTCCTCCTCGATCGCCTCGCCGGCCCGCCTGGGCGCGGTCCACGCGGGCCGGGGGGAGGCCCCGCCATAACCGTGTGCCGCCCTGGGACCAGCCAGCCGTGGGCCTCCTCGCACCGCGCGCACCATGCCCGGTCGGGTGCGCCGCGATCGAGAAGGATGCCACCGGGACCGCGCTCCTCGACCCTGCCGGGGGCGATCCCGATCGCCTCGCGCCCGCAGTCGTCGCAACGGGGGATCGTCACGACGACACGACCCGGATCGTCCAGATGACCGCCACCGCCACCGCCGCCCACACGAGCGCCAGGGCGACGACGATCCCGATCAGTTCCGACACGCGCATTCAATGCGCCCCGTGCGCGCCGGGGACGCTCGCCAGCACGTCGATGATCACCCGCCCGAATTGTTCGAGGTTCGCCGACAGCCCGCCCATGCCGCCCGATCTGTGCAACAGGGTGTCGGCGAGCCATTCCGTCTCGGCGAACGTCAACGCCGCCGACGTCTCGCCGATCGTGAACACGAACAGGCTTCCGATCGCCCCGCCGTCGATCGGGGTCGCGACCGTCACCGCGAGGTCGAATTCCGCCCTCGCGTCGGTGTAGGCGCAGACCAGGGCTTGCATGCCCTCCTCGCCGCGCAATGCCCTAATCGGCGGCATCGACCGCTCCCGTCATCGGGTATAGCATGTCCGCGACCAGCCGCGCGCCGCGCGATCCGACATCGTTACGCGGGAAGTTCTTATCGCAGCACGGGCACCGATCGACCGGAAGCCCTTTGTTGGCGGGGATGATCACGTAGCCGTCGATCCCCGCGACGACCTCGAGTCCGTCAACGCGCCGGTTCCCGGTCCATCGTGTGTCGGTCATCGTGCGCCCTTCCGTTGCTGTTGCTCCAAACGCGCCAGTACCGCCGCCATGATCTCGATGCGCCGGTCCGCCTGATGGCGGTTCATGCGCCCCTCGCGCGCCGCGCGCGCATAGACGTTGCGCCGCATTTCGAGTTCGCGGCGGACCTCGGCGATCATGTCGCCGACCGTGACCGGATAAAGGTCAGGCATGCCGTTTCCTTTTGCTCGTTTCCTCGCGCAGCCGCCTGATGTGCGCCGCGTACGCCTTCGCTTCCCATCGCGCGCAATTGCCGATCAGAATGGGCCGGGGAAACTCCCCGTCGTGCACGAGGCGTTGAAAATGCCGCGGCGAGACCCGCATCAGTTCCGCGATCTGGGCCGCGTCGATCAGCCGGGGCACCGTCACCGTCGCGGATGCCTCGCTGGCGATCTCCTCAAGCGTGGGCGTTTTCACGCCGCCGCCGCCGACCTCGCCCCCCGCAGATGCGGCATCATGGGCGGCTCTTCCTCCTCCGGCTCCTGGGCGATCTGGGCGATCACCGGCATGTCGCCGAGTCTGCTGCGCACGTAATCGACGACGAACTCGCGCCGGTCGGGATGCAACGTCGCGATCATGTCAAAGACCCTGCTGATCACCAGCAATTCATGGTCATGCGTCAACTTGCCGCGCGTCGGTGGTGCCTTGCTCATGCGCCTTGTCCCTTCAAAATCGCCCGCCGCAGATCAATCGCCTCGCGCAACCGATCGACGTCGGGCGGAAACATATCGTTGACCCTCGCATGCCACGCCGCGCTGGCTGTCATCGCGTCGAGGCCGTCGAGGTCCGCCGCCTCGACCTCGGCCAGATGTTCCGCGATCGGATCATCGGGCCATTCGTCCCTGGGCGGCGGTTCCCATTCCCCGCTCGCCGGGGGCGCCGGTCGGACCCGCGCGTGCGCCTCGCGCAACATCGTATTGATCTGATCGACGATCAGCGTCGGCGCCGTCTCGATCGACGCGCGGACCCGTGGGTGCCCGCCGATCTCGACGACCTCATCCTCGCTCGCCGCGCCCGCCAGGAGGGTGCGGAGGTTGCGGAGCCATACCGTGCCGTTGTCCTCCTCCAGCAACGCCAGGCCGGTCCTGGGCGGCTCCGGGGGCTGGCCGCGTGTCAGGCCAGGGGCGGCGGGGCGCCGGTCGCGCTCGGTCATACCGGGATCCCCGCGATCGACGACGCCCTCGATCGTGACGCCGCCCGCCTCGATGATCCGGTCCTCCATTTCTTCCGCCGAGTAGCCCAAATCCTCCTCGGGGAACGCCGTCCTCAGCACCGCCGCCTTGGTGCATTTATGCAACATCTGCCGCCGCGCCTTTTGCCACCGATCGTTGGGCAATTCCGATCGGAACGCCGCCGTCGTGTAGGTCTCATCCCAGAACAATTGTTCGGTGAACGCGCGCCGCTCGCCGCCGACCATGCGGTACACCGTGACCGCGCACCATTCCGGGTAACGCAACGTGATCTGGGTCGCGGTGGTCGATCCGTCGTCATTCTCGGATGAGCCGCGGAACGTCCGCTCGACCTCCGGCCCCCACTCGGGCCGGTCCATCCCCGCCCATTTGCCGGTGCGCGCCGCGACGGTCTCGATTTCGTTTATGCCGCGCATCACGGTTTGCACGCGACGCCCCGCCTTCGCGTTGTACATCGGAACGATGTGCACGGGCCGCTTGAACGGATCGAGGCGCTTCGCCGCGCAATACTCGACGATCGCCATGATGATCTCAGGGGTCTCGGCGGTCGGATACAGATCGCACAAGACCCGCCACGCCGCGTCGGTGCCGTTGAACAGGACGGGCTTCATCGGACGCGGCGCGATCGCCAATGCCCGCCGCTCGCGCGCTGCCTGGGCCATGTCAGAGTTTCCGAATGCGAAGATAGGGGGCCGGGTTCGACAACACCGCGCCCGGAACGATGACGCCTTGTTCCAGGTCGTCGGCGAGCGGGGTCCGCATCAACGTCCGCTCGGTCTTGAAGTATTCGTCGGGGATCAATCCTTCGTCGGTCACCACCAGCGACGCCTGCCCCATCGCCATCGACGCCGCGCCCCACTTCGCGCGCCGCGCTTTCATGTCGAGCGCCGTCAACAGGTCTTCGATGATCTGCCGCACCGTCGCCGCCCGCGCCCGATACCGATCGCGCCGCGCGACGACCTCTTTACGTAGTTCCTCGGCCTCGGCGGCGCGCCGTTCGATCCATATCAGCGCGTCGATTGTCCGGTCGAGCAGCACGTCGGGATGGGTGACGTCCGCCTCGGCGAGCGCCGACCGTATGACCTCCTCATCTTCGAGCACCGTCGGGTCCGTCGCGTACAGGTCGCGCGCCTGCTGCCACGCGGACATGACCCGCTCCAACTGCAGGCCCGAGGGAACCCGAGGCGCGCTGTTGCCGTCCGACATTCGCCGCTCCATCGCTGATCGCGAACGGAGGCTAGGCGACCATTGCACGGTATGCAAGGGTGTGAATCGAGGGGGGGGGTGTTTCCTACATGCCGCGCCGTCTCGAATGATTACAAAATTCGGTTGCGTCGAAAGAATTGCCTGGTAAATTAAATGGCTTGTGTCGGGAGATTTGCCTGGTAACGTCAGGGGGACTTCTAACGAAAACGGGGGGGCGTTGGATGACGAAGTTTAGGTCGGTTCCTCATTTCCCATGCGATCCTCACTCGCGAGCGCTTGATTGGCTTGCGCAAAAAGTTCGCCTTGACGCCGCCAGTAATCCGCCTCGGCTAATAATTCCTGGGGTCCTGCCTTCAGCGCGAGATAAAGCCACACGGGCATGTAATCCGACAGCACGCCCTCGATCAGAAAATTCGGATCGACCTGAAACAAAAGGGAAATCCTGATCAAATCAAAAAACTGAGGCAGGTTGGCGCCCGACTCCCATCGCCCATACATCGCGGGCGAAACCCATAGCCGCCGCGCCCATTTCGCTTTGGTGTGATGCTTCGCGCCGTACTTCTCGCCGTATGCGGCGCGGAGCGACCGCAAGCGTTCTCCAAACCCCTCCATCAAGCGCCTGTCGTCGCTCGCCTGCCGTTCAGCCATTTCACCAACCTCAACCTGCTAGTCACGTAAAAGCGCCCCGTTGCTCCACGGGGACGACGGCGGATCATGTGCACTAATCCGCGCGCGCATCAATAGGCATTCGCCTACAACCGCAGATCGCGACCGATCCTGGCGGGCTTGCACGCGATGCAATACCGGGGCTACGGTCCCGGCATGCGACACGATCGGATCATCGACCTGTTTGGCGGCAATACCGAACTGGCCAAGCTCGTTGGCCGTAGTGACAGTGCGATCTCCCGCTGGCGCGACAACGGCATTCCGCCCGCGTTCTGGCCGCTGGTCCTCGACCTCGCCGAAGCGCACGGCCTCGACGAAGTGACGATCGACGAACTGCGCGCCGGTCTGCCCAAGGACAGCAAATACCGCGCGGGAAGGCGCCTCGCCCGTTCGATGGCGTGACGACCAGAAACCGAGAGGGGAATCAAAAAAATGCCGCGTCGCCGAACACCCGTCGTCCTCGGTCCGGAAGCAGAAGGAAAACCGGCGCCGGGGAGCACGCAAGACCTTCGATCATTCGCCGATCGCCTGGAAGCCCTCGAGGTCGAGAAGCGCGGCTGCGCCGATAGCATCAAAGACCTGTTGCAAGAGGCGGTCGATCACGGGTTGCACAAGAAGGCGCTGCAGGCGGTCGTGAAGCGTCGCCTCGAAACCGCCGACGAGCAAGTGGGCCGCGAGGCGTTCGAGGACTCCCTCGACGACATGCTCCTCCGCCTGGGCATGCTGCGTGGCACGCCGCTTGGCGACGCCGCCGAGGAAACCGCCGCCCGCGTCCGGCACTGATCTCGCCGTGGCGCGCCCCGCCTTCCGGCTGACCGCGCCCGTTGTCAGGGAGCACCCGCTCCAAAAAGAGATCGCCGACGTGCTGCGCCTGGAAATCGCCCCGGCTGGCAAGGTCAGCGCCGCTGGCGTCGTCTGGTGGTCCGTCGATCATGCCAACTACGCGGGCGAGGTGCCTGGAATTCGGATCGGACGCGGCATCGTCGCGGGCATCCCCGATCTGCTGGTGCTGCACCTGGGCCATGCCTTCCTGATCGAACTGAAGGCCGAGGACGGCACCGTGTCCGACGCGCAGCGCTCGGTGCTCGCCGCCTGCCTCGCCGCGTCGTGCCGCGTCGCCATCGCGCGCGACTGGCGCGAGGTGCTGCGCTGCCTCGATCAATGGGACATTCCTCGCAAGCACAGAATACGGGAGGCGGCATGAGCGATCCGCGACCTTGTGAGCGTAAATGCGCCGGGCCCTGTGGAGAGTGGAAGCATCACTCTCGGTTCCGTGTCGGGAGGAAAGGATGCAACGGTAGGGTTGCATCATTTAGCGCGGTGTGTCGCGACTGTGAACAAAAGGCCCGCAATGAGAAGAAGAACGCTGATCGCCCGCTCGCCATCATTCAGGCTCGGGCCGGTCGAGCCGCAACGAAAGCTGGCAGGACGCGGGAGTTCTTCTGGACTCAAATGAACTACCGATCGTTGGTTCCCGTGCTACGCGCGCTTATGACGCCCGATGGACTTTGCACGGCATGCGGCCATGACTTCGTAAATGAGCGTGACATTCAAATCGAACACATTGAGGCGCCTCGCTCCGACAAAGACTGGGCACGGCTGCACGCCCGAAACCTTCGATTTAGCTGCGGTTCATGCAATCAGACAAAGGGAGCGAAACCCTTCGCGCAATGGCTTGATGAACAAGAGGGCGCGCGATTAAGCAACCTTGAGCAACCGAGCGCGGGGTTTGAGGACGCCGCGCCGTTCACGACTCAACTTAGCCTTTTCTGATGTCCAAGCTTCGCTGGGCGCAATTCTTCTGGGCTGACTGGCGCGGCGATTCCGCGCTCAATCTGTGTTCGCTGCCCGCGCGCGGATTATGGATGGAGCTACTTTGCCTAGCGGCGCAGGGCGAACCCTACGGAACCGTTACGGTCAAGGGACGCGCGCCGAGTGACGACGAACTCTTTACCCTGACCGCGCCAAGGGGCACGCGGCGTCGTCAATGGGACCGCTGGCTGGCCGAGTTGGAAGGCTCTGGCGTGGCTGAACGTGACCACAACCGAGCCATACGGAGTCCACGGATGAGCCATGACGGAGCACTGTCGCTCGTGCGCATGGACGCTGCGAAAACCCGCTGGGGAGGCCGACATGACACCACCGATGCACATGCAAACGGTGAGGGTTTGCACATGCAAACGGACTCTTTTGCATCGATAGAAGTACAAGCAAAAAGAAAAGAGAACCCCCCTAAGCCCCCCCAAGGGGGGGCGCGCGGGCGCGCCCGGATGAATGGTGGGGGGAAGGAAAGCCGGAACGCCGCCTGCGACATCGGGGCGGAGATCGTGAGGGACAAAGAGAATGCCGAACCGACCAACGCACCTTCGGATGGTTCGCGAGTGGCTTACCTCGCTAGCCATCCTCGCCGCCGTCAGCATGTCGCGGAATGAAGCCGAGATGAAACTGGCCGCGTACGTGCCACTCCTCGCCGACCGCTTCGACGCCGCCGCTTTCACCACTGGAAGCCTGCAATACGTCGCGGCCCGCGCGATCAAAGGCTTCCCGACCTACGGCGAACTGACCGCGTGGCTCGCCGAATGGTGGCACGACAATCGCCCGTTGCCGCCCGCGCTGCCGCCGCCCGATCTGCCGCCGCCGCGCCCGGAACCCACCGACGAGGAACGGGCCTACATCCGCGCCCGGGTACTGGAGGCCGTCGCCGTGCTGCGCTCGCCCGCCAGCGATCCGCGCGATCAACGCGCCGAACCTCGACCGCGTTACCTCACGCCCGCGCAGCTCGACCACCTCAATCCGTTGCCGAACGGAGTCAAACGCCATGCCGAGGCATGAACTGTCCGCCCTGTACGGCGAACTCGCCGCCGCCGTGGATAGCCTTCTCGCCGCGCACCACGGCATGCGCGCACACCTCCGGGCGGGGCATCCGCCGTTGGTCGCGATCACCGAGGACGGACTCGCGCCGATGCCGCTTCCCGTCGGGCTGCACCATTTCGGACCTGGGCCGATGTTCGACCTCTGGTGCGAATGCCGCGCCGTGGAATGGGTGCGCTTCGTCTGGACCGGCGCCCTGACACCCGGCGCGCCCGAACCGATCCCGCCGCCCGAAATCGCACGCGCCGCGGATCAGCCCGTGCACTGACCGAAAGGAAACGCCATGCGCCAGCGACCGCCGCCCCGTCTCTCGATCCCGGTCCCGCCGCGACGACCCGACATCGTTGACGTGCGCTTGCCGAAGCGCCCGATCCAGCCGCCGATCGTTCGCAAACCGTGCGGCCTCTGTAACCGCGTGCGATCGTGGATCGGGATGCGGCCTCTGTAACCGCGTGCGATCGTGGATCGGGATGCGGCCCCGATGACCAGCCTTGCCACGCTCGCCCGGGTACGCCTCACGCCCGAACAGCGCGCCGCGCAACCCGAGATCGGCGACGCGATCGGCTCCGTGCGCGGCGACCAGGGCGGCGTTGTCGAGGTCGAGTGGCCGCGCTTCCGCTCGTGGCACAAATCGACCGACCTGGAAGCGATCGACCGATGATCCGCGTCGAGCATGGCGACTGCCGCGACGTGCTCGCCGCGATCGACGCCGACAGGCGTCGAGACTTCTGGTGGACCGGAGGCACGGTCTCGGCGTGCCTCACGGTCAATATAGGTATGGAATGATCCGTCTACGCATCGGGCCGTCCGCTCTGGCACCTGAGTTTGTGTCATCAGGATTTACAGCGGCGACGCCCGGTGCCCTTGCTCCGTTGGAGCGGGACCACGATGCGCCGGATCGAAGCGATACGAGACCGTATCATGAGCATGTGCGGAACGAACGAGCCGGTGATTGAACCGGATGACGAGGAGGCCGCGATGCTCGCGGTCACCCGCCAGTGGCGCAAGCCGTTGTCCATCGAGGAGATCAACCGGATGGCGCCAACTGATGAAGTGCGCGAGCGCAGGGGCAGGCCATGAGCATCGCGATACCACCCGAGGAACTTGAACCGTCCTGGAGCAACGAGGGTCCGATATGCCCAGGATGTGGTGAGAAATGGCACACGGACGAAGCGTCGTATTTTAACGAAAATGGCTTCGTCCTGGAATGCGACGAATGTGATCTGACCTTCGCGGTGCAACCGGTCTGCTCATGGTCATGGACGGGGCGTGGATTGTTTCGACGTGGCTTCGGGGAACCGACATGACCAGCTTCCGGGTGCGGTGGCGCAGGCGCGGCACCCATATCCACGCGCGCGTGTTCGTCGCCACGCAAGAGACGCACGCCCAGGCTGGCCTGCTGGTGTTCACCGACCCGGAATGGGAGTCGTTCCTGCGTTGTTTCCAGGACAAGGGCACCGATCTCCGTCGCGCGCGAGAGGAGAGTTGAACGATGGCGCTCGGTCCAGGCAAGTATGACTGCTGGCTGTACGGATCGGGGTTTCCGAAATCGCGCAACCTCGACGGCGACTGGAAAGGCTGGGGCACCGCGCTCAAGCCCGCGTACGAGCCGATCTTCCTCGCCCGCAAACCGTTCCGCGGCACCGTCGCCGCGAACGTGCTGCGCCACGGCACCGGCGGCATCAACGTCGATGCGTGCCGGATCGTCACTGGTGAGTCCACGAAAAGGGCCAGTAACGCAGGCACGAATGGCGCCGGATGGGGCATGGGGACGGCCAGCAACGTCAACGGTTCCGATACAGGCCGCTGGCCCGCCAACGTCCTCCACGACGGGTCCGACGAGGTGCTGGCGGTTTTTCCAGATGTTCATGGCGCGGGCCGCGCTCAGGACAAGCAAGAAAAGTGGGCAGATCAAAACAGAAGCGAGGGATGGGGTAACATTGGCCTGGGTCCGAACGGTGCTCGCTTCGGCGACAGCGGTTCCGCCGCCCGGTTCTTCTACACCGCCAAGGCGGACCGAGCGGATCGCGCGGACAGCCGCCATCCGACCGTGAAGCCGATCGACCTGATGCGCTGGCTCGTGCGCCTGATCGTGCCGCCCGGTGGGATCGTGCTCGATCCCTTCGCCGGATCGGGCACAACGGGGGAAGCCGCCATGCTGGAAGGTTGCGATGCGATCCTGATCGAAGCGGACGCGCAACACGTCGCCGACATCCGTCATCGGGTCAAACGCTGGTCGGGCCTCGACGCGCCGCTTTTCACCGGGGCGGACCGATGACCGGCAACGCGCCCTCAACCGATCGCCTGCGGCACGCCGACGCGATCGACCCGCCGCGCATCGACGATCGCGCGTTCCGACAAGCATGGCGTGTGCGGACCCGCCTCGACGCCCTGCTTGCCGCTGGCCGGATCGACGCGGGGATCTGGCAGGCCGCGTGCGCGTATCGCGACACCTGGGAACGGGCGCTCACCGCCACCGTCGCCGGCCGTTCGTTTGGGGCCCGAGGCGGCGGCGCCGATCCGCACACGCGCTTGCTCGCCGTCGCCGCGTCGGTCGCCCGCCTGCACGCCGTCGAGACCCGGATCGGCCAGGACGCCGCCGCGCTGTGTTACGCCTGCGTCGTCGAGGATCGGTCCTGGGCCTCGATCGGGGCCGCGCACCACCGCAACCCGGAGACGATGCGCGACCGGGTGGTGATCGCCCTTCGTGCGCTCGCCTGGGCGTGGGGTGAGGTTCCTGGCGTCGGTCCCCCCGTCCGCTTACAGCCGCCGACCCCTCGACGCCGCGTAGGACGCCTCTGAGCGCCGGGACGGGCATGTGTCCTACGTGCAACACTGTTGCGGGCGAGACGCGCCCGCCAGACCGGAACGGGACGAAAGGGGACCGAATCGGGATCACAGCGAGCGTCGGCGCTGGCCCCGTCCAGGGACCGGCATGAGCGCGATTTAACAGCCCGCACTCTCATGCTGCGGGAAGCAGGACCACGGCGGGAACGCTGTCCAGGCGCGGCCAAAGGGCACATCAGTTACGCAACAATTGACCAGACGTGACGATCAGCGTCCTAAAAATATGTGACGGCGGTCCTGTCCCTGTGACCGTGGGCCGCACCGTCCGCCCGAAGTCGCGGCAATCCGCCGGTTTCCCGGTTGCGCTCTTCCGCGATGGGTGGTAGCGATTCCGCCATCCTCGCAGCCGTTGCGCTTCGCGGCCTGGCCGAACCCCCGCCGAACCCCCCTGATCATGTGACAAACCGCTTCGAGCGTGGCGCCGTCGTGCGCTGCGATGACCGGACCTGGATCGTCTGGGCCTACCCACCGGGTAGGTTCGCGGACCCGATCGCGCTGCCGCTGGTGGCGCGCAACGGGCCGTTGCATCGCTCGCATGTCCGCCTCGATTTCGCCGATCGCCCGGTCGTGGTGCGCTGCCTCGATCCCGCCACGCTGCCTCGCGACCGCTGCGCCCGGATCGGACAATGCACGCCTGAGATCATCGCGACGATCGCCGTGAGCATGCGCCGCGCGATCGAGGCCAGCCAGATCGAGGCGCGCGACGTCCGGGTCGAGGCCGGGTGATGGCGACACGCTCGCCGCTCCACCACGGGCCGGGTTACCAGAGCGAGGCCGATCGTCGCCGTGCTTACGATCGCGCCAAGGTTCGCCACTACAACAAACGCCGCTGGTTCCATCTTCGCGCCGCGTATCTCGCGACGCATCCGATCTGCGAGTGCGGCTGCGGCCACGTCGCGACCGTCGTCGATCATCGCACGCCACACAACGGGGATGACGCGCTGTTGTATGCCTGGGACAATCTGCAGGCGATGACGAAGGCTTGCCACGATCGCAAGACCGCGACGCATGATCACGGGTTCGGCAATAATCCGATGCCACAACGAAAGGCGCGAGCCGAGGGAGACGCGCATGTGCTCCCGAAGCGTTGACCGCCCGGTAGGCGCAGCGGGGGGCGCGGCCGCCCCCGCATTCAATGCGTGTCGTGGCTCGTGAACCGAGGCTCAATCATGCCGTTGTGCGGCTGATGATCAAACGCAACGTGCACGACCTCGCCGACGCGCACGATCTGTTGGCGCTCCTCAACGATCGCCTGTTGCAATTGGGCGTCGAGCCGAGGGCCGCGCTGCTGCACAACTGGCGCGTGGGCGATCAGGCTGGATCGAACCCCTCGACATGAGCCAGCCCGTCGGCATTGCCGCCGCCGTGACCTCGATCGGCGATCACATCGTTACATCTTTGCCCGCGCAGTTCCTTGTGTTGTGCTTACTCAATGTCGTGTTTATTGGTGGCGTGCTGGTGTTCCTCGATCGAGAGAACCGCGCCCGCGCGGAGGCCGAGACGCATGCGATGGACACGCGCGAGCGTGTGTTGTCGCCGCTCCTCGCCGCCTGCCTGCACGGCCTGCCATCCCCGCAAACCCCCGCCAAACCTCAATGAAACCGCGTCGCGACGACCCTATACGGTGTCGAGAATCGGGACCTGAAACGATTGCAGACCGCGCCCCCACCGATTTTTTACGGTTAGGCAATGGGCCGTTGGATGGAAACGCGCGGGCGAAAGGACGCCATGAGCACCAAGTTTCTTAGTAATTTCTCCTTCCGGGATCGGGTGACGATTGACGCGGACGCTTCAATTACTGGTGTCGTCTCGGGCTTCGCGTGGAGCACGGACGAAGGCGAGACCATTAAAGTAAACTGGATGCATAACGGTACTTCTCAGGTCGCATGGTTCGAGATGGCTGGCGTCTGACGAAGGTGCGTGCGAATGAGTGACGCCGCCGCCGCCGAGTGGCCCGCCGACCGCATCGAGCGCCGCACCGTCACCGGCCTGATCCCGCACGCGCGCAACGCCCGCCGCCACACCGCCTCGCAGATCGCCGAGATCGCCGGTCTGATCCGCGAATTCGGCTGGACCGTGCCGATCCTGATCGACGAGGAGGACCTGATCATCGCGGGGCACGGGCGCGTGCTCGCCGCGCATCAACTGGGCATTCCGAACATCCCCGTCGTCGTCGCGCACGGTTGGAGCGACGCGCGGAAACGCGCTTACATGATCGCCGATAATGAAGTGGCCACGCACAGCACTTGGAACAAAGAACTGCTGCGCGTCGAACTCGCCGACCTCGCGCAACAGGGCATCGACCTGGAAACGATCGGCTTCGACGCCGCCGACCTCGCCGCGCGCGACGCGCCCGACGATCTGCCGCAGGCGCTGCAACTGGAACCCGCCCGCGAGTATTGCGTCATCATGTGCGCCGACCTCGACGAATGGGAACGCCTCAAGGTCGCGCTGTCCCTGACACCCGTTCGTCGCGGCGGCTACAAGAAAGGGTCCATCCTCGACGACGTGGGCACGCAGCGGGTGGTGCCCGCCGGCGACCTCCTCCGGCTGCTGGACCGATGACCGCGCCCGCCCCCAGACTCCACATCGCCGTTCCGTCCAAGGGCAGGGCTGGGAGGGTGCTTACGCAGGCCGTGCTCCCGTCGTGCCATGTTTATGTGCCCGCCCTGGAAGCCGCCGCGTACGCCACGGCGGGCGCCCGCAACGTCGTCGCCGTGCCCGACACCGTGCGCGGGATCACCGCGACGAGGAACTGGATACTCGACAACGCGAAATCGACCCGAATCGTGATGATCGACGACGACGTGAAGATGCAGGGATACACGAAGTTGTTGCCGCGTCAGGCGATGCGCGTGTCCCTCGACGAACCGACATGGCTCGCCGAATTCGCCAAGCTGTTCGCGATCACCGAGCAACTGAAACTCCGCATATTCGGCGTCTCGACCGATGGCGCGACCCGCTCGGTCTACCCGTTTTTTCCCTTCCGCTTCCGTTCCTATATCACCGCTTCGTGCATGGGGATCGTCAACGACGGGCGCACCCGCTTCGACGAAACCTATCAGGTGAAAGAGGATTACGAACTGTGCGCGCGGTGCATCAAAGAGGACGGGGCCGTTGTGTGCGCGCAATATCTCAACTGGACCAATTCGCACTGGCACGACAAGGGCGGTTGCCATGATTACCGCACGCAGGCGATGGAACGCGACGCGATCCGCCGCCTTTGCAAGACCTATCCGGGTCTGGTCCGCGCCGTCGCGCGCGCCGGATCGCAATGGAACGTGGAGATCACATGAGCACCACAGATACCGAACCGCTGTTGCAATTCTTCGCGTATGCGCACTTGCGCGACGATCTGAAAATCGTTTCGGCGCCGTTCGCCGGTCTGGCGGAATTTATCGTCTCGACCCTCCCGCGCAACCCGGAGCACACGGTCGCGTTGCGCAAGCTCCTCGAAGCGAAAGACTGCGCCGTGCGCGCGCGGCTGTTCGTCTGATGCCCGGTCGCCGCGCCAAGCCTACCGCGCTGCACAAGCTGCACGGAACCTACAACGCGACGAATCACGGGCGCGACCGCAAGGGCGAGCCGGTGCCGATCGGCGACCTCGACGAACCGCCGCCCGATCTGACGGACAGCCAGGAAGCCGGATGGCGTTACGCCATCGCGCACATGCCGAAAGGCGTCGTCAAACTGATCGACCGGGGCATCCTCAAGGTCTGGGTCGAGGCCGAGGACCGCCACAACACCGCCCGCATGATGCAGGCGATGCTTGACCAGGACACGAAGTTGAAACTGTTGGTCAAAGGCCCGAACGGGCTGGAACCCTCGCCGTACAACTTCATCCTCGACAAGACCGCGCAAACGATGTTCCGCGCCGCGCAAGAGTTGGGCTTCTCGCCCGCCGCGCGCCCGCGTCTCAAGGTGCACGGCCACGACGACGCGAAACCGGCCGACGATGTGCGATCGAACCCGTGGGCCGCGCTGCAGGTGATCCCAGGTGGCAAGACGGGCTAAGGCCGCCTCCCCTCCCGGCGATGATCCGCGCCGCTTCGTGCGCGACGCCCTCGACTACGCCCGCCGCACCGCGGACGATCCCGCGTCCGCCTCGATCCACGCCCGCGCCGCCTGCGAGCGCTTCGTGCGCGACCACGCCGAAGCCGGAAAGGATTCTCGCTGGCGCTTCGACGACGTGAGCGCGATCCGCGCGATGTTGTTCGCGCAACAAATGCCCAACATCAAAGGCCCGGAAGCGAACAAGCCGATCCGCCTGATGGACTGGCAGAAGTTCGCTTACGCGAACATTTTCGGGTTCAAGGAAGCCGGAACCGATTCCCGCCGCTTCCGTCAGGCGGGCATCTTCGTCCCCAAGGGTAACGGCAAGACAACGATTTCCGCGCCGCTCGCGATGTATATGACCTTCGGCGAGGGCGAGGGCGGGGCCGAAGGCTACGCTGCCGCCGTGACCCGCGATCAGGCGCGCATTCTGTTCGACACCGCGCAGAACATGGTTCGCCGCTCGCCCGACATGCAACGCGAATGGCGCGTCGGCGTGCTGACGAATTCGATTTTCCAGGAACACACCGCCTCGCGCTTCATCCCGATCAGTTCGGACGCGAAAGCCCTCGACGGCCTCAACGTCGCCGTCGCCGTGTGCGACGAAATCGGATCGCACCGCACGAGCGAGGTGTACGACGCGCTGATCACCGCGATGGGGAAGAGGCGGCAACCCTTCCTGCTGTCGATCTCGACCGCGACCTCGAACAGTGCCGGGATCGGCAAACAGGTCTGGGATTACGTGCTTCGTGTTGTCCAGGGCGGGCAGGATGACGATCGCCTGTTCGGGATCATTTACTCGATCGACGACCAGGACGACCCGTGGGAAGAGTCGACCTGGATCAAGGCGAACCCCGGTTGGGGCCATTCCGTCCAGCCCGACGCGATCCGCGCGATCATGCGGCAGGCACGCAACAATCCCGCGCAGGAAGCATCGGCGCGGACCCGTCACCTCAACGTCTGGGTCGGCGCGGACGAAGCACTGTTTTCAACGCGCGCGTGGAACGCCTGCGGCGATCCCTCGCTTCACATTTCCGCTTTCGAGGGCCGCGAGTGTCATATCGGGGTCGATCTCGCCTCGCGCGCCGACCTCGCCGCCGTCGTGGCCGTGTTCCCGCAACGAATCACCGTCGAGGGCAAGGAGTCGCTCCTTTTCACGGTATTTTCGCGCTGTTACCTCAATGAAGCGGCGGTGATGGAAGCCCGCAACCCGTCATATCCGGGCTGGGCCGCGAACAATGAACTGATCATCACTCCGGGCAACGAAACCGATTTCGCGACGATCGAGTCCGACATCCTCGACCTGTGCAAACGCTTCAGGGTGAGATCGCTCGCCTTCGATCCGTACAATTCGGTCCACCTCGCGCAACGCCTCACGGCGGAAGGTGTGCCCTGCGTCGAATTCCGCGCCAATACGTTGAACTTCTCGCCCGCGACCCGCGAACTCGAAGCCGCGATCCGGGGCGGACGCATTCAACACGACATGAACGGCCCCCTCGGCTGGTGCATCGGCAACGTCGTCGGCCACACCGACGCCCGCGACAATGTTTATCCGCGCAAGGCCCGCCCGGAAAACAAGATCGACGCGGCGGTCGCTTTGATCATGGCGATCGCCCGCGCCACGGATCACGTCGATGCGACCTCGGTTTATGAAACGCGCGGGCTGTTGGTGCTGGAATAAGGAGTAAGACCAAATGCACACTTCAACATTCGATTACCTGATACCAACTGACGAGCAAATCGCGACAATGGCGCGGCTCCGAGAGGCCGCGCGCGTTTACTGCGAAGTATTGGATGCTGAATTGCCGAATGGTCCAGACAAGACATTCATCATTCGCGCGCATCGGAGTAATGCCATGTGGGTGAATGTCGCCGTCACCCGTCAACCTGATGGCACGCCGCGCCCCTAAATGACCTTACGCGAACGCCTCGGCCAGTGGTTGCTTAACGCCCCGCCCGCGCCCGCCCCTGCCTCGACGGAGACCAAGGACAGCGCCGCCGTGACCTCGACCCTCGGCGGGCTGGGCTGGCCCCAGCCGATGCTCTACGCCGCCCTGGGCGGGTATGCGTCGAACACCGGAGTCCCGGTGACGCCCTTCACCGCCCTGCAGGCGGCGGCGGTGTATGCCTGCGTGCGCGCGGTGTCGCAGGACATCGCCATGCTGTCGCCGTTCGTCCGCCGCCGCCTGATCGGGGGCGGCTACCGCCGCGAGCTACAGCATCCGCTTACCAAATTGTTCCGCCGTCCGAACCGCTGGCAAACGTGGTTCGAATTCATCGGCTACGCGGTGACCTCGATCTGTTTGCGCGGCAACGCTTTCATCGTCGTCGAGCGCGACCGCGACGCGAACCCGATCGAACTGGTCCCGATCGCGCCCGACCGCGCGACGATCATGCTGACCGACGACGGTGAACTCTGGTATCGCGTCAACTCGCGCCGCCTCGGCTACGGCCTGTTGGTGCCACCTGACGACATGATCCACATCAAGAACATTTCGATGGACGGATATGTGGGCGTCTCGCCGATCGCCATCGCCCAGGACGTGATTGGCCTCGCCCTCGCGACGCAGCAGCACGGCGGCGTGCTCTTTCGCCAGGGCGGACAGATCGGCGGCGTGATCTCGCACCCCGGCAAGCTGTCGAAGGAAGCCGCGGACCGGATCGCCAATAGCTGGCGCGAGACGCATTCCGGGGTGCAGAACGCGCACAAGGCCGCGATCCTCGAAGAAGGGATGAAATTCGATAAGATCGCGATCACCAATGAGGAAGCGCAATTCCTCGAAACCCGCCGCTTCCAGGTGATCGACATTTGCCGCCTGTATGGCGTGCCGCCGCACCGCCTCGGCGAACTCGACAAAGCGACACTCAACAACATCGAGCAGCAGAATCAACAATACGTTGACAGCGCCTTAAAGCCTCTGTCGCGTTCCATCGAACAATTGTTCGACCATCATTTGTTGTTCGACGACGAGCGTTCGATGCTGGAATGCAAATTCGACTTCGACGACATGACGCGCGGCGACCTGTTGACCCGGTATCAGGCGTACCAGGTCGGAACCCTCAACGGCTGGCTATCGCGCAACGAAGTCCGCGCGCGGGAGAACATGAACCCGATCGAGGACGGCCACGGCGACGATTATCGCGTTCCGCTCAATACCGCCGTGCCGTCCGACAACCTCGCGCAAACGACCACCGCGCCGAGCGAGACGGCGGCGAAGCCCGAGGCGACGCCGACCAAACCCGAACCGGGGCCGACCGAATGATGCAGATCGTCAGCGCGACCCACTTCAAAGCGTTGAACCGGGGCCGCAACGTGACCCGCGCCGCCGTTGGCGTGCGCAAGCAGATGATCGCCCCCGCCCAACAGATCGACGACCGGCGTCAACTGCGCTTCACCATCAGCACCGATGCGGTCGATCGCGAGCAGGACGTGATTTCCCTCGCCGGTTGGGACCTCGCGAACTTTCAGCGCAATCCCGTTGTCCTCTGGGGTCATGACGCCTCGCGCCTGCCGATTGGTCGCGCCTTCGATCTCCGGATCGAGGACGCCTGCCTGAAAGCCTCGATCGAGTTCATTCCGTCCGACACGCCCGAAGGCGGGCTCTTCGCCGAGTCCGTCTATCGCCTCGCGCGCGGCGGCTTCATCGCCGCGACCTCGGTCGGGTTCCGCCCGCTGAAATGGGACTACACCAGCGACCCCTCGCGCGGTGCCGATGATTGGTTTCCCGGCATCGACTTCGAGGCGCAAGAGCTTGTCGAGCTTTCCGTCGTCACCGTGCCCGCGAACCCGGAGGCGCTGATCGAGGCGCCGGGGCCGGGAGAGGGCACCGCCATCGCCGCCGACACCCCGCCCGTCTCGGGCGAGGAAGTGACCGCCTTCGACCCGGAGGCGATCGAGGCGCGAGCCGCCGCCGTCAACGAAGAATTAACAAGATCACGAGCACGCCGCCGCAGGCTGTTCCAACTCGCACAAGCCATGACCTAACGAATTCCGAGGTATCCCCCATGTCCACACTGTCAGAACGCCACCGCGAGTTGAAACGCCGCCGGTCCGAGATCGTCGGCAAGATGGGCGCGATCGTCAAAGCCGAGGACGACGACAAGCCGATCTCCGACGAAGAGTCGACCACCTTCGACGAACTCGCCGCCGCCCTCGCCGCGATCGACCAGCGCTTGCAGCGCGTCGCCGCCGCCATGCAGGCCGCCGCCGAGGGCGCGACCGACGGCACCGATGACGACGATCCCGATGCCGATCCCGACGACAAGAACCTTCAGCGAGGGAGTTTCCGCGTGCGATCCGATTCAACCCCCGCCCGCCCGAAGCGGGATCCATACGCGGGCCTCAAGGACAAACGCGGGGTGCACGCCGCGCGGTACGTGCTCGGCCTGTTGCATGCCCGCTTCCATCATGTGTCGATGGAAAAAGCGGCGGAATTCATTTCCAACCGCTTCGGCGACGACATCGTTGCCCGCGCCCTCAATTCGAGCGTGACCGGCGAGGGCGGCGCCCTGATCCCGCAGGACTTCATGGCCGATCTGATCGAACTGTTGCGGGCCTCCACCGCCGTTCGCGGCTCCTCGCCGATGGAAGTCGGCATGCCGATGGGGAACCTGACGATCCCGCGTCTGGCCGGTGGAGCGACCGCCAGTTACCAAAACGAACTCGACGACATCGCGATCTCGCAAGAGCGCTTCGACGATGTGAACTTCGTGGCCAAGAAACTGACGGCGATGGTCCCGGTCAGCAACGACCTGATCCGCCGCGCCCCGATCGGGGTCGAAGAGGTTGTGCGCGATGACCTCGTACAAACGATCGCCCGCCGCGAGGACTTGGCCTTCCTGCGTGGCGACGGGACCGACAAGGGGCCGGTCGGAATGCGGCACCTCGCGCTGCCCGCGAACATCATCACCGTGACCGCGATGCCCGCGACGCCCGCGCCGGGGGATGGCGTGACCGCGATCCTCGCCGGGGCGTCCTCCGCGATCCTGACCCTTCAAAACGGCATGTCGCGCATGATCCGCCCGACCTGGATCATGGCGCCGACGATCGCCCGCTTCATCGCCACCGCGCGCGATTCGATCGGCGGGTTCTATTTCAAGGACGAAATGGCGCAAGGGATGTTCGAAGGCTATCCCGTCAAATTGACGCAGCAAATCCCGACCAATCTCGTGATGAGCACATTCACGAAGGCGAGCGAGGTCTATTTCGTTGACATGGCGGATTTCGTCATCGCCGACACGTACAACGTCGTCGTCGATGCGTCCGACGTCGCGGCCTACAATGATGGCGTGTCGATGGTGTCCGCGTTCCAGCGCGATCAGTCGTTGTTCCGCGTCATCGCCGAGCACGACTGCAACATGCGGCACCTTCAATCGCTCGTGGTCCTGTTGACGCAGGACTGGGGCTTTAGCGGCCTGCCGGGTGCCGTCGGGGCGCCTTACTCGACGCAGCCGCTTAACCCCACATGGTCGCAGGCCCCCGCCATCAGGCCCGCCCTCGCGACCGGCGCGAACGCCCCGCCCGCGCTCAAAGACCCGGCATAAACGGAGGAGCCTTGCACAATGTCAGACTCACGCACGACGCCGCCGCGCCTCGCCCCCCTCGGCTCGATGCCGGGGGGGTTCGAATTCCCGCCGCGCCGCTATCCGCCCGATCCGCAGCACCTCGACATCCCGCAGACCTATGATCCGCGCGTGTCGGTGCAGCTCGAACGCACCGCGCGCGACATCGCGGCTGGCGCGCCCGGAACCGCCGCCCGCGAGGACGCCGAACGCGCGACCATCGACAACCCGCGTGGGTCACCCCCGTCGCCGCGCGAGGAGGTCGATGTCGTCACGGAACGCGAAACCGCCGTGACGTTCAATCAGCATTTCGCCAGCTACAACGCGGGCGAGTCCGCCGCTTTCACCGCGGACGAAGCCGCCCGCCTCGCTGAGTTGGGGGTGACCGGCGACGCCCCGCCCGATGGTGGTGGCGCTACCGCCCCGGTCAACACCGCGATTCCCGTCGTCACTCAGGCGGCGGATGTGCTGTCGTGCACGATGGGCCTGTGGGACGGCACGCCGACGACCTACGCCTATGCGTGGCAGATCGACGGCCTCGCGGTCGGCACCGACTCGTCGTCTCATACCGTGCTGCCCGCCGACGTGGGCAAGACCGGCGTTTGCGTCGTCACCGCGACGAACGCGGCGGGAACGACGGAGGCGCCGCCATCGGTCGGCGTCACCATCGCATGAGCGGCTTCGTTCCTGGGACGCTGGTGCAGATGCGGACGCTGCGCCGGTTCAGTCACTACCTGGCGGGCGAGGTCATCGCCGTGCCGTTCGACGCCGCGCGCGAACTCGACGCGAAACGCCTCGCCGCGCCCATGCAGTTGTTCGTTCCGACGCCCGTCGAGAAGGACGACGCCGCCCCCACGCCGGTCCGCCAGCCGGGCGGGATCGTGAAGAAGTAACGATGTATGCCGCGCTGCGCGTGATCACGCCGCCCGCGTCCGAGCCGGTGACGGTGGACCTCGCCCGCCAGCATTGCCGGATCGACGCGGACTATGACGACGCGCTGGTGGCGATGTACGTCACCAGCGCCCGCATGTGGGCTGAGTCCTACCTCAACCGCGCGTTGTTCACGCAAAAGCTGCAATTCAACGTGACCTGGGCGCCGCCGCCGACCGCGACGCCGCTGGTGCCGCAAAGCCTCATTGTTTTCCCCTTGAACTGGCCTCCCCTGGTGAAGCGCCCGATCGAGTTGCCGCGCGCGCCTTGCCGATCGGTCGAGCAAATCACCTGGGGACCGCTGGGCGACATGCAAATCGCCGACCCGTCCGACTATGACCTCAACCTGGGCGTCGATCCCGCTTACGTCGCGGTGAAGCCCGCGCTGCTGCCGCGCATTCCGCAACAATCCATGAGCATCGACTACACCGCCGGGTTCGACGACGCCGATCCCGCCGCGGTGCCCGCGCCGATCCGTCACGCGATCCTGATCCTGACCGCGTTTCTGTACGAACAACGCGGCGACGTGTCGGCGGAAATGCCCCCCGCCGCCTGCCTGCTGATGCAGCCCTGGCGGCTCTGGACCTTCGCCGGATGATCCATGCCGGATAATCCTTCCGGTGCCCTGACGGCCTCCGTGGGCCTCGGCTCGCTGCGCTGGCGGGTGACCCTCTACCGCCGCGACCAGGCGCCCGCCGACGACCTCGCGCTTCAAGAGTCCCTGGTGCCGATCGCCACCGTGCACGCCGCGATCGAGCCGACCTATGCCTCGACGTTCTACGCCTCGACTCAGGTCGATACGCCCGTGACTCACATGATCACGATCCGCTGGGCCGATTATCCCGCGACGATCGACGTGGTGATCCGCTCCACCGATCGACCGGGCGGCGGGCAACGCAGCGAATTGTTCCGCGTGCGCCGCACCAAGGAGGTCGGGGGCCGCAAGCGCTTCCTGCAAATGGAATGCGAACTCGAACACGCGCGCACCACGCCCGACGACGGCGACGGCACGCGGAATGCCCTGTTGACGGAACCTTATGACGGCGCGGCGGCGGCACCGCCCGGAGTGAACCCGCTATGACGTTGATCCTGATCGTGCTCGTGATCCTGATCCTCGCCGGGGGTGGCCTCGGCTGGCGCCGCGGATACCTCGGCCCCGCCGATCCGCTCGGGCTCATCCTGATCGTGCTCGTGATCCGGCTGCTGGTCGGCGCCTTCGGCGGACCGCGCTGGGGATACTGGTGAGCCAGCTAAAACTCCGCGTCACGTCCTGGGGCGACGTCGCCCTCGACAAGTCGGGCGTTCGTAAGCTGATGCGCGCGGCCGGCAACGACGTGAAGAACAAGACCGCGCGCCTGATCAATCAAAGCCAGGGCGGCGGCAAGATGTATTTCGGACCCGCTGGCCGCTATCGCGCATCCTCGCCGGGGGCACCGCCCGCGCGCGTATCCGGGGATCTGCGCGCTTCCCTCAAGACCTATGTTTTCAAGACCGGCGAGGGCTTCGCCGTGCGCGCGCGCCAGTTCTACGCGCTGTTTCTGGAAACCGGGGCGAAGGGCGGCGGCAACCCCGGCGCGCGGGCCGTCAGGCCGGTGAACCGCCGCACCGGACGCCACATGCGCGCGAAGGGTGTCTACACCCGCCGCGTACTCGAGCCTCGCCCGTTTCTTGATCGCGTGATGGCGGAGCAGGCCAAGGAACTCGATCGCCGCGTGCGCGCCGCGCTCGCCGCTGGCATGACCTGGAAACAAACCAAGACATGAGCGGCACCGCGACGATCTCGATCATGGGCAGCTTCATCGCGCAGCTTCGCGCGAATGCCCCGATCTTCGGCGGGCGCGTCGCGGGTGCCGCCGAGTTCTACGCGGGCCTGAAAAACTACAACACGTCGATGGCCCTGCCCGCCGCGTACGTCCTCCCGCTGGGGCAGGAAGCCGAACCGAATCAGGTCTGGAATGGCCTGATTCAGATCGTCCACAAGAGCGTGGGCGTCGCCGTCGAACTCGACGCGCAAACCGATCGCCGGGGGCAGGCGCCCGCGATGAACTTCGAGGAGATCGAGGCGCAGATTTTTGCTTCCGTGTTGAATTTGGAGATCGGCGATTGTCGCATGGTGCGCGGCACGTCGTTTTCCGGCGCCCGATACCTCGACCTCGATCGCGCGCGGCTGTTCTACCAATGGGAATTCAACCTCGACTGGCAATTGACGGACGCCGATGGCGTGCAACCCGTCTCGGTGCCGTTGCAGACGATCGAGGTGGACATATTCGGACCACACGGCACGCCCGCCCCGGGTACGCCGCCCGCCGCCGTCGTCGTGGTCCCGACCGGCGACCCGCCTTATCCCCCCGCGACCGATGGGCCGTGGCCCGATCCCCCAAGCACAACGGAGGCTCAGAAATGAAAGTGAAGCCGGTCGAGGGCCGCGCCGTGCGCGATCCCAAGAACATGCAATTGCTGCCCGAGGAGGGCCGCGAGGTGCCGGATGGCGATCCGTTCTGGGTCCGCCGCGTCCGCGACGGCGACGTGACGGTCGAGGAAGCGCCGCCGCCGCCCGATCCGCCCGCCGTGAACAAAGGAGCGTAACCGATGGCGATTAATTTCACCTATTACCCCACGTCCAATCGCGTACCAGGGGTGTACGTCGAGATGGACCCGTCACAGGCGAACACCGCGACGGTCCTACAAAAGACCCTGCTGATCGGACAGATCACCGCCGCTGGCGCCGCCGTTCCCGATACCCCGGTTCTGGTCGAAAGCCTCGCGCAAGTGCTCATTCTGTGCGGCGCCGGTTCGATCCTCGCGCAGATGACGGAACGATACCTGCAACGCGACAGCTTTGGCGCCCTCTACATCCTGCCGCTCGCCGACAATCCCGCGTCCGCCGCCGCGAGCGGAACGATCGCGATCTCCGGCACCGCGACCGCCTCGGGGACGCTCAATATCTACATCGGTGGCGTCCGCGTGCAGTCCGTCGTCAACAGCGGCGACGCCGGTTCCGTGGTCGCGACCGCGCTCGCCGCCGCGATCAACGCGAACACGAATCTGGCGGTCACCGCCGCCGCCGCGTCCGCGACCGTGACCCTGACCGCGAAGAACAAAGGGCAGGCCGCGAACGACATCATGGTCGTGCAGAATTACCTTGGCGCGGCGGGGGGCGAATATCCCGTGCCGGGGATCATCGCCGCGATCACGCCGATGGCGGGCGGCACCGCGAACCCGATCCTGACGAACGGCCTCGCGAACCTGTCGAGCCAGCCCTATGACTTCATCGGCCTGCCGTACAACGACACCGCTTCACTCGACGCCATGAAAACCTTTCTCGCCGACGACGACGGGCGCTGGTCGTGGCAAGAAATGATCTATGGCGGATGCTTTTGCGCGTTCCGCGGAACCCTCGGCGAATGCACCACCTTCGGCATGGGCCGCAACGATCAGCACATGTCGATCGTGGCCTTCCAGGGGTCGCCTGACCCGGTGTGGATATGGACCGCTGAGATCACCGCATCGAGCGCGGCCAGCCTCCGCGTCGATCCTGGGCTTCCGCTGCAATACATCAACACGACGCTGCAGGCGCCGCCGATCGCGCAACGCTGGACCCTCGGCGAACGCAACACCCTGCTTTATGACGGCATGAGCACGACCCGCGTCGGCGATGACGATACCGTGATCATCGAGCGCATGTGCACGACCTATCAAAAGAACGCGGCGGGGGCGACCGACAACAGCTACCTCGACGTCGAAACGATGTATGGCCTGATGTTCGTTTCCAGGGATCTGTCAAACTATCTGCTGACCCGCTACGCGCGCAAGAAACTGGTCAGCGACGTGACGCCGATCCTCGCCGGATCGAACTGCGTCAACGCCCCGATGATCCGCGCCTCGGTGATCGCCGAGTACCGCGCCCTGGAAGCGGCGGGCTATGTTCAGAACAGCCGGACCTTCGCGCAAAGTGTCATCGTCGAGAATGCCGGAAACGGTCTGGTGAAAATCCTCGCCCCCGTCGATCTCGTGAACCAGCTTCGCCAGATCGCGATTTTGTTGCAATTCCGTAAATCTTGAGGAGGTTCGCACATGGCCGCGTGTGAAAGGCTGGCCGGGATCACCGGCCTGACGATCGACGGAAACGCATACATGGTCGTTTCCGATGTCACATGGTCGCCCGCCAGATGGAAGCGCGAGACCCTGGTGGGCCTCGACAGCGTGCACGGCTTCTCGGAGGTGCCGATCCAGGGCT
>Ga0210392_10000462_pt1 | contig 24991 bp, 21 predicted proteins | sample IncBWC30OmetaG_FD_161057 | JGI IMG/M metagenome (GOLD analysis project Ga0210392, IMG submission 161057) | Forest soil microbial communities from Barre Woods Harvard Forest LTER site, Petersham, Massachusetts, United States - Inc-BW-C-30-O ... | reverse complement strand
AGTTCCACAGATCCAAGTCCGTTCCGGCCGTTATACAATAACTGCCATAGTAAAAATCCATGTTGGAGAGCACGACGCTGGAAGAGCCCAGCGACAAAAAAGTTCCCACATCCCCAATGTAAGGACTGCCGCTGGAGCCGGAAATCGGGTCGCCAACGGAATCATCATTGACGGAGGTGAAAATCGTCGGATGGTCGGCGGTGGAATTACAGGCCACCGTGTCCAAGCCGAGTTGTCCGTCGCTGTTCATTTTGATAATGGCACCGCCGGTAAAAGTGGTGGTGCCGTCAAAACCGATTCCGCCGTTGATAAAATAGGTGGTGCCGTCCGTAAACGTGAAATCAGACGGGCCGGAATCAATGGTGGTGTAATCAAGGACGACACCAGGTTCATGGGTGACATCGGCGGTGGCGAGGAGGATTTGGTTGGTGCAGGCAACGATGCCGTGGGCGGGAGGAAACGAGATTCGTGATGCGAGATGCGTGGTGCGTGAACCGGGATGAGCAATGCTGGCAGTCAAAGGCAGGGCGTTCAGGTCTTCGGCGAGGTCGAGGACGGGGACGGATTCGATGAGGAAGGTGCGGCCTTCGGCGTGGACCCAGCTTTTATAAACCGGGGTCTGGGTTCTGGCGTCTGGGGTCTGGGGAGCGGAATTCGTGCCTTTGAAGGCGAAGGCGCGGCCGTGGGTCATGGTCAGCTGGCCGAATTTGAGGGTGGTGTCTTGCAGGCCAAACCAGTCGTCGCTGGCGGCGGGGATTTGCTCGGGGTCGGCGGTGTTGAAGAATTCAGTGACCATTTGCAGCGTGGAAAATGACCCGTCCAAATTGTAATCGCCCGGCGTGGGAATCTGCTTTTTGACCACAAGGTCGCACTCAAAACCGCTTCGCTTATATTTACAGACCAGATCGGCGGAGATGCCATCGAATGCGTCCCGGTAAACAACTGTGTTGGAGCCGGTAAGGTAGCCCTGTGCGCTTTTAAGGGTGGCGATGAAGACGGTGTTGCTGCCATCGTCAAAACTGACGCCCAGCGGGCGGGATTTTAAAATACGTCCATCGGGAGTGGTGACGGTGAGGACGCCGTTGTAAATGTCAGCTGGAAAGGACACGGTGTGCCGGCCTTGGTTCGCTATCGCCCCGCCGGTGGGGAGGAGGGTGATCTGGTCGCTGGATTCGACAAGCTGGCCGGCACTATTGGTATAGTTAAGCCCGGTCTCAAGCTGGACATAACGGTGGACGTGGTTGGTGCCGTTTTCGACGGTGGTCTTTTTGATGACTTTCCAGTCCGGGCCGCGGCCGGTAACGGTATAACCCGAATCTGCACGGGCGGTGGTGACGGTGAGGAGCGCACCGGTGAGAACCAGTGCCCGCCCTAAAATAAGATGAATGCCCTTCATAGTTTACATTTTTCTGATTTCGGAAGGCGTTTTCGGTTGATCCTAGCGCACGCCTTCCTCTAAGCAATACGCGCGGGAAGCGATAATCTTTCAAAAAAAATTTGTAAATTTGCGGATGGCGGGAAATCCGAGAAACGAGGCGCGGAGAACGCAGAGAAGGTCGCAGAGATCCGGGGAAGGGTTCAGTTTGGGCTCGAGGGACTCTCGCCCCACCATTTGTCCAGATTTCAAAAATCTTCATATTCCCCAGCAAATGCGCAAAGTCAGTTTTAGAATCAATGAGTTAGTGAGTCAGTGAGTTTGGGGCAAAAGGGCGGAGTCAGGAGTTAGAGCCTCGTTACCTCGTCTCCTACAAATAAAATCCTTCAAAATGCCAATGATTTCAGTCAATGAGTTTGAGGATTAGCGAGTCAGTGAGTTGTAACACGCTGATAATCATGCGGCAAACGTGTGTGCTAAATTTTTAGCGGGTTTTAACCCCTTCCCACTCCCGATTTTTGAAAATAAATGGCATAAATCTGCATTCTACATTCCCGGGAGAAATTCAGATTTTCAAGATCTGTGATTTAATTGCGGGATGACAGACATAAATGTCGAAGTACTAGCGTACGTCCGCCAAATGGCGGATGGACGGGCGAATGCCGCTTGGAGGCGTGCCGGCGTCGGTTGCAATCTTCGCGCTGCGGCTGGTCCCGCAGTTGCGGGACACAGCCGCCGCCCATTTTCTGAAAACCGTCAGTCGCCAGCGGGTCCGCCCAGCCACACCGGTTTACACCCGTTGGCACCGGTTGGCACCACTTGGCACCGATTTACACCTTCTTTTAAAAAAAATTATGAAACCCAACCACTGTATAAAGGGGAGCCAAGCGGTACTGGCGCACGGGCCAGTACTTGCGTACGGCCACCATGCCGAGCGGGGAACATTCAACGCCCAACATTCGACGCCCAATCCCGCAGTGGCGGGACAGGCAAGGAATGCGGGTTATCCGGGTAAATCCGACCTAATCCGACCTAAAAATTCATGAAAATATTTTTAACCGCCAAGACGCCAAGGGCCGAAGCCGGACTGGCACCCCGGTGCCGACGGACGGTCGCCGGTTTGGCCACGCGCTGCGAGTTGGGACAACTCGCGCTCCGTCCGTCTGCGGGACAAGCTCACGCAAACTCAACAACCATCCATTCCCGGCGTTTCACATCAATTCCCAGCTTTTTTGGATCAAAAAAAAGTGCGGGCCGGTACTTGCGTACGGGTGCGAGCCGGACGGGCCGACAGGCGATGGGAAATGACTAATGCCTAAAACCTAATGGTACCAGCGTACTGCCACCATGAATGACGAATTTCAAATGACGAATGGACCGGCGAACGTCAAACAGGCGGTTGACGATCTGGGTTCTACAACGGTCTGGCGCAAGCCCAATTCCCAAGCTTTGAGGTTGCCCCACGAAAGTGGACAAAGCATGTAAGCTTTCAAGAGCGACTTATGAAACAACTAAAGAGCCAGAAGAAACATTCCCAGGCGTTCCGGAAGGAGGCGGTGGAGTTGTTAATGACCGGCCGGACGCTGAGCGAGCTGGCGGAGGAACTGGCGGTGCCCATTTCCACGCTGCATAAATGGAAGGAGGACTATCTGTTGGAACTGCAGCATCAGCCGACGGATGTGACGGCATTGCCACCGCTGGCGATGCAGGCGGAACTCCAACGGCTGCGCAAGGAGAACCAAAAGCTCAAACTGCACCAGGAGATCCTAAAAAAAGCGTTGGGCATACTCTCCGATGCGCCGCCGAGCGGTATGCCCTGATCCAGCTTATGGCGACTCAATATCCCATCATCGATCTGTGCCGGGTCCTGGGCGTGCCGCGCAGTTCCTATTATGCGTGGTGCGCCCGCCCGCCCAGCCGGTTGGCCCGGCAGAATGAGGTGTTGCGGACCAAGCTCGCCGACCTCTTCGTCGCCAACCGCAAGGTTTATGGCAGTCCCCGGCTGGCGGTCTGTCTGCAACGGGCGGGCATCCCCTGCAGCCGCAACCGCGTGGCCCGGCATATGCGCGCCCTGCGTTTGAAGGCCCGGTTGAAGCGGGCGTTCAAACCGAAAACCACCGACGCCAACCATGACCAGCCCATCGCCCGCAACTGGCTGGCCAGTACGCCGCCGCCACGGACGGTGAACCGGGTTTGGGTCAGTGACATCACCTATGTTGGCACCGCCCAAGGCTGGCTTTATGTGGCCGCCGTGATGGATCTCTACAGCCGCAAAATCGTGGGCTGGGCCAGCAGCGACTCCTTGGCGACAACCTTGGTCAGCCAAGCCTTGCAACAAGCCTGGGCGGTCCGCCGGCCGGCGCCGGGCCTGCTCCATCACTCCGACCGCGGTTGCCAATACGCCAGCGGTCCCTACCGGACCTTTTTACAGGCCTGCCGGATCAAGCCCAGCATGAGCGGCCAAGGCCACTGCTATGACAATGCCGCCATGGAATCCTTCTGGAGCACCCTCAAAACCGAATGGCTGCACCAGCACCGGTTCACCACCCGCCAGCAGGCCCACGCCGCCATCTTCGATTACATCAAAACGTTCTATAACCCAAAACGGCTCCACAGCGCTCTGGGTTATCGCTCCCCTGTGGTCTGCGAACTCCTAGCCCCATGACTAATAAATCCAAGAAACCCCTGTACACATCCATGGCGCAAGCCCAAGCCACTATAAATTCCCATGAATTCCGCCAATTTCCTCCAAATTCCGCCAATTTCCGCACTATTTAGCAGAATTTTTTAAAAATAAAATTTATGAAAACAGGTACTAGCGTACGGCCATCAGTCGCCAAGGCCGAGCTGGAGTTCGGCGCTATGAAACGAGGTGCTTACGTACGGCCACCCGGAGCCAGAAGTCTGAGGGCCAAAGCCCAAGGTCCAAAGTCCGGGGGCCAAATTAAACTGAATTAAAGCGAATCAAGGTTAATCAAGGTTGTCTTTTTATATGACTGAAAATTTGAGAACGATCCCGCAGTGGCGGGACAGGGGTACTTGCGTACGGCCATCCGTCTTCGCTGCGCTACGACGCGATCCCGCAGTGGCGGGACAGGCAGGGGCGTCTGGGGGCGGAGAACCATTTATCCGGCGATATCCGGGTTAATCCGACCTAATCCGACCTAAATTTTTTGGATTGTTCTTTGACATGTTGGGGCAGTGCGGAGTGCGGAGCGTGGAGTGCGGAGTGCGCTGAAGGCAAACACGAAGCATTCGAGGACGAGGACGAGAACGAGGACGATTCGTCGTCAAGGGTTCTTACATTCGGCCATCCTCGATCTTCCATTCTCCATCCTCGTCCAGCCACGCCCGGCAGCAGGGGAGAACACCCCATGGCGGCTCCTTGACAACTTGTTAGCCTTGTGGGCGTATGAATCTATTATTGATCCTCGTGGTGCTCCTGCTGTTGTTCGGTGGCGGCGGTTTTTACTACGGCGGACCGGTGTACGGCGGCAGCGGCCTGGGCCTGATCCTGATCATCTGCGTGATCATCTATCTGATGGGCGGTTTCCGCGGTGGAAAAGGGCGCTGAGGCGGTGACCGCCAGCATTGTTGAGTGCGGAGTGATGATTGCGGAGTACGGAGTGATGCGGGATGCGTTACGGTACTTGCGTACAGGTGCGAGGCCGCTCCTGACGGAGCTGAAAGCATCGGGGTGCGCGTAACTACAAAGATGTCGCACCTAGGGTGCTGGGAATTCCGCTCCATCCTCAATCTTCCATCCTCCATCCTCGCCCAGATTTAATCGGGCGCGATGACGTGGGCGACGCCGTTTGAGCGGATTTCCACGTCCAGGCCGGTGTAGATGCTGTCGGTGGTGGGCACGGGCGGCGGATTGTCGTTCAGCTTCTGCAACTGGGCCTCGATCTGCGTGACGCTCCGGAATTTCCGTTCCGCCACGAGCCGCTCGGCGACGTCGCGTTGGAGCCGGTTTTGCAGCAGTTGATAATCCTTGCCGAGCTGGGCGAGGTCCGATTTCGTCTGCGTGAGGCTGGTTTCGGTGGCGGCAATCTTCCCGTTGAGGGCGGTCATCTGGTTGGTCAAATCCAGCAGGTCCGCGTTCAGGGCCGCTTTTTCCGCGACCGCCGTCGCGGTCTGCTGCTTGAGGGTCGCGAGCTGTTCCGTCTGCTGGCCGATGGTTTGCGTGAGCTGGTTGGAGAGGGTCACGGACGATTCGGTCAGGGCATTGGACAGGGTGAGCAGGGAGCGTTCGCCGGCGACGATCTGGGTCTGCGCGGTGTCCAGGCGGTTCGAGAAATCGGTGATGGTGCCGGCGGCGGTGTCCAGCGCCGCCGCGTCGTTTTTCCTGGTGACCATCAGGGCGACCGCCAGCAACACGCATCCGGCCAAAAAGACTATGGATAGAGTTTTCATGCGACAAAAAAAGTCAGTAGCAGCATGAAAAGCCGGTCGTCCGCTTGCAAGGTGATTGACTGACACTTTTCAGCCGTCCGATGCCGGGCTGGCCACTACTTGCGTAGGGCCACCGGGAGGCGGGGATTGGAGCGCGGTTTGTCCCAAACCGCAGCGTGTCGCCAGGCAGACCAGCGTTTAAATCGCCCGCGCCATGTCTCGTTCATCCATGTGCTGCGAGTTGGGACAACTCGCGCTCCGATTCGTTATTCTTAAACCCGCGGCTGGTCGCCCGTTTCGCCTGTGGAAAAGTCGCCGGTCGGAAAATATTTGCCGACGCAACTCGGGCAGATGCCGTGGGTGAACTTCAATCCCAGGCGGTCCCGGAAAAACACTTCCGGCATATGCCACTGATTCTTGGTGTCGCGGATCTTCTTGCAGTCCGCACAGATGGGAAGGTAGCCGGATTTTGGTTCGTATTCCGCCAGCAAGGCCAGCAGCTTCGCCACCATCTGCTCGCGTTCCTCCGCCTTCGCCTGGAGCTGCCGCCAGGCTTCGGCGTGATGCAACGCCCGGCGGACCGCGGGCGCGAGGTTGCTCAACTGCCGTTTGGGAACAATGTCGGTGACGCCGTGGACGAGCTTGTCGATGTCCATGTCCCAGGTCAGGGAGTTGGTCACAAAAATGAAGGGCACCTCCGGGCATTTTTCCTGCGCGATGGCCAGGGCCGCAAAGCCGTCGAACGACGGCAGGCCGTGGTCGGACAGGATGACATCCGGGCGGCGCGCCGCTTCCAATTCACGGACGAACGCTTCCTTGCTGTCCACCCGCTGCAACCGGACGTCCAGCCCGCGACCCGACAACGCGTGCTCCACCGCCATGGCATCGGCGGGCGCGTCTTCCACAAAGAGGATCTTGATTTCTTTGTTCATGGGCCTGAGTCGCAATTGAACCCTCATGTCATAGCTGGAACGGCGGCCAAGGTCAACTGTGCGCAGGAAGCACAGGGGCGGCCATCCGTGACTGCCGCCGCGTATCCTGTTTCTGCCTTGGGCCTTGCCTAAGGCGGGCCGGCCAGCAAATTAAATACCTTGTCCGGGGCCAGACCTTCCAGTTCGAGCACGTCAAAGGCGATCCAGACATCCGGGTTGTCGGTCGCCCATTCGAGCGCCCTGAATTCGTCATGGCCGCCGCCCCCTGCCTGGATGCGCCGGATGAGCTCGATCGCCAGGACCTTTCCATGCTCATTCATCCGCTGGAATCTCGGTTCTTTTGGGCGGAAGCGAAATGGGGTGTTCACCCCAAATCGGCATGGGCTTAGACCTTTGGGCTGCGGACTGTGAACTTTGGCCTTTGGCCTCGGCCAATCCGGGCGCAAAACAGTTTGCGTTTGGGGCGGGGATTATTTATTCTACGCGGCTCGTTAACCGAGATTTTACCGTGAATATTACCGTTGAAAATTTGGCCCCGTGCAAAAAGCTCGTGCGGGTGGAACTGGACGCAACCGCCGTTGATTCGGCCTTCGATGCCATCACCAAGGATTACCAGAAGCAGGCCGTGCTGCCGGGCTTCCGCCCGGGCAAGGCCCCGCGCGACATGGTCCTCAAGAAATACGGCACGGAGATCAAGGACGAGGCCAAGCGCAAGCTGATCGGCGACAATTACCGCCAGGCGCTCGAGGACAAGAAGATCCAGGCCGTCGGCTATCCGGACATCGAAGAGATCCAGTTCGACCGCGGCCAGAACCTCATCTTTGCCGCCACGGTGGAGACCGCGCCGGAATTTCAACTGCCGGAGTACAAGGGCCTCGCCGCCATGATCGAGGCGAAGTCCGTGACGGACGCGGACGTGGAAAAGGCGCTGGACCTGCTCCGCGGCCAGCACGCGAAATTTGATACCGTCGCCCGCCCGCTCGCGAACGGCGACATCGCGGTGGTGGACTACACCGGCACGTGCGACGGCAAGGTCATCACGGAAATCGCCCCGACGGCGAAGGGTTTGACCGAACAGAAGGATTTCTGGGTGGAAACGACGGACAATTCGTTCATCCCCGGTTTTGCCGCGCAATTGATCGGCGCGAAGGCCGGCGACAAGCGCACGGTGAACGTGGATTTCCCGGCGGATTTCGTGACGAAAGAATTGCAGGGCAAGAAGGGCGTTTACGAGGTTGAAGTCGTGGAAGTGAAAGAAAAAGTTTTGCCGCCGCTCGACGAGGAGCTGGCCAAGAAGTTTGGGGCGGAGAACGTGGAGAAGCTCACGGCCGGCGTCCGCGCAGACCTGGAGAACGAGCTGAAATATTCCAAGTCCAAGTCCGTCCGCCAGCAGGTGGTGCAGTCGCTGCTGGAAAAGTTGAATTTTGAACTGCCGGAGACGGCGGTCGCCAACGAGACGCGCAACGTGGTCTATGACCTGGTGCGCCAGAACACGCAGCGCGGCGTCGCCCGCGAGCTGATCGAGACGCAGAAGGACCAGATCTACGCGGCGGCCGCGGGCAACGCGAAGGAACGCGTGCGCCTGGCATTCATCGTCTCCAAGATCGCCGAGCAGGAGAAGATCTCGGCGACGCAGGAGGATGTCATCCGCCGGGCGCAGCAGCTGGCGATGATGTACCAGACGCCGTTCGACGCGTTCATCAAGGACCTGCAGAAACGGAATGGCGTGAACGAGCTTTACGAGCAGGTGCTCCACGAAAAAGTTCTGGAGTTGCTCGAAAAAAATGCGAGCATCACGGAAACCGCGCCGGCGAAGTAAGCCGAAGTAACTAAAAGGTTACCTCCGGTCCGTGCGCGGCGTCTGCCTTGTTGAAATGAAAAGCATCAGCGCCATTGCCATATTAGCCGCCAGCCTGCTGTCTGCCGCGGCGCAGACGAACGTGGTGGAGACCAACACGGCGGCGCGCGTGATGTCGCTGCAGGACTGCTTCGCGGAGGCGCTCAAGCACAACCTGGACGTGCAGATCCAGGCCTATACGCCGAAGCTTGCATTGTATGACCTGTATTCCTCCTACGGGGGCTACGATCCGACTTTCAATCTCTCGGGAAAGCACGATTACAACGTGACGCCGGGCGGGGGGTTCAACCAGTTCTCGACCAACGCAATCCCGGCGCGGACCACCAAGACCGACTCCTTCAGTTCCGACATCGGCGGGACGTTACCGACCGGCTTGCAATATGATTTCAGCGGGACGGTCGCGGACACGACCAGTTCGGGGAATCCTGAAAGCACCGGCGGCCAAATCGGCGTGACCCTGACCCAGCCGTTGCTCAAAAATTTCTGGACGGATAACAACCGGCTGTCCATTTCGGTGGCGAAGAACCGGCTGAAATATTCCGAGCAGACGTTGCGCCAGCAACTCATCACCACCGTCACGGCGGTGGAAAACGCCTATTACGAGCTCATCTATGCCCGCGAGAACGTGAAGGTGCAGCAGGAAGCGCTCGAACTCGCGCAGAAACAATACGGGGACGACCAGCAACGCGTCCAGGTCGGCAGCCTGGCGCCGCTGGATGTGCAACAGGACGAGGCGCAGGTGGCCCAGAGCCGGGCGAACCTGATCGGCGCCCAGTTCACGCTGGCCAACGACCAGAACACGTTAAAAAGCCTGCTGACGGACAATTATGCGCAGTGGCACGACGTGGAGATCGCGCCATCGGCCACGATGGAGGCGGTGCGGCAACTGTTTGATGTGCAGGACAGCTGGAGCAAGGGGCTGACGCAGCGGCCGGACATGATCCAGTCCAAACTGGACGTGGAGCAACAAGGCTTTAATTTAAAATATTCGTTCAACCAGCTTTTCCCCGAGCTTGACCTGACGGGCAGCTACGGGTTCAACGGCCAGGGACGGGAATACAGCGATGCCATCGGGCAGGTCAACCAGGGCAATGCGCCCTTCTACACCGTTGGCGCGCAGCTCTCCGTGCCGTTGAGCAACATCAAGGCACGCAACTCCTACAAGGGCACCAAGGCCACCCAGCAGCAGGTTTTGCTCAAGCTCAAGCAGCTGGAACAAAATGTCATGGTGGACATCGACAACGCGGTGAAACAGGCGCAGTCCGCCTGGGAAAGCGTGCAGGCCACGCACGAAGCCCGCATTTATGCGGAGGCCGCCCTCGATGCCGAGGAGAAAAAATACGCCGTCGGCAAAAGCACCACGTTCACCGTGCTGCAACTGCAGAACAACCTCACCGCCGCGCGCTCGCAGGAAATCCGCTCGCTGGCGAATTACAACGAGGCCCTCACCAACCTCGCCCAGCAGGAAGGCAGCACTCTCGAACGCCGGCAGATCGATTTCAAGGTGAAGTGAGAGGGAGCCGGGAAAGCCACGGTCAATCTGGCTGAGATATACGGGGATAATTGGTTTAACGCTCACCCTCACCCCTGCCCTCTCCCCCGGTGAGAGGGAGAAAAGCTCCCAGCATCCTTCAGAAATCTGGCGCGGTACCGGCAGAAGGTCCGTTGAAATTTTCAACCTGAATCTTCACCAGAAATTCCACGCGCCCTTCCAGACCACCCACACGCCGAGCAGACAATTGGTGATGGCGTGTGCCGTCATCGCATCACCCAGCCGGTTCTTGCGGAGGACGAGCCATTGATACACGGCGGCGCAGAAAATGCCGGCCAGCCATTCGTTGTGCGAGAAGCCAAAGATCAGGATGGTCGCGAGAAAGGGCACCGGCAGAAACTCGTTCAGCGGCACGGACAGGAAATCCACCCGGGCGATGTAGCGATAGACGAAGGAGCGATAAAAAACCTCCTCGAGCGGCGGCACGACGAACGTGGAGCCGAGGATCCGCGTGACGATGAACAGCCAGGCCAGCGCGGAGCCGGCGCCAAAGGCTGCGTTGGGATCCCACGCCGGGGCCGGGGCTGCCGCCGCATGCGTGAGCCCGAGCTTGACCCACAGTGAATGTTGCGTGGTCCACCCGCCGTTGATGCCCACCCACACGGCGAACACGCCCACGCCCGCGACAACCGCTTCCCAGCTCAACGCCCAACGCATCTCCGTCACGAGCGGCCACATTTCAAAGATCAGCCAGAGGCCGGCAAAGGTTTTGGCGAAGTAAAACCAATAGGCCGAGGCGGGGCCGCATTTCCCCTGCGCCACGGTGAGCGCCACAAAGATGAGAAATGGCGCCACGCGGGCCAGGGCCGGTGAGCGGGAGAAAAATCGGCGCAGAAGCATCGGTCAGTCGCCCATGCCGATGGTGATCTCCTTCTTGTCCGCATCGATGAGCGTGACGGTGTACTTGGAGATTTCCTTCACCTTGTATTGCTTGAACTGGTCGCCGGTGTGGATGGTTTTCCCGTCCAGGATGGCCGAGGCCTCGGTGGGCGAATAAAAGATCCCCTGCAGCTTGGGCTTGGGCGCGGGAGGCGTGGGAGCCACCGGGGGCGGCGGCGGAGGTGAAGAAACGGCGATGGGCCCGGCCACCGTCTCGGGCTGCTCGGTGGTATCCGGGTCGGCCGGCGCGGCGGCGACGGTGCGGACGGTGCGATGGGCCGCCGCCCAGCCGATGAAAAAAATCGCGGCAAAAACCAGGAAGATGATGATGGCGGGGACGAGCCACACGGCCGTGGGTGATGACTCCTGGTGATTCTGGGCCGGCTGGAGCGGCGGCATGGAATTCGGCGTGTTCCGCGGCGGAGTTTGCCGCGCTTGCTTCAGGGCGTCATTGATGAGGCTCATGCGTGAATGTTTCCTTCCAGCTCACGGATGGCGCGTCCCACCATCCGGTAATTGATACGGTAACTGCGTTCCACGAATCCCGCCAGCAGTGACTTGTCACACACCGCGTTCACCAGCCGGGGAATCCCCTGGCTGTAATTGAACACCCGCCAGACCGCCGGGAACGTGAACGCCGGCGCGCCGCGCGAACCGGCCAGCGCCAGCCGGTGCTGAATATACTGCCCGACTTCGTTCCGCGTCAACGGCGCGAGATGATAGCGCACGGTGATGCGCTGGCGCAGCTGCTTCAGGCGGGGGCTGTTCAGCCGGTCCCGCAGCTCCGGCTGGCCCATCAGCACGATCTGCAGCAGCTTGCGGTCGTCCGTCTCGATGTTCGAGATCAGCCGCACCTGCTCCAACAAGTCTTCGGTCAGGTTTTGCGCCTCGTCAATGATCAAAACCGTCTCCTTGCCGGCCAGCGTCTGTTTCAGCAGAAAATCGCTGATGGCCGCCATCGTGGCCAGCCGGTCCCGTCCCGCCACATCCAGGCCAAACTCCGTGGCGATCGCCCGCATCAGCTCGTCGGCGTTCAAGACGGGGTTCAGGATCAGGGCGGTGGAAAACTTGGCGTCCAACTGTTCCAAAAAGGCGCGGCACAGCGTCGTCTTCCCCGCGCCGACCTCGCCCGTGAGCTGCACAAACCCTTTCCGTTCGCGGACGCCGTAGACCAGATGATTGAATGCCTCGCGGTGTTTGGTACTGTGGAAAAGGAAGCGCGGGTTCGGCGTGATGTCGAACGGTGACTGCCTCAATCCATAAAACTCATGATACACAGTGGGGTTCTAGCACAATCCGCCTTGAAAGAAAGCCCAGAAAATTCGGGCCGTGCATCCGGGCTGGCGGATAAAACAAAAAACGAGGCCATCTTGCGATGGCCTCGTTGAGAGTAAAACAACGGATGTTTCAGCGGGCCCAGTTATAGTACTGGGAAGCCGTGGTGTTGGTGCTGTTCATCATGGCGGTATGCAGGCCGGAAACCGTCACGCCCTGAACGCTGCCGTCCGCCAGGCCGATGTTGCCTGACTTGGCATGGTTTTCATTCGCGGTCCAAGCCCAAGCCGTGGTGGAAGCCGCCCAGGCTGCGCTGGTCAGGGTAGCCTGTGAGCCTTGTCCCGGGGTCGTCGGCGACCCTGAGCTGGCGATGAACGCGAAGTTCGCCGGGGAGTTGGCCGTGGTGGAACCGGCAAAGCCCATGTTCGCATCACCAGTGACGAGCATCTGCGGATCCGTGTCAGCCGCATCACCGTTGATGAAGTAACTGAGGGCACCAGGATTGTTAACGGGGGAGCTTGCCAGCGTGCCGTTACCAGGAGGGGTGCATTGCACAAAGTTGGTATAACCAAAGCTGTTGGCGATGGTGCGGTTGTAGCTGTCAGACGGGCAGTAGCAAACCTTGGGCGTGGACAACTCATTCGACATGACCATGAACACCATGCCAGGATTGAGATGTGTGGTCGCCGTGGTGCCGTGTCCAACGTAGTCGCTGGCGCCACCGGCAGTGGCGGCAACCTGGTTGGCATAACGGTCGTTGTTATCACCCGCCCAAACCTTGACAGCAAGCATGACCTGCTTGTTGTTGTTCGTGCAGCTGATCTTTTGAGCTTTCTTCTTCGCGGCCGCGAGCGCGGGCAGCAGCATGGCCGCCAGAATCGCGATGATCGCGATCACGACGAGCAGCTCGATCAGCGTGAAAGCGCTTTTTTTGGATTGTTGTTTCATATGACTAGGTTGTGTTTTTTGTTTTGACCCGATGGCAAGCGGCGAAATCTACTTAAACTTCGTGCCTGATCATGCGGATTTCTGAATTACCTTTAGCAACGACGGTGCCAACCAAAAATCTTCAAAAAATCCAACAAATCAGCAGCTTAAACATTCCCGGAAGGCACCAATGCGGGAAATTTTCACGCACAATGCGTGAATTTCACGCATCGGCCACAAAGTTGTTCGCTGGCCGTTTAATCTCAATCCCCCTGCAATTGTGATTCCAACAACATTTATTGTTCTCCATTCAATATTTCAGGCGCTATGGCATCATCTCCCTTCCCGCCTGCGTTTGAGGATTGATTTCCAAGCTTATTTAACGAAAACTGTCCGACCCTATGGCCGAACCCAAAGAAAATTTGCAGATGGAGAAAATCGTGTCGCTGTGCAAGCGCCGCGGCTTCATTTTTCAGTCGTCGGAGATCTACGGCGGCATCAACGGCTTTTGGGATTACGGCCCGCTGGGCGCGGAACTCAAGCGCAACGTCAAGGAACTCTGGTGGAACACCATGACCCGGGAACGCGAAGACGTGGCCGGCCTCGAAGCCACCATCATCATGTCGCCCGCCATCTGGAAGGCGAGCGGCCATGTGGACACCTTCAGCGACCCGATGTGCAGTTGCAAGGCGTGCAAGAAGCTCATCCGTGAAGATCAGTGGTGGACGATGATGTGCGAGCAGTCCTGGGTGCAATCGCTTGCCGCCATTGTTGAAGCCGGCACAAACCAATTGAGCGGCGAAGATTTGTTGAAGTGGGCGAAAACCAAAGGCAAGAGTCTCGCGCCGAATCTCGCGCTCGTTCGCAATCCAGAAGTCACGCTTTCGTGGCTGGCCGAAGATGTGGAAAAAGGCAAACGGCCGGCTGACGCCAAAGAGTATTTCCAGTATCTGGCAACCGAGCAGCGCGGTGCCACCGGTTTTGTGAAGCCGTGTCCGCATTGCGGCGGTGAACTGACCGAGCCGCGGCCGTTCAACCTGATGTTCAAGTCGCATTACGGACCAGTTGAGTCGGATGAGAATGTTTGTTACCTCCGCCCAGAAACGGCGCAGGCGATTTTTGTGCAGTTCAAGAACGTGCTGGAAACCTCGCGCCAGAAGGTGCCGTTCGGCATCGGCCAGATTGGCAAGGCGTTCCGCAATGAAATCACGCCGCGCAATTACACGTTCCGCTCGCGCGAATTTGAGCAGATGGAACTGGAATTTTTCATCAAGCCGGACGAGGCCGTCGAAGCCATCCACGGCAGCGTGGCTACCGTGCCGGCAACGGGTCATCCGGGCGAACCGCAGCCGAACTGGGGCTGGCAGACGTGGCATCAATACTGGGTCGAGGAACGCGTGCGTTTCTACGAAGGCATCGGACTTTCGCGCGACACGCTGGGCTTTCATCATCAGACACCCGATGAGCTCGCACATTATGCCCGTGCCTGTACCGACATCCTGTTCAAGTTTCCCTTCAGCAAAAAGGACGAGCAGGGCAATGTGAAGGGCGACGAGCTGGAAGGCATCGCCGCGCGCAGTGATTTTGACCTGAGCCAGCACCAACGGTTCTCCGGCAAACCCATGGGCGTGTTTGACGAGGAGTTGCGGGCCGCGTGGGGCAAGCTGCCGAAGGAAAAGCAGGATGATCTCTGGAAGCGTTATTACGACCACCGCAAGAATTATATGACCAAGTCGGGCGTGGAAGCCGAAGCGGCGCAGAAGCAGGCCACGGAAGACGCAAACGGACTGGCCAAGGGCCAGTACGTCCCGCACGTCATCGAACCGAGCGCGGGCGTGGACCGTTTGATCCTTGCGCTCATTGCCAACGCCTATACCGAAGTCACCAAGACCGATGACAAGGGCAAGACCGACACGACGTATGTGATGAAATTTCATCCACGCGTCGCGCCCATCAAGGTGGGCATCCTGCCGTTGTTGAAGAACAAGCCGGAGCTGGTCAAGAAGGCGCTGGAAGTCCGCGACCTGCTGCGTCCGTGGATGAACGTGTATTACGACGACGGCGGCTCGATCGGCAAGCGTTACGCCCGCCAGGACGAAGCCGGCACGCCGTTCTGCCTGACCATTGATTTTGACACTTTGGGCGAGAAACCGGAACTCCTCGACACCGTGACCATCCGCTACCGGGATGATGGCAAGCAGGAACGTTTAAAAATATCTGAACTCCGGGACTTTTTGCTGTCTAAGACCCGGTGATGAGCGACGAGCAAAAAAATCAGGTCAAAGTTGTGAAGCCCCCGACCAAACGGGCGCCGGCGCTGTATTTCATCGTCGGCTTCAAATTATTGAAGGGGCTGGCGGCGCTACTGCTGGCGCTGGGCGCCTACAGCCTCACGGACAACAATCTGCCGGATGAATTCCGCCGGCTGCTCGAATTCCTGCACCTCGATCCGGAAAAAAAATTCTTCCTGGAACTTGCGGACCGCATCGGTGAAATCACGCCGACCAACCTGAAATGGGTCGCGGTTGGATCGGTCGTTTACGGCCTGTTCATGCTGTTGCAGGCGGTTGGGCTGGCACTCCGCGTGAGCTGGATCGTGTGGCTGGTCATCGCGGAATCGGCCTTTTTCATCCCGATCGAACTGTTCGAGCTCGTGCGCAAGCACGTCCCCTCCCCCGAAAATCATCCGCACTTTTTTGCACATCCGAAGATCAGCGTGGCCATCGTGCTGGTGGCGAATGTGGCCATCGTCTGGTATCTGTTCAAGAACCGCGACCGGGTCATGAAACACCATCATACCCGCCATATCGATCTATGACCTCCGCGCTCCCGTTCGAAGTCTCGGAATTTGAGCAGCTCCTGCGCAAACCGAACAGCGACCCGACGGGTTTTGCGGGATTTTTCAACAGCGGCGAGGTCTGGGTGGCCCGCGTCCCCGCCCGGCTCGATGTGATGGGCGGCATTGCCGACTATTCCGGCGCGAATGTCTGCGAGGCCGTCCTCGGTCACGGCATGTTGATGGCCATCCAGGCGCGCACCGATCGCACCCTGCGCATCCGCTCCGCCCAGGCTGGCGCGCGCAGCCTGCCGGTGGAGACGCGCATCCCGCTCGATTACTTCATGTCCGGCGGCGCAGTCGGCAATTACGCCCAGGTTCGCGAACTCTGCCACGCCAACCCCATCTCCACGTGGGCGGCCTATATCGGCGGCAGCATCTTTACTTTGCTCAAGGAAGAATCGGTTGAACTGCCTTACGGTTTCAGTTTCCTGCTGTTAAGCGCCGTGCCGATGAATGTGGGCATCGGCAGTTCCGCGGCGGTCGAGATTGGCACGCTCTCGTGCCTCAATGCCTATCTCGGATTAAACCTGGATGGTGCACGCATCGCCCGGCTGGGCCAGATGGCGGAAAACCATGTGGTCGGCGCACCCTGCGGCATCATGGACCAGATCGCCGTGGCCAGCGGCCGCGAAAGCAAGCTCACGCACATCCTCTGCCGGCTCGGCGCCATCGTGGGCGAGGTGGAGATTCCGCCCGGCAACGGTTTCGTGGGCATCAATTCCATGGTGCGCCATTCCGTCGCCGGCAATGCCTATGGCAACGTCCGCATCGGCGCCTTCATGGGCAAAAAGATCATCAACGAAATCCGCGCCAAAACCGGCCGGGCCGCCTTGAACTACCTCACGGAAATTTCCTCCGCCGAATTCAAGGCGGAATACGAAAAGGAGATTCCCGAAACCATCCTTGGCTCTGATTTTCTATCGCGCTACAAAACGCACGACGATCCGGTCACGACCATCCAGCCGGATGCGACCTATCGCGTCATCGGCCCCACGCGCCATCCGGTCGCGGAAAATGAGCGCGTGCTGCAATTCATCAGCGCGCTGAAGACCGCCAAGACTGGTGATGAAAAGGCGCTCATCGCCGCGGGCGAATTGATGTATGGCGCACACGAAAGTTACCGCGACAACTGCAACCTGTCCGTGCCCGAGGTGAATTTTCTCGTCGAAGCCGTCCAGAAACGCGGAGCCAAGGCCGGGCTTTACGGCGCCAAGATCACCGGCGGCGGCACCGGTGGCACGGTCGCCGTGTTCGGCCAGATTTCCGCGCTCAAGGAACACATCCCGCAGATCGCCGTGGAGTATTCGCGGCGGGTCGGCCAGATGCCTGATATCTTTGAAGGCACCTCGCCCGGCGCCATCGAGTTCGGCGCGAAGCGTTATGCTTTCGGTGCGCAGGGGTGGAAGCGGTTTGATGTGTGATATGCAGATCCGCAAAGCCGTCATCCCCATCGCCGGTCTCGGCACGCGCCACTTTCCCGCGTCGCACGCGGTGAAGAAGGAACTGTTCCCCGTCGTCGGCCCGGACGGCATCGCCCGCGCCCTGTTCCATTATCATCTGCTCGAGCTCGAGGCCGCCGGCATCGAACAGATCTGCATCATCACCCAGCCCGGCGAAGATGCGCTTGTAAAAAACTACCTGCGCGGACCGGATGACAATTATCTCAAGCGGCTGGCGAAATATCCGGCATTGCTCCAGGAGGCCGAGCAGATGCGCGGCTTTGCGAAACGTGTCAGCTTCGCCGTGCAGCACCAGCAGGAAGGCTACGGCCATGCGGTGTATCAGACCAAGGATTTTGCCGCCGGTGAAATGGTGCTGCTCGGATTGGGTGATCACCTGTTCCGCGGCAAGCCGGTCTCGCCCTATCGTGATCTGGCGGATATGGCGAAAACTTCCGGCGGCAAAAGCGTCTCCGCCGTGAACCGGATTTCCGCCGGCGAATTGAAAGGGTACGGCACCATCGCCGGCCGGCGCCGCCCAGAAAACACCCGTCTCATCGATATTTCCCTTATCATTGAAAAGCCCGCCGTGACCGTCGCGCAGGAAAAATTGCACGTAGACGGCCTGCCGCCGGAGACCTGGCTCGGCTGGTTCGGCATGCACCTCCTCGCGCCTTCCATCTATGACATCCTCGGCGAAATGATCCGCGACAATGTGCGCGATAACGGGGAATTTCAGCTCACCCGCGCCCAGGAACTCCAGCGGCAGCGGCACGGCTATCTCGCCCTGGAGATGACCGGCGCGCAGCGCTTTGACTTCGGGGTGCCGGATGACCTTGTCACCAGCGTGCAGGCTTTCCGCCATTTGTCATAAATTTGTCGCCATTATTTGCTTGCGGCGGTCACGGGCATGACTTAATAAAGTACATCGTAAGCACTAGTATTTTGATGCAATATATCATCGTGAAGCTCCAACCAGAGAGGGTCGCTTGAGTCGCCCTTTCACTCCTCGTGGTAATAACTCCGCCGCGTCGTTCATCCGGGTCAACGGCAAGATTCGCGCCCGTGAAGTCCGTGTCATCGGCCCTGACGGCAAGCAGCTTGGCGTCATCCAGCTTACCGAGGCCCTGAACCTCGCCCGCGTCCACGGGGTGGACCTGGTCGAAATTTCGCCCAATGCCGTCCCGCCCGTCTGCCGGCTCGTGGACTTCGGCAAGTTCCGCTATGAGCTCGCCAAGCGCGAAAAAGAATCCAAAAAGCACCAGCACGCCTCCACCGTCAAGGAAGTGCAGCTCAGCCCGCGCATCGACCCGCATGACCTTGGCATCAAGCTCCAGCACTCCATTGATTTTCTGTGCGAAGACATGAAGGTGAAGGTTGCGCTCAAATTCCGCGGCCGTGAGATGGCGCACACCGAGGTCGGCTTTGAAGTCATCAAAAAATTCATCGCCGATATCGAGCCGTACGGCCACCCCGATTTCCAGCCCAAGCTCATCGGCAAGGCCATCAACCTGATGATCAGCCCGCTGCCCCGCAACAAGCGCGCCAAAAATCCGCGTTTGACGGATGAAGAGCACAAGGCCAGTGGAGCGGCGGCGGAAGCAAAAGCTAGGGCGCACAAGACGACGCGGTCAACCGAAGACGAAGGCGGCGCTTCAGCCTCGGAGGCCAAACCGAACGCCCCGAAGCCGCCGCAGACGTCGTCGCCAAATAAAGCGAAAGTTCCCGTCGCCGAGGAACCGAAAGCCGGCGGTCTGGCCACCCCGTTTGCCAATCTCGACATCAAGCCGCCGGCTTGATTTCAATCAGGGTCGCTGGCTCCAACCACGGACCATTTCAGGAAACTGGCAGTCGGCACAGACCGCATTCGAGTGTTCGCAAAAATCGCGGACGATCTGCATCAAGCCCTGCTGCTGCGCCGCGCCTTTCAAACTGCGGGCATTGGCCGTCCCCAAGAGGCGTTGCCGTGCCAGTTTTAACACGGAATTGTCTTCCGCCGACGGCCACGCCAAAAACCGCCGCTCCACTTCCTGCCGGATCTTTTCACTGCCGCCCTCGTTTGCGCGCGTCCACAGCCACGGCAGGACGACGTTCACCGCCAGATCCGTGATCCGCGCTTCACCCAGCAACGGCTGCGGTTTCGTCATCGGCTCCGATCTGAACGTCCAGTGCCACGACCAAAATTCATCCCGCTTCACCTGGAAAATCTGATGCAATGAATCAAGCAGCCCCTTGTCCGGAACTTCGGCCAAAATCCAATCTTCAATTTTTCCCGCCAGATTCTCCGAGGCCAGCCAATGTGCCGCCAGCGCCAGCCGCCGCTGCGGATGGTTCGCCGGGCGCAGGCCGTGAAATTTCCACACCGCCCGCGGCAAAGTGCAGCCGGCCAGGGCATCCCGGTCGCGCCACCAGCAATCCCATGCGCGCCGTAGAAATGTGTCGGCGTTCTTCTGTGTACGCGTCAATTCATCCGGCAACAGACCGCTGATCCCCAGCAGGCGCGCCTGCAGTTCGAACGCGGAATCTGCGCCCTGTGACCAACGCGATCTTGTCTCCGCCACGCTCAGCATCGGCCAGACGTTGTGCTTGTAACCCAGCGCCCGGAACAGATTTTCCCACAAGGCCTGTTCCCAGCCGCAATTTTTAGCGCGGGCCAGGATCGCCGCCGCCTTGTTCTGAAAACGGACCTTCGCCGCCGACTGCAAAAGACCGGCCAGTTGTTCCGGTAAAAGTTCCCGCAACGGCGCGCAACATTTGCCCCGCAAGGCCTCCGGCAGCCCTGATTCATTCTCCAATGCGCGCGCCAGTTCCCCGATGGAAGCGTCCAGATAATTTTCCAGCGCCAGGACCGTTTCCGGGCCTTGGGTTTTGGGTCTGACAGACGGGTCTCCGTTCCAGATGACGTGCAGGATCACGTTTTTAAAAGCAGGATTCCGGTCGTGGCCATGCGCCCGCCAACCACCCGGCTGCAGATCGATCTCCACGTCGCCGGCCACCGGCCTCGCATCGCCAAACTGCAAAACCGCCCCGCGAAAATCCGGTCCACCCTCGACGCTGTTAAAACCCGGATGCAACACCCGCACCGGTTTTCCGTCCGTGGTCTTGAGCCCGCCCCGGTGGATGCGTTGATGTTGCCAGATGGCTTGCAGCAGTTTCTCCGGCGGCACCGGGCCAGCATCATGCAACGCGCCCATCCCCCGGCTGCGTCCCCGCCAGGTGGCGTAGAAGTTATCGGTGCGGAAATCCATGCGCGGATTTATTCTTGGGACACTCCAAAGTCAAGCTTGGATGACTGGCACCGGCTCCCCGAATTGCGGAACGCAACCGTGCCGCCAGCCGGCGGTGCCGGTGGAAAAAGTATTTTTGAACGCAACTGATTGGATTTTTGCCTGTTAAATGAACAAGTCCGTCAAACTTTTTGTTCGCCGCAGCGGGTTTTTTACGGCTACAATGCCGAAGATTTTTACGGGCAGCCCAGTTTGATGATTGAAGTCTCCAATTTGACCAAGCGCTACGCCGGACGCACCGCGGTGGACGACATTTCGTTCACGGTCGCGCGCGGCGAAATCGTTGGCTTGCTCGGCCCCAACGGCGCCGGCAAAAGCACGACCATGCGCGTACTGTCCGGTTTCATGCCCGCCACCAGCGGCACCGTGCGCGTCTCCGGCCTGGATGTCTTCCATGATTCCGACGAGGTCCGGCGGCGCATCGGCTACATGCCGGAAAACAATCCGCTCTATCCCGACATGCGCGTCCGTGAATACCTGAAGTACCGCGCACGCCTCAAGGGGCTTGGCTGGAAAAGATCCCGCGAGCGCGTCCAGACCGTCATGGAGCAATGCAGCCTCACGGATGTGGATCGCCGGGTCATCGGCCAGCTGTCCAAGGGCTACAAACAACGCGTCGGCCTGGCGGACGCGCTCGTCCATGAACCGGAGCTCATCATCCTTGATGAGCCCACCATCGGCCTTGATCCGCACCAGATCCGGACCGTCCGCGCCCTCATCAAAAGCCTTGCCGGCAAGCACACCATTTTGATCTCCACCCATATCCTGCCGGAGGTCGAGATGATGTGCGGCCGCGTTCTCATCATGCTCGGCGGACGTGTGCTCGCCTCGGACACCCCGGAGAATTTGCAACGCCGCATGGCCGGCGGCAGCCAGATCATCGCCGAGATCGCCGCCCCGGAGGCGGAGTTGCGCGCTGTCTGGGAAAATCTCTCCGATGTGGTGCAGTTTGACCTGACGCCGGGCGAAGGCGCCTTTTTCCGCTGCGCCCTCACACCGCAGGATGGCAAGGATCTGCGGCCGCTCGTCTACTCCCTTGCGCGGCAGAACGGCTGGGCCTTGCGCGAACTGACCCGCAGCCGCCATTCCCTCGAGGACATCTACGTCCAGATCACCAAACCCGCCGCGGAGGAGGTTGAATGAGCATCTTCCTGACGCTGTTCCGGCGCGAGCTCGGCACCTTTTTCTTTTCCCTCACGGGCTACGTCATCATTGCGGCCGTCACCATGCTCACCGGCATGAGCTTTGTGGTGCTCCTGCAAAACCTCGGCAATGACCCCACGACGGTGCCGGTGACAGAGATGTTTTACGGCACCTATTATTTCTGGCTGATCATCCTGCTATCAACGCCGCTCATCACCATGCGTCTGTTCGCATTGGAAAAGGCCACGGGCACGTTTGAGACGCTCATGACTACGTCCGTGGGCGATGCGCAGGTGGTGCTGGCCAAGTTCATGGCCGCGCTGTTCTTTTACATGATCGCCTGGCTGCCACTGTTGGGCTGCCTGTTCATTGTGCGCCATTTCACCCAACAGGTGGCCGCGCTGGACGGTCATACCGTGGGCGGAATGTACCTTGGGATTTTTCTGATTGGCAGCTTGTTTCTCTCGCTGGGTTGCTTTGCCTCCTCCCTCACCCGCAGCCAGATGGCGGCGGCCATGATCAGTTTTGTCCTCGGCGTCGGCCTTTTCTCGTTGGGCTTCCTCGCGCTCGCCCTGCCGGCCAGTTCCGAGATGCAGACACAGGTGCTCGCCTATTTCAACCTGTTCAGCCAGATGCATGATTTCGCGCGCGGCGTGGTGGACACCAGGGCGGTCATTTTCTACGTCACCGCCACATTCGTGTTTTTGTTCCTGACCTTGCGGGTGGTGGAAAGCCGCCGCTGGAAATAAATGAGCACCGCCTCCAATCCCCGGACCAGTTTCTCGCCGGCCAGCCGCTGGAAGATCGGCTTGGACGTGGTGTTGCGCACCGCCGTGGTCCTCGCCGTGATGGTCATGCTAAATTTCCTCGGTGCGAAGTTTTACCACCGGTTCTACCTCAATCAGCAGATGCGCGTGGAGCTGTCTTCGCGCACGCTCACGGTGCTGCATTCGATCACCAACCAAATCGAGGTTACGCTGTATTATGACACCCACGACCCGGACAACTTCTATCCGGATATCGTGGATCTGATCAATGCCTACCGTGACGCGAACAAAAATATTTCCTTGCGCACGGTGGATTACGTCCGCGATCCCAGCACTGCCATGAAGGTGAAGGAACAATACATGCTCCCCGGATCCATTGCCACCCCGAATGCCCCGCCGGCCAAGGACTTGATTATCTTTGCCTGCGGCGACCGGCATGATGTCGTCCCTGGCGAGGCTATCGTCCAGTTCAAGACCGCGCCCCTTGCCACGGATGACCCGAACTTTGATCCGAAAGAAAAACGGATGCAGTTCATGAAGCGGCCTGTGTCCTTCAATGGCGAGGTTATGTTCACCTCCAAGTTGCTGGCCTTGTCCCATGCGCAGCCGATCAGGGCCTATTTTTTAAAGGGACATGGCGAACCATCACTCGAAAACACCGATAACAGCGGCTATCAAAAATTTGCCCTGCAGCTCGCGCAAAACGATATCCTGCTGCAAAACCTTGAATTGTCAGGCCTGGCCGATGTCCCTGCGGATTGCAGCTTGCTGGTCATTAGCGGCCCGGTTGGAATGTTGTACGAGCCCGATCTCCAAAAGATTGACCGCTATCTTACCGCAGGCGGCAAGTTGATGGTGATGTTTAATTACTTCTCGCGGCGGCAGCCGACCGGCCTGGAATCCATTTTGCAACGCTGGGGTGTCAATATCCTGCCAGACTACGTGAATGATCCGGCGGCAAGCTCGGGCAGCGACCAGGTCGTCATCGTGCGTAATTTCAATGAGAAGACGTTCGTCAATCCGCTCACCGAACTGTGGCTGGAAATGGCGCTGCCCCGGCCCATGGTGAAAAGTGGACCATCTACGGCGCCGTCTGGCGCCCCGCAAACGGATGCGCTGGTCAGTTCAAGCGACACTTCGACGCTGGCCGACGATCACTCCATCTCGCCCCGCAGCTATCCGTTGATTACGGCCATCGAACAGAAGCCCGTGGCTGGCGTGACCGCCCCGCGCGGCAACACGCGCATCGTCGTGGCGGGCGACTCATTTTTCCTGGACAATGAATTGATCGAGGCCGGAGCCAACCGCGATTTTCTCAACTACGCCGCCAACTGGCTGTGCGACCGCGAACAGTTGCTCAACGGCATCGGTCCACGTCCTGTCACTGAATTTCGCCTGACCCTTACCCGGCACCAGATGAAACAACTCCGCTGGCTGCTGCTTGGTGCGCTGCCCGGCGGCGCGCTGCTCCTTGGCTGGCTCGTCTGGCTTGTACGCCGCAAATGAAATCCAACACCACCACCATCTGGCTTGTGCTGGCGGCGATCCTCGCCGCCGCGGTCTGGTTTGTGGAAACACGCCTGCAACCGGTCGCGCCACCGGACAACGCCCTGCTCGCCGGCCTGCGCGCGTCGGACGTCACCTCGATTCAAGTCACCCCTCCCGGCGGACGCGAAATCAGTGTCACCCGCACGAACAACCACTGGTATCTGGAAAAGCCGCTCGCCTATCCGGCCCAGGCCACGGCCATTGAATCCCTCTTGTCTGCGCTGGAAAAGCTTGCGCCCACCCTCCGTCTCACCGCCGCCGAAACGGCCCTGCATAAAAATGCCGATGCTGAATATGGTTTTGAAAACCCGCAATTCACCCTCGACGTCACCGTCGGCGAACAGGTCTGGCATCTGAAGATCGGTAACAAAACTGCGCCCGGCGACGGCGTGTATGTCCGCCTCATCGGCGGGGCCGGCCTGTATGTGACCGAGGTGAACTGGCTGCAGTTGCTGCCACGCGATGTGAATGCCTGGCGCGACACCTCCCTGGTCGCGGATGTCAGCACCGTTGACTGGCTCGTCATCACCAACGGCGCCAAGGCCATCGAACTCCGGCGCGACCCCACCAACCGTCTCTGGCGCATGATCCGGCCCTTGCAGGCCCGGGCGGACAGCGTCTACATCACCACCGCCCTGCAGCAATTGCGCTCGGCCAGGGCCACCCGTTTCGTCACCGATGACCCGAAGGCCGACCTCACCACCTATGGCCTGCAGCCGGTCGAACTCGATGTCTGGCTCGGCCATGGCACCAACCTGATCAGCGGCATCCATGC
>Ga0210392_10000461_pt1 | contig 25022 bp, 32 predicted proteins | sample IncBWC30OmetaG_FD_161057 | JGI IMG/M metagenome (GOLD analysis project Ga0210392, IMG submission 161057) | Forest soil microbial communities from Barre Woods Harvard Forest LTER site, Petersham, Massachusetts, United States - Inc-BW-C-30-O ... | reverse complement strand
GCCAGCCGTAGGACTGGGCGCTCTTGTCGCCAATCGTCATTTCTGAACCCTCCTACGACACCCGCACCGGGGCCGACTTGACGCGAACGCCTCTTGGAGCCGCCGCGCGCGGCGCAGGCGCGCGTCCGGCCCCGACCGGAGCTGCGCGCGGGCCCGGAGGCGGCGGTCGGCCCATGCCGGGCGGCGGACCGCCCATCGGTGGGAGGCCCGGCGGCGGTCCGCCGCCCATGCCGGGAGGTCCGCCAGGGGGCGGCCCGCCCGCGATGGGCGGCATGGCCGGAGGTCCGCCGCCGCCCATCGGGGGCATGCCGCCGGGAGGACCGCCGGGGCCGGGATGCATGGTCAGGCTTGCGGGCTGGCCGTGGCGCTGCGACAGCGCCGCCAAGAGGCCGCCCAATCCTCCCCCAGAGGGCGCTCCTGCGCCCATCGGCGGAGGACCGCCGGGAGGAAGCCCGGGCGGCGGTCCGCCTCGCATTGGAAACGCCATGATTGAACCTCCTTGTTAGACGAGCCGCATCACGAGCAGGACGAGCAGGATGACGACGAGCACGCCAACCAGCCCGACCCCGCCGTGACCGTAGCCGTAGCCGTAGGGCCACGCGCCGATGTAGGAGCCCCCGCCGAGACCGCCGAACAGGATCAGAACCAGAACGATCAAGAGGACGATACCGAGGGGGCTCATCGGATCTCTCCCCGTTACTTGGGCGTGGCGGTCGTGTCGTCGCTAACGGTGACACGCCACTCCTGTTTGGTCGGGTTCCAAACGGCGGCGACATACTGATTGACGATGTCGTCGGGCGGCGGGGGCAGCGTCTCGCCGGATGGCGGCACCCACGGATGCGTCGGGACGGGTGGCGCGATCCCGCCCCAAATGCCGAGGGGCGGACCTCCCGGCGCAATCGGATGGGCAGGATATCCCGGCGAGGGCCAGATCGAAGGCGGCTGGCCGGGAGGCAAGCCCTGATCGGGGCGAAGGTCACTGTAGTAAGCTTCGCCGACGATAACAATTTTGGTCATGGCGTCACCTTGCAAGTTGGCGCGTGAGGGTCCGGACTTGCTGCGCCTCGCTCAGTCCGGTGATGACGGTTTCAATAGCTTCGTCGCGTTGCGGTTGAACGACACGACCGTCAGGCTCGACAACGACGCCCGAAGGCTCGATCACGGCTCCGTTGGGCTCGACCACGGCTCCGTTGGGCTCGACCAGCGCGCCGTTGGCGAGGCGTTCCGCCAACAGCGAACAGCCGCCAAGGCTGGTTGCGAGGAGGATGGCGGCCATACGCTTCACGGAAGCCCGGTTTCTGGCGCGAGGGGCGGCGTGGCGGCCTTGGGCTCGTTGCCCAGATCGAGCCACGCCAAGAAAGTCGCCCAATCCGAGTTGACGGGATCGTTGGGGATGCGCGCGCCGTCCTCGTCGCGCTCGACCCACTGATCGCTGACTTGGCCCTGCACTGCGTCCCAAACTTGTGTGTAGGTCATTCTCAAAGCTCCGCTGGGGCGGCCCAATTCATGTTGATCGTGACCGCGCCCGCCGCGACGGCGGTGCCCTGCGCGCTGACGATGCCACTCCCGCCGTAGTTGACCGCACCCGTCGTCCAATTGCTGTTGCTGTTCGACAGGATTGTCAGCGCCCACGGCCCCGGCACGCGCAGCACAACGGGAGGTGTGTACCCATAAGAAAAGGTCTGGCCCGCAGTCCCGGCCTGGCCCGTCAAGTACAACTGCCCGGTCTGATAATACCGCTGGCAATCCGCCATGCTCTTGGCCAGCGACTGCCGGTTGAACGGCGTTGCTGTGGAGCCGATCTCCAGCTTGACCCGCGTCAAAGTCCCAGCGTTGAACTCGACTGTGGTGTTCGCGCCAGCGGGCAGCGCCGCCGTTATGATCGGGCTCGCCGCATAAGCGCCGGCAGGCGTTCCCTGATAGACGCGGGCCTGCGCCGTTCCCGTCCACGACAGCGTGTAGACGCCGCCCTCAATCATGCCCGCCTCGATGATCTGGGTCAGCGTGCCGGCAGTGATCGTTACGGTCGTATCGGGCAACGCGGCGGTGAAAGTGTAGGTGCAGCCCGCCGCTCCCGCTTTCCAGCGGTCATGACCGTAAGCAGCAGCAGCAAGAGCCGTTCCAGAAACTTGCCCGCGCTGATTGACGGTAAAATTGCCGTTGATGAGCCGGTTGTCGCCCATCATCGCAGCGGCGACGAAGGCAGTCGTGGCGATCTGCGTAGTGGCGGTTCCCGGCGCAGCGGTGGGCGCTTGCACCGTGCCCGTACCGTTCGGCACAAGTTGGATGCTGCGGTTCGCGCTTCCTCCCGCCGTCTGAATAACCGCCGTCGAAGGGTTGCCGAGCGGCGCATTGAGCAATTGCAAATAATTGCCGGGATTAGCATTGGCCGATGTCTGATCCATCAGCATGAAAACGCCGCCATTGGCGTTGTTATCGAATGTCAGATTATTTGGACTGCCCTGACCAATCTTAATAATTGAACCGTTGCCTTGCGCAGCCAAAACAGCAATGCCGCCGCTCTTGATCGATTGCCAAGCGCCAGCGATCAATACGCCGCTAGTCTGATCAAACGCATTGATCTGAGCCGGATTGGCGTTTGCGGGATTAGCTCCAGGAATGATGGTCAGCGCATTGACGGTTGTGCTTCCAACTCCAACGGCGAGCGTGCCGCTCAGGACGCCGCCCGCCAACGGCAGATACGGCCCCACTTTGCCGTCGACATATTGCTTGGTCGCCGCGCCAAGAGCCGTGCCGGGATCGGCGGCGAGGATCAGCGCGCCGGTCAGCGTTCCGCCGCTGATCGCCAGATACGGCCCGCCAGCGTCAGTCGCGGCGGCGACCTGCGTCCATTGGGTGGCGTTGAACGCCCCCGCCGTCACCGCGACTTTCGCTACGTAAAGCACGCCTGCCTGAATGACGAAGTCGCCAACGGCGTAATTCGCCGTAGTCGAGAAGAAGCGCACACCGACCAGTTTCTGGGCGTTCTTCGACGCGTCGATCACGCCCAACTGAAGATCGGGAAAAGTCGTCCACAATTCGCCAGGCGAGCGCGTGCCTGCGGCAGGCACGGCTCCCGGCGTCGATGACCGGATGATCTGAATTCTGGTCGTCATGGCTGTGTAGCCTCCCTATGTCGCGTGTCTACGCAGGGTCAAAACGTGCCGCAGTCGAGGGTAAAATTATCAAGCTGGGAGAAGTTCGGGTCACTTCCATCAATTCGTTTTGTCAGCGACGCCATCGCAGTGAAGACAAGGCTCGCGCCAACAGCAAAGGTTCCTCCGGCGCTTTGAGTGACTGCGCCGCCGTGCGCCAGCACCGTGGGGATGTCGGTGTTCTGCCAACTCGGCGTCGCGTCGGCCATGAGCAGGTTGTACTGCGCGGTCGGCGCAGGCACGCTCGCCGCTGCGGCGGGGTTCGTCCCAAGAGCCCATGCGAACCCCGGGCCAGCGCCAGAGATCAGGATCTGGTTCTGCGCCGTCGCCGCCGGCATCGACGCGCCGACGGTCACGCCCGGATTGACGCTAGTGACGACCGGCTTGAACGAAGTCATGAACGGCGGCCCGACCGAGCTTATCAGCGCGCCGTCGTTGACGTTGTTGTTGCCGGGCGACGGCACGAACTGGGCGGTGTCGAAGGCGCGGGTGACGGTCATGGGTTGGGCGGCCCGAACCAGACGATGAAGATGTTGGCGGTGGCGGCGGGGGCCTCGACGAAAGTGATGATCGTCCCGGTGGCGTTGTAGGCGGACCCGGGCGACTGGATGACGCCATCGACGGACACCAGCAGCTCCTCGTTCTTGGCGATGCTGGCGGTATGTCCGTTCGACGCCACGGTGAGCCCGAACGTTGCGGTGGTTCCGTTGGGCGTGATGGGGCTCATCAGCACCGTGTTGACGGTTCCGCTGGGCGTGAGCTGCGCCGCCGGGGTGAGAAGATCGAAGGCGACCACGCTGTTCGTCGTCAGCCCGCGCAAAAAGGTCACCGACGAACCCACGGTGTCGACGGTAAAGTCATAGGTCGGCTCAAGCCGAACACCGTTCACGAACGCCTGCAAACCCTCGGGGGCGGTCTGGTTGAAGGCGAAAGTCTTGCCGTTGCGGTCGACTACATTGAGAGGGAACACGGTCTGATTGATGGTCGCGAGATAGTACAGTGTCGCGGTCACGCCCTTGGCGGGCGCGGAGGCGTTCACCCACGTCGAGCCGTTCCACACCATCATCACGCCGAGCGTGGTGTCGAAGTACATCGCGCCGGGCGGAATGGGCTGACCCGTAGGGGTGTTCGGGGTTGTCGGCGGGCCGGGCTGCGGCCATGCGCCCTGATACCACCACGCCAGCATGCCGAACGCGTTGGCGCTGCGGTTGGCCCACCATCGCGACGACCAGTGATCGCCGGTGATCGCGTTGATCGCGAGCACGTTCGGCGGGATGGTGTCGGGCATATGCTCCGCCCACTCGATGCTCACCTGGGCGTAGTCCGACGAGAGCGGCTGCGAGCTTTGCTCGTCGGTCGCGTAGAAGTTCGTGTACTGAGGGCCCAACACACCAGTTGGCACGAGCGCAGACACGCGCGTTTCGACTTCGGCGTCGAGGTTCTGGAGGCGCATTCGAACCTCCTCGGACGCACGCGACATCGCGTCGGCGCTGGCGGCGATGTCACGGCGGGCCGTCTCGATCCTTTCCTGAATGCGCCACACCTCGGCGGCTGACGCCTGCGCCCGCGAGGCGCTGTCGAGGACGTTGGCGAGCAGATCGCTCATCGCCTTGACGGCGCGTTCGGCCAGGATCTCCGGCAGTTTCGGGTCGAGCTGCTCGGGACCGATGAGCCCGTTCTTCAAGCGTCCGTCGTCGCGCACGACGGTGCGCAGGAAGTCGATGACTTCGGCGCTCGCGCGGCGGTGCTCGTCGAACTGACGGCCGATGTCGTGCGACGCGACAGGCCCGCTGTTGAAGGCGACAATCTTTTCGGGAGGCTTCGGAAACGCCATGCGCCGCTCGCGGGAGAAGGGCGACGGACCATGCCGAGCGGTCCAAAGAGCGGCTCTGAAAGCGAGCTATACGGGGTTTTGTCGTGCATGTCGAGCGTGTCTGCCGACAGGGGCTCATCTGAACCTCCCAGGACACCCGCTCCGGCGCGGCCTAGGTAGTTCTACCCAGTGCGCCCTGCCGCTTTCGGGTGTTAACATGGGGCCAACAATAAAAAAGGGAGGCCGCCAATGTCTCTCGGAGTGATCATCGACATCTGGCAAACGGTGATGATCATCGCGCTCACCGTCGTCATCGCCTTATCTTTTCGGGATCTGGACCGGCGTCTCAGGAAACATCACCTCGACGTTCAGGACACCATTGTCAGTCAGTATGCGATCCTCAAGCGGCTCGATGACCAACAAGCGCAGATCGACAAGCTGGCGCTCGACGTGGACGAGAAATGCGGGCGCAAGGGCGCATGAGAACCTCCCAGCAGCACGAGAAGCAAACGGAAGCAAAATGCCGAGTATCCAGGCTGTTCACACCATTGGCGTCATGGCCTGCGTCCTGGTCCTGGCCTACGCCCTATGGCGGCTGGAGCGAGCGTTCAACCTGTTGGCGGGCCACATGCGCAAGATCCTTCAAGAACAGGCGGAGATCCAAACGTCGATCAAACGCTTATGGGCGCGGATCGAACAGCTCGAAGAGCGGGTCGCACAGACCGAAGGGCGTATCTGAACCTCCCAGCAGCACGCGACCACACTCAGCCGGCGGGGCCGAGGACCACGTCGGAGCCCGTCATAAACCTGTCGCCGTGTCTCCTGGGCGAGCTTGCCGCCGCCGGTCCCAAAGTGTGATGTAAGTGTGATCTCCGAAGTTGGAGACACGAGAATTTTCTCCATACGTCTGCACACGCGCGCTCGCCCCGCGCGCGCACCCCGGGGGGCGAAGGCGCGCGCCCGCGCGAGCGCAGGGGCGCGGGGCGCTCCCTCCACCAGGGAGCGCAGACACCAACGATATCAATTGGTTAGCTGTGCCTGCGCAGTCACGCGCCGTCATGCGCCAGCGCTGCGAGCCGTGCGTCAAGCTCTTCCAGCGTGAGTTCCGGCGCGGTTTTTCGCGCCGTGTCTGCGGTCGTGTTTTTGAGCGCGCCGGCGAGTTCCAAAAGTGTGCGCGCGGCTTGAGCACGCGCCGCAGCAGGGCTTTTTTCGTCTCGACATATCGCTTGCAAAGTTGATTTGGCGAGCGCCACCGTGTCTGGCGTGTCTGCGCCCGTCTCAATCGTCTGCGGGCTGTGACGCCGTGAGCGCGATTGTGCGGGCGGTTCTGACGTAGGGGCGGCCCTTCGATGCATGGGTTGCTCCACCGTGCCAGCGACACACGCCTAGCCCCTTGAGCGCCCAACGCGTGCAATGATCGCAGCGCCGATGTTTGCCCGAGGCGAAGCCCGATAGGCGCGCAGCTGCGAGGAACGCGGCGGGCGCTTGCTTCTGCCCGCCCCAGGATCGGACGCGCGGATAGCTCGCCCGTTTAGACGAAGGCCGCCAGTCGAGGGCGCTGAATTGCGTGTCTGACATGTCGGGCGTGATAGCACGCGAAAAATCATCGGAAAAGCCTGCTGATATTGTATGAAAGTGTTTGCTTTGTCTGATTGTGTCTGGTACATAGTTGGCACGCCAGACACGTCGTCTGGCTGAAATGAGGCTAAGTACCTGAAATGACAACGATAGATCGAAACGCAATAACGACAAACGACATTATGATGTTGGTTTTCGTAGTCGTAGGCAACATCATGTGGTGGGGCGCTTTCGTCGCTTTGGTGCTGGCAAAATGACGATTGATCGAAGCGCAGTCGCGCAAGCCCTGGCAAAAGCCATCGCCTACAAATGCTGCGGAAAAGATCACGACGCGAGGATATGGGCGCGCCGATTGATCGAGCTTCTGCAACTCGCTGACATCCTCAACTGAAAAGCGCCAGTTCATGCCCGGGCAGGATTGCCCGGGCATGTGCGGGCGCTTTTGCCCGATTACGACAATCGAGAGACCTACCCGAAATGACAACAAAATTTGACCACATAAAACTAGGCCGCGCGTTTCGCCCGCATGTCTTGAGTGAACTGAAGGCGCATCCCGGTTGGGCGCGCTACATGGCGGTGAAGGGATGGACGAAGCGATCTTCGACCATAACCGGCGAAGACATACGCCAAGCTTGCGATGACTTGGGCTTTGATCTGAACGCAGCGTTCGTCAGCTTCTTTTCGCAGCCCGCAGTCAATCCGGCGAACCTGACCGCGACCTTTGACGCCAACGATGAGGAAAGTGACGAAATGGATAACGAAACGCCCGCGACGCTCGACGCGCCCGCCGCGCCGCCCGTCGAAGCGCTCGACAACGAAGGCGAGGGCTTCGAAGGCTTCGAAGGGAAAGACGCAGAAGCATTGATTGCCGAAGCGCTCGCGCCCGCTAGTGCGCATATGACGCCGCACCTTGCGCAGATGATGCCGGGACTGTTGCGACCGTTTGTCGAAGCTGCGACGAAAGGCCCGCGCACTGTCGTCAAGACTGTCGTGAAACATGTCGACATTGACGGCGTCGCGTCGAGCGCCGCGCCCGTCGTCAACGTCCTGCGCAAAAGCGCGCTTTTCAAAGCATTTGGCATGAACCGCAGCGACGCGCCCAACGCGTATCGCTATGCATGGGAAAACGTGTTCGTGCACGTCTGCGACTACGCAGAAGCGCCCGCGATTGATCCGGCCTACGTCTGGAACGTCGAGGCGTTGGCGCAGCTCGGGGCCGCCGACGTGACGGGAATGAACGCATGGGCGTATGGGCACGCTGGCACGGGCAAGACCGAGGGGGTTCGCCAGTACGCCGCGCGCTTGGGCCGCCCGTTTGTGCGCATTCCGATTGATCGCACGACCGAGCCGCAAGAAATCATCGGGCAAGAAATGCCGCGCCGGGGTGGCGGCATGGAATGGCGTGACGGGAAGTTAACTAGGGCCTTTCGCATTCCGCATTGCGTCATCCTGATTGACGAGCCAACGCTATTGCGTTCGGGCTCGCTCGCAGTGTTCATGACGGCGCTCGACACGCGGGAAATTCACCTTCCAACAGGCGAAGTGGTGCGCGCCGCAGACGGCGTGTTTATCGTCGCGTGCGACAATACGGCGGGCTCTGGCGACGATAGCGGGCGCTATGTCGACACTGCGCCGGTCAACGTGGCGTTTATGGATCGGTTCGCCTTTCGCGTCGAGTTCTCGTTTCTTCCGGCGTCAAGCGAAATCGCCATGCTAGCGAACCATACCGGCGTGCATGCGGAATGCGCGCGTCTGATGGTCGAATACGCCAGCTTGACGCGCAACAATGCCGACGCTGGCAGGCTCACAATGGGTTTGACGCCTAGGCGCTTGCTCTGTTGGGCAAAGGCGGTGCGCGTTGGCGTGTCGAGCGCCAAAGCGTTTCAGTCTTGCATCGTCGCCAGCGCTTCGCCCGAGGACCGCGAGACAATCATAGCGTTGGAAGGAACGTCGTTGCGCTCGCAGCATGCGACGATTGACGGCATAGCGCGCGGGACGATTGATCCCAACGCGCCCGACGCGCACGCGCAAGGCGCAGTGAGCGCGGCAGGGCTTCGTTTCCCCGACGATAACGACACGCTGTGATGCGCTCGACGGGCGCGGCTCGACGCCGCGCCCGTGTCTTGTTTTGCAACTGACAACTGAGGACTAAACGACAATGAAACAAACATGCAATCGATGCCGCTTTTGGGTGCATCAAGTCGCAGGGCCGGGACTAGGCGAATGCCGCCGCTTCCCTCCTGCGCACGCCTACGAACCACAAGGGCGCTCGGGGCGCGTTAGTCCCGTCACCGGCGCTTACTTTTGGTGCGGAGAATTTCAAGCAAGCGGAATGCAAATCGCAACGCCGCAAGATCAATATATGAGCGAAGGAAACTGAAAATGGCTAAGATGGTTCTACCGATGGAACTCTATCACGCGGCGCGCGAGACATGTCTGCGCTTGTACGTCGCCAACGGCGGTGACGCCCGGGCGAAATGGACAATTCGCCCGTATCCTGGCACGGCGGCAATCGCGTGCGACGAAGGCAACGCATGGCAACCGCCATCGTTTACGCTGTGCATGCCCTCGTTTCCGCTCGACGTGCGCCTACCGCGTTGGAAAGCAGACTTGGTCGCGGCATACACGGTGCATGAACTCTTGCATGCACTGTGGACTGATTGGAACGCGATAACGCAGTCACGCGTCGACGGGCTCAAAGGGCTTGTGAACGCTCTAGAGGACAATCGCATTGAAGCCCGCGCGACACGCGGCGATCTAGTGCAAGTGAGCGAAGCGCGCCGGCTGTTGGAAGCGCTCAACGCGCACATTATCGCGCGAGCGTTGAACGCGCCGGGTTTCACGCTCGACGCGCCCGAGCAATTTTCGTTTGTGCTCAACATGGCAATTTTCTCGGAAAAGTTGGGCTATCACTCGACATTTCCGAGCGACTGGCGAGCGCGCGTCAAGCCCCAATGGTTGCCCTTGTTCGACCATGCGCTGGCACGGTTTGACGCGTTGGGCTCGACTGGCGACGTGCTGGCGTTGGCGCGCGAGTTGAAAGCAATGGCTGCGGCGTTGCCCAAGGAAAAGCCCGAGCCCAAGCCCGCGCCCAAGGCGAAGCCCGAGCCATCCGAAGGCGCGGGCGAGGGCGCGGGCGAACCCCTCCCACCGCGCGAGCGTGAGATAGTCGAAGAAGAGCCCGAGGACGGCGCGGGCGCGCCAAGGGCGCAGGAAGCCCCCCAGAAGCCCGAGGACAAGCCCGAGGGCGTCGAGCCCGAGGACAAGCCCAAGGGCGCTCCGGGCGCGTCTGAGGGCGAAGACAAGCCCAAAGGCGAGGACATGCCCAAGGGCGAGGACGCGCCCGAGGGCGAGGGCGAGAAGAGCGAAGCCAAGAGCGAAGGCGCGACCGGCGCGGGCGGGCGCGGCGGACAAGTGGCGATGGAAGAACCGCCCGCACCCGTGGAAGACCTGACCGATGCGACGCAAACCTATGCCGAGGCGAACCTAGATGACTTGGCGCAAGACGCGGCGCGCGAGGCAAAGCAACATCTTTCGACCGTGCGAGCGAACGCCGCGCACGCCGCGACAGTTCTAAACGCCGCGCCGCACAAAGAAGCGCTGCTTGACCGGGGCGGCGATCCCAAGCGCGCGAGCGCGGCGATTGCTTCGCCGGCCAAGCTGCGCCGTCACCTAACGGCGGCGGTCAAATCGCCGGAACGCGTAGGCGTCGAGCGCCGGCAAGTGTCGGGGCGTCTCGACCTGCGCAACCTGTCGGGCATCATGTCGGGCTCAGAAAACGTGTTTCGCCGACGCGTCGAGGACGAAGGGCGCGAGGCTGCGGTCGGGCTCTTGCTTGACGTGTCGGGCTCGATGAAGGGCTATCGTTTGAGCGCAGCCAAAGCGATGGCGCTGCATATGGGCGATGCGTTGAAAGCGGCGGGCGTCAAGTTTGAGATCACGGCTTTTGACCACAATCACTTGTGGACGCCCAAGCCATTCGCGAAAGCATGGGCTAACGACACGCGCCGCGCCGTGGCGGGCATGCAGACTGCGGGCGGTACGAGCATGCTGCCAGCAATGAAAATGTGCGCCGAACGATTGCTGCAAGTTGGCGGCGTCTCACGCCGTATCTTGCTGGTGTTGACCGATGGCGATGACAGTTTTCCGGCGGAAGCCAACGCGGCTTTGTGCACTTGGTACACGACGCGCGGCGTCGAGATTGTCGGCATTGGGCTCTTGACGCACAATCTCGCCCATACGTTCAACGGGCGCGCCGTCATGGTTCGCGATTGCTCACAGCTCTCGGCAGTGGGATTGTCTGAACTGGTGAAGGCGCTCGACGCGGGCGCGCCGCGCGTGGCGTGAAGGGAGGAACAAAATGCTAATCGGAGTTCTAATCGGAGTTCTAACGGTTCTAGCGGCGGCCCTCGTTTTCTATGGCGCTGTCAAAAACGAAAACCGACGAAACGCGGCGCGCGAGCGCCCGCCGCCCGAGCCCGAGCCCGAGCCCAAACATTGGCTAGATCGCTGGAAGGCAGCGCAACGCATCCGCCGCGATTGAAAGCCCCAAACGCCCGCCCCCAAACGCCCCGCCCTAGTGCGGGGCGTTTTTCGTTCGGGCTCTGGAAGCCCCTAGGAAGCCCCAGGACAGGCGTTTCAGTTTTCGGCCTCATGGATAGCGGCTCGCCCGTGAACGGGCGTGGGCGGGCTTCCTAGGGGCTTTGGCGCGCGGGCGCGCCCTCGACGCCTCCGACGCCCCTCCCGTGTCTGGGCGGGCTTAACAGGCCGAATATCAACGCCTTAGAGGGAAAAGTGGCCCCGGGCGCGGCCCAGCCGAATCCTCCCGATCCAAACGGATTTGCCTTATAGGAAAAAGTGGCCCCGGGAATAAGCCATTGAAATCAAACCGAAATCAAACCGTGTCGGTCGGTGTCGACGATCCCCTTGACACAAACCCCAGCCCGTGCGACCCCTACCTCAGAAGAACCCCGCTGTGGCATAAGCCATTGATAACAGGGGCAGAAACAGTCTTCGCAAATCCGGTCGACCTTCGCAACGACCTTCGCAATCCCTTCGCATTTCCGGGGCAAAAAGCTCAAGGAAATCAAGGGATATTCGCGTTCTTCGCATCCCCCCCCCCCTCCAAGTTCTATCCGACCACAACGTCTATATCAACGTCTATGTAATACATGAATAGTACACTGTGTTTGTCTTCTTTCTCCATTGATATATATGTACCTCTAATGATATGATATGTGAAATGCGAATATATGTAATAATAAGAAGGAGGGTGTTAGCAAAAGATTGATGGATAAAGTCTTTTTAAACCTTCGGGACAAAAGATGACAAAGCCGGAATATTCGCGATTCGAGAATATTCCGGCCTTTCTTAGCGTCCGCGCAGGGGAGTTCAGATGCGCCCGTGCTCCAGCTCGTCGGCTGAAGGGGCAGGTCCGAGCGCTTTAAGCCGATCCAGCTCAAAGTTTATGGCTCTGTTTACAAGCCAAGTGACGGTAATCCCCTCCCGCTGCGCCTGATCGGTCAGTTCGACAGTGACTGTGACCGGCATGCGCACCGACACAATCCGCGTTTCCTGCCCTGCTCGAAGCCAATGAAACGTCCTGTAGCGCGGGAGAGGCTTCCTGCTGTCATCCCAATCGATATCTGCTGGCATGTTCATCTCCTTGTGGAACAAGCCAGACATACCAGACACGCCAGACACAGGTCAAGAACTTCATCGGTCGCGCAGCACCTGCTTTTGCGCTTCGGTCATCTCCGCCCCGAACTCGGTGATCCAGAGGCACGTCGCGCACACGGGTGTCTCCGGTTTCACGCCATACGAATAGACATCGAAGCCACAGTCGCGGCAGATGAAATGGTAGCCGCCGTTGGTGTCGAGCTTCTCGATCTCACTTGGCTTGCTCATCTTTGTTTCCCGCAAGTCCACTCCGCTTGAGCACTTTCATCAAGTCTTCCGCGCTATAGCTGCGCAACTGCCCGTCCTGGCAAACCATCAGCTCCCCGCAGTTGAAGCACAGGACGATGCTGCGGTCGTCACGCTCGAAGTTGACCGGATCGAGTGGCTTGCCGCATGCCGGGCAAGGCGGTGTCTCGTCACTGGTCATAATCAGTGCTTGCCGAGCATGAAGTACATCGCTCCCAGAGTGATGACGAAATAAGTCACCTGGGTGCCGACGAACCAGCGGATCGACTGGACCTCGCGCTCGACCATCCACTGTCGGAGCCCGGCGAGGTTCGTGTCTATGCGCTGCTCTAGGCGCTGTTCGAGTTGATCGAGATCGTCTTTGGTTGCGGGATCGCTCACGGGGGGTTCTCCTACACCGCGTTGATGGCGGACTTTAAATGCCCAGGGCGAAGCACGCCATAGTGCTTCTCGACCGTCGCCACGTCGTCATTGAGGACCGAAGCGACCTCGTAGATGGGCACGCCGGCTTGCACTGCGAGGCTCGCCCACGTCCTGCGCAGATCGTGCGGATGGATGTGCTTGTATGGCGTCTTGCCAAGCCACGTCTCCCACGCTTTTCTGATTGCGCCGGGTCCGCACACCAGCGCGCTCAAGGGTTCGCCTCTGGCAATGCTCTCCTGGCGGGCGCGCTCCAACACGGGGAGAAGCCGGTCGGCGATAGGCACCACGCCCCGCCGCTTGTTGGTGGCGACCGCGCCAGGCACCCGAAAGTCGATCAGCCCGCGCTCGAATGACACGCGGTCCCAGGTGAGATCGAGGTTGGCCTCGCTGCGTTGCGCTGCGCCCAGCGCCAGGGTCACGTACCTCGCGACACGGGAGAGTTCACCTGCGCTTGTCGTGTCTGCCAGCGCCCGCTGCCAGAAGTCGCGCTCGCTCTCCCGGTCGAGATAGACCACACGAGGCTCTGAAGCTGCGCCCAGCTCGACGCTGGGAAGATCGTTGCGGGTGATCCCGAGAGTTTTCTGCTTCGCCGCCCAATTGAGCGCGGCGACGAACGCCCCTAGCTCCCGCCGGATGGTGCCTGTCTTAATGCCACGCCGTCTGCGCTGCTCGCGGTAGTCCTCGATATCTTCGCTGCCCATGCTAACGACAGCTTTGTGCCCAAGCAAGTCAGCCACCGGCTTGAGCGACCAGCGTTGGGTGGGCCCTACGCCCTTGCCGTTCTCGGCGGCGCGCAAGTACCCTTCGACGCACTCGCGCACGCGCGTTGCACCTGTGTGAGCTACGACGAGATGCTTGGCGTCCCAAAACTCTTGCGCCTTAGCGTCCGCCTCAGTGCGCTCTCGCGAGCCCGTGCTCCAAGTGCGGACGATCCATCGCTTGCCGCTCCGCTCGCTCCAGCGGACTTCCCAAACCTCGTTGCGGTTGAGGGCGAGCTTGTAAGGTGATGTTTGTGCTTCGTGCATTTGCGTGCTTCCAAAAAGTCGAGAAAGTCTTTGAGTTCGACGAGGCACGGGCGTCCCGGGACGAAGCGCAGACCTTCGCACCGACGCCAACGGGCGACCGTTTCGGCGTTGCGCTTGACCAGTGCGCCAGCTTCGATGTCGGTCAAGAAGCAGCTTTGGAGAGCCCCAACTGCCTCACCTTGATTTTGTCGGGGAGGTGCAATTGAGGAGCATCGTGCGGATCGGCTTGACCGTGGTTCACTAAATTCGCGTAGTCGAGAAGCTGCATAATCATTGTCGCGATGTTCATCGACACCAGCTTGTTGACTTTTAGATGCACTTTGTCGTGGTGCCCCGCGACTGCCACCAGTGCGATCTCGGGGTTCTGTCTGTCGACTGTCGCCGCCGTGATGTCGGGTGCTAGTTCCTCTGGCGACACGCCAAGCTTCTCCGCGATCTTCATTAGGTTGTGTGGATCGGGCCAACTTTTCCCCATTTCGTAAGTCGAGATCCGGTCGCGGTTCTTCGCGACCTTTCGTCCTGCTTTGGTTTCTATTTCGCCCCAAACCTCGCGAGCGAGGTCTGACTGCGACCAGCCTTTTTCGGTGCGAAAGTGCTGTAGTCTGGAAGCGAACTGATCCAGCTCCATCTGCATGGTGCGGGTTCGTCCCGCTGCGCCCGCTGGCGCTGGCGGTAGTCTTCTGGTTGGTGCTCTCATAATTTTCAGTGCTCCCTGTGGCGGCCCTTACGCGTCAACTCCCTAGATCAGTTAGCGCCTATCACGCATTATTTATTTGACAGGATCGGACACTTTGTCACGACACAAGACACCGCGTTACAAAACATGTCAAGACAAACAATGATGATTTAGGTATTTTTCCCTACAAAAAGTGTGCTGTGGTTATATTCGTCCACAACCATCGTATGGCAAAACGTCAACGATTTCAACCAACCGAAGAAATTATGCACAGGATCGGACAAAACTGTTAGGAGATCGTTGACGGAACCGTGAGTGTCTGGCAAGGTCCGACAACTAGGACAAACTTTCCGGTTTTGACGGACATGGCAGCGCGATGACGCCCGATCCACGCTCGAAAATCCTCGCGATAGACCCCGGCGTGAACGGGGCTTTCGCGGTGCTTGGGAAGCAGGGCGAGGTCATCGACATGGGCGAGCTTCCGAGGTTCGCCAAAGCTTTGAGCGCCGTCGAACTGGGTTCGATCTTTAGCATGCACAAGCCTGAACTCATGGTGATCGAGAAAGTTGCCTCCCGACCGGGCCAGGGCGTCGCCAGCGTGTTCACGTTCGGGGCCGCCTACGGCGTGTGCATCGGCGTCGCCGGAGGTTTGGACGTTCCTGTCTCTTTTGTAACGCCTTCAAGATGGAAGACACATTTCCGCCTGACAGGACAACCGAAGGACGCTTCGCGAGAGCTGGCGATCCGGCTCTACCCCGGCATGGCGAAGATGCTTGGCCTGAAAAAGCATCACGGGCGCGCGGACGCTCTCTTGCTGGCGCGGTTCGCCCACGACACCGAGACGGGAGCGAAATTCGTATGACCAAGTCCCAAGACCTGTTCAACGTCATGTCCGAACTGCTTCACCACCAGTCTGTGGACGATGTCATGCCGGTGCTGATCACCGCAAGCGCCAGAGCGCTCGTGATGGACGCCGAAGGCGACATCAAGAAGCTGGCGATCAGCCATCTCCAGTTCTGTACGCTGTTGCAGGAACAGATCAACGACATGTGGGAGCAGGACGCCGCCGAAGCTCGCGGGGCGACGCGTCAATGAACCGCGACCTCGAACTCATGCCCTTCCAGCAGGAGGGGGCGAAGCTCCTGGCGCAGTCACGCCGGGCGATGCTGGTCTGGGATCCGGGCGTCGGCAAGACGCCAACCAGCGTGCGCGCGTGTCTGTTGGCCAGCGCGGCGCGCATCCTGGTGTTCTGTCCTCCAATTGGCACCGCCGTCTGGCGGCAGCACTTCGAGGATTGGAGCGACATCCAGGACATCCGAGTGCTGAATAGCTTCAGCGCCCTCAAACCTTACGGCTTCGCCGCCGGGGGAGGGGTTCGGATCATCCCGTACTCCCGGGCGCGGCCCAACGTCGGCGTCATCAACGCCACGCTGGAGGAGCGTTGGGACGTGGTGCTTATCGACGAGGCGCATTACCTCAAGAATTCCAGCGCCCAGCGCACCAAGGCAATCTACGGTCCCAAGACTGACCTCAAGGGCTCGCCGCTTGAAAACGCCAAGCACATCTGGTGTCTCACCGGCACGCCGTTGTTGAACCACCCGGCGGAGTTCTGGACCCACCTGCACGCGCTCGCGCCAGACACGATTATTCTCCAAGGGTTTGGCGTGATGACCGAGAGCGTGTTCACCGACCGTTTCTGCGTCACCCAGCAGACGCCTTATGGCGTTCGCATTCGCGGCGGGCGCAACACCCACGAATTGGCGGGGCGCATCAATGCGCATTGATCGCAAGCGCCTGAAGGACGTGATCCTCGACATGCCCGAATTGCGCATCGTCGACTACCTGCTGCCGCCAGACACGCCCATCGAGAAGAGCCTGCGCATCGAGCTGGCTGCCGCCATGTCTGACCTGCGCGAGCAGGGGTTCGAAGACACGCTCGAAGATGACGCGCTTCTCGCCGCCGTGCAAGCCGGCGGCGTCGCGTTCTCGACTGTTCGCCGTCTGATCGGACGCGCCAAGATCGAAGGCGTCGCCCAGCTCGTCGCCGACGAATTGGACGACGCCGAGGACGACAAGATCATCGTGTTCGCGCACCACCGGGAAGTGATCGACGGGCTGACCGCGCGCCTCAAGCCTTACTCGCCGCTGGTGATCCACGGCGGCACGCCCATGCGCGCGCGCGACATCGCCATCGAGCAATTCCAAAACGACGGGCGCCGACGCTTGATCATTCTTGCCATCGAGGCGGCGGGCGAAGTGATCACGTTGCATGCGTCGCACAACGTGATCGTGGCTGAACCCTCCCCGGTGCCTGCCAAGAACCACCAGGCTATCGCCCGCGCGCACCGCAAAGGCCAGAGACACCCGGTGCTGGCGCGGTTCGTCTTGCTGCCGGGCACGCTCGACGCCCGGCTGATGGCGATTGTCGCCCGCAAGACCCGGGACATCGCCCAAGTCGTCGATGGAACGCCAATCAAGGAGGAGAAAACCGAGTACGTCTTCCCAAACGCGGAGTGATTGCGGTCCAGGGGGGAAACACCGGAAACGTCCTCAGCTCCGGTTGCAAGTGAGGACGAGGCAGGGCTATGACAAATGACTAAAGTCTTTCTATCGTTTGAAGCTGAGAACGAGGACGAGCTGCTGCGGCTCGTCTTGAACTATGCGTTGCAACAGAAAAAGCCACCCTCGTGGCTGGGCGCTCCCCTGGACGCCGAGGCGGTGCAGGCCGAAGCCGAAGCCTGCGAACGGATCGACGCCGAGGACGCAGCCGAGGACGCCGAGCACGCCAAGGGCAACGGCGCAGATCCCGAGCCCGAGCCGACGGCTCCCGAACCTCCGGCGAAGCGAACGAGAGCCCCCCGGGCTCCGCGCGTGTCTGCGGCTGCGCCACCAGCTCCAGCGCCCCCGGAGCCCGCAGCTCCGCCGCCGCCGCCGGATCTCCCGCCGCTAGACACGCTCAAGGCCATTGTCACCAACGCAGTACGGCTGGCGCAGAAAGGGGAGGGTTCGAAGAAGATCCTTGATCTCCTGCCGACGTTCAAAGACACGACCGGCCTCGCTTTCGTAATGAACGCTTTGGACGAACACCGGCCCGCGCTTTATGATCTGGTGCAAGCGGCTGGCCTGCCTGTAGTCTGATGGCGGACGCCAAGCGCCACGCGCGCCTGGGCCCGTCGTCCAGCGACATCTGGCTGACGTGTCTGGGCGCACCCGCCGAATGGGCGAAACACCCGCCCAAGACCGTGGGCTTTGCCGCCAAGGAGGGCACGCTGGCGCACGCGCTCTGCGAGGCGGCGCTTAAGCTCAACGCGGTGCCGTGGACCGAGGGCATGAAATTCATGGTCGAAGGGGAGGAGATCGAGGTCACGCAGGAGATGCTGAACGCGGTGTCTCTTTTTGCGGCCACCACGGCACGCATATCCGACTACTCGCACTGGCGCATAGTCGAGGAGGAGGTGTCTCTGGGCTGGCTGTGGCCCACGGCTGTGGTGATCGAGGAGGTATTCGGAACCACCGACTTCGCCGCGTGCGACGCGGTCACGCTCTACATCGTCGACTTCAAATACGGGCGCGGCAAAGCGGTCAAGCCCGAGGGCAACACGCAGATGCTCTGCTACGCCGTGGGCGTTCTCGGGCGTCTCATGCGCGAGCGACCGGAACTTGCCGCGTCCATCGAGAGTGTCTGCGTGCTGATCGTGCAGCCTCGCGCTGGAGGCGATCCGGTGCGTTCGTGGACGATCTCGGTCGGCGAGCTGCTTTATTGGACGCACGCCGTCCTGAAGCCCTCCATCGAGCGGATCGTGCGCGGGCGCGATCTGTCTCTCGTGGCGGGCAACCATTGTTATTTTTGCGCCGCAAGCCGCGAGTGCCCGGCTTACCGGCGTCTAAAATTGCAACGCTCGATTGACAGTTTTCCCGACTATGACCCTGAACTCGACGAAGAAGGAATTGTCTGATGGATCAGTCCAAGTCCCTCTCGCTTGAGCACCTAATGTCGCTGCCCTTCGAGCCCGCGCCGCATGATCCCGGCATGCTTGAAGCCGCCGCGAAGGGGCTCGCCGCCGAGCGTGAGCGCGTCAAGCTTGAGCATGAGCGTGCTGCTTCCGAGAAGATGTTCTATGCCGCCGTCCGTTCGTTTCGGCGCGAACCTGGCGCTTTGTCTTTCGCCCTGCTCGCGGCGCATGCGCCACGGCACAAATTCAACCTATTCGGTTTCATCGTCGAGACGCTTCGACCAGCCGGGCTCGCCCGTGAAGGGCCGTTCGTCTGGTGCTCACCCGAAGACCCAAAGGACTTCGCAGACACAAAGGACTTTGTCATGGCTACGACTTCTATTCTCACGCCTCCGGGCACCGCGAGCTTTCTCAATCTCCAGAAGGCTCGCCCTGTCGTCGTTGGCGGCGAGCCGCGTTTTTCGCTCACCTTGATCTTCGACAAGGCCCAGCAAGCGCGTCCCGAATTCAAGACGCTCCAGCAGGGGATCGACGCGGCGCTCAAGGAGCGTTGGCCCTCGAAGCTGCCGCCGGGCCTGCGCTCGCCCTTCCACGATGGAGCCGAGAAAGCCGGTGTCTATGACGGCTACAAGGCGGGCGACGTGTTCATTTCGCCGTGGTCGAAAGACAAGCCCGGCGCAGTGAACGCCCAGAAGCAGGACATCATCGACTGGACCGAGTTCTGGGCCGGTTGGCTGGTGCGCGCCAACGTGCGGCCCTTCGCTTACGACCAGGGCGGCAACAAAGGCTGTGGTCTGTTCCTGGACAGCGTGCAGTTCCTGCGCCCCGGCAAACGCCTTGACGGTCGCAAGGCGGCGTCCGAGAGCTTCCCCGACGACGAAGAGAGCGAAGAGCTGGTCTGATGTCGGTAGAGCATCCCAAAGATGAGATCGATGCAATTCTTGCATTGAGCAACACTGTCAACGATGCGGCGAAATTGATCGGGGAGAAGCTCGACCATATCGCCGTGCGGATCAGCGAACTTTACGAAATTCTTGATGTGATCGCGGACAGGATGCCGCCCAAGCAAATCTGACCGGCAAAAAGCGCGGGCGGCCTCGCCGCCCGTGTCTTGTTTCACGACAGACGGAGAAAACACATGGACGACAAAGTCAAGGACGGCATGTTCGACGACGACGCAGGCCAGATCTTCCCCGAGACGGAAACGCGGCGGCTTGCCGAGAAGTACGCCCCCGTGTCTCTGCCTCGCGCGGTCGGCGTCGAGAGCGTGCGCGCCATCGAGCAGGCGCTGCGTCGCCCACTAGCTCCCGAGCCGCGCCACCCGTTGCTTGCCGCGCGAGAGCACACGCACGGCAATTTCGACGCCACCGCGCTGATCGCTCAACGCTTCAAGGATCTGGCGCGCAACACGCCCAACTGGGGCTCCAGGCTCACCGACGTGCAACGCGAGGCGCTGGAAGGCGTCTTCACCAAGGTCGCGCGCATTCTCTCCGGCGATCCGAACCACAAGGATCACTGGTCGGACGTAGCCGGCGGCGCGCACTTGGTCGAAGAGCGGCTGTGAGCGGCCCGGTGGGCAAATACACCGAGGACGACCTCGCTCGCATTGCGGCGCTGTGGGCGGACAAAGTCACGACCGCCGAGATCGGGCGGCGTCTCAACATGCCGAAGAACTCGGTGTGCGGTATGGCGCGCTCGGCGCGTCTAAAGGGCGATCCGCGCTTTCCAGAACGAGGGCTACAAGTCCCGCGCAAGCCCAAAGCGCCGCCCGAGCCCGTGTCTGTGCTCGCGTTCGTGCCTGCCCGGCCCAGGAGCGGGCCGCTCCGTGTGTTCGAGCTTGAAGCGCATCACTGCCGTTATGCGGTGATTTCAGGGACTGCGCGCGGCGACCATTGGTTCTGCGCCAAGCCCAAGCAAGCGGGCTCGCCTTATTGCGCCGAGCACCACGCGCTCTGCAATCCGCCGCTGGTCTACCGCCCACGCCTCGCCAGGAGGGCGTGATGGGCGCGCTGCGCTTTTTCGTCGGCATCCATCAACCGTCCGACGCAAAGCGGCTGGGTCCGGTGTTCGTCAGCGTCACCCGCCTGACTGGCCCACGGGGGCGCAAGAGCAAGTTCACCGACGCCCCCTGGATCATGGACAGCGGGGCATTCACTACGCTTGCTCGCCACGGCGGCTATCCCGAACCGCCAGCGGCCTACGCCGCGCACATTCGCCGTTGGGCCGCGCCCAACCTCGTCGCAGCTGTCGCCCAAGACTACATGTGCGAGCCGGTCATGCTGGCGAAGACCGGGCTGACGGTCGCCAATCATCAACGCCTGACGATTGAGCGTTACGACGAGCTTCTGGCCTGTGACCTCAACGGCGTCACTGTGATGCCGGTGCTCCAGGGTTACGACCCCGCCGACTACGCTGCGCATGTTCACGCTTATAGCCGCCGACTGACACCCGGCATGTGGGTAGGCGTCGGAAGCGTCTGTAAGCGCAACGGCGATCCCGGGGCCGTTCTGGCCGTTCTGAACGCCATTCACGCCGAGCGCCCGGATCTCAGGCTGCATGGGTTCGGACTGAAAGTGACGAGCCTCAAGGTCGAGGCGATCCGCGACCATCTTCACTCAGCCGACAGCATAGCGTGGTCCTACTCCGCGCGCCGAAAAGGTCAAGGCCAGAACGACTGGCGCAACGCAGAAGCGCTGGCCGCCCAGATCGAGGCGCTGTGATGGGCGCGACGGTCGTCAGCCTCGATTTCGAGTTGGCGGGCGTCCTCGACCTGACCGAGGTCGGCGCGGACGTGTGGACGAAGCATCCAGACACCGTGCCGATCCTGGCCGGGTTCGCGCTTAACCACGATCTGCCGTATTTCATCGGCTTCGACCTTCTGGACCCGATGCTTGTTGATCCGGCGCGTCCCGAAGTTGTCGCCGCCAAGGCGCACGAATGCCGTCTGCTTGAAGTTGTCCGCAATGGGGCAGAGATCCACGCGTGGAACGCCGCCTTCGAGTGGGCGGTCTGGAACAACATCTGCGTTCCCCGTTTTAACTGGCCGGCGCTGCCCATCGAGCGGTTCTATTGCACGATGGCGGCGGCGGCCTGCGCCGGCCTACCCATGAGCCTGGACGACGCCTCGCGAGCGGTCGGCTCGCCGCACGTCAAAGACAAGGCCGGCTACGCCGTGATGAAACGCATGGCGAGGCCCCGGCGCTTCGACGCCAACCATAAACCGATCTGGTGGCACCGCGAGGACCCGGTCAAGCTCAACCAACTGATCGCCTACAATCTCGCCGACGTTGAAGCCGAGCGCGACGTTCATCTGCGCATCCCGCGCATGCCGCCCCGGGAGCGCGAGATCTGGCTCGTCGACCAGCGCATGAACCAGCGCGGGCTCCCCGTTGATCGCGAGCTGCTCGTCGCGTTGCAAGCGATCACGCTGCAAGAACTGCTCCGTCTCAACGCCGAGATCCGCCGGATCACCAACGGCGAGGTCAATGGCGCGACGCAGAACGTGAAGCTTTTGGAGTGGGTGCGCTCGCGAGGATACCCGCACGCCTCGCTGGCCAAAGACACGCTTGCCGGCTTCATCGGCTCGCCGGAATTTTTCAAACTCTCCCCGGACACCCAGGACGTGCTCCTGCTGCGCTCCGAAGCGTCCAAGACTTCGACGGCGAAACTCACCGCCATCAACGAATATTCGCAGGACGATGATCGCGCCCGAAATCTCGTGCAGTACGGCGGCGCGGTGCGCACGCTGCGCTGGGCCGGCAGAGGCCCGCAGATCCAGAATTTTCCTCGCCCCGTCGTCAAGCACGTCGACAAAGCCATCGAGCAAATCCTCAAGGGCATGGACGCGGACAGTCTACGCCTCTTGTTCGGTCGGCCCCTCGATGTCGTGTCTTCGTGCCTGCGCGGCGTCTTCAAAGCGCCCGAGGGGTTCAAACTCGTCGTCTGCGACTACCACGCGATTGAAGCCATCGTGCTCGCCTGGCTGGCCGAATTCGAACCGCTTCTTGATGTGTTCCGCAGACACGAGGATGTCTACACATTCACGGCGGCGAGCATCGGCTCGACCAACCGGCAATTGGGCAAGGTCCTGCGCCTCGCGTGTGGCTACGGCATGGGCCCGAACAAGTTTTGGGAGACGGCGGAGAAGGCAGGGGTTCACCTGACCGTTCAGGAAGCCCGCGACGCGGTCAACGCGTTTCGGCGGGCGAATGCGCCAATCGTGGCTCTGTGGCACGCGCTTGAAGCTTACGCGAAACAAGCGATCACCCGCCCCGGCGAGACGTTCTATCTCAGGAAACTGAGCTTTCGCATGGGCGATCCGAAGGGGCGGCTCGCGGGCGCGCTCTTGATGGAACTGCCGTCAGGGCGACGCCTCGTCTACCGCAACGCGCGGATCGAAGGCGGGCGGATCATCTACTGGGGCGTCAACCAGTACACGCGCCAATGGTGCGAGCTGGACACCTACGGCGGCAAGCTGGTCGAGAACGCGACGCAGGCCATCGCGCGCGACCTGCTGGCCGACGCGATGGTCAGTCTGGAGAACGAGTTCCCAGACACGCTTTTGACCACTGTCCATGACGAGATCGTCGCGATGACAAAGGAAGGCGACGACGCATACGAACTCTTCCTCGGAATGAAGCTGGCGATGAGCGTGGTCCCGACATGGGCGCGGGGCATGCCGCTTTCGTGCGCGGGCGGGATCAGCGAGAGGTACGGCAAGCTATGAGCCGACGAAACATGTACCTAGACGCGATCCTCGTGGAGATCGAGCGCAACGGGGGCGTGATCGACGAGGTCGACGACAAGCGCAGACACCTGATGGTCTACTGGTCATGCGCCGGGCGAAAGCTGATCCAAGTCGCGCCCCGAACCAGCCGCTCGGCCAGCGGTCTACGAAACGCAATCAGCGAGATCCGCCGCCACGCGAAAGGGCTGCGCCCATGCCCGACTTGAAGCTCCAGTACGACGCGATCCAGCTCTACGACCTGAATTTTGGCCCGCGCCTGGTGCCTGTGACGCCGCCTGACTGCGACATCTCGCCCAGCTCGAGCATCCACCCCAAGGACCGAGGCAAAGCCCCGGGAAAGCTCACCCCGTCGGGCTGGGTCGGCGTTGACGTGAACAATCCGAAATTTCGTTGCGCCGACTACGCCACCGCGAAGCTCTGGCGCGACGAATGGGGCGCAAATGTCGGCTTTGTCGCGGGCGGCGGTTGGTTCATCGTCGACAACGACCAGGGCGAGATTTTCTCGCGAATTTTCCGGGCGCTCTTGCTGACGTACACCGGAGTTGAACCCCTCCGACGCTACGTGGTCGCACCCAAGCACGAGCGCGACGCCTTCTTCGTGCGGGCGGTCGATTTTGTCGGCGACGGCGCGCCGGTCGCAAACAGGTCGTTCAAATTCCGCAACGGCGTCCTGACGACCGAGGTTCAGTTGCTCGCGTCGAGCAAGCAAGCCGTGATCGCGGGCGTGCATCCCGGCACGCGTGGCCCATACGTCTGGAGCCGCGCGCTTGAAGGCTTGGATCAGATCCCGGTTGTGAGCGTCGACCAGCTCGATAATTTTTTCGATGAGTTTGTCCGAGAAGCGAAAACTCTGGGCTGGGTGCTCGACGGGCCGCCGCCCCCGCCCGTGTCTGCGCCCGTGTCTGCGACGGCGTCTGCGCCTGGCGCGAAATCGATAGATCCCAGCGCCAAGATCGCCGAGGCCAAAGCGCTCCTCGACGAGATCCCGAACCGCGACGTGCCTCCTGGGGAACTGCCCAACGACATTGATCGCTGGCTCGACAATTACGACAACTGGACAAGGGTCGCCTACGCCCTGGCGGCGTTTCTCGGCGCGGCCCTCGCCGCCACGCCTGCGGCGCTCGATCTTTGGCTTTCATGGTCGGACGGACGGGCGCAGCACGGCCAGACTTCCGAGAGCGTCTGGAAAAGCGTGCTCTCGCAAAGCGGGTTCAGATATGGCGACATTGGCCTCATCAAGCTCGTGCGCTCGCTCGTGCCTGCGACCGGGCAAGATTTTCCCGATCTCGACCCCGAAGACCCCGCGCTCCAGACCAAGACCCCGGCTTGGGACATGCTCGAAGAGCACTGGGTTTATTGCCGGTCGCAGGGGTTCATCGACGTGGAGACCCGCGATGTCGTCTCCCGGCAAGCGTTTTCTGACGACAACGCGCATCTGGCGAAGACGCTCACGCGCGAGCTGCGCCCGGGCCACCGGGGACGGCTCCCCTCGGTCGCCGATCTGTTTCTCGCCCAAGCGGCGAAGCGTCGAACGCGCGGCGTCCTCTACGCGCCTGGAGACTTGGTGATGATCCCGTCAAGCAATTCGTCGCTCCCGGTATTCAACCTCTGGCGGCCCACGACCCACGGGACGCTGATGGCGACGGCGGCGCAGGTGAAGCCGTGGCTCGATCACGTCGAGTTCGTCATGGGTTCACGCTTTGAGGCCGAGCGGTTCATCAAATGGT
>Ga0210392_10000458_pt1 | contig 25137 bp, 38 predicted proteins | sample IncBWC30OmetaG_FD_161057 | JGI IMG/M metagenome (GOLD analysis project Ga0210392, IMG submission 161057) | Forest soil microbial communities from Barre Woods Harvard Forest LTER site, Petersham, Massachusetts, United States - Inc-BW-C-30-O ... | reverse complement strand
TAGAGGAGCACGCGGGACAGCCGGTAATGGGGAATACGACTGCAGAGATGGTGGACGTGGTGGATACCGATGTTGGCTGTGAACCAGCGTAGCGGCGCTGGCAGATCGTAATGTGAGCTGCCGTACAGAGCGGCTTGTCGCAGATTCCAGCGCTCGTCTCGCTCCCACGTCGTTTGCTCAAATTGATGCTGTACATAGAACAGCCAAACTCCGGCCGTAGCGGCGAGCAGCATAATCGGAAGATGCACGAGCAGGAACGCCTTGATGCCGATGAACCACGTGAGCACAGCGACGATGAGGGCAATCGCGAGATTGGTTGCCATTGCACTTGCCCAAGGCTGCCAACCTTTACGCATGAGGCCGACCGGGATCCGGTGCTGCAACAGAAACAGATAGGCTGGCCCGACCCCGAACATGATCAGCGGGTGACGGTAAAGGCGGTATTTCAAACGGCCCCACCACGAACGAGCCCGGTATTCGCGCACTGTCAGCGTATCAACATCGCCGATGCCGCGGCGGTCAAGGTTGCCGGTGGTGGCATGATGGATCGCATGGGTGCGGCGCCAACAGTCGTACGGCGTTAGCGTGAGCACGCTAATAACGCGGCCGACCCAGTCGTTCGCCACAGGGTTGGCGAAAAAGGTGCCATGGCCGCAGTCGTGCTGGATCATGAACAGTCGTAGGAGAAAGCCAGCAGCCGGAATCGCGATAAGCAACGAAGCCCAAGCATAGCCAAGAGAGAACGTGAACCAGGCTACGATCCATAGCGTTACCAGCGGCAAAGCCGTGATTGCCAACTCGGCAGCACTGCGCGCGTGATTTGGAGCGGTGTAGCCGCCCAGAATGCGCGTCCAGCGCCGAGCGTCGGGCGCCGACAGACCTGAGTTATGTCCAATGCTCAAGATGATATCCGAGACCTGCCGATCGCGCTCCGAGTGGAGTGAACTCTCAGCTTCGAAAGTCCACGCGTTATTGGCTGGTTGACTAGCGATGTCATCGTCGGCCTTGTTCTTGGCGATTGCGACCAGATAGAAAATCCCGCGACCGATCCGTCGGCGTGCGGGACTTCGAAACCAGAAGCTCTGCCAGTACATCCGTGGTCAGAGCGACACGGCTTCCGCTGCGCGGCGCTGTGGCCGCTGGCCCAGAGTTCTTTGAGGAGTGCAACGCTGGCGGCATCCCACATGCGTATTGCAATACACCCAAAGGTCGGATGATTGCAATCCGCTCCGCTGTCCCGTTGCTTCACCAAGCAAGCGCGGAGGTACGCTCAGGCAGCGGCACTCAGCTTCTCGAATGCCGAGCTTTTCAACCGGTTGAGGTCGCGCACGCCTAACGCCGCCTGCTGAAGGATATGCTCCGCCACTTCAAGCGGCGTGGCAGACTTGCACACCAAGAACCAACGGCCCCGGCGCGGTCGGCGCGCCAGGGCCGTTCGTGTCAGAACTCCCGGCCGCGGTGGGGCTAGGGGGGACAAGCCGGACCAGCAGAAAGTTCTTGCACTCACGTAGGAGTTAGGTCTTTAGCCGCGATGTCTCATTTTACACAAGAAGTACGTCAATTTGTTACCCTCTAGAGTTGAGTTGACTGGCGCGCCATCTTTAGCGTGTTGCTGGCAGACCTCCTTTTCGATCGATAGTCAAATGGCGCCGATCCAATGTCTCCTTTGGGTCATGCCGGTCGTCCCGCTGGTTCACGATGAATGTCTCCGGTGCCTTACGTGAGTGCTCGGCCTGCACCTCAAGTTTCCGTAGCTGCTGTAACTGCTCGGCTCGCTCAATGTTTTGATGAATGCTGCTTAGGTTGAGAGCGCTGCGACTGATTTGCTCATGGCTAGTCGCTAACGAGAGGCGGGGGCCAGTGCGCCAGGTCCTTTAACATCCATTTCTTCCAGAAGTGCTGCAATTCTCAACTTATTCGGGTCCCGTTCACCTTTTACCGCCGCTGCGAGGATACGCGAGGACAACTTTGCCTTCATGGCAGATGTTCGCTCGGCCTCAGGCAAGATGATCGCCGCCTTATCTAGTACGGACCTCATCAGCTTAATGTCGCCGGGCTGAAATCCCGTTCCGAGTGCTCCCACTCTCGTCTCCTCCTCTACGTCACAGCACTAGTCGGGCCCATCGGGGGCCGCAGTGCACTGCCGTACTCAATGCTTCCTGAGCGGTGTTCATTGGTGCAGATCAACGCGGCTTGAGAATGCCATTTTTCGTGGAGGCTCTTTTGCTTCCTCATCCGCCAGCAACTTCAAAAGCACTTCCCGCTCTGCGTCACTGTGCGCTTCCGCGAGACGTTTCTTGAACAGGGCCAGGTTCTCCCTGTGAACGTATTTCTCCGTGTCCATGGCTGACCTTCCTGATTGGAGCGAAAAACTATTTTTTGGGGCGGGAAGCGCGCGCAGCCATGCGCGCAATGCCTCCGACTTCATGACTTCCCACCGTCCGGAAAGTGTGCTGCGCCTTCGGGCGGTATTGTGCCGCAGCGCAATGCGAGCTTATGGTCAAAATTGCTCATTCACGAAAATTTAACGAAACGGGATTTTGCCATCAGATTAGGACGGCATCACTCATCACAATGTCGCCTTTTGGCACTTTCCCGACGTGGCTGATCTAACTGGCGATGTCGGTTTTGGGGGTAAAGCGGACTCACAGCCGATTTCGCGGAGACGACGCGAATGACCCAAATACGACATGGAGCCGTTAGCGCTGACCAAGGCAGCAAACATCTTAACCCTTTGGATCGCTTAGAAACGCGGGGCGGCCCGATATTGTGTTGGCTCTTCGAAGCGTTCTTTTTCCAATAGACTACGGGTGTTCCGTTCAATTTGGGCAAAAAAGAAGACAGTGCCCGCCAATGATGACGAAAGAACAAATCCTAGAATAGCGCCCATGATAAACCCGAACGCGACTCCAGTAGTCGCTACGTGGCCGATGCCTTGCAAACTGATGTCAAGGTCGGAAGCAATTCCAAAAATGCCAGACCGTAAAAACGCGCCGGACGCCGCACCGTAAATTCCTCCGACAAAGGTACCAAAAAATATCGAAAGCACCGCCATCATTTCGGCGATTCCCATCACCAACCTTCGAAAAGAAGTCATTTTAAACCCCCGTTATTGCCTTTAGGCGGAGGGTCTGTACAACAGCTACTTCGTTCCTGACAAGAATGCTCGCGACCCCGTCGAACTTGACGGCCGACAGCAGTCATGGACGGCCCCTTGCTTGGGATTTCACGCCAAAGATTTGCTTTCTGTCGCCAGAGGGTTGTTATTTTCCAAAAATGGATATTGGTTGGGGGCCTGAGAGACCACCACTGTGGTTGTATCTGCGGACTGCTAAAACTTTGGGGCAAAATATGACAACTACAGCTGTTGAATTATTAGGGCGCGGGATGCAGCTACGCAGTTGCCAACTAACGTTGCTCACGTCGCTCGCATTCGGCGCGGTTTTAGCCGTATTCAACCCGCCGCTGACCGCTCAGACGACCCAGAACTTACCCACAACCATCCCCAATCTAAGTGGCTACGACATCGAGACGCGACTAACAATGGAGCATGCTTGCATTTCGGAAAAGTCAAACGGACCTGTTGCCTACGGCGCGTGCCTGAACCGGCAGATCGCTTCGCTGCGAAACTCGCCCGGCATCCCCAATCTAAGTGGCTACGACATCGAGACGCGACTAACAATGGAGCATGCTTGCATTTCGGAAAGGACAAACGGACCTGTTGCCTACGGCGCGTGCCTGAACCGGCAGATCGCTTCGCTGCAAAAATCGCCCGGCATCCCCAATCCAAGTGGCTACGACAGGGAGACGCGACGAACGAAGCCACCAGCTTCAAAGAGTGCCGGGACAAATTCGGACTAGTCGAGACGAGGAGGGACTGATGTACTATTGAGGGATGAACCGACATTGCTCAGACGCGGGCCGAAGTCTTGACCCACAGCCGACAAAGTTGCTGCAAGCCATAGGTGAATGTGGGCGGCCATCAGACCGCCCACTCAAGCGCAAAACCTAAGTATGTGTACGCGCCAACCCATCGCGGTGTCATTGTCCCGGATCGGTTTGGCCCAGCTATCAAGACGACTATTTGGGTATCGCAACAAATATGGCACCGGTCAATTTGCCATCTCTATCGATGAGCGGTGCGTAGTTGGCTTGGTAGTTTTGACCAAAAACGGTCGCTGGCCCGGTGTAGGAATGTTTTTCGACCAAGGCTTTGTAGGCCGGGCTATCATGGTCAAGTTTTGTGCCGACCGCCGATTGTCCTGCTTGCATCAAGGTCGTTTCGGTCCGAACAAAGTCTTTGCCGTCATAAGAAAAGATGCTCGCTTCGAGTTTGTTTGCCGCCAATGAAGCACTGCTGACAAGCAATGTGGCGGGCAACAACAGGCTCAGGATCAAGAATAATCTTCTCATTGCAACCTCCCTAAAGTTATGCCGTTGGTCTTCAGTATAAAAACTCCTCTAATAGGATCCTCGATATCCCGGAGCGCGAGCGCGCAACCAGCCAACGTTCTCCATCCACGATACTGGTGCGGCCAGTGCCCTAACTGCATTGATTTACGTCAAGCCTGGTGGCGGCCTTGGTCGCTGGATTGTGTCTGACCTGCTCCACTGCCTCGCCGCTATTTTCGAAACCGATGTCCGAGTCTGGCACATCTCGGACATGGCGAAATGTCTGACGTGAGTCCGTTATGCGCGCAAAAGCGGACATCCGCCAACAGTCGTAGGTGCTCCAGGCCCGCTGCAAGATCGAACCCACCTGCACCGCAGTCCACCGACCACCGCGAGCCGTAGCAACACCGCGAGCGTTAAGGGCACGAGCAATAGCGCGGCGGGATGCAATGCCGCTGCTCTGAATTTCCCTGATGATCGGTGACACATTCTTCGCGAAGCGATCGGCATTTGCCCTGTTGCTCGCCACCGCTTGCCGGCGAACGTCTGCAAGGTTGGGATTCCCGAGAATGGTGCCGCGAGCCTTCGCAGCATTCAAGGCATCGCGTGTGCGCTGGGAAATGAGCTGCCGTTCCTTTTCAGCAAGCGCTGCGTACAGTTGCAGCATGAACGGATCGGCGTCGGCGCCGAGTTCGGCAACGATGAAGCTAACTTTGTGCGCCATCAAACCGCTGATGAAATGCACGTCACGGGATAGACGATCCAGCTTGGCAACGAGGACCGGGCATTTGAGCTTGCGGGCCTCCGCGAGCGCAGCACTTTGGATCTTGATGTCTTGTTAGAACAGATCTGACGAATGGGTGGGAGCGGCGTCCAAGATCCGATGCATGGCTCTCCAAAAAGACTTGCGCCGACCTTCGCCCCTCATCCCGCAGCAAGGAGAAGAATTCCCATTCCGCGTTGAGCTTGGAGGACGCGCCGAGCTCCGTCAGTATCTCGCTCGCAATGCGGTGGATGCGCATGCCGGCCCATTGCGCGCCCTCGCTGTTGCCCGGCTCGGCGACTTGCCGAAGCAAGGCGATCATGCGCAGCTCCTTGAGCAGCACCGCGTTAAAGGACACTTCATTGAGTCGGTTGAGAATCTCTGAGGCGGAACGCGGCGAACTCTCGCGTTCAACCGGATTGATCTGAACGAGAATGGTATCCTGTGACTTGCACTCTCGAATGAGAGGCGTGATCGTGGGATTGCCAGAATAGCCTCCGTCCCAGAAGGGCTCGCCGTCAATCTTCACAGCCTGAAACATGGTGGGCAGACAGGCGGAGGCGAGCAGAACATCCGGCGTAACAGCGTTGTTCTTGAACACGTGACCGCGGCCGGTCCGGACATTGGTTGCCGTGATGAAGAGTTTCGTCGGTGCATGCGCCAGCCGCTCGAAATTGATTGTTTCGGCCAGAATTGCACGCAATGGATTTTTGCCCATCGGGTTCAAGTCATAGGGCGAAACCAGGCGAGACATGAGATCCATGGCGACATAGATGGGCGAAGAGTCCAGCGTCCAGCGGCCGAGAATCACATCGAGGGGGGCCGCGCCGCAGAGGACTGAAGCGAGCCGCCTCGGAGACGCGGCGCCAAAAATTCTCTAGAGCTGCCCGGGCACCCGCGGCCCCGCCTTTGGCATGACCATCGACAAGCACCGCGGCATTCATCGCCCCCGCTGATGTGCCGGAAATGCCATCGATTCCAAGCCACGGTTCCTCGAGCAGACGATCGAGAACGCCCCAAGTAAATGCCCCATGCGAGCCACCGCCCTGCAACGCAAGGTCGACAAGGATGGGATCGTGAGTGACGGCTGCTTTAGCGGCGTCGTTGGTCATTAGATCCCTCTTCGCAAAAAAAGCACTCGTGCGGCAACCGCCCAACGGCTAAATATGATTGATGGACCGCGATTGCGAACAGCCCCAACGAAGCCAGAGTCACCTTCTATTCTAAGCCCAATTTCAGTTTGAAAACTGAGCAATATTGCTCATCAGATCGCTGCGGCTCTTCGCCTACCCAAGGGAACTAGCGGAAATCCTCAAGTGTCGATTGATTGAAGGCTGGAGACCAAACCAGCGCCGCGATGAATATCCTTTGGGACATCGTTTTCATTCAGCTACTCTCCGGCCAGGCGCTTGGCAGAACCCTTCCAGCTGTCTTTCGCCAAGCATAGCGGTTCTGCCAGACGGTTCCAAAACGTGCCGCGCTCCGGCGTGTCGCCAAGCGCAAAACCAAAGGGGCTGACCCAAACCAGTATTTCAGATCGACCGCTCCAGCCGAGAAATTATGGTGCGACCGGTCGGCGGGTCTGTAAAAGTCTTAGGATTGCGAGGCTGGCGGCGGCCGCGGCGAGGTGCTTGAGTGTATGCCCGCTCACAATTGAGCCGAGCGAATAGATTTTCTCGTCAAGGAATTCCAATAATTTGGCGAGCGCATACAGCGCCGCAGCGATCACCCAATAGCTTGTGCCGGTATATTTCGGCGGAAACAGCCGCAGGATCAGGACCAAGGCGAGAAAAGGAAGGAACTGCGCCCAAGCATAAAGCCGCAAATCGTCGGTCCAACGCCATAGCAAAAGGCTGAAAATGCCGATGGCCAGCAGCGGCCGCAACAGCATCGCGCCCGCTTACGCATCGACGCGCTCCTCGACGACGGCGGAGAGGATGGCGGCGAAACAGATGGTCATCGGCAGCCGATCCCAAAACAGGGTGCTGTCGTTCGGATCTAGATGATAGTAGGACGAACCAAAGCCGGTCAGAAATATTCCGGCAAAAAGCACGGTAGTCGGCGCGTCGCGATGCATGAGTCCACAAGCGGCCCTTAGCACCTCGATCATTCTGCACTGATGTCCGCTTCTGGGGTGCCGGACCAGACATTCCCTTGGCCGACCGGAAGTGAATTTACAAAAGGGCCAGCTCACCTTTGAAAGCCGGGCCAGAGTGGAACCCTGCAGGAAGTCCGGTTTGAGCGCGCTCGAAGATTGAGGAGTCGTTCCTGGAGAGCCTGTGGAAGAAGTGGGAAGCTGAGGGCGACGCTATTGTCGACCGTGTTGGCGATCACCAATCCGGAGAAGATCCTTGAGGTGATGGCGCGGGTTCTGCCGAAAGAAGTGGCAGCAAGCGTCGAGGATACTCAAGCTGTGTTCGCAGCGATCGAGAAAGATCTGCGGGCACTGATGGCTGGCCCGTGGACAGCAAATAGGCCTCTTCAGTGCGTAGCCCTAACTATCGGGCTCGGCCGCCCATGCACTTCATCCGCCCATGCATCGTTATCTCGTCGATCAGGCCGGAGCATCAGGACGGCAAAGATAGCAGCGTCGAGTGCAAACCAAGCCGCCACGCAAATAAGAAGAGCTGACATGGCTTGTCTCCTGCCAAGTAAACTGGAATCGTCACGCAGGAGTTGCGGGGATTTTGGTTCACGTCCCTGTGTTGCTGCACCTGCTGCCTGGTGGAGATCAAATGATAGCCCTTTACAGCTGTCGTCAATATATTCATAGACAGTTGATTTGCTCACGGGGGGAATTTGCCAATGAATACGGTCATCCAATTACGGCCTCACGATCTGAAAAGCCGACAGTTCGTGGAGGTCGGGCCAAGAACGCTGATTATCGGCAGCGCGAGTACCTGACGGAAAGCGAGATCGACAAGCTGGTCGTCGCCGCGGGTGACAGCCGCAATCCGATCCGCGACCGGCTGCTGATCCTAATGGCATTCCGGCATGCGTTGCGGGTTAGTGAACTGGTTGGACTGCGCTGGCAGCAAATCCACCTTGACACCGCGACCATCCACATTACCCGCGCCAAGAACGGTACGCCTGGCAACCACGGTTTGCAGGGTGACGAGCTGCGGCTGTTGAGGGCGCTTCGTCGGGAGCATCCGCACTCAGACTTCGTGTTTCTGTCCGAGCGTAAGGCGCCGCTGTCGGTCGACGGCGCTCAGAAGCTCATAGAACGGCTTGGCGAGGCCGCTAAGCTGCCTTTCCCGATCCATGCCCACATGCTGCGGCATGCTGCCGGATACGCCCTGGCGGCACGCGGAGTCGATACAAGGACATTGCAGGCCTTTATGGGCCATCGCTCGATCGCGAACACCGTCATCTACACTGCGGTAGCTGACAAGCGCATCCGAACTATCTGGGGCAAGTGAGCAACGACACGGCCCAATCGCGTGGCCATTGGCTAGCGGATACCGGCATCGGTATTGCGGCCGCGGAGTATATCGGGCAGCGGCGAGGACAAGAAGAGGGTAACCAGAATCCAGGGGACGAGGAAATAAAAGAGCATGGCGTTGTCTCGCTGCGCTCGCCGATTTTCAAATATGAGGCTGAGGATAGATGAGTCGCAGTCCGCCGGCTGAACCAAAAGTGCAACACCGGAGAAATTACGATAGCCACATGACACACCGAGTTGTCACCGGATCGCTTCAAGGATTTCTGGAGATGACTCGCCGAAGTTCGACCACGTTTTTTCGGTCTCCCGGTGACGACATGCGGGGCTTTCGATTCAGGTTCCGAAGGTTCGCAGTCACCAAAACTGCACAAGCTGTTAAGCTCAGCAATCCAACCAATAAAATAAATCTCATAATTTGTACTCCCGTCCGGGAATTCCAGCAGCTTGGAGTACGGGTATGGGAGATCAAGTCAGAACCAGGAGCAATGCACGCTATCCTCAGCCGATGACTCAGAATTCACCGGCTCCCTGTGGCTTGATGGAGCAAATAAGAAACGGCCCCGTCGCGGAGTTGGGGCCGCGCCAGGGCCGCTCTACCCTATCGCAATGGGGGTCCAGCGCGAAGGAAGCGGTCGAATGCTAGTAGCAGGGCTGATAGGGATAAACGGCGAGCCGGTTCAAAACAGCAACCCTGCCGCTTGCCGACCAGTGGATCGCTGATGTGCCCCATCGCTGGGAATTTTGACTCACCACGGGGCTTCCCTGAGTCAGCAAATGCCCTTCTACGGACTTCCCGATCGGCCACTCATGAAGCCGATCACCGGCATTGCCGGCTGCGCGCGAGCCGAAAGGGGACCCATTTTTCCCTATGCGCGCTCGAGGAAGCGACCGATTGCGCATACCACTGCCCACCGCGCGCCGTGGCGATCCCTCGGGCGTTGGGCGCCTCCGCAATCTCCCTCAAGGTCCGTGCGCCCGCCTTCTGTGCCTCGCGGATGATCGGAAGCACGTTGGGCGTAGCGGGCTGGCGAGCGCTTCGGATGCTGGCAGTCGAGCGGGACACCACTATCAATGCCCTGGCCATCGAGGCATTCAATGATTTGCTCAAATATGGGAAAAGGCAGTTGGTCGAAAATCCGCTCTTGGATTGATTGCACAGACTGGAGCCAAGCGGATACCGGCGCAGTTCAAATTGTTGCCCACCCACGAGTAACACGCTAACTACCCGACTTAATGTCCGTTCGCAAGAGACGGGCAAGTTCGTTGATATAGCGCCTCGCGCTGGTGGCTTCTTTCGTCCGGCCGCCATGCCGGAAATTGCCGTTCTTCTCTCCTTTCGGTGCGCCGCCGCGGGCGCCGTGCATCCGACAAACACGATAGCCCCTCACTGCGGGTGATCGGCAGGGCAGGCCAGTGCGCTTGGATTTAGCTCTGCACCTCGGAGCGGCATTGCATCGGTGCATGGGGTTGTCGCTCATTTCGTTTTCTGAACCCTCCCCACCCTCACCGGATCAGGTCGCTTTATCTCATCGAGGATTGGCATAGGCGTCCCGGAACTGGCAGCCAGGAGCGCAGGAGATGCGACATTGCGACCGGCGCCGGTGGTGACGCTATCGGCAATGATCGCCTGATCCGCGGTGACGTTGTTGGTGGTCACATGCTTAACGGTGATTTGTTGCTGCCCTCGGCCTCGGTGGTGATCGAGACGTTCCGTCAGCATCATGACGGTGCGGGCGGCCTTGTCGGCGAGCTGAAGAAATTTCGTTCCAGCGTCGAAATACTCTGGCACGTTCTGCCAGCCCTTCCGATACAGCGCCAGCGATGCCTCGTTAGCCGCCATCAATTGCGCGATCAGTATTCCCTCGACGGGATCAGCCGGCGCCATATCCATCACACCGTAAGAGACGGCCTCGCAGGCAGCGGTGACGCTTTCCTTGTTTTTCGAGTGAGCGATCGGCAGCGCGTTGAGGGTGAGATTGTTGAGCCTATTGTTCCATTGGTCCGCTTGACTGCCGCCCAGCAATTTAAACTTGCCCTCTGGTTTATTGGCACCGAGACTCAACTTTATTGCGGTCTGATCGCCTCCCTTAGGCTTCTCATCTTTAAGCTTCATCATTCCACCTCCTGGGCATCGCTAATCGTTGTTTATCGCCACTTGTTGCCGCCTGGGATTGCCGGTGCTTCCCTTGAGCCGGCGTCGTGGTGCATCCCTGTTTCCCTGTTCATTCACGTCATGTTCCATAGTGCTGCACCTGCTGCACCTGAGGCGCTGCAACGGTTCTGCAAGTGAAGCAATGCATCTGCTGCACCACCACCCCCTTAGGGGTGTGGGGTGTAGCGCTGCAGCGTTCCGCTGCGGCAGTGGAGTGCTGCAAATCACGCATCCTCTTTCACCTCGATGAACTTCTTCATGATGCGGTTTTCGTCCTTGTCCTCGACCACGATTAGCGATCCAGCCGCCCTCCAGACCTTGAGCATTCCAATGATCTTGGCTTTGTCGGCCTTGTTCTCGGCATCCAGGTCCAGCGCCTCTGCCACCGCCTTGCCAACCCATGCCGTTGCCTGAGGGCTTTCCCGCCACCTGCCGGCACGGATTACGGCTGCGACCTTATCGAAGTCGGCGGCTGTCATTCCCGCGAGGGGATCTGGCCACTCCCATTGCGTGACAACCCCGACGCTGTCGCCTGGTCCGTTTGGCGGTCCATTACCCAGATCGACACTCACCAGCTTGAACCAATCCGACTTGTCGGCTGGAGGCTGAAGGTTGGCCTTGTCGTTGAAGGTTTTGAAATAGAGCCGGTGATTTTCGATTCCGGCTCGAGCCCCTTCCTCCTTGGTCATCCTGTTGATGGCGCGGACTATCCGACACGCGTCGGTCTTTGCCTTGCCGCCCCGGGATGACTCGGCGGTGACTTCAGTTTCGGTCCCGCCCATTTTCCGGGTGTGGTCGTAGAGCTCGACAGCGCAATTGCCGCGATCTGCGACCTTGCCCCATTCCTTGACGATCAGGTCCATCGCCTGGTTATCGTTCTCGCTGGCCTCATGACATGAGACGAACGGGTCGATCTTGATGATATCGACCTTGCGCTCGATGATCTCGGCAATGAGGCTATCGACGACGGGGCGAGCTATCATCGCACCGGCGCGGGTTGTTGTGGCGATGACAAGAGGCTGGTCGCGTCCGCTATCGACAAATAGCCGATCGCCAATATCCGCCGAGGTCAGCCGATAGTGCATCGCCGCGGCCTGAATTTTTCGTTCGGTTTCTTCCTGAGGGTCTTCGAGATTCCATAGCCAGACCCGCAATTGTCGCGACGGAAAAACGCCGAGCAGGTTCTTGCCGGAAACCTGCGCCAAAGACTCGACCGCACCAAGAGATGATTTTCCGACACCGCCGGGAGCAACCGTGGCGGTGACGAACTTCCGGATTAATAAACGCCCGTAAACCCATTCGCGAAGGGGAAGGCTGGACGCATCTTTCCATATGTAGGGCGTCGCAAATATCGGCGCCGGCAGACCAGCGTCTTTTCGTTCTGTGACAGTTTCGAGCTGGTGGTTATTCAATAATTCGAACTTTGCCGGGGTCATTGATCCCCCTTCATCAGTTCGGGGTACACAAGATCCAACACTCCCATTTCTGCCAACTTTTCGTCCGCCTCGTCCGAAGTGATCTTTCCCGATTTCAGATCAGTGCCGATTTGCTTTGCTTCGCTCTCGAGCCAACGAGCCCGGCTGATAGCGAAGCGCAGTCCAGCAAGCTGGAGTTCCTTGCGGATTTTCGGATCGGTGACGGCGAGCGGCGAGGTTGGTTTGACATGCGCATTCATCGCGCACCCGCCTTTGCCGCGACCTCGGCGGCAAGTTTGAGCGGCAGAATGACAAGCGGCTCGGCGCGATCGGCTTTGACGATCAGGATGTCCCGATCGACCAGCCGGCGATAAAGCTCGCGAAACCCATTAGCGCGACACTTCACTTCCACGGTGCGGTCGATGTTCAGCACCGACACGGTAATGTCGCTGACGTAGGACCCGCCGGCAGATCCCGACAACGGGACGCGCTCGGCAGCGAAGCCACGATCTTGCAGGAGCTTGACGATCGCCCTCTCGGCACGATTGCCCTTGTCTCGGGATCGACGACCACTCATCGCGCTACCCCAAATGCGAGGTGCGCGACGACGCGAGCGGTGTCGTATGCAAAAAAGTAAAGCCGGCGCAGTGTCAGCGCTTGAAATTCAAGGACGTCTGACTTAAAGTTTTCGGTGTGGAAATTCTTCTCTTGCGAATTGGGGTCGCCTCGCTCAAGGGCGGCCCTTCGCATTTTTAGGGACGGCGAGGACCGTCCCGTCTGTTCTGACATTTCTAAATTATCCTTTCCGTTCAATGCCCGAACGAAAGGGGAAACTGTCAGAATTGATGTTGAATCTGCTTGTCTCTCAAATGACTCTTAATCAGCGGGTCCCAGGTTCGAGCCCTGGTGCGCCCACCACCCTAAAATTATCCATTTGATTTTCCTTCTTTTTCTTGCGGTGTAGCAGTCGCGGGCTCAAAGGTGTAGCAGTCTTTGTTCTCACTTCGGTCCAGCGAGATCAGGATCATGCCCTCACCGGCGAGCCGTTTCTGCTCAGCTGCACGCGTGTAAACCTCCGCCATGTCAGGCGTGTCCCAGTCGAACATGGCCATCAGCTGGCGCGTCGTGGCTCCGTTCTCTGCTGCGATGGTAGCGCCGGCCTTCTTCAATCCGTGCGCCGTGCACATCGGCAGCCCAGCCTCGTCGCAGCGGTCCCTGAACCAGTTGCCGATCCCGTTCTCGCTGAACGGCTTGCCTTGCTCAGTTACGAGGAACGTCATGTTGCCGAGCACATCAGCGCACTCGTTGATGATGTCCTTGAGCACCGGCAACAGGGGCTTCTGCGATGCCTGCCGTCGCACCTTGATGGTCTTCTTCGGGACGTACTGTATCCAGTCGCCGAGCACACCCGGCTTGGTACCGCGGCAGTGCTGTTTGCCGAGTGCGATCATGTCCTGCCGTCGCGTGCCGGCGAACAGGAGCAGACCCAGTGCAAGGACCGCCTTGCGCGATTGCCGCGCCGGTTGCTCTCGATGATAGGCGAGGAACTGCTGCACGTCGGGGATGGTCCAAGTGTAGTAACCGCCGCCCTTGACGCGCCGTCCAGCTTTGATGTCGCGCACCGGGTTGGACGGCAGATAATTGTTCTCGACCGACCACGAGCAGAGCGCTGACAGGTGCTTGCGGAGGTTGGTCCGCGCGCCGGGGCCGTCCTTCGTCTCGATGATGCGCTTCATCTTCTGCGCCGACAGGTGTTTCAGCGGACAGTTACCCATCGGACTGGGGTTGGTGTCACTGAGCTGAATTTGCAGACAGGCTTCGAGGCTGTTGCGCCGTCGCGTCCGACTATCCGCGTCCAGCGTCAGAAACTCGCCGGCACCTCGACCCTGGAAGTAGAGCGCGACGAGCCATCCGAACGTGTCCTTCGGGTGAGTTACCGGGGCGGTAACATGCGCGGGCGCTCCCGGCGCCAGCTTCTCGACAGCAGCGACGTATTCCTTGGCGAACGCTGGCGTGCCTTCCTTCTCGCGCAGCCGGACACGCTTGCCGTTGCGCCGAACGTAGAGCCGCACGTTGCCATGTCGGTCTGGATTGTATTCGAGGTAGTCGAAGTCCATGTCGATCATACCCGTTGGTCCTCCCATTCGGAGGCCGGGATACCTTGCTCGATCTGTGGCATAAGGGGAAGAGTGTCCAGCGGTTTAAGGCTAACCAGCAGCGTGCCGTCGCTCTTAACTCCTACGACGAAACGCCCAGCGCGCTCCACGCCACGAATGGCGCGAGCGAGGGACGCTTCAGTGAATGGCAGAGGCTTCGTCATTACACTCTCGATAAAACCGCGACAGTCCAGCCGTCATTGATCAGGGCGTCCACCTTCGCTTTTGTCAGAAGCCAGCCGGGACGATACTCAGTGCTGTTCGTCACGCGGGCGACTATATCCCCACGGGCCGGTCCATTTCCTTGAACAACTCCAATCGGGTCCCTCCCATCTCATATCGTTACGGTTTGGATGACGAGGTATCGCCACTCCGTCTACATCTATTGGACTTGGACGAACGGACATTGATCGCTTGATCGTACTCATGGTGAAGTCCAGTCGTTGGGGAGGCCGTGCAGATCGCTCGGCTCAACGCCGTCAGGCATGCCGCTGAGATCGCTCGGCTCTGTTACCGTGGCGGTATCGCGCTTGCTCACGCGCGGCGTCTTGATCGGCGCGGCCTTGAACGCTTTTTCGATGGCTTCGACAGGATCGTCACTTGATCCCATGGAATAGCCACCTGCAGGAGATGCGGCAGCGTATCGGCAATCATACGCTCCGTTGCTGAAGGCCAGTGAAAGATGCACCAGTTCGCCTTTCGCGGCGTAAGCTCGAATTTTCTCTTCAAGGGTCATCAGTCCTCTTCCTTCTTCACGACATAACGCGTGCTGCCGATGTGTCCAATGCCGTGACAGGCAGAGGCCGCGAACGCCAGCAGAAAGAAGAACAACCACGGGTGCTCACCACCCCAGTTCAGAAAGTCCATCATCAAAGGGTCCTCCTATTGCTCGTCGAGACCAATCCATCGTTTGCCGTTCCACACTAATTTCTTCTGCCAGTCGATCTGTCCGGTCACATGAGTTTCGGCGTACTGACTACGAAGCATTTCGCGTGCCACCTTGCGTGATCGACCGTAGCGCCAGTGCGTCCAGTCCGGCTCGTGATGAAACATCGAATACTCTGTGATCAGCCGGCGAATGTCGTACCCTAACAGTCGTGCAGGGTGCCACTTCGGCACGTACTCCCACGAGCCATACTCACTCCCAAGATCACCGCCCATCAGCGCGTGCCCTTCCGCCAGAACGGGCAGCTATCGACCGGGCAATACTTCTTGCAGAACGGTCCCGGCTTCGGCGGGAATGTGAGGCTCTTGCTCGCGCTCTCCAGGGTGCTCACGCGCGGCAGCAACTCCACCCACGCATCGGCGATCTCCTGCCGGGTGAACACCTCGGGCGTCGTGCACTCGTCCTTGAGCCAGACGAACTCGGAGCGCACGCGCTTCAGCTGGGGGAAGTGCGAGAACAGGCACTGCGCCATCAGCATCAGCTGCACGCTGTCTTCGAGTATTTTGCCTGTCTTCCAATCGAGGACTAGAGCAACCGGGCCATCGATACGAACAATGTCGCCAATGCCACGGTACCAAACGTCACGTCCAAAATAAGTCGTAGCGCGAAAATCACGAGTGATCGCATACTTCTGCTCCACAAGCAGTTCGCCCGGACCGCTGCGAACCCTGTCAACCCAAATCTGATAGTGCTTGAACTTCTCCGGCAGCGGCAGCGCGTCACGGCAAGCTTTCGCCAGCGCGTCGTGCGCTTGGTTGCCCTCGTCGATGTGCTCGTTCTTCTTGCCGCTCGCGTCGACGCTGTCGTCGTAGTTCTTGAGAACATCGACCTCATAGTGACGCTTCGGGCAAACCTCGTAGTTCTTGAGCTTGGAGTAACTCCACGCCCACTCCTTCGGCTTCGCCGCAATACCCTCGATCTTCATCGCGCGCTCTCCGTTACCGCGGCGGTAAGTTGGCGCACACGCTCGGAAGCGAGTTTTGAAGCGCCGCCGTCCAGCTCAAGCAGAGCGTCCATCTCAATCCACGGACCAGTTTTTGATGTAGTTCTTCCTGTACGCGTCGCGCCGTGCACGCTCTTCCGGAGAAATGGCTTGCTCGACGCCAGCATCGACATGATCAGGATTGAACGTGCGCGATAGTTGCGTATGCGCAGTGCTGACGAAGGCTGCGTTCTGGTGCTTGAGAAGAATTTCTTTCCCACGTAACTGCTCCAACGTTGTCTGCCACTCGCTCGAATACTCCGAGAAGTTCGGATCAAACTCGCGCGCAATTCCTTGTCGGGCTTGAAGCTGCAATCGCTGTTCAGCGATGTCGCTTTCTAATTGCTGCGACAAATGCAAAGCGTCAAGCGCTCTCGTCATTTCATCTTGCATGTTGCATCATCAAATGTATGCGCGCGAGCAACGCATCGCTCGGATAGATCGCCGCGTCATCTTCGATCACTTCGGGAGGTGCGTTGCCGCCGTAGACAAAGACGTACACCTTGTCACCGTGCTGGAACGCACAAAGCTCGGGAACGCGCATGAAGTCGCCGCCATCGTTCATCGCCGTCCGCTTCGCGCGCTTTGACTGTATCCAGCGCTCGCGAATGCCGTGCGAGATATCGTTGCCGCATCCATGATGAAGCGGTTGCTGCATCGGCGGCGGCGTGGTGTCGATCGTCACCTTCCCAGCCAACTCAACTTTGACGCCTGCCTTCGCAAGCTCCGCCGCTTCGGCAACGGTGAGCCCGATCCATCGCTGTACGGGCAGTGGCGGTGGGCCGTATGCACTCTGGGCGCCGAGTGCGCCGGGTGGGCCATAACTTTGCGACATGCGCGCTCCTGGTTCGAGGGTGCGCGCCTGTTACCGTCGCGGTAACGGGCGCTCACGTTTTGCCTGGTGTTACGCTTTCGCGCCCCGAGGCAGCGGAAAGTTTTTCTCTCGCTCGATCTCTTCCTGACAGAGCGCAGCAGCGCGCCACAGCAACGCGGCGCTGTGACGAACGCGGTGCTCGACACCGTTGATGACGATGATGTCGAACCCGCCGCGCTCCATAAGATGCCGCATGATGCAGTCGGCATGATCGCTGGACTTGCCGCGTGCGTGGTGCATCGGCTCGCCGGGGTTGTGCTTTTCGTTGCCCATCCACGACACATGCGACGCTTCGGCCACGGCATCGGGGAAGTAGTCGAGGAAACCAGAGCACAGCGGAAATTTCTTCCGGTAGTTGCTATCGCCTTCAATGAGGCGCGACGGCGCCGCCGGCGGCGCTTTATTATTCGCGCGCACGTGTTGGTCCTCGATCCTCTCAAATACTGCGTCTCTGATCTCGCCCATTACGCTGCATCCTCCATAAGCTCAGCGGCACGCTCCAAGAGCCGCGTCTGGGCTTCTGAGAGATATTCGATCTCCACGCCCTCACTCTTGAGGGCAATGGCAGTGCGCCATTCGGATTGGGCACCGTCGCTCTTCTCCCATCCCGGGAGCAGGACAAGGAGCGTGCAGCCTTTCTTGCAGATGAAATCGAGGTCGTCGCCAAGCGCTTCACGCAGGCTGAACCCATGCTGCGCTTTCGCCTTCTCGATGGAGCCGTCCATGTTGCCGGATGAAATATCAACGCCGCCATGGCGCTCAGTATCGCGCTGGGCGGGATTGAACACGTAGTGGCCTTGCGCGCGTAGCGCCTTGGCGACAGCATTGAAGCGGGGGAAATTGAACTCGGGGATGGTGCGCATCGGCCCGGCTAAATAAATGCGTTGGGGAGTGGTGGGGATCACTTCGCTTCTCCGTATGAAGCGCCTTTGCCGATGTCGGCAACAAGCGGGATGTCTTTGCCCCACGAAGGAGGCCGCACCATCTCCGCGTGTATAATCCTTACGGCTTCGTTTATCTCGGTGTCGGGCACGATGAACACCAGCTCGTCGTGCGCTTGATGCACAAATCTGTACGCCCACGGACACGGGCGACCTTTGCCTCGATCGCGAATGCGAAGCGCTGCGTTCATCACGATGATGCGAGCCAACGCTTGCACGATATTTTCGAGGAGCTTCGCGCCGTAGAGCGTGTGGCGCGTGTTACCGTAGCGGTAAGTGTAGCTTTTGTAGCCGGCCATCGGGACTTGCGGGTCGGCGTACTCAAGCGGCAACCCACTCGGGAGCATCACCTTGCCGTAGGAGATTTCGACAGGACCAAACTTGAACGGCTGCGACACTTTGGTTGACCAAATGTGTTTCACCGCGTCATCGAGCGTGTACCAGCCCTTGGGAATTTTCGGATAGCGGTCACGATATGTTTTCCATGCGTGATCACCAACGGCACGATTATAAATCTGTGAGATATCTACGGCCTGCGCTCGGGCAGAGCGGATCACCATGCCATCAAACTTGTCCTTGCCGCAGCCATAGCCGAGGCCAAGAATGCCGGTCTTGCCGATGAAGCCCATGATCTCGTCGATGGTGCCGATGAGCTTGCGGTTGACCGGTCTCCCAAAGATCGCGCTGGCAAGTTGGTTGTAGGGATCGAGCTTCTTTGCGAACTCCTGCAAGAGCGTCTGCTCACCGCATATCCACGCGACAAGCCGCGCCTCGATCCGCCCTAAATCGCACGTCACGACCCAGTGACCGGGCGGAGCCTGGAGGCATCAATCGCACCGTATGCCCCAACGACTGCAGCTCACGGGACCAGTGATGGGATGACGCGCAAGCCTCTATGTCCACCAGGCACGGAGGCAACTTCTCAAAAAATGCCAGCACGTATCGACGCTTCAACTGACGGCGGATCACCACCTGTCCGCCGGCATCAACGCCGTGAACCTGAAAAACCGACTTCGCAATGTCCAGTCCGATTGTCGTGACCATTTGCATGGGTAGCTCCTCCAGATCGTGGGAGCCCTAGCAGCTCCCAAATCCATGGCACTCGCGTGCCCGCTGGAGGAGCCGTCCACATCATCAGGAACGGACATGCTTTCGCTATTGTTTTTTGGACCCGCTGGCGGGCATACTAATTTTCTCGACTATTGATCTGGCCATGCCTTCGCGTGTCTCCTACGAATAAAAACCAAAATGGAGAATCCCATGTCAAGAAACCGAAATAGCGCATTTTATGTTGGAGCGTCCCTCGTTCTGGGGGTGATCTCGACCCCCGTAGTTGCTCAAAGCAAAGATACTAACACGACAGCAACCCGTGACGCTTATGCTTATTCTCAGGTCTTTAAAAATCCTATGAATGCAACGTGTCCGAACCCGAGGCACCGCCAGGTTAAAACATCAAAAGGAATTAAGTGGCGTTGGGTTTGCTAAAGCGGTCCGGGTACCGACCTCGATCAGTCCTCCATGCCCCCATGGTTCGGTGCGGTTCTTAAATCCATATAGGGCACAGGATTTTCGGGGTTTTGAAAGATTCGGAATCCGATCGTTGGAGGCTCCGCCTGCCACACGCTTGATGTTTGGGAAGTCCACAATCGATTTGCCGAACTCAGTGATCACGGGCTGCAGAAGCTGGCAAAAATAAGATCGCCGATGTCCGAAATGGGTCATCCGCGACCAAGGTCGAGCCGGCAACAAGCGCGACCATGTGTCCGCTATGCCCCGATAGCGACCGAATTCCGCAGCGCAGGGGAAATGTCGCGAATAGAGGGGCGCCCGCTTACCCCCGAGAACCGCTCCAGTTCCCGGCGCCCATACCAGGAGACCAAGTCATGATTCTCCGACGATTACTGGTTCTGAGCGCCGTGGCGCTCGCGATGTCACCGGTTGCTGGTTACGCCGGCCCTTGTTCGCAAGATATCGACCTCATGCAGTCGCGTGTCGACGCCAGGCTCGAAGCTAAGGCCGCCGCTGGCCCGAGCGCGCGGGAGAGCACGGCAGCCACAATGCATCGTCAGCCAACACCGGGTTCGATCGCCGCCGCCGAAGGCAAGCTCGGTGAAGTGTCGTCAGACCAGGTGAAGGCGATCGAGGTTGCGATGGCTCGTGCTCGCAAAGCAGACCTCGCCAACGATAAGAGCACCTGCGAGCAAGCCCTTGCAGAGGTGCAGCGGGCGATCGCTCCCTGACACGCTGCCTGGATCGGCCTACTCACCGCTCTATTTCGTCGGCCGACGCGGTCTGGATCATGTTTGCGCTGTTCGCATTCGGCTACCCGTTCGGGTTCGTCGGCCTTTTAATTGCCGTGCCGCTTGCGTCGGCCATCGGCGTGCTTACGCGCTTCGCGTTACAACGATATTACGAAAGCTTCCTTTATACGGCCGTACCGAGGGCGACTGCGACAGATGCGGTTAGATTGACGCCTTCCAACAAGAAGATGGACTGATTACCGCGCGCGTGAGCACAGCGGTAGGGTGCTGAATCACTCAACCGAGTGCAGCGAGCATACTTGGTCCGTTGCACGAAAAATATAGCTCGTACAACTTGTCATCACCGATGACTCTGCCAACTTCTCTCAGGGCGAAGAACGGCATTAAACAGACAAACATGATAATTCCGACAACCAGTATTCCCTCCAAACTCCCCCCATCGATCACAGGGATACTGTCGCTCCTACCGTGCCACTTCCTATGATCACTTCCTCTACGATGTAGAAGCCTGTCAATAATGCTGAGAAGATCGAGTTGGGGCAAGCCGCCGAGCGAAGCCGAGCCGCGGCCGTCACCGAGTTCGCGGCCAGACCGGTGACACGAATAGCGCGGCGAGCGCAACGCTGTAACCGATGTAACCAGTGTAACAACTAGGAACGCCGGTTAGCCACGAGCGCGCCGGCCAGAGCTGTCCAGCCGGTCTGATGCGAGGCCCCGAGGCCTTCGCCGGTTTCGCCGTGAAAATACTCGTGGAACAGCAAGGAATCGCGCCAGGCCGGGTCACGCTGGAAGCGGGGATTTGATCCCAACGCTGGCCGGTGGCCGCCGGCGTCGCGCAGGAACGGCTTGAGTAGTCGGCGCTCGAGCTCTTCGGCCACCTGTTGAAGGTTCGCCTGCGTGCCAGATCCCGTCGGCAGTTCAACTGTAAAATCGTCCCCGAAGCTGGTGTGCAGATGTCGTAATGACTCGATTGCAAGAAAATTAAGGGGAAACCAGATCGGTCCGCGCCAGTTCGAATTGCCGCCGAACAGCCCAGTCCGCGATTCGCCTGGCTCATAGTCGAGACGAGCGACATGTCCGTCCATGTTGATGATAAGCGGATGTTCGCGGTGGTACCGTGAAAGCGAGCGCAGCCCATAGGGCGACAGGAACTCGGACTCGTCGAGCATGCGCGCGAGGACCCGCCGCAAGCGCGACTTGTTCACCAGCGAGATCAGGCAGGGACGCTCGTCGGCCCGCATCGTGTGCAGGAACTCCCTAACGCCCGGTTTGTTTTCGATGTACCAGCGCGCGCGTTTGCGGAACATCGGCAGCCGCTCCCACAGCGACACATCGGACTGTACCGCCGCAAATATCGGCAGCAGCCCGACCATCGAGCGCGCGCGCACCGTGAAAGTCGAGCCGTCGCGCTTGCGCAACCGATCGTAGAAAAAACCATCCTGTTCGTCCCAGAGCTCGCCCATGGCGGCGGCGATCACAGCAAAATGCTCGAAGAACTTCACCGCGACGTCTTCGTAGGTCGGCTGATGGTGGGCAAGCCGCAGTGCCATCTCCAGCATGTTGAGACAGAACTTCGCCATCCAGGCGGTGCCGTCCGATTGCTCCAATACATCGCCGTTAGGCAACATCTGCGATCGGTCGAACGGGCCGATGTTGTCGAGTCCGAGAAAGCCGCCCTCGAACACGTTGTCGCCGCAAGCGTCTTTTCGATTTACCCACCAGGTGAAATTGATCAGGAGTTTTTGAAAAGCACGGCTCAGAAAATCGAAATCTGTGCCACCATCGATCTGGAACACTGCGAGCGTGGCCCATGCCTGGACTGGCGGATTCACGTCGCCGAAATTCCATTCATACGCAGGCAGTTGCCCGTTCGGGTGCATGAACCATTCGCGCGCCAGCAGCAGCATTTGATGCTTCGCCGCCGACGGATCGATGTGCGCCAGCACCACGCAATGAAAAGCGAGGTCCCATGAGGCATACCACGGATATTCCCACTTGTCGGGCATGGCGATGACATCGTGGTTGTTGAGATGGCGCCAGCCCGCATTGCGACCGGATTTGCGAGGCTCGGGCGGCCGTATGATGTCACCGTCGAGCCAGCGCGCGACATCATAATGGTAGAACTGCTGGCTCCAGACCATTCCCGCGAACGCCTGCCGCATGACCTGAGCCTCATCGTCACTCGCGCCGTCAGGGATATGAGTTACGTAATACTCGTCGGCCTCGCGGCTACGATCGGCGAGAGTCCGCGCGAAATCTGCGCCGAGATTCGGAATAGTGCCAGGCCTGTCACGCGCCAGGCGAAGCTTGAGTTCGACGGTTTCACCGGGAGCAACGACGAGGTGATACCAGCACGCCATCTTCGTGCCATGTCCAGCAGGATTTACCGTCGGTGCGCCGTGGATGACGTGGTCGTTGATGCCGTCCTTGGGATAGGGTGTCTGCTCATCGGTGGCGCCATACAGGTACCGAACGTTGGTTTCGTTTTCACAAAATAGCAGCGACGGCGGTTTTCCGACGGGATCTGTCCCGGCAATCAAGCGCCAGCGGCCCAACAGTTCCTCGTCCGCGACCGCGCCAACGCCTCCATCGTTAGCTGTGGCACGTATAACTGGCCGTGCGATGCCAGCCTCCCATGACCAGCGATTCCGGAACCACAGTGTAGGAAGAACGTGAAGCTCAGCCGGATCGGGCCCGGCGTTGCGCGCGCTGATGCGCATGCACACGTCGTCGGGTGAGGCTTTGGCGTAGTCCGCCGTAATCTGCCAGTAACGATCGCTGTCGAAGACACCGGTATCGATTAGCTCGAATTCCGGATCGTTCTTGTTGCGCTTTGCGTTCTCCTGCCGAAGCAACGCGTAAGGAAACTCCGCTTGTGGGTAATGGTAACGCCAACGAAGCCACGAGCTTGTCGGTGTTGCGTCAACGTACCACCAGTACTCTTTGGCGTCCTCTCCGTGATTTCCTTCCGGACCACCGAGACCGAAGATACGTTCCTTCAGGAACGGGTCGCGTCCGTTCCAAAAGGCGAGAGCAAAACACAGGCGCTGCGCTCGATCGCAAAGGCCGGCAAGACCGTCCTCATTCCACCGATAGGCGCGCGAGCGCGCGTGTTCGTACGGGAAATATTGCCAGGCCTGGCCATCGGCACTGTAGTCTTCACGCACCGTGCCCCACGCGCGTTCGCTGATGTATGGCCCGATTGCCTTCCAGTTACCCGGCGTATCCGGCGACGAATCTTCAAGTCGCGCGTGCTCCGCCGATAGCGGTTTGCGCTTCTCAAGGTTGTCCATGGTTATGCAGCTTTCGCAGGCCGCAACAGTGCCTTGGCCGTCGTCACAACGTTGTCGACAGTAAATCCGAACTCCTTCTGCAGGGCCTTTAGCGGGGCCGAAGCGCCGAAAGTGTGCATGCCAATGACGCGACCCGTCGAGCCAACGTAACGCTCCCAGCCGAACGTCGAAGCCTGTTCGATCGCAACGCGGGCTGTGACATCAGGGGGCAGAACCGACTCCCGGTATGTTTGCGGTTCGCGCTCGAAGACATCCCAGGACGGCATTGAAACCACGCGCGAGCGGATGCCTTCTGAACGAAGTCTCTCATGGGCATCGGCCGCGAGACTCAGCTCGCTGCCCGTGGCAATCAAAATGATATCTGGCTTGCCATCAGGTGCGTCGGCAAGCACGTAGGCGCCGCGTGCGACCCCGGACGCCGGCGCGTATTTGCTGCGATCGAGCGTCGGTAACGGTTGGCGCGACAGCGCCAGCAAGGCTGGCCGATGACGAAGCTGCATGACATAACGATAGGCCTCCACGACTTCGTTGGCATCACCCGGCCGGAACATCGTGAGACCCGGCATTGCGCGCAACGACGCAAGCTGCTCAACTGGTTGATGTGTCGGGCCGTCCTCACCATCACCCATGGCATCGTGCGTAAAAACGAGCACCACCGGCAATTCCATCAGCGCCGCCAGCCGTATCGCAGGCCGCGCGTAGTCGCTGAAGATCAGGAAGGTCGCGCCGAACGGCCGCAATTTCGATAGTGCCAGACCGTTCAGGATTGAAGCCATCGCGTGCTCGCGAATACCGAAATGCAGGTTCTTGCCGCCCGGTGTGGCGGCCTGAACATCGCCTGCGCCTTCATAGGTCAGCAGCGTCTTGGTCGATGGGCCTAGATCGGCCGATCCGCCAATCAACCAAGGAATATTCTGCGCCAGGCTGTTCAGGACCTTTCCCGAAACCTCCCGACCCGCAACGCCCTTCAAATCTGCGGGCAATACCGGCAGGTCGCGGTCCCAGCCCGCCGGCAGCTCGCGCTGTTGTAGTTGGTCGATCTCAGTCGCCAGCGCCGGATACTTCGAGCGGTACCCAGCGAACAACTCTTGCCATTTGCGGTGGGCCTCGGCGCCTCGCACGCCGATCCCGGAGGCGAAGTGTTCGCGAACGCCATCAGGAACCATGAAACTAGAGTCCTCGGGCCAACCATAAGCACGCTTGGTGAGCTTGACTTCTTCAACACCGAGCGGCTCGCCATGCGCCAACGCGGTATCGTGGCGGTGTGGCGAGCCATATCCGATGTGGCTGTTGAGTATCACCAGCGTCGGTCGGCCTTTCGTATCGCGAAACCTCGCTAAGGCCTGCTCGATGCCCGCGATATCGTTGGCGTCACTAAGGTGAATTGTATTCCAGCCGTAGCCGGTGAAGCGGACGGCTACATCTTCGGTGAATGCCAGCCGTGTGCTGCCTTCTATTGTGATGTGGTTGTTGTCGTAGATCCAGCACAGTCGATCGAGGGCAAGGTGGCCGGCGAG
>Ga0210392_10000454_pt1 | contig 25262 bp, 23 predicted proteins | sample IncBWC30OmetaG_FD_161057 | JGI IMG/M metagenome (GOLD analysis project Ga0210392, IMG submission 161057) | Forest soil microbial communities from Barre Woods Harvard Forest LTER site, Petersham, Massachusetts, United States - Inc-BW-C-30-O ... | reverse complement strand
CCAGGTTTGATAGCCACCGGTGGCGGGAACGTTCACATTACCGCTCAGGTTTGTGCCCGATGAATTTGAAATATGGAGGCCATCGGTCACTGCGGTCGGGGCGGCCACGCGGAAGCTGACGGTGTAAGTCCCCGCCGTCGCCACATTGACCGTGTACTTAAACCAATCGCCGCCGAAGGTCCACCCAAGGTCAACGCCGCCGCCCGTGTCCGAAGTCACTTCCAAGTCAACGCCGTCGGAACGGTAGCCATTATCCGTCCCATTGATCGAGCCGATATTGTAGGCTACGCCTTGGCCGCCGGTGTCATAATTTTCGGCCTGGACCGTGCCAGGAATAGCCGCAGCGGTTCCGCCGAAAGGTCCTTCGCTGCCGCCGCCCACCGAATGGATATGCGGGCTTACGGTGTTGGCGAAACTATAGCCATTGGCGGAATCCCAATTAATGGACCACGTCATGATTCCGCGAAGCGTGGGATAGGTTTGCGGAGGCCGGAAGGTTCCACCGGCTGCGCCGGTGGCGAGGATATCGAAAGCCTGGTCCACGATCGAGGGCGAGACATAGCCGCTGCCTGCGGCCGCCGAGCTTGCCGGCACGCCGAGCCCCACCTGGTCGGGCCGCAAGCCATTCTGCAAAAGAATCGTGGCCTGAGCGGTGATGAAGTCCACGCCGCCCTCGCTGTAAATCTTGCCGTCGTAGCCAAACATCGACCCGGAGTTGTAATACTGCGTATTACACATGGTGAGGATGCTTTTGATATTCAGGGCCAGCGCAAAATAGGGGCTGGAGGTATTCTCCACATCGACGGTTTGCGGCGCCAGGGTGATGATTGATCCGCTTTTTACCTGCTGCAAAGCCTGGGTGAGGTAGGTCACGTTGATGCCGTTCTCAAAGTCGATATCGACTCCATCAAAACCGAATTGGGACATGAGCGAATTGATGCTGTTGGCAAAATTCGTGGCGGAGGCCGAGCTGTTCACCGGAATGCTGGTGCCGGCGCCGCCGACCGAGATAATAACATGCTGGCCGCGCGCCTTGGCGGCGGCGATGTCAGCGATAAACTGGGACTGGGTATAGCCGCCGAGCTGCGAGGACAGCCCGGGATCCAAGGCGAAAGTGACCGCGCCGGCCGACCCGCTTTGCACGGCAAAGGCCACCGCGATGATATCATAGGTGGCCGGCACAGAGCTGAGCTTGATGCCGCCGCCGGACCAATTTTGCCAGTAACCCAGGAGCACGTGGGTGGGCAGGCTTTGGGCCGATGCGGTGATCGGCGTCACGGCCAGTGAAGCGCCGAGGGCGAACAAGGAAAGCGACGTCCACTTTTTAAAAAAAGAGGGGCGGCTGGGACGGTGGGCAATGGATGAGTTCATTTCGGGATAGGGCTTTTGTGGGGTCGTGAACAAAAAAATGCAGGGCGCCGGATAGGCGATGGGGCGCAACGCAAGGCACTGAACATCACGGGGGATTTTTTGACGCGGTAACTGGAGACAAACGCTGAAGACGGTCCAGGGGATGAACCGGCGGGGTTAAACTTTCTATGCACAGCCGAGGGGGTAGCTGCACAAATGGGGATCTTCCCCTACCTTTGTTGTCTCCAGGTTAAAGAGTGAAGACCAAGCTCATTTGCATCGTTAAACCACTTTATGGTTTTACAATATTTTGTGACTCCATGGCCCCGGAAAGGGCCTGATCAGTTTTGACTATTTTTCGGCTGTCCTCTGACGTTTGCGATTCATGGCGACGAAGAATTCGATCGAAATAATTTTCGCCGGGCTCATTGCCCTGCAGTTTCTTATCATCGCCGCGCACGATTGGGTCGATGTGCCGCGTTGGATTCATGGAAGCCAGGTTCAAGCGGTGGTCGGTCGACGAAAACTGGCTTGGGCCACGCTCGTCAACATCGCCTTTCCTGGAACTGCGCTCGCGTACGCGATCTGGTTTTTCCATGAGCCGAAGCCCGTCTTTGTCCTCAACTATTGGGTGATCTATACGGCGATCACCGCGGTGACAGCCTTCCTCATGTGGTGGGTTCCGTATATTTTCGGCTCCTCCCCCGCCCGCGCTGAGGAATACCGCAAAATGTACGCCGGAACCCGGCATGTGCTTCCTGTCCGCAAAGGCGATCCCGGGCCGAACCTCGTCCATCTCGTTTTTCACGGCCTGTTTCTAACCACGCTGCTTCTCGCGCTCGCTCTTCGGCTCAAGGCCACCTGAAAACCCCGGCCGGATTCGACGTTCAGCATTCAACGTTCAGCGTTGGCCGTGCCATGCGACTTGTCCGCCGTAGCTTCAGCGAAGGCGGAAGCTTTTGCGAAGAAAGGGCGAAGCAGGACGTTCACGTTGGCCGTGCCATGCGAAGCCTTGGCGAAGCATGGGCCGCCAGAAACGCCAGCACATAAAACGCGGTTACAATCCAGAGCGAATTGCGAAATCCCGTGATGATCACCGCCCCTTCCGCCAGTCCGCCGATGGCCCCGCCAACCAGGTTCCACAGTTGCATTTGCAGCACCGCCTGCGACGAGAGCCCGTGCAGATACTGGAGATAGACGTAGCCGGCAAAAAAAGTCGGCAACAGCAGGATAATCAGGAAGCAAGGCACCGAGGGAAACAGGCTGCCGTAAAGCGGATGGAAAAGCCCGGCGGCAAAAAAACCCAATGCGACGGAGGCAAACAGCAGTGCCCAGGCCAGCCACGTCGACAGTGCCCGGGAGTGGAAGGCCAGCAGGGCCCCGCCGAGCGAGGAGAGAATAATCCCCATCACGACCATGGCCTGGCTGATATACGTGGCCCCAAACCACGGCGTCAGGGCGGAGATCGTGCGAATCTGGATAAAAAAGAATGCCGCACCCGAGAAGAAGGCGTAAACGCAAAGCGCCGAAGGTGCCGGCCGGTCAGATGCCGCCGGCGCCGGTGACAGATTCCGGCTCAAAAGAAACAGGCTCAGCATCAAGATGCATAATGTATAGATAAGCCGGAGGTGCTCCTTGGGAATGCCGGCGAATTGGCTATATAAGAAGGGCCAGTCATCGGTCGGCACGAGTTCCTTGGTCTCGCTGGTGAATTGCGAGCGGAAGTCGACAAACGGCGCCGGGAAATCATCGATGGTTCTCCCATGGCTCGCCACATAGTAAGACTGGATGTAACCGGGGACGGCAAAAACGCGCACCTCCGTCTGCGTCGCCTCCTCGAGGAGACGGAACATGCGCTGGCGGATCCACGGAGTCGCCGTGGCAAAGCTGAGAAAGAAGACGCCCCGGTCGCTTAGTTTGGAATAGGCCAGATGCAGGCCCTCCTTGGTGTAAAGGAAACTATCCAGGCGAAACCGCGATTGATTCGACGCGTTCGTCTGTGAATCGAGAAACGGCATGTAGATGAAATCGTACTTTTCCTGGCTCGTGTTTAAAAAACGCCGCGCATCGTTCACATAAGTTGTCACCTGCGGCTTCAAATAGCTCCGGTCGGGATCATACTTTGTCCCGAGCGCAATAAACTCGGGGTCGATCTCCACCGCCGTGATGCTCCCCGCCCCGTGATAGATCGCCTCCCTCACATCGGCCGTGCCGCCGCCCGAACCAAGCACGAGCACGCGGTCTCCCGGCTGCACTGATTGGAATGGTGTGGTGTGCAGGATCCACAGGGGATCCTGGTGAAGGGCTTCCGCGCCTTGGCGGTGGATGGTCGAAATATAAAATCCGTTGGTATAAAGATCCATCGTCGCGTTCCTCTGGTTCTCCACGACATCGATCCTTTGGTACGGGCTCCAATCATGCTGGGAGGAAAAGTTCCACCCCATGGCCAGCAGCCCCGCCGTGGATAACAAGGCCACGGCCGACCCCTGCCGATCCGGAACGAGCCACTGCTCGCGACAAAGGATGGCGAGAAAGCCACCGGTCCAGACAAGAAAAAGCATCCACTGCGACGGAAAGAACTGGTTCTGCAGGGTGAAAACCAAGGCACCCAAGATTCCGCCCACCGCCATCAGCACATAGCCTTGCTTTTGATAGTTCCCGGTCACCATGTGCGCGCCCTGCTTGGCCCCGATCAGGACCATCACCGGAATCAGGACCGTGCACAATAAAAGCACCGCCAACTGTAGGTCGAAATTCGCTTCCTTGGGGCTCAAATTGGCCACGGAAACCCACTGGAATTCTCCCGGCAATTGCTGCAAGAGATTATAAGTGCCCAGCCAGCGCACCAGGGCATAGTTTAGCAGCACCGCGAGGGGGATCAGGTAATAAAACCGGGCCAGCTTGCGGGCGAAAAATCCGCAACTCAGCGCAAAGATGGCGATGATAAAGAAGGCATTGCCATAATAGGTGGTCTCTCCCGCGGTGGTGGAAAACAAACGGACAAACGCAAGCTGCGAAAAGACACCAAAGGCTGACCAAAGAAGTATGGGCATATAACGTCTCGAACCCTGCCATCCCGCAGAAATTCTCTAAAGCGCGGGGTCGAGCGGAATTTTTTGACCGGCCAGAAGACAGGGTGTCAAAACAAATGCGCCCACGCGCAGGGCGCTGGGCGCGAAGTTTCAATTATCAGGGACCAAGTTCCAAGATAACCGGCCACTCCTAATCCTGAGACTTTTCCGATGACCAAGGACAGATCTCAGAAGTCAGCACTGATGCGGCATTCCATTCTGAACATAAGCGACCATGAGTGTTCATCAGTGGTGAACAAGCAATCCGACTTCGACGTTCAGCGTTGGACGTTCGATGTTGGGCGTTCGAGCGCAGCGACGTCAGGCTTTCGAGTTAAACCCGCCCATCAAAAAGACAACCAGGCAGATCAACAGAACCAAGCCGAGCCCGCTGCCGCCGATGGCCGGTCCGCCAATATAAAAACCGCCGCCGCCGAACAGGAGAAGAAGAACGATGAGAGTAGGAGTAGATTCATAACCGCAAGGTATCACTCCGCTTCAGTCGCGCCTATGGGGCATTGACCTGCCTGCCGGGTAAGCGTGATTAACCACAAAGGCTCAAGGAACACAGTGAGCAGAAGCCAGAACCACCGATTTTGTTTTGATAACCGCGAATGAACGCTAATTTTTTCGGATCAGATTTTGAACCACTGATTGGCACTGATGATCACTGATAGAGATTGCTGAAAAACTCTGCTGGCCGTCGTTGCGATCAGGAAACGCTGCCGCAGTGGTTCCTGGCACAACCCGACGGCCAACACGGCCTTGGCCGTGTGCTGCGCAGCAGCACAGTTTTTCATCAGCCATTCGCGCCTGCCCTTCGTAGCTTTAGCGAAGTAGGGTCTATTCGCGTTCATTCGCGGTTAAAATCAGGTTTGAATCCGTGATCATCCGTGTGATCCGCGGTTAAAAATGCTCCTGCCGTTCCACAAAAAAAGCCGTCTAAAACGGCCTGGGCACCTGGGCTGCGCACTTGTTTCAAGTGCTCATGATCCTGCGACCGGCCGGACGGTTCTTAATCAGGCCTTTTCCGCCTTTTACTTTTGCGGCGCGATTTTTTGCGGCAGTCATTCTGCCGCCTCTGCTTTTCTTGGCCATAGTGTGATCCTGTTTTAGTGGTTTGATATCAAACTGAGCGACACATGATGCGCCTCCCCTCGCCTTTCGGATATGGGGTGAAACCCGGCGAACGCCGCGCGTTCGCCGGGACATGGAACTTTTTTCCAAGCCGGATGTGTCTAACCGGTTTGAGAACTCATGAAAACCCTCTTTATCGGTCTCGCCACGCTCGCCCTCGGCTTGCTCTTGGGCCTCTACATCGCAAAACATGTCAGCTGGCACGCGGAGTTTGTGGAATCATCCGCCACTGCTCCCGCCTCGCCCGCCGCCCTCAACCCGGCTCTGCCCAATGCCAATGCGTCGGATCCGTTCACGGAAATGCGCCGGATGCAGGAACAGATGGACCAGATGATGAATCAGTCCATCCAACGATTCCGCAACGACCCAAAGTTCAATGGATTCGTCGATCCTCCGGGCTACTCGCTTTCCCTCGACCTGCGCGAATTCAAGGACCGCTTTGAAGTCCATGCCGCCCTGCCCGATGCCAAGGCCTCCGACATTAACGTGAAACTGGAGGACGATCACACGCTCAGCGTCGAAGTCAGCCACAAGGCCGCCGCCAACCGCCAGCAAGGTTCGGCCTCGGCCACCACCCAGGAATGGGGACAATATAAGCAAACAATCCAGCTCCCGTCGGCCGTGCAAACGAGCCAGATGAAAGTCGACCAGAAGGATCACGAACTTGTTATCACCCTCCCTAAAACGTGATGCGATCGTGGTTCACTCGACCTTGTTTTGAGAACCGCAAATTACCGCTAATGAAGCGAAGGAGGGTGCTCTTCGTGCCTTCGTGGTTAAAATTAATCTAAAAAATCCTTTTGCCTCGCCTTCCGTCCAAACGAGACGAGATTTTCCGGCGATGAAACCCTTTCTGTCTTTCACCCTTCTGGCCTGTGCCGTCGTGGGACTTGTTTGCGCCGCTCCCCCCGCCGATGCCCCTGCCCCGACCCCTCTCCCTGGACCGCCGCCCACCGACGTCGTCTTTTTCGGTCATGACCAAGTCCATCAAACCTTTTGGACCGGCGGCGCTCTGCTCGGCAATGAACGCTACAAGGTTCTATGCGGCCGGCGCGTCATCCCGGGCTCGGTGGAGATCCACACGAGCGACACGGACGTCTTCTATATCCTCGACGGCTCGGCGACCTTTGTCACCGGCGGGACGGCGGTGGACCAGAAAACGACCGCCCCGGGAGAAATCCGCGCCAAATCGATCACCGGCGGAACCGAACATCAGCTCACCAAGGGAGATGTCATCATCATTCCCCACGGCATTCCCCACCAGTTCACCCAAGTCAGCGGCCCGTTTCTCTACTTCGTCGTCAAAGTGACGCAGTGAGGTGATTAACCACAAAGACACGAAGGGCACAAAGTCAGAAACAAAGAATGCTTTAGATCGAACTTCGTGCTCTTCGTGTCTTTGTGGTTAAAAAGGCCTGCTTGGATCGCTGCCTTCCGGATCGCCCCCGTCGGCAGCTCACGAGAAATCCGATCATGCCGAGTCCGCCGGCGACGCCGAGCCACGCGAGCGATGACGCCCACGAGCCCGGCGAGCCAGCCGACGCGCCGCAGATCTCTGAACGGCCAAGCCCGAGCGCGGCGCCAAGGCCGACGTAAGCCACCACGCACAAAATGCATTTGGGCGTGAGCGCGAACAGCGCCGTCGGCAGAAACCAACCGACGGCACGGTGGAAAAACTTAATGCGTGGCGATGGCATCGGCGTATTCGTCATGGCGGCGCCACCAGACGCCCGTCTCATTGCGCCCGCGTGGCGCACGATCGAGCCACTGGTACATGCCCCAAAGGCCGTCCAGTCCGCGCGCATAGGTGGAATAGGCGTGATAGACGACGCCGTCCTCAAGCACGAACGCGCTCATGCCAGGCCTCTCGCGCGTGTACGTGGCCACGTCCGTTCCGGTCATGGCCGCAATCTCGGCGACCGGCCCCTCCCCTTGTTTCGTCATCGCCTCATCGATCCCGCGCAGCGTCCACGCCGCCTCGCGCCGGTAGTTGTACTCGACGGTCCCCTCGCGCTGTTGCTGCTCGGTGAGCGAGGCGTTGAAGTCGAAGTTGAAGTCCGCGTCGATCGAGGACGCCCAAGGGAAGCTCCAACCCATCCGCTGCTTGTACGCCTGCAGTTTCCCGAGCGGAGCTCGCGACACCGCCGAAAGCGTGACGTCGTGGTTGGCCAGATGAACGGCGAAGCCGTTGAACCCATCCGCGATCGACGAGCATGACGGACAGCCTGCCGTGTAATCAGGCCCAAACATGAAGTGGTAGACGAGGAGCTGCGAGCGCCCTTGGAACAGGTCGGCCAGCGAGGCGTTACCCTCGTCGGTCTTGAATCGATACTCCTTGTTGATCGGAACCCACGGCAGTTCCTGGCGCCGTCGCGCCAGCTCGTCGCTGCGCCGCGTCAGCTCCTTCTCGGCCTTGAGCAGCTCGAGCCGGGCGGCCAGCCACTCTTCATGGGTTCCGGCCTTGTGGTCAGTCAATGGACGTTTTCTTGCGTTGTTGGTGATGTTTTTCATGGGAGGTGTGATTGAACGATAAAGATTGAATCGGTTGATTCAGGACTGGGATGGATCGGGACAAGGCAGTGGCCTTGGTTAATTCTGACGGGAACGGAAGGGCGGCTCGCGGAGCCGCTCGACCGGAAATTTTTGGATATTTAACCCTGCTGCGCGGCAATCCGGAGTTTTTCGTAGTCCACCCTGAGCTTGGCGTGGACCGGCCAGAACGGCGGACGCGGCGCGCCCTCGAGCAACGCGATGAGATGGTTGAGATGCGTGTGCCACCCGGAACCGAAATCGGCCATATATGGCACGTCGCCGCCGCCAGCGCGGTGCGTGACGACGAGCAGCACGTTTTTGCCCTGCGGCGTGAGCTCAAACGTCGCCTCGGATTCGCCCTCGCTGCCAAACGTGAACGCGAGCAGGCGCGGCGGTTCGCAGCGGGTGACGATTCCGGCCATGCTGACGCCCGGATCGTGGTGCTGCTTGTGGTCTTCCGCCGGGGTCTCGTCGGGCGCAATGTTCTTGTGCCGGAAATCGAGCCGCATCTTGCCGCCGGCGCGCAGCTCCATCGGCCCGCCGGCAAACCAGCGGGCGCGCTTCTCGGGATCGGTGAGATAATCCCAGATGCGTTCAATGGGGCCGGGCAGCGTGCGGACGAGTCGCACTTCGGCCGGGCCGGTGAATTTTCCGTATTGTTCGTTGCTTTTCATGATGAAGGTTTCTTCTTCGCTTTGCGTTCGCTCGCCGCGTCCTCCGCGCGCAACTCGCGCTCGAGGGCGTCAAGCCGGCGCGACCAGACCAGGCGCGTTTTCTGCAGCCAGGCGTCGAGTTCGTCGAACCCGTCGGGATTGAGCGCCTGGATGCGCGACTGGCCCTCGGGACGGGTGGTGACGAGACCCGCCTCGCGGAGCACATTGAGATGCTGCGAAATGGCGGGGGCGCTCAGGTCGAATTTCTCCACGAGTTCGCCCGCGGTGTGCTCGCGCTGGGCAAGCAGCTCGACAATACGGCGGCGGGTTGGGTCGGCGATGGCAGCAAGGCTGTGCATGCCGACAAGATTAAGTATAAACTTAATTAATCAAGCACTAAATTAATAAATTTGCCGGGGTCCGGCTGTCCACTGGGGTAAAAGGTAAAGCCGCCCCCTTGCCTCCCCGGATACTTGAAAACTTGATACCTGGTACTTTTCCGGCATCTTCTTCCCCCTTATGGGACGTCAATGGCTCCACGCGAAACGCGCGATCGTTAATCTCAAAAAAGGCCAGGCCGTCGGCAAGATCGTGAAGGAAATCACGGTGGCCGCGAAGCTCGGCGGCGGCGACCCGGCCGGGAACGCACGTCTGTTCGCCGCGCTCGAAAAGGCGCGCAAGGCGAGCGTCACCCGCGATGTCATTGAGCGGGCGATCAAGAAAGGCGCCGGCGTCGGCGCGGACAAAATCACCCTCGAACATATCGTCTTCGAGGGCTACGCACCCCACAAAGTGCCGGTGATTGTCGAGGTTTACACCGATAACCACCAGCGCACCGCCCCGGAGATGCGCGTGCTCTTCAAGCGGGGATCGCTGGGCGGCGCCGGCAGCAACAAGTTCCTCTTCGACCACGTCGGCCTCGTGGAAGCGCACCATCCCGACGCCGCCACCGACCTCGAGGCCGCCGCAATCGAGGCGGGCGCCAACGATTTCGAGCCGCTCGCCCACGCCCAGAACGACGACATCCCGGAGGGACACGCCGGCGCCCGTTTCATCACCGAGCGCACCGCCGTCCATGCCGTCTCGACCTGGCTTAAGGAGCACGGCTGGTCGGTCGTGACCAGTGAACTGGGTTACCTGGCCAAGACCTTCCCGGAGCTGGACGACGCGGCCCGGGGCGAAGTCGGCGAGTTTCTCCAGGCGCTCGAAGACCACGACGACGTGCAACGCGTCTGGGCCGCGGTAAAGTAATTCACTTTTTTGCCCTGTCCCTAAAAAGACCTTTGAGAACCGCGAATAAACGCTAATGAACGCTAATTTTTTCGGATCAGATTTTTAACCACTGATGGGCACTGATGATCACTGATTCAAACCTGATTTTAGCCGCTAACGGACGCTAATTTGCTGCTGGAAGAACTGTGCTGCTGCGCAGCACACGGCCCAAGGCCGTGTTGGCCGTCGGGTTGCGCCAGAAAGCACTGGCGGCAGCGCTTTCTGATCGCAACGACGGCCAGCAAAGTTTTTCCGCAGTCAATTCATATCCGCGTCTATTCGCGTTCATCCGCGGTTAAAAGAAGTGCTTGGATCGATCTCCGTGCTCTCTGCGCTCTCCGTGTTCAAAATGATCAGAAAGCAGGGTTTGACCCACTCCAGCTACCTCGAACAAAATGACCCCATGCCGGCTGGAAAAGAACCAGAGCCCAGGGTGCCAACGGATCTTCGCCAGGCCCTCGCCGCTGCCGCACCAGCGAAGGCTCAATGGCAAGATCTCACGCCAATCGCGCGCCGGGATTTTATCAGTTGGATCGATTCAGCCAAACAACCGGAGACACGCCGACGCCGGATCGAAAGAGCCTGCTCGATGCTTGCGGCCGGCAAACGCCGCCCCTGCTGTTATTCAATCGTGTCATTCGATCTCTACACCGCCCTCGCGGCTCGCCCGGGCGCGAAGGCTCAATGGAGTGAACTCACGCCGATCGAGCGCCGGGACTTCATTGGTTGGATGGACTCAGCCAAACCACCGGAGGCGCATCGACGCCGGATCGAGAAAGCCTGCTCGATGCTCGCGGCCGGAAAGCGCCGCCCCTGACGTCAGTTGGAAAGTATCAGGTATCAAGTTTTCAAGTACCAGGGGAGTGAAGTGTCAGGGGTCAGGTATCAAGTATCAGGATTAGGAATCAGGAGCGGTCGGTTTTCTTGTTACTTGATACCTGATACTTGCTACTTGGCCTGCATTACCGCCTTTTATAACTGCGCGCGATCGTGCCGAAATTCGCCGTTGCTGATCTCTCGATAACCCGGCCCCGGACAGTCTGCTTCAGTCTGTCTTCAATGAGATCCCAACTCGGCTGGCGCAACCATGACTCCAGTCCAGCGAACGGATCGAAATAATGCCGGCGCCGTTGCGCATCATGCGACGATTTAAATTCAGTTCGCGGGCCGGTCAGCCGGCGGGTGATAATCGCTTGGGAGGATACAAACAAATTATTTCTGGGACTCATGGCAGGGGCGGGGTTAAAGGTGACGCCTTCGTTGGCAAAGGCAAAAGGGGCAACGGTTCAGAGCTTACCAGACCCTTATAGATAAAACACCCTACTCTAATTTACATCGTTAAACGTGAACCTGCAAACGGTCAGGCTCCCTCTGAAAAAATGCCAACCGCAAACCGCTTGAATTTTATCTCGTAGAACCCTGATACCGATACTTAGTGCGACTTCCCGGGTGAGAGGCTGACCGCCGACTCCGACCGGCTCAACTTGCCCCACGAAAAGCTGTAGATCGCAATCAAGGCGAAGCAGCAGAGCGGCATGAGGAACGCATGCGCCATGTTGTACTTGTCGCCAAGCGCTCCCATCAATTTCGGCATCAGCGCGCCGCCGGTAATCGACATCACGATGAAGGCCGACGCCCGTTTCTTGGCCTGCGAGCCCAGCCCATGGATGCCTAGGGCGAAGATGGTGGGAAAGCCGATCGACATGAAGAAATAACTCAGGAAAACGCCAAACACGGACAGCCATCCGATGTTCATCATGATGAGGGCGCAGACGCCGATGTTGATGAGTGAAAAGACGCCGAGAACCCGGTGCGCCGCCGATTTCTTCAGCAGCCAGGCGCCAATGAGTCGTCCGGTCAGGAAGAAAATGAAAGCGACCGCCGAAAGATTGGCCGCACCGCGATCACTGATGTGAAACACGCCTTGCGCATCGGCGGTGAACCAGCCGGTGAGCCAGCTTGGAAAGCGGCCGATCAGGGGAATGCCGCCCAGCACATGGCTGAACGAAGCGGCCAGATGGTTCATCGCCGCAGCCCACGAGGCCGGAATCGCCGGAACGAGCGTGAACCCGGTCTTCTTGTCGACCGTCATCGTGTTGATAAAAAAACTGAAGATGCCGGCCTGGGCGGCGACGTAGACAAACTGCGCGAGCGTGGCTCCCGAGAAATGGGGATGAGCCCAGATGCTTTGTTCGGGGATTGTTTTCGCGGTTGAAAGCAGTTTTGGCGCCGTCAGCAGGACGACTGCGACGATGGCGTAAGTGGTATAGGCGATCGCCGGGTCACTGACGCCAAGCGCGGGCAGGATCGTTTTCAACACCAGGTAAAGCGACAGGCCAATCGCGGCGACATTGAGGAACATGAACCAGAAAATCTGCCTGGTATTCTTCACTCGCCCCGCGAAACTGGCCGCCGCCGCGGCTTCCTCGGTGTGATAGTCGTCCTCGACCTTGATATCGGGCACGCGGGCAAAATAAAACAGGACGGCAAGCACCACGACGACGATGCCGACGCCGAGATAGGGAACGTACAGTTGGCCATGAGCCACCTCGACGCCATCCTGGGAATAAAAATAGGCCCCGCCGATGATGGGCCCGAAGATCCAGCCGATGCCATTGAACGACTGCGCCAGGTTGATTCGCGCCGGACCATATTCCTTCGGCCCGAGCACCGTGGCATAGGGATTCGCCACCGTCTCAAGCACCGTCAAGCCCATCGCGATGAAACACACCCCGAGCAGGAAGGCCCAGAACTGGGCGATGTGTGTCGCCGGCAGGAACCAGAAGCCGCCCAGGGCCACCATGAAGAGCCCAAAGATGATGCCGCCCTTGTAGCCCAGTCGCCGGGTGAGCATGCCGGCCGGGAGGGCCATGAGCGCATAACCCATGTAGTGCGCGAACTGCACCCAGGCCGACTGCGCCTTCGTCAAGTGCAACTGGTTCTGGAAGTGTTTGTCCATCGTATCGATCATCCCGTTGCAGAAACCCCAGAGCAGGAAGAGCGAAGCCACTAGGAAAAACGTGATCGTGTGATTCTGGCCGTCAGCGGTTTTGAAAAAACTTTTTTTCGGCATGGGGTATTCGTCTTAGCTGAGCCAAGGCCAGATCGAAATCAAGGCAGGACTGGGTCGCCGACGATTTCGACGGAGGTCATCGTGAAGTATCTTGGAACTTGATACCTGGCACTTGAAACTTCGCGCCCGGGCCCTCTTGTTCTATCAGGGTACAAACATGACCGGCCCGCCGTGTGGGTTGTACGTTTTCATGAAGGTCGCGATCTTGTGATAGTCGATTTCGTCGGTCGTAAGAACCTGGATTTGTGCGGGGGTCAGCACCGTGGCTGCTGCGTTGATGATCCGGTTGTCGTGGGGAGAAAGCCCGGTCGTCGGGTCGGGGGTATTGTATCCCGGAGGCCGCGTCGAAAGATCCTTCCCCGCATAATTGGCATCGGCCATTGCCTGGATAAGACCGTTGGATTGCGCAGGACTGAGGGGCATGCCGGCATCGGTGAAATCCGCCGAATAGGTGGTGTTGACTTGATTCTGGATGGCGGTCCGGGCTTGGAGCTGTATTAATGTGGCGTCGGCGTTGCTCCCGAGAATGCCCGTGATTTGTTGCTCCGTATCCTGGGCCGCCGCCTTCATTGCATCTTGCCATTCGGGAGATCCCCGTTCCAAACCGGCGGCGGTCGCCAACTGCTGGGCATCGATGCTACTCATGGCACGTTCCGTCAGCAGGTCTTTCAACTTGGACAATTGGTCCGGGGCCAGGTTAAGGGTGCTCAAGCTGTTGCCGTACTTGAGATCGACATTCCGGCGCATCTGTTTGGCGTAGAGGGCGGCGTACTCGGGATGATCCTTCAAGATATCGCCGATGTGGATGATGGTGCCGCCTCCATTTGTGCTTCCGTCGGCACTCGCATCTTCGCTTTTGGATTGTGCGGTCGCGGATAAATCCTGCGCCTGTTGGCCGGCTGGCTTCTGTGCCAGGCCTTGGGCTCCCTTGGCTGCAGCGAGTTGCTGCTGCAGGTCGAGAATCTGCTTTTGTTCTTCTTTTTTAGCCGCGTCCCAGTGCAGGTTGACCTGCGTGATCTCCGTCTTGGCTTGGGCGATTTCCGTCCTTTGCCGGGCGGCGAGGTAGCCGAGGGACAGGCATCCGAGAAATAAAATCGCAGATAGCCAGGAGAGTGCGCGGTTCATGAGGGGGAACAGACCGGATTCCGACCATAAAGTAGAGCCCATAGGTCTTGTCGAGAATCTACTGCGTCGCCGGCCAATCCCAGACGCGTAATTAGACGCGCGCGCATACACTTTTTTGACCTGTCCCTAAGACTGACCCAAATCATATACTCGGCGCGGATAAAATAACCACAAAGGCACAGAGAGCACAAAGCTCGATCCTAAAGAAATCTTCTTCGTGTCCTTGGTGTCTTTGTGGTTTGATCGCCCTTTTAGGTAGGGACAGGCAAAAAATGGTTCTTGGATCGGCCTGTAAATAATGTTGCCGTTAATTTGCGCAGCGTTTCAGTCAGGCGCAGCCAAGGAGGCTTAATTTATGGTCGATTTTTCCAGCAAAAAAAAAGCAGGTGGGATGTCGTTTGCGCTGGTGATGGCGCTGGTTGGATTATCGGGATTGGCGGGATGCCAGGACGTACCGAAGACAGGCGCAACCGGAACGCCGGCCGCGCCCAAACTTGAGACACCCTGCACAACCGGAAAGCTCTTGCTCAAAGAAAGCTACATGGAGTGCGGAGCGGACGGCTTTTGGCACACGGTAGAGGACGATTATTACGACTGCCCACCCGTGACCGGTTTTCGCGTCGGCGACTGGGCAACGACGCAGAAGTGCGGGGATGGCGCCGCGGCACCCGAGTTAATCGGTCAGCATTGGGTCGATTTGCACGGCGACACCACCTGCGCCAATCCGCAAAAGCTCGGCGAGCTGGTTATCTGGCGCTGCAATAACCAATTCTGGGAATACGCCAAAGTCGAAACCTACCAATGCGAAGACGGTCGCGTGGGAACGATTGATCCGCCAACCTGGATCCCGACCAACAGACCTTGCGGCGGCAAACCGCCAGTGGAAAAAGTCGGCGATCGATAACCTTGCGACCGCCATTTAACGCTTACAAACCTGACCCCGTCGGATCAGGTTAGCGAATCAACTGCACGGCGGCATCTTTGATGGCAGAATCAAGAGTTGCCAGCCGCATGCCATTCTCCTTGGCCACTTGGACCAGATAAGCATCCGAAGTTTTTGCCGCGGTTGACGCCCAGGCCGGCAATCGTGGCGAGGGCGCCAGGGTGATAAAACCCCCGGTGTGTTTTTTCAATAAAGTCAAAGCCTCCGACGCCTGCGCCAGGCTGTAGCCGAACACCTGCATCGATACACGGATAAAACCGAGCTCGGTGTGGGCGCAGGTCCAAAAACTCGAATGGCCCGCCATTTTGGCCCAAGTGTGAAAATTGGCGTGATGCGGTGAACCCGGATGCTCCCAAGCCAGCAAGGCATTGATATCGAGGAGAAATTTCACGGAAAGTCGGCCAGTGCGGCGCGAATTTCATCATTCGTCACGACTCGTGCGCCCGTGGCGGCATTATACGGCAGCCCGGAAATCGGATGTTTGCCTCGAACGATTTTTACCGGGTGGCGCCTGTCGTCGCCAAGGGCGGCCTTGCGCAGGTAGGCTGAGAGCGAAGACTTGGTCGCGCGCGCCTTGGCCCGGATGCGCCCGGCTGATTCGGAATCCACCTTGAAGCTCATAACTGGCATGGTATTACTTTAATACCAGTATCAGTTGGGTGTCAAGCGACCGCTAAAGGCGAGGCGCTTGGGTCCGCTCAGCCTGGCGCGATTTCCTGCCCGCCCCTCACTTTTTTGACCTGTCCCTAAGAAACCACTCCGAAGACTGGCCTTCCATTCGGATCGGCCTACTGAGCTTTGGGTTGATAGGCTGGTTTAATGACGGCCGCCGGCATAATCCAGCATTTGCTTCACGTCACCGACATGGGCGCCATTTGGAGCCAGTTCCAGATACTTTTGAAGCGCGGTGATGGCCTCCGCCGGAACAACCATTTTCCCGCTGGCATCCACCGTGGCATTTCCAAACAGGCATGAACCCTTGATAAAATATGCGTCCGCCTTCGCAGGATCAAACGCGATGGCTTTGTCGGCCGCGGCGACCGCACCGTCCATGTCTCCCATATTGTACCTGGTGGCGCAAATATTGAACCATGCCGTGGCCGGATGGGGATCGAATGCGGCGGCGCGTTCATAACAGGCGATAGCTTCTTTGTTTTTTTTCAATTTGAGCCAGGCGTTCCCCTCTGACGTGAGTGCGATGCCCATCGTTTTCTTGAGTCCGGGGGCATCCTTCCCGCTATCGCGAAGAGCCTGGGCCTGTCCGACACATTTTTCATAAGCAGCGATGGCATCCTCATACTTGCCCAAATTGAGATACGCTGCTCCCAGCAATTGGTAATACCCCGGCGCGGCGGCGGAATAACTCGCGTCTTCAGGATACGCCGCCGCCTGTTTGGTGTTCGCTGCGATCAGTTTTCCCGCGAGATCCACCGTCTTCGGCCAGTCTTTGGCCTGCATTGCCACGTTTGTCTCGGCGATCAGGCCGTTAAGCTCCACGGTGGCGGCATTTTTGACTTGGATGGCCTCGATCTGATCCTTGGTCAACGGCGACGCAGGCGGCGTCTGGGCCAAAATTGATCCCACGATAAGCAGGCCGGCCAAAATAAATCTCCAGGTTCGCATCGGGGTGATCAGTGCACACCCAGCGATATTTCGGGTCAAGACGTTCCCACGCATGGACCTACTCCTTTTGCTTGGCCCTCCACTTTTTTGACCTGTCCCTAAGGCTGGCCTTTCCACTAGGTGGAGCGGCTTGTCCTCAAGACGCTTTGTCAAGAATCAAGACATGACCCCTTCGGATCGGCCTACTTCTTTTCATGGGGCTTTACTAGCATTGATTGTATTATGCCATTCTGGCTCAAACTTTTGATCGTCGAGATGTCCTGAACGACACCAATCAGTACATCTGTTTTTTTTGTAATCATCTCGGATATCTCGGCGTCAGTATGCCCAGCCTTTTTTAAAACGTCTACAGCTATCGAAACCGTTTCTATATCAATCTTGCGTGCCTCTGAAAGTCTCTTCGCCGCGTCGGCAAAAGCGCCCAATCGCACTGCCGCAGCATCGGCCCTAATCTTTTCGGCTTCAGCGCTTTTTTTCTCACGCGACTCGGGAGACTCAATAAGGGGAGCAACAATCTCTCCAAACTTACGCAAACACGTAACGATTAACTCGCCAGGATTCATTTTTATACTACTGACGATATAGTCCGCGTTTCTTCTTCTCCCGCCCGCAATTTCCGCAGTACTGGTGCCTGCCCGAAAAGAACCTTGTGAAGGCGATCGATCGCAGTCGCAAGGCGGCCAACCTCAGTTAGAGAAATGTCTGGTGAGAGCTTAATAGATAAGTCAGAAAGAGGCTCGATAAAGCGAAATTCAAAGCCAGTATTTCTCAGTGCGATCGCAACCTGTTGCCGAGAAATAACACCATAGCGAGAAGTTACATAGACCATGGACGCCTTGCGATCTGTGACAATATCGACATCACCGAGATAGCGCAGGGTCGTTTCGATTCGTCGGGCAATGACTTCATCGACCATGGCAGGGACAAAGATAAGGAAACCGTGTCTCATTTTTTTAATTGCGTTGGATGGCGAACAAGGCCCATCCAGTGGAACCAGGAAAGGGTCAGGTCCCGAATTCGATGAACGATTCCAGCTCATACGGCAATTATCGAATTCGGGACCTGACCCCTTTCGGATCGGCCCCTTTGATCCGTCTTTGCCGCGCCCTTCGTAGCTCGAAAAGGGTCTCATCCCCACCCTGTCCGCCGTAGCCTTGGCGAAGGTGGAAGCTTAGCGCGATTTCCTGCCCTCCCCTCACTTTTTTGACCTGTCCCTAACAATCCTTCGAATCCTTCGCATCACCACTGAGGCTTTGCCCCAGCCGGGTCAAATGCGTCAAATAGAATGACTTTCTTAGGTGCGTCATCCTGCAACGGATTGGGCTTAGAGTGAACTTGCGGCGACTGCACAACGCTGCTCAGTAATCCATACCTGTTATTATATTCATTTTGAAGACGATCTTTGGCAGCATTAATGATTGCACGCTTTTCAGATAATATTAATTCGTCTTCGTCTTCGAGAATGAGCTTGTATGCTGCCGCCAGATTCTGACGACCACTATCAATCGTATTATTTAAATCGATTATATCCCGTGCAGAACTGATGCCTTCTGAAGCAAGTTCAATTAGTCGCTCCCAAGGCCGGTACGAATAATAGGCCATAGCGTTATTCGGGTCATCAAAATGGACGGCATCGTAAGTAATCTCAAAAACAAAAAAAGACATCTCTTTCAGTTGCGGTTGATTCTCTGCAGGTTCGCTTTGTCCATCAACTTCATAGAGCAATCGCCTTCCATCCCAAGAGAACTTATTGAAATCTATACCTCCGACTTGGGTGGCATCGTCACACGAAATTGCGAGGATCGGCCCTGTAGGGAATGATTGCGGTCCGCTGGTCGCGATCGAAAGTGACAATACTGCCGGTTGTTGTAGTAGCTGTAAGTTAAATAGTGTATCGGTAATCGTTTTCACTGTTGATACTGCGTCACCAACAGTAAGGCCTGGAACGCCATTCATCTGAGCATTCCTAGCTATACCGTTAAGTTCGTTGGTAAGTGCGAGTGAGGCGTCCTTTCCGGTGGCAGTAATTTCCACCGAGATATCTAGTTGAGGGAATGTCGCCGGCAACTTAATTGCGGAAAGTTGCGGAAAAGGGAATGATTGGCGACCCTCTTTTTTATTATACGGATAAGTTTGCGAAATAGCTGTGACGTTGTATTGTTTGCCGCCAACAGTTCCCGTTATTGTTGCTCGGGCAACGACATTCCTGTCTTTGAGCATCAAAGCGGAATACCAATTTTGTTTTTGATATATATTGATGTACGATAGTTTAAATGAAACGTACGACCCACCCGCAATCGCATCTGGAAGATGCAGGTGCTTTGAATCAACGGATATGGTGCTTCGGATAGGAAAAGGCCCCGTAACACTTATATTCTGTGCCAAAATAATCCTAGCCCCTAACACGGTAAACATAAGAATGTAGCAGCAATACAGTAGTTGTTGCCGTGGCGAGAATATAGTCTTCATACGGGGAATAGTTGTGAGTAGCGCTGGCGCCGGAGGTTGTAGCTGGCTGGAATTGGAAAACTTAGCAAGCGCTTCAACCCATGTAAAACAGCCGATCTTATGCCAATGCCGTTTTGTTTTTGCTACTTATGCCTTTGGGTTACAAATTGAGGATTATCCCCTAGGCGCAGAAGGGAACCAATCTGAAGATGTCAGTCCTCTACTTGTTTAATTTCGTAAAAATCCACTGTCCGTCAAATCGGGGCAACCTCAGGTTTCTAACTTTTTTGACCTGTCCCTAACAATTTTTCCTGCCCTCCTCCCACTTTTTTGACCTGTCCCTAAGGCTAACCTTAATATATTGACCACGATAGGTATCGCTGGACAGCGAACTATTTCTCTTCAGTCTCAAACCAACTCTATGAAAACATCACCACGCCAGCTATTCAGAGGCTTAGTTGTCGCAGCAGTTGCTGCTTATTCGGGGAAAGTTTTTGCTGATGATGACCATCATCACGAACCATCCGATGTGGAGTTCACCGTACAAGCCATGCCGGCGGGTGGAGCCCCGGTTGAAACAGTCATCTCTAGTGGTGGCTCTGCTACGATTGAGTCCACTAGCGCCCCGACGGCCCCAAATTCTTTTGGCTGGATATTAATTAGATCCGCTACGCCAGACCTCGGGTTCAAATATCGGACAAAGGTGAAAGGACAACCTGAGGAGGTAACTTTTGTTCAAGATGGCAACCCTTCCCCAGCGGTTATGGGTACGCACATCTACGGCATCATGATTGAGCTGACTGGTCCACTAAAAGATGAATACTATTTAAAGTATTATACGACAACAGGACATTTTAATGACGCCCATATTACTCCCAACGGTGCGTCGCTCGCCGGTCAATGGAGCGAAATTCCACCCGGATATGATATGAACACATATTGGATTCATCAACTTACTGTCGTCGTGACCAAAAAGACAGAGCATCACTAATTGCGACAAACATTGTCCCCGCGAATCCCTTTTTTGACCTGTCCCTAAGAAATCCTCGCCCCTTTTGACCGGCCCAGCCTGACCTTTCTTGCCATGCCAAAGCATAGCAGCGTTTTTGGCCCGGCCCGCCTCTAACTAAAAAAATTCCAAAGGTAGTGGTTTGATCCCTTCGGCTTGGCCCATGGAAATGGTTGGAGAGGATGGTATAGGTCAGGACCTGCAAACCGCAGTAATCGGCCACCTGCCACAACTGCTTCCTGAGCACCTCACGATCCACCGGTTCGAAGAGCCACTCCCCATTCACCGTGCGGCTCATGCAATGGTACGCCGCCTCGCCCTCTTCCGGTGGTACTTTGATCCGTCTTTGTCTCATGCCACCAGTTTAGCGCGATTTCCTGCCCTCCCCTCACTTTTTTGACCTGTCCCTAACAATCTACTCCTAAGGCTGACCTTCTTTTACGGTTGGCTATTAAAGTTCTCAAGAAGCTCGTCGATCACAGGGTCCATTTTTGTCTTCGTGCTGTCCCATTTCATCAGCGAAAAGCCTCCGCCGCCTTTCAAATGGTATTCCGCATGCGCAATTTGCTCGCCGTCCTTTTCGATGTTGATTGTCGCATTCGAAAGATACGGAGCCATATCCCAATTTCGATAGGCCACGTAAGTAACAACGTACTTGTTTGCCGAATCGGTCGCTTCAGGAATGACCTTCGTTGCGATTCCGTGACGCTCAAAGCCAGCCACTAAAACGTCCAGAAAGTCGTCCACTGCCACTTTCTCATTTTTCACGATCGAAACAGCCTTAATTACCTGGTTTGCCGGGACCGGGCGCACATCAACTGCCGTGCAGCCACACAGGGAAAATTGTAATATGAAAAAGAAAATATGGACGTTCTTCATGGTCGGGAGAGATAAGCCTGCATGGTTCCGGCCCGCATGCGAGACCGAATGGCTCCCATCCCCACTGTCCTTCGTAGCCTTGGCGAAGGAGGACCGTGCCCTCCATAGCTCGAAGGGCGACGGAGGAAGCTTAGCGTGATTTCCTGCCCTCCCCTCACTTTTTTTGACCTGTCCCTAAGACCCCTCTTGGAATCACTTTTTTTGACCTGTCCCTATGATCGACCCGAAATTAAACAAGTAGAGGCCCGACCCCTTCGGATCGCTTTTAGATTTTCGGGTATCGCACGAGCGACGATCTTTCCACGGCTCGCAATTCGTCGTCCAGCAGATGCTTCATAAAATCGAAGCGCGCCTTTCCAGGGTTTAGCTTTCGACATTGGGTCTTTGAATCTAGCTTAATAGAATCAACCATCTCCATGACTAAATCTTCATTGTTCGTTAAAGTCCTCTTTTTTGACCTGTCCCTAACGCCGCCCGGCCCACGCGGATGGCACGGCGGTCGTCGTGGGTTAACGCCGCCCCCGATCACGTTGATTTGACAGTCGCATTCGCTTTCCCCGATTTCTTCAACTCAACCATTACAAGTTCCAGTTGTCTCGTCACTTCTAACCACGCCGCATCGCGATCACGGTGTTGCTTAATTGCTTTTCCATTTGGCACTATTGCTTGCAGTCGGCCGAGCTCAAGTTTCGAAAACTGGCACGCCCTCACAACTATTGGTATAATAGTGCATTGCGCGCGAGAATCCCGCTCCAATGCAACCTTTACTTCCTTCTGTATACAATAATCGGAACGTATGAAATCATTACTTAACAGAAAAACAATTATCGATGCTCGGGCTAGGTTTTTCATAATTTCCGGCTCCCATGCTTGGCCAGGAAGGATTTTTGTGTCGTCCCATACCACCAATTCGCCTCGGCGCTCATAAACAGTAATTGCTCCACGGAAAGCATCGCGATATCTTTCGTCTTTATGCGCATAACTAATGCATAGCGATAGAGCATCGCCAGTGTCCATTCTCTCGTGTTCGAAGAGATTCGATATCTGCGCAGCTTTCCCACGAAGCACACCCGGAGCGTCGACCCCATCCAATAGCTCTTTAACTGACAAATTCTTGAGTTCTTCACCCACTTCAACTGCGATCTCATCTCGATTTGCTTTCTCGTATTTTAGCAATAAATCATGCTTAACGTGTGCATCAGGAAATCCGGGAATTGGAACCATTTCAGTGACTGGCAGTTTTTCGTAACTCTTATGAATCCGCTCAAAATGCTCTCGAATAATGCCGAGCAATTCCCTCCGTGCCGGTTCTATGCCTGCTACACGAATAGTAACCGTACGCCCTTGAATATCACCTCGAACAAGCGCGCGACAATTCGCACGTTCCAATATAACGCCTGATCGCCATGCGTATTTCGGTTCTCTTAGTACATATGTCTCTACTATGAATCGAGGCAGCAAGCCTTCTGGGAGAACTGCATCATATCGATAGACAAAATTCAGGCACTCTTGCGCTATAAAATTTTTATCAACTTTGGGCTCTTCTTTAGTCAACAACTCGGGAACGAGATATTGCTCCCCCCTGTCGTCCAACGGGTGACAGAGGCGAAATTTTTGCATTAGCGCTACTAGAAAGCAATGCACTTGCGGTGGATACTCGTCCCGAGGCAACACTGCCGCAAAGGTTCTGAGATCGAACTTCCCACTTGCCGAGCGCAATAGGCTCGAATTTAGCATCTCATAAATACCCTTCGTGGCCCAACGTGGATTAAGAACACCAAACCCTTTTAAGGCTTCTTCTTTCCTATAGGCTAGAACCAACCCTAGGTCATGCAAACTCTCTGCTAGAGCCTCTAAGCTCTTCGGATCTGTCACGCCACGTGTCTCACAAAACGCGCAAAAATCAGCAAATGTTAACCAGCTTCGCTTTTCATCTGATAATTCTTCCCTAATTCTTCGCCATTCGACTGGCCACAAAGCCTTCAGGCCTGGCAATTTCTTAGCTTCTCGACAAATACATTCTCTCAATTTCTTGATGCCATATCCAGTTTCACTATCCGTTTCTATAAAGATTAAATCGCGCCCATACTTCTCTCGCAATAGCTCTCGGTTTACTTCGAATGGATAATCGCTCCACTTATTAAGCAGTAGCACCACAGGCGCATCTCCAGCAAAAGATTTTACGAGAGAAAGCCAATATTCAGTATCACGGTCCTCCGTGCCCTCACGCCCCGACAGAAGCACTAAATAAAGCGCTCGCTCGGTCATAAAGAATCGATGCGTACCGTGCATAATCTCCTGGCCACCAAAATCCCAAACGTGCGCACGCACGTCATCATTATCAATATTTACTTCCCATTTGGTAATTTTAATGCCGGGGGTGCGTTTAAATCTTTTGTACTTATCTCGCGTCAATCGATGAGCAAGAGTCGTTTTCCCAACCCCGCCACGACCAACAAGAATCAATTTAAATTCGTTTAGCGGTTGCCCCGCTCCGGGTTTCGAGGCCCTGAAATAGTAATCCAGAATGCGCCGAGCATCATTTTTTTCAGAAATTTCCTTTGGAATGCGCAGCGGCTCATTTTCTTGGACATCAAGTCTCGCGAGTAATTTTAGCTCCAGCAACGAGGATGGGAGCTCGGATAAATTATTCCTGTGGGCAGATATAGACTCAAGATTCGACAACTCTCCGATCCACGATGGAATTGCTGTCAGCCGATTCTTAAAGAGATGAAGCGCTTTTAATTTTGAAAGTAATCTTACCCACTCGGGCACGCGATCAAGCTTAAGCCCAGCAATGCCAAGTTCGATTAAGTTTACAAGTGACCCTATCCGCTCATCTACGACGGCCACCGGATTATCACGAAACAGCAAATGCTGAAGTTCCGTGAGCTGAAACAGGCCGTCCGAAAGCTCTTCAAGTGGATTTTCCCAAAGGTCAAGCCGTCGTAGATTGAGGAGTTGAGAAATCGAAGCAGGTATCTTGACGAGATTATTACTATGAAGGTCTATCTCTTGCAATGATGTTAGCTCGCCAAGCCATTCCGGAAGTTCACGGATTGTGTTGTTCGATACATCAAGCTTATTTAGAAAGGTAAGTTCGCGAATTTCTTCAGGAAGTTCACTCAGGCCACAATTTCTAAGCTGTAGCAGACCTGTCTTAGCCTGCGCAACCTTCTCAATTGCAGTCAAAACTTCCGCGCGGCTCTTTTCTGCAATCTGGAACCTTGGATTTTTCACGACTTGGAGCGAAATTTAACCGATGTTGTGTTATATTTTTTTGCGTGGTCGAGTTTTTTAGATCACGTGAAATAAAGCCGCCTAACAAGCAATAGCAGATATTGACTTCTCGCCTGCCTAAACGATCAAAGACCATCATAAGAATGATAGCGGTGTATCGGCTTCGGAATAAACAAAAATCTAAGCAGTGCTTAAGCGCTATTTAGCTTTGCTCTAATATCTATATTTTGACAACGTTTATTCAGCGTATATCTATATACTAATAATCGTTCTAGTCACTGACACGCCTCACAGGTTCCGCCGTTTCTCATGGCGTCGATAGAACAAGCGTTCTTCTCCGCGTCGGTGTAAGTACGTTTGATTTCGGTGTTCACGCTGACTTGGTCGCGGTGGGCGGTTGGCCCAGCGTCGCCGCCGATCGCGATGGCCATCAGGCCGGCGATGGTGTCGCCGGAGTTGATGCCGCCGTCCTGCCCTTCTTTCACCGCGCCGCGGACCTCCTTCTTCACCGATATCGTCGCTTTCTCGATGTTGGACGCACCGAGGGTGCGGAGGTAATATGTGGTCTTCAGGCCTTGGTGCCAGGCCGCACGGTACATGTGGCTGAGGGTCTTCAGGTCGGGCGTCTTGAGCCAGAGGTTCACGGACTGCGCCTGGTCGATCCATTTCTGGCGGCGCGCCGCCGCGTCGAGGATCCACTTGAAGTCGATGTCGAAGGCGGTGAGGTACTTTTGCTTCAGGTCCTCGGGCACGCCGGGGATGTCCTTCAGCTCGCCGTCAAAATACTTCAGGTTGTCGATCATCTCCTGGCTCCAGAGGCTGCGGGCCTTCAGGTCCTTCACGAGGTACGGATTGAGGATGATGAACTCGCCGGAGAGGTTCGATTTGACGAAGAGGTTCTTGTAGG
>Ga0210392_10000452_pt1 | contig 25305 bp, 23 predicted proteins | sample IncBWC30OmetaG_FD_161057 | JGI IMG/M metagenome (GOLD analysis project Ga0210392, IMG submission 161057) | Forest soil microbial communities from Barre Woods Harvard Forest LTER site, Petersham, Massachusetts, United States - Inc-BW-C-30-O ... | reverse complement strand
CCTGCGACCAAGATTAGAACACCATATTCCGATTGAGCCGAGATTGCTGCGTGCAACAGGTAGAGTCCAAGAATGAAAAGAGCTGCAGAGAGTAAAACTTCAAGGAGCGTCGATATTCTTCTCATGCCTAACCCCCGAGACGCGCAACATGCCCCCGACATAGGAACAGTTCGCGGGAGCCAGTCCTTCCCTCTCCCTAGCGGCTCCCGCAAACGTGGGGTACTACCGCTAGCGAGACTAGCGTTAGCAGATAATGGCGTCTGTTCAATATTATACATATATATTATATCAGTTACTTTTTGGCGACATCTCTTGGTGGCTATCAAGCAGCATTTTCATATATGAAGCGAATACCAGAGAGGCCCCCAATACGCGCAAAGATACCACCGCGCGCTCTGGATATGCCTGATTGAGGGACAAGTTGATCCTACTGCCTATTTTGCCCGGTGGCGGTGTTTGTCGGGAGTTAGACAAGTCGCGGGTCCGCTGCTAATCGCCTTGGTTGTTCGGTCAGCGGGCATTTTGTGTTTGATGCAAGTGTGGGCAATAAACTCTTTGTCTCGCTCGGCTAGATATTTCCTCTTCATTTCATCAAGCGAACCCCACAAGATCGCACCGCCTGGCATAAACTTCCAGTTGCACTCGGAGCAACCGAAGCCTTGAAAATCCTGACTCTCAATCCATGTTAGCCTACGCGCCACCGCGGCATTGTAGCATCAGTATAGTATAATACTGAATACTTATTACGGTACTATCTTTTCGAGACTTATCGTTGGTGGAATTTCAAAATCATTACTGCGTGAGGCTCAAGTCCCGATTTGTCGGGTGCATCGACCTGTCGAATGCACCCGACTTACCAGGAGCTACAAATTTCATTTCTTTGGCTTGTAGCAGACCTCAACTTCTACTTCGCAACCGCCCATGTTCTCGACATTGCCACCGCCAGTCGTACAGTAGAGCTTCATCCCAAATCTTTGGCGCGATTCAACCTGCTTTAGTTCGGGCTTGCTGACGGCCCATCCTTTGTAGTACGAAGTGGTTCCGCTAGGACTGATGTGTATACCTCCGGGAATATCCTCGGCACGCAGATTCGATTGAGCCTTTCGGTTGCCGCCCCGCGCTCGAATCGACGTCTGCTGGTATGACGTATCGATAGTCGCGCCTGCGGGAATTTCGATTTCCTTCTTTTCTTCTGCAGCCCCGTACGAACCTGTCAGCGACAGGCTTCCAACGTAATTGAATCCTGCGGGACAGCTATTTTTCTGAGCCAGAATTGAAGGTGAAGTGCATAGCAAACCCAGAATCAATAGGCCTAGACGACTAGTCATAAACGGTTTCCTCCCGCTTACCCTCCGAAAACGATGCACTCGGTCTAATCGTACAGTGGCAAACCGGACATGGTAAATGCTTGAATCAAGCGTATGTGCGGGAACGAATGCCGCGCCACTGGGGAAATCCCTAGGCTAGTGCCACATGCCTGATTAACGCCCTAACCGGACAAGTGTCAGTTGCGATCCGGAAACGGGGTTCGAGGAAATGCCGATGCTACCCATGTATATGCCAAGAACACGGGGCACACCTGGGCTACAACTAAAGGAGATAGCTTGGTAGCTAACCGATGCCAAAACAAAGGCTTATGATGCTCGGCTGTGTAGTTAACAGCTGAACATCTAATTTAATCAGAACTTGCCGGAGTACGTTCGCCATGACACGTGGGAAAGACGAGTTCCATCCCCACCTACTGCGCTGCATCAATGTTCTCGACTGTTTCGCTACTCTCGTCGTGATTACGATGCGATCTCGACTCGAACCCGTGGCGACGGTTGTGTTTGTGCTTGTGACCAATGCGCTTACCCGAAAGGAAGTAGAATGGGGTGTCCACGCCACCTGCGCCGTCGCATACGCCACCCACGACTCCATATGAAAACACCATAGCAGTGTTCGTGCCATCGTTGCTGACGCCACTGACTCCTGCCGCGGGATTGTCCTCACCGATGGCAGCAGCAACAGCCCACTCGGTGGTTGCGATTTGGAGTGCATTTGGATCCGTATTTGCCCCCGTGTACAAATTGGCTGAAAATCCGTTCAGGAAGAAAGTGGTAGGAGTCCCGTTCGGGTCAAAACCTTCTGCAAACATGTATTCCCCAATACCTGTCTGGCTGGAAAGCGCGGGATTGATAGTTAGTGGGTTTACAACGCCAGATGTTGTGGCGAAGCATGGGAGACCGGTAAAAGTCGGGTTGGACGCAAGGGCCACCGTGCCAGCCATCTGCCCGTTTGCAGGGGGCGCGCTGAAAGTTATGGTTGCGCTCACCGTTGAGTCAAATGGAGAGCCATTGTCAGCAGTAAAATTATCTAGAGCGCCAGAAGCCGAACCACTTGATATTGTTGGAAAAAATGTTGCAACGAAATTGCCGGGACTGCTCTGTGTAGCGAGGCTGCATGCAGAAACATCTCCCGTGGCGTAGTATGTTCCCAAAATCGCAGGAATCGTATAAGACGCGTCACCGGGAACTGGCGTGACGGCACTGTAGGCTCCCGTGTAAATAAACGAGAAGTTAGGTCCCAATCCAAGATTGTTAACTGTGATGGTAATCTGATAACTGGTTCCTCCTAATGAAACCCAGGTGGGAATGACGTTGAAATTCTTAACGTCAATCACACAGATGGAATTGGCGACTGATCCGTAAGTGTAGCCTGAGCCATCTGCGTTGAGAAAAGTGGAAAAACCGCCCGGATATAACACTGTTTGTGCAGAGCTGTCTCCGCTCGTGTGCACGATTTCCCAACGCCCAACTGCCGGATCTGATTCCGTGATCGCGTTAGTGTCCAGTGTCACAGCACCTGTGACTGCAAAGATCCGCCCGGCAACGCTGCTGCCGCCTGTGACGGTGTCGCTTACGTCTGCGAAAATACTACCTACAAATACAGTGTTGACGCCAAGAGTGGCGGAAGTGCCAACCTGCCAGAACACATCCCCTGCGGTCGCCCCATTGGCGAGGATCACAGAGGAAGCGCTTGCTGTAGTGAGTGTGGTCCCTACTTGGAAAACGTAGACGCCATTGCCGCTGAGGGTGAGGGTTCCGGTTAACTGAGCCGAGGATCCAAAACAATACACGCCAGGAGAAAGTGTGACAGCGTTGGCGCTTGTGCCTAGAATCGAGCCACTCAGATTGGTCCCGCAAGTTTCGGCCGCCAAAGCGTTGTATGCTGTAAACGCGTCGGCCTGTGCCGATATGGCGCTCGCATCGTTCGAGTGGATTGTCCCCCCGATTACGGTACCCGGCGGGAAGCCAGTTACAGCGGTACCGGGACTTACACCCAAACTTCCCTTAATGACAGTCAAGCCGGTATTAGTAACCGTTGTGGCGCCGAGGATCGCGAAGCTCTCCGCGGACCCAAGTGGGGGCGCCGACTGCGCCCGTGCCAGGCTGCCCGAAGTCAGAATGCAAACAATAGTAAAAAGCCTCTTCATTTTGAAACTCCGTTAGAGATGTCCGGTGACCGGGTCCAGCTCGATCATGCGACGGCACCCCTGGATTTTTCATGAGCGTCCGTGTCCCGGCTATCTCGGAGAAGGTACCGATACAAGCTGGTGCGCCCAATACCTAAAGTTCGCGCGGCCCGCAGGCGGTTGCCGTGGCACATTTCTAATACGCGTTTGATGTGGAGCTTACGCATTACCTCAAGGGATAACGGTTTCCAGTCCTCTAATTCTGCGGAGCGGGTCCCCTGGGACTGCAGGTCCGCCGGCAAATCGGCGAGATCGATGAAATTATTTGTCGTTGTAATGCATGCGCTCGAAAGCGCATTCTCCAGCTCGCGCACGTTCCCCGGCCATGAATGCTGTAGTAGCACCGTCTGCGCGCGCCGGGTCAGTCCGGAAATGTTTTTCCCAAACTGTCGATTGCATTTCTTCACGAAAAACCGCATGAGCAAGGGAATATCATCTAGTCGCTCCGCAAGTGAAGGTAGCCGAATCTGGACGGAATTCAGCCGGTAAAAGAGGTCTTCGCGGAAACGCCCTGCCAGCACTTCGGCGCGCAAGTCCCGGTTCGTTGCCGCGATCATCCGGACGTTGATCTGGCGCACCTCCGGCGACCCTACTCGCTGGATTTCGCGGTTCTGAATCACGCGCAGCAGTTTCGCCTGCATCGTCAGCGACATCTCGCTCACTTCATCGAGAAAAACCGTTCCTCCGTCCGCATATTCGAACAGGCCCGGCCGCGTGTCCATCGCTCCTGTGAAAGCCCCGCGCGTGTGTCCAAAAAGCTGGCTCTCCAACAATGTATCCACCAGCGCCGCGCAGTTGCACACCGCAAATTTCTGCTGGCTCACCGGGCTGATTTGGTGGATTGCCCGTGCCACCAGTTCTTTTCCCGTTCCCGTTGGCCCCAGCAGCAGCACATTCGAGTAATGCCGTGCCACCTTACGCACGAAGTCGAACACTTCCAGCATCACCGGGCTTTCCCCTACGATGCCGTGAAACTCCAGGTCTTTCAGCAGTTGCTCTTCCAGCGCCTTTACGCGCCGTCGCTGATCGCATAGCGCCGCCGCCTCGTCCAGCGCCTCCTTCAGCCGTACCCGGTCCACCGGCTTCGGCAAGAAATCGGCTGCTCCCCTGCGGATCGCTTCCAGAGCCGTTTCCAATGTATATTCCTTCGTCATCACGATGACGTGCGTGCTCGGGTCGCAGCGCAACACTTGATCCAGGAACTCGTACCGGTTCATCACCGGCATGTGGAAGTCCGCCAGCAGCAATTGGCACCGCCCGTATTGGACAAATTTTAGTACGTCCTGGGGATCGTTCATGGGAATCGGCTCATATCCCATCTCAGCGATTACCGCCGACAGCATATTGAGCTGCGCCGGATCATCATCCAGAACGCACGGCATTAAAGAAGTTTTGCCAGCAACGATCTCGACCATTTTTCGCGAAGTATATGTCATGAGGTCCGATTCATAGTTCGACTATCTAGGTGAGACTAGAAAATCCCGGGAAACAGTCCCCCTTCAGTGCTTTGCTGCCCACTGGCCTGGTCACAATTAACTTCCCAGCTGAGTAGGAAGTATCAAGAGAGATGATGTACTTGTATGTCTACTATTGAACATGAAGCAGTACTTAATGATATGCAGTACTACCTGTTACGCACACTGTATGGAATGTTCCAATGTGGTACACACAAGGATGTAGGTGGTTGGCAAGACAAGTCTGGATTGGTACCTCTGGCGGAGTCCTCTAATGCTCGTGCTGCGAAACGCAATACTGTGTTTATATGTCATTGGTCGAGGACACGCTTCGGGTAATCCAATGCAGCGAGCCATCGAGAGAACCGGTTCGTCATTTCTCGTTGAGGGCACTGCTGGACTCAAAAATCACGAAGCAGGGGTAGACCACTATTGCCAAGGGATTTCAATTACTGCAGGCCGCCCCCGTGCTTAGAGGGCGGTCCCCACCGATCACTCTGGATTTTTCGTTTCATGAGCCCGCTCCTACCACAAATCCGCGGTATCGGCGTATTAGGTCGCCACATGAATATAATGGAACGACGCTGGTTCGGGATTGAAATTGGCGGCCTCTGTCGCGCAAATCAGTCCAGCACCCAAATCCCCGCCTTTTCGAGAAAACGGAAAACACCAAGTTCAAACGCCGGGACTGCAACGACCTGGCTCCTTCCTCTGCCCAACGTGAGGAGCCGAGTTATCCTCAGTTCACGCGCCGCCGGCTTGATACGAACTGCCGGCCGAAGAATCCTTCTTGTGGATCCGCTCAATTGGCCCCTCTTTCCAATTCTTGACGCGCGAGCATCCTAGAAAACGCGGGCCGAACAGACAGAGTGGACCGTGGCAGCGAGATTTCGCGAAAATTCCGGCTTCAAAATATACCCGTGTTCGCCCGTATACAGAACACACCAAACCAAAGGATGACCTTCTTGAATACTCAGAATAATTATCTTCGTGGCCGGCCGGATCTTCAGGATCTTCTTCGCCGCATCTAAGCCTCCGAGTACCGGCTTAGCTGTATCCATAATTACAACGTCAGGCGTTTCTTCGGTTACGATCGCCAGAAGATCAACTTCTGTGGCCGCTTCCCCCACAATTCTCCAGCTTTCCTGATCGCTGAGGAATAGTCGAACACAGCGTCGAACGAGATCGCTCTCGTCTGCAATAAGAATCCGGATCTCTTTCATTTACTCTCCAGATGGACCTGTCGTGCATAAGCGAAGTTTTCGTTCCCGTTCCGCCCATCCATTATGCGGTTACATCGTTCAGTCATCCCCTCACCTCGTGCCGAAGAGCTTGCGTTTTCTGGCCTTCATCTGGTACATAACTACGTCCGCGGCGTGCACGAGGGCGTCGATTCTTTCACCATCACGAGGATAGATTGCAACACCAACGCTGACGGATAGCTTTGGCCTCACACCATCATTACCGATGGCGTTGCAAAGACGATCCGACACTCGCGCGGCTGCTTTTGCTCCTGTTTCCGGTAAAACAACGGCGAACTCGTCACCGCCGTAGCGCGCAGCCGTATCAATGTCCCGACAAGACCTCAAGACATTCGCCACCCGCCGGAGCGCGTGGCTTCCCGTCATATGCCCGTAGCGGTCGTTGATGCGCTTTAACCCATCCAAGTCAAACAACAACAGGGCAAAGTCCTGCCCGGTGCGACCTGAACGCTTGATTTCGCAATCAAGCACTTCCGCAAGACGTCGGACGTTGGAGAGTCCCGTCAGTGGGTCGCGAGCCGCCTGTTGGCGCAGATCTTCTTCGAGTTGGCGCTGTTCGGTGACGTCCTCAAAGATGACTTCGTAAGCGTTCAGCTTGCCTTGCTCACCCCTCACTCCTTGCCCGCTCAGCCGGACCTTTAGAGTTGTGCCGTCCTTCCTGATCCAGTCAATTTCCAGGGGGGCGACTAAATCTTGCTGGTTCGACTGCCCCAACAAATGGGCCCGTTTGCCGGGATCCTGAATCAATTCGTCCGTGAGGGTTAGTGTCAGAAGTTCCTCCTTTGAAGCGTACCCGAGCATTTTCACCATGGCCTCGTTCACTTCGAGAAATTTGCCGTTAATGTCGCAGTGAATAACTCCGTAGGTTAGATTTCCTGCCAAGGCGCGATAACGAGCTTCCGAATGCCTCAAGCAGTTCCGGGCTTGGTCAAGTTCCTCGCGCAACGATTTCTCATTTAGAGCACGATGAACGGCTACAGGGAGATGGCTGATGTGACTCATTTCAATACAATCGTATGCGCCTCGAGAAATGTACTCCGCCACCGTCTCGCGTTGCACTGGGCCACCGAGGAAGATAAGAGGGACCTTATTTTGCGATAAGTGAAGGAGTTCCAGTGTCTGACTCTCCGGCCAAGCGTGGCCGGGGTACTTCGCGACAACAATATTATGGGAACCCGAGGCCAGCCGCGCGCCAAATTCCCGGAGACTTGAAACGACCTCCCCGCTTACCGTGCAATAGACCCTCCTGAGCTCCTTTAGGCAGCGCTCCACTTCCGTCACGCCACTTTGAACAAAAAGGATCCGCAGTGGCGGATTTCTGCCTTCTGATGCGCTTCGCGCATCGCGCTCGAGCCGGGCTGACGGGGTCGAAGCCATATGGAACTAGGGGAGAATCAAGAGAAGCCAGTCCACTCGTCCCTTCACCGAGCTGGCGCGCGACAAAGTCTGGTTCTGAATTGTGAAGAATAAAACCGGATGATTATGCCATCTGTTCAATATTGTACATATCTCATCTTTTTGTTAACTCATTCGATACATACCTCCGTATCGAACATATCGAATATAAAAAGGCTTCCGCGTTGGCATGCAGGTGCCGGGCATGATCCGATGGAGATGGTCGTCGAACAAAACAGAACCGTCACCCTGTCACTGAATTCCGTCTTGATTCGCCGCGTGAGAACTCGCGATCGTCATAGTTTCCACGACTTCTCGATTCCCTTTTCGAGAGGGTCTTGCCGGCTCTTCAAATAACGAGCGTAATGCTCTGCTGCGATCGAGACCGAACGCGCGCTACTCGGAAGACATTCCGAGCCAGAAATCCGTTTCTGATAAATTACGACCTTCCATTTGCTCAACTTGGAAATAAATGACACTCTATTTGGAAGAAAAATGAATACGTGGAATCTGCTTGCTTTCCCTTGGCTCTGCGGACCTTCGGTACCACAGTTTTGCCCGGTATTCGGGCGCTCATTGGCCCAAGTTTTGGGGTGCCCTCCAGCAGGCACAAATCATTTGGGTACAGCTTCGGATAGATTGCGCGGGGGGCGTTCTGGAAGACCTTTGCGAATATCAGCTTGAGCCGACCCCAAGAACGGCAACTCAGGAATCACCGGTGGAGTGTTTCTGATATGCCGGTTTCAAGCAACTTGGCGAACTGCTCGGGTGGAACCGGTCGACTGAAATAGTACCCCTGGGCCTCGTCACAGTGGTGAGCCTGAAGAAATTCCAACTCCTTCAGCGTTTCCACACCCTCAGCAACGACCCGCAGCCTGAGGCTCCGAGCCATGCTGATTACTGCCGTCACGATCGTAGTCTCCGCGGGAGCGGTGGTAATCCGACGGACGAACGACTGGTCAATCTTGAGAGCATCGATTGAAAATTTCTGAAGATAGCTCAAGCTGGAATAACCCGTACCGAAATCATCCACCGCAACTCGTACACCTTCCGCTCTGAGTGCTTGCAGAATGGACGCGGTCAACTCGGGGTGCTTCATGAGAACACTTTCAGTCAACTCCAGTTCCAGAAACTTTGGATCTAGACCAGTATCCTTGAGAATAGCGAAGACTCCTTCCAGAAATCCCTCATTCCGGAACTCCATCGCAGAGATGTTCACCCCCATCGTACGGAGGGACAGGCCTGCCTCCGCCCAGGCCCGGGCCTGTTTACACGCTTCACGAAGGACCCAGTTGCTAATCGGCAGAATCAATCCGCAGTCCTCGGCAACAGGAATGAATTGTGCCGGAGAGACCAGCCCTCGCGTGGGATGCGTCCAGCGTATCAACGCTTCCGCGCCGGAGATTTCTCCTGTTCGCAGATCGATCTTCGGCTGGTAGTGCGCTGTAAATTCCTGCCGTTCCAACGCGCGGCGTAAGCTGCCCTCGATGGATTGTCGCTCCACGGCCCGGACGTTCATGGCTGGCTTGAAAAACTGATAAATTTGACGCCCAGATTCCTTGGCCTGGTACATGGCCGTGTCCGCGTTTTTGATAAGCGTCTCCACGTCCAGGCCGTCTTCGGGATAGATGCTCACCCCAATGCATGTGGTGACGTAAAGGTCGTCGTCGTCGATGGTATGGGGCTCTGCTCCCACCTGGAGCAATCTTCTTGCCGTAGCAGCAACACCTTCCGAATCCTCCACCTCCGAAAGCAGCACTACGAATTCATCCCCTCCCTGCCGGCTTACCGTGTCCGAACCGCGCACGCTATCCACGAGCCGTTTTGCGACGGATTGAAGGACTCTGTCGCCGATCGAATGTCCCAGGGAATCGTTGATATGTTTGAAGCCGTCTAAATCCAAAAACAGCACCGCGACTTTTTTCATGCTGCGAGATGCTGAGAGGATCGCCTGGCTGACCCGATCGTTCAACAGCCTGCGATTGGGCAAACCGGTCAGAAAGTCGTGGTGGGCCGAATGGGCTATCTGTAACGCCATCGTCTGGCGCGAACTCACATCGCGGAAAACGATTACTACACCGGTGACCCGGCCTTCACGATCATGTATGGGGGCGATGGAGTCTTCGATCGGAATTTCACAGCCATCACGCCGAATGAGGATGCAGTTCGGCGGCAGGTGCATTGTGTGGTTTTGCCTGACGGCCATCTCCATCGGATTCGGTGTTGTCTTACGGCTGTGGGCGTCCAGTATCTGGAAAACTTCGGCCATGGCCCTGCCTGCCGCTTCATCCTGTGACCAGCCCGTCATACTTACCGCAACGAGATTGAGGAAGGTGATATTTCCAGAGATATCCGTGCAAATTACAGCGTCGCCGATGGAGTTGAGAGTGACTTGGGCGAGTTCCTTTTCCTTGAACAACTCTTCTTGCATGCTTTTGCGCTCGACGGCGTAGCGCAAGGCTCGAAAAAGCCCACGCGCATCGATTTGGCCTTTGATGAGATAGTCTTGCACGCCTGCTTGCAAAGCTTGTGCGGCCATGGACTCGTCGTCCAAGGAGGTCAGGACCACCAGTGGTACGTGGGGCGCGACTGCCCGGGCTCGGCGTATGGTCTCGAGTCCCTGTGTATCGGGCAATCCGAGATCGAGCAAAATAATATCAGTCGCACACCCCGCAAGATGCTTCTCAGCTTGGCCCATGGTCTCAACCTGTGTCAATTCAGTGTGGTGCGAGCTCTGTTCGTGAAACATCTCGCGGAGCAAACGGGCATCCCCAGGGTTGTCTTCGACTAGCAGCAATACTTTGATCGATTTCTTGTTCATTTATTTGGTCCATGCTACGGCAACTTATTGAGTGAAAAGCGCAGTCGGCCAACAAGCGGACCACTTTGGAAGGGGTTCTTAGCTTTATGCGCTTGACGGCAAAGTCAAGCACGGTAAGCTGTCCGCTGATCTCTAATTCGACATATACGGTACTTGGTCAAAACACCGAATCGCGAAGGCGGCGCGGGCCACCCCGGAGTTGGTTTGAGGACATTTCCTTTTCATCGCTAATGGACCACCCCATCCAGTATGCCAACCTTGAGCAAGTTCGCTACCCGCTCGTCCACAACTTGACGACTGAAATAATCGCCCTATCCCTCCTCGCATCCCTAGCGCCGCAGAAACTCGAATTGCGCGCTCGTTTCCACCCCCTTCTGAATGATTCGCTGTCTCAGGCTCCTGCACATATTGATCATGGCACTCACAATGGCGGCGTCTCGGGGTCCGCCGTGATCTCCTGCGCGAAAGAATGGTGGAGCTTTAATGCATCTGATGGAAAACGCCGCAAATAAGTAAAGATGGAATACCCCACGCCAAAGCCGTCAATGGCAACCAGGACGCCTATGGCTTTCAGCTTGCCAAGTGTCGCAATTGGGGCCTTCGCGTCGCGCATCAGTACGCTCTCGGTCAGTTCCAGCTCCAGATTCTGAGGCTTCACTCCCGTTGCAATCAACACGACCCGAACCCCTGACAGAAAATCCTTGGCGCCGAATTCCGCCGCGGACACATTCCTGTTTGACTGCTGTCGTTAATTACCTCGGTTACAATATGCGGCGAACAATCTCGTCGTCATATTCACTGACCTATACTTCGTGATGACGGCCCGCAAAACTGCCCTAAATGAGTCACTTTCTTGTCTATTAGAGTTTTCTGATGTCCTAAGAAGCATAGGCTCCTTTATCCAAGTTTCCCATTCGATTGGGGCGCAAGCCGTCCTCTCGCGCTCAAAAAGTGCCGCATTGTTCCATCTTCGTTTCCAAAACACGGATGTATTATCAGTTCGGGGTTGGTTGCGCTTCCAGGGGATTCCTGGAGTGTACTGTTCAGTGAAAATGCGAACCACATTTCGGCAATTCCGAGATCGACTCCACTTCTGTGAGGACCAAATTGCCGCCGGAACTCCATCTGCATTTAGGAGCGGAAGGAGTCGCTCCATCTTAGATGGACCCCAGGTCGTGAACGACGGCCTTGCTCGGCAACGCAGGTTCTCCCAATTCGCGCCGGATCACCTTCAGAAGTTCAGCATTATCCACAGGTTTTTGGAGATAGGCTTTCGCCCCGGCCTTCAGCGCCCGGTCCATATTTGCGTCGAGTTCGCGCGCGGACACGACAATCACCGGGATCAAAGACAGACTGTCGTTTGCTCTCAACCGCTCCAGAACACTGAAGCCATCACCGGCCGGCAAGCCGAGGTCCAGGATTATCAAGTCCGGCAAATGCTTCCGCGCCTGTGCGATGCTCGCCATTCCATCCACTGCAAAAATGACGTTGTATTGGTTCGCTTTGAGGCGAACGTGGAGGCCCAGTCGCATATCGGGATCGTCATCCACAATCAGAATCGTCTTTTGGCTCATTTCTAGGCACTCCTTTGCAATCTGATGGCGTCGATCTGTTCTTGAAGCCGAGCAGCCATCCGTTCGACAAAAGTTTCCATCGATTGGTTCTTTCCACTCGGTACCAGGGCGAGAAAGCTGTGAGAAACAGTGAGTGTGAGATCCGCCGGCCGAAGCTGTTCGCAGCTCTCGAACTGTCTCCGGATCCGCGTCTTGATGACCTCGGCGCCATACTCTTGCGTGTAAACCACGGCGAAGAAAAGATCGCGAACGCTTACCGAGTCCATGTTCGGCAGCAGTACGTCTGTGTCGGGGCGCAAACATTGTTGCAGAAGCCTGCGCGCGAGGTGTGACATTTCCTTTCGCACATCCGGCGAAAGCCAGCCGTCCCGGGAACCTATCTCCACCGCAAACAACGCGATCGTGTCGCCGGGCTTCTTCTCGCGCGTCAACATTGGGCCAATCCAGCTCGCAAGGGAAAAAATAGGCAAGGTAAAGAAAAAGTGGCTGCCTTTTTCTGGCTCGCTACTCACCCAGATTTTGCCGCCCTGCCTCGTCACCAACTCCTTGGAAATGTACAAGCCGAGCCCCAAGCCCTTGCGCCCGGCTTGGCCAGGATCGCTTATCTGATAGAGGTGCTCAAAAATCCGCTCGGTCATCTCCGGGGTGATACCGCACCCCGTGTCGGAAACCTCCACCAGCAAGAAGTCCGGATCTTCTTCGAAAACTCCTGACTGGACTTTCACGGCACCGCCGGCGGGCGTAAACTTGACGGCGTTGTCGACTAGAATGATGAGGATTTGCCGGATGCGCGTTGGGTCAGCGTTGACTGACGGCAACCGCTGGTCAATATCCGAAGTGAGAGCGACACCTTTGGCAGTGGCGGCCCCCTGGAGTGTGTCGACGGTATAGGCGATGGCATCAGAAACCGCAGTACATTGCAGCTCGATCGCCAGTTTTCCCGCCTGTACCCGAGTTACCTCCAGTAAATCATTAATCATCGATTGAAGTTGATTCACATTCCTCAAAACGATTCCCAGATAATCGTGCTGTTCCAGATTCAATTCTCCGGCCAACCTGTCTTGAAGAATGGTCACAAACTGATAGATCGCTGTCAGGGGTGAACGCAACTCGTGCGACACGTGGGAGAGGAAGTCATCTTTAAACTGCAGCTGCTGTGTCCGGATGACGTCGGTTTCTGTCTGCATCCGATGCCGTTCAATGGCATGGCGAAGTGCCCGAGGCAGCGCGCGATTTTCGATCTGCCCTTTGATCAGATAGTCTTGCGCCCCTTCCTTCATGGCTTCGGCGGCCAGGGCCTCGTCGTCCAAGCCCGTTAGCACAATCAGCGGGACGCTTGGGGCCACCGCGTGCGCCTGCCGCACTGTATCGAGGCCATGAGCGTCCGGCAGTCCCAAATCCAACAGCACCACGTCCACTTCACCTTTCCTCAGATGAATCATGGCTTCGCTCATGCGCAACAGGTGCGTCAATTCGAAACTGCCCACCTTTTCCGTCCTGAACATCTCCCGCAACAAACGCGCGTCTCCCTCGTTATCCTCAACTAGAAGAACATGGAGGGCCTTTTCCTTCATGAGCACGGTACGCTTGGCAGCCTGACCACCGATAGCCAGAAGCTATCAATGCTCTTCACCACTTTGAGGAACCCCTCTAGGTCCACAGGTTTTGTGATGTAACAGTTCGCATGGTGCTGATAGCTCCCCTGGATATCTGCCGCGGATGCAGACGTCGTTAAGATAATCACTGGGATACACTTCAGTGCCGGACTCTCCTTGAGTTCGGCCAAGACCTCCCGGCCATCTTTCTTGGGCAGGTTCAGATCCAGCAAAATCAGGTCCGGGCGAGGTGCATTGGCGTATTTCCCCTCGCATCCCAGATACGCCATCGCCGCAACCCCATCCGAGGCGACATGCAAGTTGATATGCACCTTCGCGTCTTTAAACGCTTCCCGCGTAAGCCGCACATCGCCGGGACTATCTTCAACCAGCAGAACTTCGATAGGTACCGCGCCCGTTCCAATCGACTGCATCATTTCCCATCTCTTCCCGGCAGTGCAAAGTGGAAGGTCGATCCCTTTTCGAGTTGTGACTCGACCCAGATCCTTCCACCCAGCCGCTCCACGATCTTCTTGCAAATGGTCAATCCGATTCCCGTGCCCTTGAACTCTTCTCGCCCATGCAAGCGCTGGAAAAGGACGAAAATCCTTTCGAAGTATTGTGGGTCAATTCCCAAACCGTTGTCCCGCACGGAAAAAGTCCATTCGCTCCCGCCGTTTTTCGTGGCAGAAACGTGTACGCGAGGATCTTCGGCGCTTCGGTATTTGATCGCGTTCCCCACTAGGTTCTGGAAGACCTGAACCAGTTGCGTATCGTCCGTTATGATGGCCGGCAGCGAATCGTGAGTTACAACCGCGCCGCTCTCTTGAATCGCTGCTCGCAAGTTGGCAAGCGCATCCTTCAATGCCTTTTCGCTGGAGATCTCGTGCAGAGCCTTTCCGTTGGTTCCCGCCCGCGAATACGCCAGAAGATCCTGGATCAACCCTTGCATGCGATTGGACCCGTCTACTGCAAAGGCGATGAACTCATCGGCATCGGAGTCCAGACGCCCCTTGTAGCGTTTGGCCAGGAGCTGCGTATAACTGGCTACCATGCGCAACGGCTCCTGGAGGTCGTGTGATGCGACATAAGCAAATTGCTGCAGTTCGTCGTTGGAACGCTTCAGTTCCCCCACCGTCTTCACCAGTTGCTGCTCGGATTTCTTGCGTTCCGTGATGTCCCGGATGGCGGCAGTCACCAGGACGCCCTCCGTGCTTTCGAGCGGACTCAGCATGATCTCGATGGGGAAATCGCTGCCATCCTTCCGCCGCGCGGCGAGTTCAATCCCCGTACCGATCTGCTGTGCCAGCGCGTCCGCCGCAGTTCGTGTGCCGTCGGCAATCAACCGCTCCGCGAAGCCCTCTGGAATGATGTTTTTCACCTTCTGCCCTACCAGCTCATCGCGGCGGTATCCAAACTGTTTCTCCGCCTGGAGGTTCAGCAGCACGATCTCTCCGTCCTGGTTCACTACCACCATTGAATCCGGAGCTGCTTCCAACAACCCCCGATACTTCGCCTCTGTTTCCCTGCGCGCGCTGATGTCACGGCTAATCTCGGAAAAACCAAGTAGGCTCCCAGACGAGTTGCGTACCGCAGTGATAACTACGTTTGCCCAAAACCGTGATCCATCTTTACGCACGCGCCAGCGTTCTACCTCGGACCGGCCACTGTTAGCTGCTATCTGGAGCTCCGCTTTCGGTTTACCTTGATCGATCTCGTTCTGAAGATAGAAGCGCGAGTAATTCTGACCGATGATCTCATCGGCTTTGTAGCCCTTGATGCGTTCAGCCCCGGCATTCCAACTGGCAACCCGTCCCTGCGGGTCCATCATGAAAATCGCGTAGTCCTGGACCCCGTCGAGGAGGATCCGATATTTTTCTTCACTGTCCTGGAGCGCCTCGTCTGCAAGCCCTCGTTGGGAATTGTCGCGCTGGACGCTCCACCCCACTGCCGCCGCTATCAACAACCCCAGGACGGTTCCGAAGATCAGAACAGTTTTGGTCTGGTCCAGGCCCCGTTTCACGTCCGCGTCGCGCACCACCAACAATCGGAGCTCTTCGTTTTGCATCTGGCGAACTACACCTTGAAATTCACCGATGACCCTCTCGTCACTTCCGCTTCGGCAAGCATCCGCCGCCGCCTCCAAACCCATTGTTTGGCGCAAGCCAATGACCCTCTCGCCGAACTGGACCTTCTGAGCCGCCAGCCTTTCGAGGGCTTGCACTAGGATCACCTGTTTGGGGTTATCCACCGTCAAGCTGCGAACGCTTGCCTCGCCCTCCTCTGCGCTTAATATGCTGGCCCGGTAGGATTCGAGATAGGATTCCTCGCCAGTCAGCGCAAATCCACGATAGCTCGATTCAATACTATGCATTGCCGTAAGCAAATTCTGAAGCTTATCGAGAACCTCGTGAGTGTGTCGCACCCATCGGTTGCTTTGAGTGAACTCGACCATGGAGCGATAGGAGATAGCGCCCACGACGAGCGAAGCCAAAATGACGACTCCGAGCGCGAGTTGCAGCCTGCGATTCAGTAGCGACTTCGTTTTCATTTGACTCCAGAATAGGGGCGGAAGCTTCAGGCCAGACACACTTCTGCAAGGTCGGAAGAGGGACGTCCCGGAGCCTTAGCCCGGTTGTCCAGGAAGGAGGTTCAAGTCTATACCGGCTGGATTCTGGTTCCAACTCGTCCTACAGGCTGGTGTCCAATAAACTACGACCGAAGAGAATTCGCTTGTGACCGCTCGGGAGTCGATTAGATATTGCGAAGTTTCCATGCACGCCACGCGACTTCTCATTAACCACGATTGTGTTCTCGAACAGCACTGTTCACATTATGGTTGGGGCTTGAGTGTCGCAGCATGTATCGGTGCCATAGGATGGACCTAATTGCGGAGATTAGCGTTATCACGCCTAGAGCAGAGCAGACTGCCCCACAGATGAGGATTGCAGCCTCACCGGACGATCTATTTGAGCTTCCTTCGAGCAACAAGTAGGGTCCAAGAATCAACAGAGTTGCAGACAAGATGACCTCGAAGAGCGTCCATATTCTTCTCATGAAGAGTCTCCCACAGTTTCCATATTGGCGGATTGCAGCTCGATGATAGCCGCCAAGGTCGAAGTTCCGGTCCGGATCACCCAGCGGTTTTGCCTTGGGTCTTCAGCAAAACGCTATCGCCGAGACGCAGAATGCCTTCGGCCTCAGAGAATTCCTCAAAGACACGCTCCGAGTAGACTTTTTCATTTTTGAACCGCAGATGCGTGGTATTTCGAGGCCGAATCCAACTCCACTCCCGGTCGGGAGTTCGATCTCAACCTGAAGGCGGCAGGCCCAACGCTGGCAGACAAATTGGATTCGTGTGCCCATGATGGACTCCTTTGCTGGGGTTATCTCGCTGGGGCAGGATTGTGGCGTTGTATCCATTGGAACGTAGAACAATTCCCGGGAACCAGTCCTTCCCTCATCCTATGGCTGGCTCCCGCGAATGTTGGGTATTGCAGTTCTGTAGACTAACGTGTACGGATAATAGCGTCTGTTCACTATTATACACTAATATTACTTAACTCAAAGTTTGGCTGTGTCTGTAAACACGACCGAGACCGGTGGTTTTCGGTGTGAATAAGCGGAAGGAAGGGCGTTCGTTTACCTGGGTTTATCCATCCTTGCGTCCCTCTCGGAGGCAGGCGGGAACGATCTGCAAAAAGTGCCAAGCTAGCCCTCTCCTTTCCTTCGCTTGACTCTCTTCGCATCCCGTCAAAACGCCCTTCGCTCACCACTCTTATATACATCATGTGTACGTGTCAATAGAAACGTCATGCTATTAGATATATAATTTATCATACGTAAGCGGCCTGCCACCACGCCATCATCACATCTGGGGCCGGTTAGCCAGTCCAACTGGTCCCAGATGTGCAGGTCGGTGGATAAAAGTGTTTACTATATATAAGAGTAGTAGTATAGATACGTGCAACGGGTCGTTTATCGCGTCCCACCAGTGGACAATAGGGAGGTTCTCATGTATGTAGCCGACCGAATTAGGGAGCTGAGAGAATACAAACAACTTTCGCAGGGAGATATCGAGAAGCGCACCGGTCTCTTGCGTTGCTATATCTCGCGCGTCGAGAACGGACACACGGTTCCCGCACTTGAGACGTTAGAAAAAATTTCGCGAGGTCTCGAAGTGTCGCTCTATCAATTTTTCTATGTGAAGGAAGAAAGTCCCGCCACGAAGCCGCATTCTTTCGATAAAAGAAAGGACTGGGCATCTCGGGGAAAGGGTCAACGAGTCTTTTCCAAAATGTGCCGTGTCCTTAGTAAAATCTCAGACAAGGACCGACAAATACTTCTTTTAATGGCGGCGCAGCTAAGCAACAGCAAACGCGATCGCTCAAGAAAACTATAATCTTGAAAGTCGAATTACCGGCATCTGGTTCCTAGTACTCACTTCTCCGGAAAGGCATTAATCGGCTGTGGATGATCAGGAATCCAATATTCGCCGCTCGGAGCGTAGGCCATTGCAGATCCCGGCTTGTGTAGTCACAGATCCGAACCGCAACCCGAACAGAATCCCGTGCCTCATCGTCGATTTCACCACTAAGGGCTTCAGGCTGCGGGGAAATTTCAACCTAAGTTGCGGTCAAGTTGTCCAGGTTATCCTCGAACATCAACCTCAGATTTCTGTTCAATCCCGGGTGGTCTGGGTCGGCAAAGCTGACTCCAAGCCGGAAGGAGAATTCGGCCTTGAGGTCGTTTAGGTGGCTCTCAATCCATTCTAGCCTGCGTGACATCGTTGCATTGTAACGTCGGCGTGTCCCCGACCCCAGAATCGGCGGGCCATTCCTTCCACTTTCCGTCTCCTCGGAGAAATGAACTATTGGCAGGATTGCCGTGCTATAGTCAGTCAACTCCCAAATCTCGAATGGCTGGAAAGCCCGGTGCAAGCTGGGCTTTTTCTTTTAACTAGCCTGCTCTTCCTCTACAGCGTGCTGCCGCCTAGCGTTCTGGCTGATCTAACCTAGTGAGCGGTTTTACCTTTTCTTTTTCTTTTCAATGCAAGGTCGGTTCGAGCTGAGTGTTGCGTCGACCCATCGAGACCAGCGCGTTAATCAGGCATGTAGACTGCTAGTAGTTCTCCCGGGTGGTCTATGAACAGGTATCGTGGGTTCAAGCCGCAGGTGCCAAATCCTCCCGAGTGATAGTTGTTGCATGCTGAGGCGTTCTATGTCTTAATGCGGCTTCAGTACTAGCCCTTCGAAGTTAAGTACCATGCCAGTAACTTTCCCACTCGCGATAACCGTAGATGTTCATCCGAACGATAATGCTATGAGCATTCGAAGATGTGTCGATTTTCTAGCTCATCGAAATATTTCAGCCACATTTCTAATATCGACGGCGATCCTCCAAAAGCCTCAGGAGCGTGCCGCAATTAAATCGGGCGGAGGTTCCCATGAATTAGGGACTCATGCTCATCAGCATGACGCGGATGAAATCAGATCGCTAGTATCTGGGGGAAATGGCCAACTAAACTTCTTACGAGCATCAAAGGAGTCTTTTGAGGATTCCTTTGGATATAGCCCACGCTCGTTCAGATCTCCAACGTGGTGTGGCCTTGGCTCTGCGGCGATCGACGAACTCGTGAGATTGGGATACAGGGTCGACTGCAGTTCCACCCCGCAGCGACCGGGCATTCTCAGCAGTTATCCCCTTGAAAATCCATGGTTGTTGTCTAGCCGCAAGGTGAATTGGCTCAGGCTAGAACTACTAGAGATTCCCACTTCTACGTTTCTCTTGCCTCTGGCATCACCATCTTTCGCAATGCTGGGACGCCATGTTTCGAAACTATTAGTGAAGCTCTTGATGGTGGAGACGAGGAAAGCAGCAGACCATGCGTTGGTGTTGAGCTTCGACATCGAGGACTTCGATAGGTACAGAGGATTCGCAAAGGCCACTAAGAATTGGCGAGACCTAATGCCGTTAACGTCGGGAGGCCTCCAATGGAGATATTGGCTGCGTACTTACGACCCCGAAGAGAGATTTCAAATAACGCTCGCGTTATTTGAGCTGCTGAAAGGAAAAGAATTCGTTCGACTGTCCGACATTTACTCGGTCGTTCAAGGTGTTTCGAGGATTCCCCTTGAGTCGGCTGAGTTTCGAAACACTCACGAGGTGTCAGTCAGAGGTTTGACATGATGATCACGCATTCACAAATGGAAAGGCCTGCCAGTTCCTTCATTCGGAAGCTTGGTTTGTCCACTCACTCTCACCGCTCTTGCCCTTACTGCCACTCTCATGGTGTCTATCGGGAAAGCAGAAAGGGTTTTGTTTGGGGATTATCTGCACTTGGATTGCGGCCTTATCGGTGCTTGGATTGTGACAGAGTGCATTTTGGGTTTTGCTTCAGGCGTTGACGGCAACCTGGTTATCAGATTACTGGACAAATGACTGCTAGTAGGAAGATCAATTAGCCTGATTGACCGACAAAAAGAGGGCTCCCCTAAGGGGTTTAGTCTGTCTCAGTGCACACAAGTCTTTTTGAGATAAAAACAGATCGGTACCCTCTTATTGTCAACGTAGCCGCGGGCGTGCAAACTCCCTTGTAATATCTGCGGCGCCACTTAATTTCCTGGTATTCCAAGCAGGATAAACTCTCGGCCACTTTCCCAGGTTAACACCATGACGTCCAAAAAGATGCGTCGAAGCGGTCGCTTATTTGAATCCGTCCCAATCCTGCTGATTGGCAGCGACTGCGAAGGCCGTGTGTTTTCGGAACAGACGCGCACGGTGGTGCTGAGCCTACACGGAGCGGGCGTCGTTTCCTCTTACAAACTGGTTGCTGAGCAGGAGCTGTTCCTCCGTTCGGTCGAATCCAACCGGGAAGCCGAGATTCGGATTGTCGGCGAGATTGGGTCGCAAGAGGGCCGGTACACTTACGGGGTCACGTTCCTCGACGACGATCTGGATTTCTGGCAGATGGAGTTTCCTATGCCGCCTTTGCCGAAGGAGCGACCATCGGAGCTGGTGCTCGAATGCACCGGTTGCAGTTCGACGGTGACGATGCTCCACGGTGACTACGAGTTTGATGTATGCGCGATCCACGGAGGATTGGTGCGCTATTGCGCGAAGTGCGAATTCACGACGGTGTGGAAGCGGCCGGACGCCGGTGGATTACCCGGAGTGATGCCGGCAAACCCGCAAAAGATTCCGCCGCGAAAGATGGCGCTCACCGAAGGGATTGTGACGGACCATGGATCGCATCAGACGGCGAAGCGGACGGAAGCTCCAACAATGAACGCGATACGGACCACGATCACGGCGCTGGAGGAGCGGCGGCAACGAGTGCGAGCGAAGGTGAGCTATTTTGCGTGCGTGCGCACCGAAGCATTCGGGCAAGATGTAGTGGCGTGCACTGATATGTCGCGCGGAGGGTTGGCATTCCGGACAAAGAACGCATATTTGATTTCGGCAGAAGTGAAGATCGCCGTGCCGTTTTCACCGGATTCGCCGAACGCGCCAGCGATTTACGTGGCGGCGCGGGTGGTGAATGTCACGGAATTGCGGGAATTGAAAATGTTCCGGTGCGGAGTGGCGTTTTTGCCCGTTGCGGGGGCGCGGGCGCACACCTGAAAGACATCAAGGACGCTCACAGCCATGTTCCACACACCCATCAGTTTGGCACACTCGTTTATGCGGTTTTCTTCCTTGCTGCAGGCCACGTTTTCGAAAGGCGATCGGAATGCCCTTCGGTATACGGGCGCAAGACAGGTGTAGCGTTCACGCCGGTCATATTCTGGACGTATCGTTGGCAACCCGGAAACTATCCGGAGACGGGGTTCGAGGACGAGATAGCTCTCTTGATCACCACCAATCAGTAGCACTCCTGCTTGGGAGGCAGGCGCGCTGCGTATTTTGAAACCTCTGGAGAATTGATTTTAAGGCCGATCAGGTCCCTGCTTGGGACGCAGGTGTTCAATCCTGCCGGCGTTCACGGCCGATCGGTCGGACACCCAAAAGATGTAAGTCCCCAGCAGTACTCCCTATCTTTCAGCACCCCCCAAACAAGTTTCTGGCCTGGACCTTCCCGGATTTTTTGAACAACACACCGGTGCAATGAATTCAAGAAGCCTGCTTTATGAGTGGTTGTAATAGTCCTGGCACCAGCATGGTCGCGATCAGAACCGGATGGGGTAGCAGTTTTCTTGATGCGGGGAATCGATTTTTCTCTTGACATCTGGAGTCCGTTCCATAATATGGCACGCGTGCCACAATCCAAGACATTCAAATCCCCCTACCGTGTCCAAGTCCTTGACCGCGCCCTGGCTGCGCTGGACGTTTTGGCCACCCGCGCGACGGAGTGCAGCCTCGTGGAGATCTGCACGACACTGAAGCTACATAAGAGCACCGCGCACCGGTTGATGATGGTGCTGGAACAACACCGTCTGGTAGACAAGAACCCGGACTCAGGGCGCTACCGGCTGGGGCTCAAGCTCTTTGAGTTCGGATCGAAAGCCATCGGCGCAATCGATTTGCGCCGTCAGGCAAGACCTTACCTGGACCGGCTGCAGCGCGAACTTGGCGAGACTGTTTTCTTCTGTTTGCTCGACGACGGACAAGTCTTATACCTGGAAAAAATCGAGTCGCAACAGAGCGTGCGAACCGCTTGCAACGTGGGCAGCCGCGCTCCGGCCTATTGCACGGCGGTTGGAAAAGCCATGCTGGCAGAATTGACGGATACCGAGGTGAGCGAGATCGTTCGCCGCTCCGGTTTGAAGGCCTTTACCCCGAACACCATTACTACAGGCACGGCGCTGAAGACCGAGTTGCGGGAGGTTCGAGCCAGGGGATATGCGATTGACAATGAGGAGAAGGAGCCTGGACTGCGCTGCGTCAGCGCGCCGGTGCGGAACGATTCGGGAAAGCTGTTGGCGGCCTTAAGTGTTTCGGGCCCTGCGTTTCGAGTCACGAGGGAGAGAGTACCGGAGATCGCGAAGGCGGTGATGCAAGCAGCCGGGGAACTCTCGCTCGAACTTGGGTATCAGCCGACGGCAATGGAATTGGTGAGGGTGGCGGTTAGCTAGGAACTGGAAAAAGAGGAATTCCGGCGCAAGCCGGTTTTTTTTGGGCCATTCACAAAGTGAGATGTAGTCTCATAATGCGGTACACGCGTTCCAGCGAGATGGCCCGCGTACACCGCAACCTGAGACCTGCCGTAATGATCACGCGCAGAGGTGCCCTGCGCTTTGATAGGAGAAGCAAATGCGTGGAAAATTCAAGGTTGCGTTTCTTTTCTGCTTGCTTGCGATTCTCTCGTCCGCTCGATTGATGGCGCAGATCACCTCGTCGACGATGTACGGCCAGGTGACGGACGCGACGGGGGCGGCCGTGCCCGGCGCCCAAGTGTCCGCTACCAATACCGACACCAACCTAACCCGGACGCTGGAGACCAATTCCGCGGGCGAATATCGCATTGAGTTACTTCCGGTCGGCAGCTACAGGGTAGAGATCACCAAACCCGGCTTCAAGAAAGTGGTTCTGGATGGCATCGTGCTGCAGATAAACGTTCCGGGCCGCGTTGACGCGGCGATGCAATTGGGAAACGTGAGTGAGACCATCACCGTTACCGAAAGCGTCCCGTTCATCAATACCACGAGCCCCGAACTCGGACGCACGATCGAGAATGCAGAGATCAAGAACTTGCCGCTCGTCAACCGCAATGCCTATCAATTGCTGGAACTCACGCCCGGCGTGCAGAACAGCACGTTCAACGCCGGCCAGCCGAATCCCGTCATCACCCTGGGATTTCCGGAGCAACGCACCTTTATCAATGGCGGCGTGGACGGCGGCGCGGGTTCCGTAAGTTACTACCTCGATGGCGGCATCAATATGACCGGTCTTCGCAACACCGGCAACATCCTCCCCAATCCGGACGCCATCCAGGAATACCGTGTGGAAACCAGCAATTACGATGCCGAGTACGGTAAAATGTCCAGTGGCGTCATCACCGTGCTCACCAAATCGGGCACCAACAATCTTCACGGTTCGCTCTTCGAATACTGGCGAGACAGTTCTTTGAATGCCAACAACTGGGACTCCACCCTGGCCACGCCCCCGCTCCGTCGCAACCAGTTCGGCGGGACCTTGGGCGGCGCCATTATCAAAAATAAGACTTTTTTCTTCGTTTCCTATCAGGGACTCCGCCAACTCAGCAGCTTTTTCTTTACCGGGGCAACCGTTCCCACGGCGGCCGAGCGGACGGGGGATTTCACTGCTTTCCCAAATCTGACAGCTTTACCCAGCCAATACACCTGCGGTTCGCCCACAGTGATCTGCCCCAAGCTGCTTGATCCCACCGCTCAGGAATTGCTCAACCCCACCGGCGCCTCCACAAGCTTCCCCACGATTCCGACGTCGAACGTGGCCAATAACGGCTGGCAAGGCATCGCTCCCAGCCCGTTTAACACCGATGAATTCCTGATCAAGCTGGATCACAATCTCACTGCCAACCATCGGCTCAGCGGAAGTTATTTTTATACCACCGGAGAGAACACCGTCCCACCACTGAACTCCACCAGCGGGCAGCCGAACGGCAACATCGCCTGGAGCATCCAGTCCTTCAGTTGGCGTCAGCAGAACTTCAACGCCAGTGACACCTGGACGGCCAGGGCGAATCTCGTCAACCAGGTTTGGATTGGCTACACCCGCAATGTTGGCGGCCGGACGAACCTACCCGCAACCTCCCTTGGCGATCTGGGTTCGGAATTTTCCATCGAGGGCCCGCACTCGCTTCCGCAGATCACCGTGACTGGTTTCTTTACCGCCGCCAGCGCCATCGCCGGTCCCCTGGCAGAATCGAATTTTTACAACGTGCGCGACGTTCTCAGTTGGAGCCACGGACGACATACCATCAGCTTTGGGGCCGACGAAACACTCGACAAGGACATTCAGCAAACTCTGCTCAACAATTACGGCGTCTTTGGATTTAACGGCACCAACATCAAGGATTCCGTCAGTGGGAAGAGCATTGCCGTTCCCGCACTTGCCAATTTCCTGATGGGCTTGCCCACTTCTCTCTCCCAGGACGCTCCCGTCACCGGCTACACCAATACCTGGAGCACAGGACTCTTTGCCCAGGATAATTTCCGGATCTTCCCCCGCCTGACCATCAACCTGGGACTCCGCTGGGATATTCAAACTCCGCCGACCGATCCGCTCAATCGCGGCACCACTTTCGAAGAAGGCGTGCAATCCATCGCTTTTCCGACTGCCCCGCTCGGAGCCCTCTTCTTCGGCGACCCCGGCGTCACGCGCGGCATCGTGCCCGTGCGCTGGCACCATGTTTCCCCTAGGATCGGGCTCGCGTGGGATCCCAAGGGTGACGGCAAGACCTCCATCCGCGCTGGAGCGGGCGTGTTCTATGGCAGCGTTTCGGGCAACGAATGGAACACCGTCACCAATTTCGAGCCCTCCGCCGTACGTTACACTTTTACGAACGCAACACAGGCGGTGACCGGTTCGGGTCTGACCGCCGTTCCCAAGGGCGCAACCCTTACCTGCCCGTACAATAATCTGGTCGCAAACAACGGATCGGGAGCCCCGCTCGGAGCCACCGTCACTTGCAGCGCCGGCGCGGGGAGCGGACTAAATGGCACGGATCCTTTTCCCTTCACTCCTGGTCAGTTCATCACTCCCGGCGG
>Ga0210392_10000450_pt1 | contig 25385 bp, 25 predicted proteins | sample IncBWC30OmetaG_FD_161057 | JGI IMG/M metagenome (GOLD analysis project Ga0210392, IMG submission 161057) | Forest soil microbial communities from Barre Woods Harvard Forest LTER site, Petersham, Massachusetts, United States - Inc-BW-C-30-O ... | reverse complement strand
AAAGTGGTCTTTAAGCGACTCCTTCACGCCTCTAGAGGCTTGCCCGAATATATCAACTCCGATTTCCTTCATAACTTCGGCAGCCAGCGGGTCCTAGTCCGGAGATTGTACCGCTGTGCTAACAACTGCGAGTTCCTCCCCCGCGAATTTGCGAAGGAAGCCGGCTGCCATTTGACTCCGAGTCGAATCGCTGGTCGAAAAGAATAGAACCCTGGGTTTGTGATCCAAGATTGACCTCCTCTCAAATCCGTTGTTAACTGACGGTCGTGAGAGTCGCTATCCGGCGGATACTGTAGACCGGCGGGACACTCTCCAGTTATGGGAACTTCATCCACTCGCGTATGGCGGCCGTGCTTAATCGCTCTCCCGCTCGGTGCTCCATCCCTGCGGTTTCTGAGCCATTCCATCGGCTCGTATCCGTCTCCAAGTTCCATTAGGGAATGAGACGGCATGATCGATCCATAGCGACTTTCTCCTCGGCCAGTGTAGGCAGTGTTGGTAAGAATTTCGCCCGTAGTATCTACCGTCTCACGGTGATTCCTCCTGCGGAGGAACTGCTGCGGCCGCTAATTTTTGTGCTTGCACTTGACCAGCCACAGCCAGCGGCGTATGTATACTGGCAACTCTCCGTCTAGGGGGCCACGTGAAGCTGGGTTTCGTTTCGGAGGCTGAATTCGATGGCATTGTCGACCCCGCCAAAATGGTCAAGCCGTATGTGGCCGCAGCAGCCGGATGACGAAAAGGAGAAAAACTATGGCAACGCCCCTCCCCTCCGCGAATCATTCCGATGTCATTCTCGTCGGTGCAGGCATTATGAGCGCTACACTGGCTGTTTTCTTAAAAGAACTTGATCCGAGCCTGAAAATAGAGCTTTACGAAGTTCAGGGCGGCGCGGCACAGGAGAGCTCGAACGCATGGAACAATGCGGGCACGGGGCATGCAGCGCTTTGCGAGTTGAATTACACCCCGGAAGAAAGCAACGGCAGCATCGACATTTCAAAGGCTCTGCAGGTGAACACCGAGTTCGATCTCTCCCGCCAGTTCTGGGCCTATTTGGTGAAAAGAGGGGCGATCAGGGACCCGCAATCCTTCATTCATCCCGTGCCTCACTTCAGTTTCGTGTGCGGTCCGGAGAACCGCGTCTTCCTTAAGAAACGCTTCGAGGCGCTAGCTGCCCACCCTCTCTATTACGGAATGGAATATTCCGACGACGCGAAGCAGATTGCGGAATGGATACCGCTGGTGATGGAAGGGCGCGATCCGAGCGATGTGGTTACAGCGACGCGGATGGTGACCGGAACCGACGTGGATTATGGCGCCCTCACTGACCTGCTTCTTGATTCTCTACTTGGCAAGGACGGATTCGCAATCCAGTATTTTAGTCGAGTGCAAGATGTGCGTCGTGATGGGGATCTATGGAGTCTGCGAATTAGGGACGAAAAAACCGGACAGCAACGGGATGTCCAAGCCAAATTCGTTTTCCTCGGCGCCGGCGGGGGAACGCTCCCGTTGTTGCAAAAATCCGGGATTCCCGAGGGCCGCGGCTACGCGGGGTTTCCAGTAAGTGGAATTTGGCTTCGTTGCGACCAGGCCGAAATTTGTTCGCGTCACCATGCCAAGGTTTACGGTAAGGCCGGGGAGGGATCACCTCCGATGTCCGTGCCCCACCTCGACACGCGCCACATCGAAGGCAAAGTGTCTTTGCTTTTCGGCCCTTACGCGGGCTTTTCAACGAAGTTTCTCAAGCATGGGTCCTATCTCGATCTCTTCGGCTCAATCGATCCCGAAAACTTACTGCCGCTACTGGCTGTCGGAATGGATAACCTGGCTCTCGAAAAGTATCTGGTGGGCCAGCTCCTCGAGTCCTCGAAAGAGCGGTTCGCCGCACTCCGTGAGTTCTTTCCAAATGCAAAGGAGGAGGATTGGAGAGTCGAAGTGGCGGGACAACGCGTACAGATCATCAAGAAAGACCCCGCTCATGGCGGCATCCTGGAATTTGGCACCGAGCTTGTCAGCGCCGCCGACCGTTCCATTGTTGCGATGCTAGGCGCCTCGCCTGGTGCTTCCACGGCCGTATGGATCATGGTTCATGTCCTTGAGCTGTGTTTCGAGAAAAAATTGAAGGCCGGGGGATGGGCCGCCAAGCTAAAGGAAATCATTCCTTCCTATGGCCAATCTCTGATTGAGAATCCGGCGTTGTGCCGGCAGGTGCGGGCCGACACGGCGGCAATATTGCACATCAACAATGTCAAGGAAATTGGGCAAATCAAGGAGGTCGGACGATGATCCGAGCGTATCGGCTGTACACGGGTCCTGACGGAAACTCACATGTGGTGCGTGGCAGCATAGGTGAAAACAACCTAGTCGAAGCACAATCCATCTTATTCAAGGAATCGCAGCCACATTCCTCCTTCGACTGGCACAACGATCCTATTCCCCAATACGTACTCACCTTGGCCGGCGTGCTTGAATTTACGACCGTAGGCGGCGAGACGTTCACGATCCATCCGGGTGACGTGCTGCTTGCTGTTGATCACACTGGCTCAGGGCATAAGTGGCGCTTGATCAATGACGAGCCGTGGAGGCGGGCCTACGTGGTATTCAAGGAAGGCGCCGATACTCATTTCATACCGGACCCAGCAGCGGCAGCCGGCAGGTAGAACTAATTCTATTGAACTTCCGTTGAAATTTAGGATTCTTATGAACTTCCCAAAATCCACAGTAGCGCTCGAATTTCCAGCCATTCTTTTTCAAGTATTTACGATTGGCTTCCGATTTGCTCCTAGCCAAGCCTAGTGAACAATATGTCGGTCCAAGTGTGAGCATCGGAGGGAAAACGTGGCAGCTAGTAGCACTCCCGCCGATAGCCGGGAATACATAACGTCGGATGTTGCAATGAGCTGATTGCTGCGGATGTTGCTGACGGTTATGCACGCATTCGTGGCTTTGGCACTCGCATAGGACAAGGGACCCATGTACGCGCGAATGATTCACATTTTGATTCCGGTGTTCGTAGCGTTCTGCGGCGTCAGCGTGTGTGCGGTTCCGGTGGCTGCGCAGAGCGAACAAGAGGAAACGCTCGGGGGCCCGGACAGTCACGAGACTAGTCGGGGCCCGCACGGTCACCTGTTCGGCGAATGGGGTGGCAAACGGACGCGCTTGTTGGAACGCGGCGTTCGATTCGATTTCCAATACATGAGCGATTCTCTGTGGAATATCGAAAGCCAGCAGGAGCGCTTCGCCAGCTGGAACCGTTTCCGTTGGACGGTAGACATCAATTTCGGAAAGCTGATCGGCCAGCACGATCTATACTTTCTCACCTCAGCGCTCTGGCCGGCTGGAGGCAACCTCGGCGCTTACTTAGGCTTACTAACCAGTCCCAGCGGGATGTCCAGTATGAATACGTGCCGCCTCGATTCTTGGTGGATCGAGAAGCGATGGCTGCGTGAACGTCTCACCGTGCGTGCTGGTCAGTTCGCGGGCCAAGACTTCTACGGAGCTCAGCACTATGCGGCCTCCTTCATCTTCGAGCCCATGGGCTACGCGTTGGGCAATTTGTTTACGACCCTCGAGATGTTCGATCCTCCTTCGACGCCCGCAATGGAGGCCCGTGTCGTACCGATCCACAACCTCCGTACTGGATGGCGAGTCAAGCGTTATGGCGCGTTGACCCAAAACAGGCCAAAGGCTTGGATGGGACGTTTGCATATGACTGGAGCCCAACCAACATCAACCGCAACAAAACCATACTTACGGCGGGCCTGCGATTCAACGAGCCGTTGCCTCTGTCAATTCACAATACAATGTCGCCGGGCTACGTGCAAAACAGTTTGAGCCAGCAATTCGATCCCCCAGGCATGCCATCGTGGAAGCCGGAGCGCGGCGTCGAATTCAATGCACTTTTGGATCCGTTACCTTGCTGTTTCTCAGCCAGTGATCCAGTATTACGCGAACGTGGGCGCAAGGGCTGGGTACGCCGTGGTTTTCGGATTCAGAACCAAGGTGGAGTTCTAGATGGAAGGAGAAAGAAAATGGCAGAAATACGTAAGGAAACCGATAGCCTGGGCGAGGTGAACGTTCCGGCCGACAAGCTTTGGGGCGCGCAAACCCAACGTTCGCTCGAACACTTCACCATAGGGAAGGACTTAATTCCCCGAGAGATGATCACAGCCTATGCCATTTTGAAAAAGGGCGCCGCGAAGGCCAACTATGAGGGAAAGCGTCTTGACCAAAAACGCCGTGATTTGATCGTTCAAGTCTGCGACGAGATCCTCTCGGGTCAGCACCACGACATGTTTCCGCTGCACGTGTGGATGACGGGCAGCGGAACGCAATTCAATATGAACGTAAACGAGGTGATTTCGAATCGCTGCTGCCAGCTTGTGGGCACACCGTTAGGGAGCAAAACACCGGTTCACCCGAACGACCACGTGAACATGTCACAGTCGTCGAACGACTCATTTCCGTCGGCCATGAATATCGCGGCGGCGGTCAACGTGAAGCAGCGACTTACCCCGGCGGTAACGCAACTGCACGATGCAATTGCTTTGAAAGCTAAGGAATGGGATGACATCGTCAAGATTGGCCGTACGCACATGCAAGACGCCACGCCTCTCACCCTTGGGCAAGAGTGGTCGGGCTATGGAGGCGTCCTTGCGGATGATCTCGATCGCATCGAAGATGCGCTGAAAGGTGTCTACCGCCTTGCGCTCGGGGGTACGGCGGTCGGCACCGGAATTAACTCAGCTCCCGGTTTTGCCGAATCTGTTGCAGCCGAGATCGCAACGCTTACAAACCTACCGTTCATCACGGCGCCGAACAAATTTGCGGTGCAGGGCGCTCACGATGCTCTCGTACAACTTTCTGGCACTCTACGGACGCTGGCTGTGTCGCTTTATAAGATTGCCAACGACATCCGGCTGATGTCCTGCGGCCCGCGAGCAGGCTTCGCCGAACTGAAAATTCCCGAGAACGAGCCGGGCTCGTCGATTATGCCGGGCAAAGTGAACCCAACCCAAGCCGAGGCTCTAACGATGGTCGCCGTCCAAGTGATGGCGAACGATACGGCAGTAGGTTTTGGCGGGGCCGGCGGCTACTTGGAGATGAACGTTTACAAGCCGTTGATCATTTACAATGTCACACACTCGATCACCCTAATGGCCGATTCGTGCACGAACTTCCGGAAATTCCTCGTGGAAGGAACTAAGCCTAATCAGAGGAAGATCAACCAATATGTCGAAGAGTCGCTCATGTTGGTCACAGCGCTCTCGCCTGTAATCGGTTATGACAAAGCTTCCAAGATTGCCCATTACGCCATGGACAACGACCTCACGCTCAAGGCGGCGGCGCTGAAGCTAGATTTCGTCACGGAAGCTGAATTCGATCGCGTTGTCGATCCGAAGAAAATGGTCCGACCGTACGTAGCGGCCGCCCCCGCTTAGAGGCCTTGTCTGATATGCCAGCCTTCCAGCCGTACTGGGGAAAACCCGCCGTACGGAATGATAGGGGGGATGGTGGAAACGTCGGCATCATTCGGTAGCAGCCGACAAGGCTGCGAATCTTGCGAGATGAAAGTTCTCGCTCCGCCAATTGCCTGTTGTCGGGCGGATAGCATGTCCGATGCGTGCGAAGGTAACGACGCACGTTCTGCTCGGATGTAAAAAGCCTCGGCTGCCCTGCAGGGGAACTTGCAGCGATAGGAACGATCTGGGAGGCGAGCAAACTCGGAGGCCTGAACATAATGAAATAGCTGCAGCCTCGAAAGCCGACCCGTGAAAAGTCGTGTTCACAGAAGGAAGCGGGAAGCCGACCCAATCGAATGATGGGGAAGGCCGATGAATGCTGAGGAAGAACCAGACAAACGCACTCGGCAAACCGCCGGGGCATGGGCTCGGGCATCTGGGGAAGGATTCGCAGAAATAACGTCGGGAGAATCCCGGTAGCAGCAGGGGCTGGTAGCAACCTGCGAAGACTCCACGAACGAGGCCAAAAGCCGAAGTAGAGGAGAGCCACACGGGATTGACGCATGAGTCTGTAAGAGCGATGACCGGGGAGTAATGTCCTCGGAGGAGGCGGGACACGTCTCCCTGATGAAGGTAACGCCGACATCAGGCAAAGGGACTCTGGGCACTTGGTGGTTCCTACGACAGGCGCGGGCTCGGCTTGATAAAACCGAGCATACAAACCGCAGCCAGGGCCAGGGACGAAGTTATGAGCAAACTCTTCGAAGACGGGGCGGATGTGCACCAGCACTTGAACCTGGGGACGAAGGGGAAGGCTCATGGACGAAATGCCAAGGCTTCAAACCGGACCTGAGAAACTCGGCCGTCCGGCATTATAGGTGGGCCTCGTGAAACGTAGCCATGGTGGAATTGTGAACCCGCCTTGCAACCGAAAGGGCAAGAACGGTAACCCTTCACCTACCGGCTGGCGCGCGAGAGGTCTATCCCAACAAGCCCGCTACGCGCCACTGTCCTATCCGACTGCGGCGGGCGCTCGGCAATCGGCGTCCCCACTGCGACCACCACGAGTCGGTCACAGCCCTAGCCAGAACCATTCGGACGTCGTGATGTAATCATTTCGTGCTTGGGGCAGACTTGCGCCAGGCAAAAATGGAACTTGTCGCAAAATTCCATACAGAGCCCACTGCGAGTCCTGAGATGCCCGCTAATGGCCACCACACTTCCCGCTCGACGAGTAGCTTAGCGAGGGCATAGTTACTGAGATTGCCGACAGAGCAGACGATAGCATAAATGAGCAACCCCCACAGGAACGCCCAGCCACGCCGCCGACGCTCCCGGTACGTGAGAATGTTGTTGACTGCATAATTAGAAACAAGTGCAATCGAAATCGCTACCAGAAGAGCAGTCTCAAATGAGTACCCCACGCGCCGGTAGAGCAGCCACAGTACACCTAGGTAAATGGCCAAGCCGCCGCCGCCCGCAAGGCAGTATAAGACAAAACGGATGGGCAGCCACCGGCCGATCAGCTTGTCCGCTACGAGGAATAAATACTCGACTCCTACATTGAAGTCCAGCTTACTTTCGCCTAATTCACGGGTCCGAAAGTGATAGGGCACTTCGGTGAACCGGACGGGGCGCTTCGACGAGGTAACCAAATCGAGCAGAATCTTGAACCCCACTCCCGTTGTGGAACGCATAATCTCCTCGAGAAATCTGCTGGTCAACATGAAGAATCCGCTCATCGGATCGCTTAGATCATGCTTGCTGATGAGCTTGCTGACCTTGAGTCCAAGGTTGCTGAGTGCTATTCTTTCGCTCCGAAACTCTCCCATGCTGCCGCCTTCTATGTTCCGGCTGCCGATCACGAGGTCGTATTGCCCGGTCCGCATCCTGTGCAACATTTCGGGGAGGATGGACTCGTCGTGTTGCAAGTCGCCATCCATTACCACTAAGAAAGGCGCACTCGTACAGTGCATTCCCTCCAAGCAGGCTGAAGCCAGCCCTCGCCGGCCTATGCGCCGGATTACACGCACCTGTCGGTTCGTGCGTCCGATTTCCCGAACCACATCGGCGGTGCCGTCTGGAGAATCGTCATCAACAAAGATCACCTCGTATACAACACCAGCGAGAGCCGTTTCAAGTCGGTCCAGCAGCGGCCTGATATTCTCCCGTTCCTTGAATGTGGGGACAACGACCGCAAGTTCTAGGACTTCAGCCATGGGCGCGCCTACCGGAACGGTACAAGTATCCTCTTGAGGAGGTGGAATATATCACTGTGGTATTATTTCTGCGAATGTTCGCGAGTCGCTCAAATCTCTTGTTGAGATTAGTTTTCTTGATGATTCTTCCGAGCGTGTTCTGGGATCTTCCGAGCTCAGTTTTTCCTCAGGATGACTCGCCCGTCTCCTCGGGCCCAGGCGGCTCTTTGCCGCGTACAGCAAATCTAAGTTGGACATCTTCTATCTAACATTTTATCAGTTGCCTCTCCTGCGGCTATAAGCGCTTGGTTTTCGGCGTCCGTAGGGCCAAAACATGCAAACGCCACCCGCGGCCTGCGTAATGTTCCCACCTTCATTTCCATCCATTGATCCTGACCAATCTTGTCTCAGCGATCATGGCCGTTTTGCTGCTGAGAGTGACTGTTCCTCTTGTTGAACGAAGCCGAAAATGGCTTTGGTTTCTTCAGACCCATCGTCAACACAAAAAGCTACACTTCAACATCCCACAAACAAATGAGAATGTTGAATTACTTACTATGAGGCCTTATATTTGCGACAGAAAGCAGCTAACGAATTAGAGACTTGGCTCAACTTGCCGAAATCCTCGTCATTCTTCACGCGCAAGCGCGTTCGTGGTCACGCCACGCTCCTCGTCGTCGTGGTATGGACGCTCTACGCCGCGGATCTCACTCGTCCCGGTCTGCGCGACTGGTTTGGGCAAGTGAAGGGCACGGATTTCGTCCACGAATACGTCCTGGGAAAAATCGCGCTTGAACGCAACGAGCCGTTGCTATACGACTATCAGGGGCAGCTCCAGCTTTCGCGGCAAGCGATCCCGGGTCTCGAAGGCGAGAGCTACGTGCCAGTTTACGGGCCACAGGTTTCGCTGCTTTATGCGCCTTTTGCAATGCTTCCGTACCTTTGGGCGGCGGCGCTGTGGATGTTTTTCAGCGCCGCAATCTATGCAGCGTGCTGTTACGCAGTGTGGAGAACGACTCCGAACCTCCGAGAAGAAGGGTCGACGATTGCGATCCTTTCGCTCGCACTTCCAGCTTTCTTCAATCTAATCGCGTATGGTCAGAATTCCGCGATTGCGCTCGTTGCGTTCGTCCTGGCCTATCTCGGATTGAGGGGTCGGAAGCCGTTTTTTGCGGGCATGGCGCTGGGTTTGCTTCTTTACAAGCCACAATTGGGAATCGTCGCCGCCGTTTTATTTGTTCTGACATTGGAATGGCGATTGATTCTGGGTGGGCTTGTGACGGCCACAAGCCAGTTGGGAATTGCGCGGGTGTACTACGGCAAGATTTGTCTCTTTGACTACGTCCACACGCTGCGAAATTTAGGACAGAATGCTAGGATACTCGAACCGAAGCTGTTCCAGATGTATTCACTGCGGTCCTTCTGGCAGATGCTGCTGCCGTGGCCGAGAGCCGCTTTCGCTCTTTACTTGATCAGCGCGGTCATCGTGCTGGCTTTGCTTTACAGAACGTGGCGCTCGCCGGGGCCTCTATCGTTGCGATACGCGGCATTCCTAGTGGCCACTGTCCTCGTGAATCCTCACCTTACTTCCTACGATTTGATTGTGTTGGCCCCTGCGTTTCTTCTGATCGGCGGCTGGATTCTCGGGAATCCCGCTGCGGAAGGCTTGGAAAGAACAAAGTGGCTGCTCTATCTCAGCTACGCGCTGCCATTAATTGGCCCCGCAATTCGCGATCTGCACGTGCAACTAGCTGTCCCAGCATTCTTCCTCCTTCTCATAGCGTTGCTCGCCCACTCTTCTCAGAGTATGAGCTTACAATCTTCCGGCTCTGATGACGGATTCACGGTGCCTGCTTAATGCAGAAGCGCCTCGGCTGCCCATGCGCCACAGCAAAGTGCCAGCGAGACTCCTAGGAGGTTTGAGGTGTAAGCGCCCACTGGATTCTTTGCGGAGTCCAGGTAGATACCAACCCACTGGCCGAGCGGAATCATCATCGCTACCACTAAGGTTACAAGCAGTATCCTGCTCCACGCGGCGATCCAGCCCTTTCAGCAGGAACAGCGGGCGGTAGGCTTCTTCTGGTCCTATCGCCAAATTTATCCCGTCAGTCGACAGGTGTTGCGTGACATCGCTACGCAGTACCACAACTGGGTTAAGAACCGCTCCCAGAAATGGGTGTAGCCATTCAAGAAGATCCCTCAGGCCGACGCGATGACTTCGTGGCTCGCTACTTCCGACGTGCCCAACCCGATCAAGTCGTGGCCATCATCAAAGCGCGCGAGCCAGCTACTATCATGACCGCGATCGGGAAAGACGACCGCTGGCATCTGGAGATGAAGCGTCGTTGGGTCGAGCAATACAACTTTTATGTTCAGGACTCTCGCTGGGGACAAATGTTTGTACGGGTCTGTCCCTACTTTCCTTTCTCCGCCCGGATCTGTCTCCATCAGCATTACTGGCCGGCTCTGCGCATGCAAGAGCGTGGCATCCGCTTTCAGCAGTGCGCTAACGCTTTCTTGCAATGTTCTGATTCGCAGACCTTGCAGAAACTCGCCGATTCCCTCACTGCCAACGAGCTGATCACTTGTGGCCAAAAGTGGTTGACCCACTTCACTCCCTTTTTCACTTCCGAAAAGAGAAAGCAAGCTGGCGTTCAGCACCGGCTGTTTTTTGCCCAAGTGGAGACCTGCGACAACCTCATCTTCTGTCGTCGCGCGGCCGTCGAGGCCCTCGGGGTCAACCCAACAAACTCACGGTAATCTTCGGTTGCCGCATCACCCGTCGTCACGGAGGCAAGCTCCAGACCGTGATCGAGGATCTGAACCTCCCCAACCCGGTGATCCGCAGCCATTACCGTAAAGGCTTCCTCAAACAGTATGTCCGCGATCGTTTCTTACTCCGTACCGAGTCGGCAACCAACAATATCTATACCGATTACGGCATTGGCAAGGCGGTGGAGAATCTTGCTCCCTTGCGGAACAAGCTAGACGGCATCATCGATCGCTATCTGGACGTGCAGCAAGATATTCTGGAAACCTTTGTGGATCGCGAACAACTTCGGCAACTCACCCAACCTACGCTTCTTCCCAACGGCAGACGCATCCCTGGTTTAAAGCTGGATCATCCTCGACAGTTGGCCCTTATGCACTCCCTGGTGCGTTTCTGCTACCTCGCCGCGGAAGGCACTTTCACTACTCGCGAGTTATACCCGCAAACCTTGCAGGCACTTCAGATGCCAACGGAAGAGTACAAACGCGCCTCCCTTCGCTATGACCTTTGGAAGCTGCGCGCCAAGGGCTTGATCGAAAAGATCCCGCACTCCCGACGCTACCGGCTCCTCCCCCATGGTTATCAGATCTGCCTGGTGTTCCTAAAGCTCTATGAGAAAGTTTACGCGCCACTCACGGCAGGCATTCTGCAACCCTTTCCCGCTGACCAGTCTCTTCCCAAAGAAAAGATCACCGCTCTCGACTCTCGATACACTGCCGTCATTCAGGCTCTGGATGATCTCGTCGATGCCGTCGGCCTCAAAGCCGCCTAAAAAACACAGCGCACTATGAGAACAAAATCCTCGTTTGGGGCCCTATAACGGAACTAACGCAGTGTCCTACTTTGGATTCGATGGATCAAATACCAGATGGTCTTCAATTCTGTATTGCCGCAAGACCGACAGCCAACGAGATTCGCTAAGACTAAACGGCGAATCGCTCACAGCAAGAAGGTTCACCACCCGTAAGCCGAACGGAAAAACGTTGAGCCCAGTCGCCACCACATCATCGGACCCTGTCGTGTTGTAGTAGAACACCCCTCCAGATTTTAAGTGCTGACGAATGATCCTTAGAAACTCTACCGATAGAAGATCGGAGGTATGATCGCGCCAATAATATGGTGTTCATAACTATGGCGTCATATCAGGCTCCTGGGTGGGCAAGTAACCAGCGCCTGCCATCATCCAAATAAATATGTACTCGCGGGTTTCGAAGGAGTGAATTCACTACTGGATACTGTGGTATTAGTTGAAGATAGCCTGAATTGATTTCGATTACATCTGGTGATTCCGCCAGAGGGTGATTCACGAGAATCTGGGCCCAGGATCCAGATGAAAGTCCGATCATAAGAATGCGTTTCGGTGCGGGATGAAAAAAGCTCAAAGCATACGCGCGTACGACAAAGTTGACATCGGGTGCAGGGTCAACGTTAAAGTAGCCATCGTACACCCCATTTCCGAAAACCGCGTTGTTGCCTGTAACTGCGATGACCCCGTTTCGGTTCTCGACCACGCGGCGGAATGTCGGCAGCTCACGTGCTTCGTCGCCGAGGATTAATCATTCGAAGATACTCGAATAACACCACGCCGCAATCGGCATTGCCACGACAGAAGCAATAACCACGGTGAGTTCCCTCCGCGGCGGGATACTCAATTTCCCCTGACTCAAGAAAAGTACGAGAGTACCAGTTATCACAGCAAGTAATCCCAACTGCATAGACACTTGCTTCAATCCGATGTAGTGCATGATAACGAAACCGATCACGAGACTCCCAAGAGTGGAACCCAGAATGTTGGAGACATAGGTCCAGCTGACACCTTTTCCTGCTTCTTGCCCCGCCGACACGGCCAATTGACAAAGAAGAGGCAGTACAGATCCAAGAAGCGCAGCGGTCACGAAGAAGACAGGCGCACTTAGGAGAAATTCAATACCCTTCCCCTGAAGCAGTGCAACAAGGGGCGGCAAATATACCGAAATGGCCCCAGCCATGAGTATTAGAACGCCGACAACTTGTACTGCCTCCTCCGGGTTTTTTTGCACCGTGAGTTTTTCTGAGGTGTATGAACCAGCTGCGATACCCGCCAAGTAGGTCGAGAGCAAGAGTGAGGCCACGCATGCCACGCATGCTCTGGCCGGTTGTCTTTCATCCCCTGCCCGTCGCGAGAAGGCAATATAGTGCAGAGTATAAATGTGTCCGATGAGGTGGGCGAATGAACTTTCGGCAATCATTTATCTTGCAAAAAGTTGTCAGCGCGTTGGTGCGATCTCCAATTGGTCGCCAACTTTTGTTCCCGAATGATAAATAGCGTGGGTTGGAAGCTCAAGCACACTTGACGCCTTTAGAGAGACTTTGGAGATTCGGAAGGGGCGAACGTGCTCCTCAATGTGGACGACTTCTTTGCTCTTATTGAGGAAGATGAGATCAATGGGGAAGAGCATCCCAATCGTGTGCACTCCACGGGAGGGAATGATCCACAGGGCGCGACCCGGTTTTGCCCAGCGTTGGGTCTTGCCCAATAGACCGATGAGGCGACGGAAGTAGTCGTTGGCTAACGACACCTCCGTCGCAACAAAAGTCTCCCGAGTTTTGTTATACACGTAGAACTGCCCATTTCCATTACCCGCTGCCATGTTCTTCTCGTCTCTCCACCAGTTTCTACCGGCAGGGTTTATTCAGATTATCGAACCCAACGGCTTACTCGATCGACTTGCGCTTCCTACGCCAAATGATGATGCCAAGAACAACCACCGCGAGAATGCCAGCTATGGCCCGAATCGATGTTACGTCCATGTGTTTCTCCTTTTTAGTTAACTAACTAACAAACAAACTCCCGGGGAAAGATGATCAAGAGAATCCCTTCATTTTTGCACAACGGGTATTAACTGCTTCATTATTGAGAGGAAAGCGGGACCCAGAATGATCACCATCAACGCCGGGAAAATGAAGAACACTAGCGCCGGGACCATCTTGACTGCGGTCTTAGCGCTTCTCTCCTCGGCGCGCTGACGGCGCTTCGTGCGCATGTCGTCGGAGAACACGCGAAGGGACTGCGCAATGCTGGTTCCAAACCGTTCGGTCTGAACCAACATGGCAACGAGCGACTTGATGTCGTCAAGTCCGGTTCGGCGAGCAAGTTCGTGCAAGGCCTCGATGCGGCTCTTTCCGACTCGCATTTCCAGGTTGACGAGTTGCAGCTCGTCGCTGAGATGGTGATGCGTTATGCGCATATCCTGGGCTACTTTCATCAACGCCTGGTCCAGGCCAAGACCGGCTTCGACGCAGATCACCAGTAGATCTAGAGCATCTGGCATGCCCCGACGGAGACGGTGTTGCCGCCAGTTGATCCTCCAGGTTAGCAGCATGTCTGGAATAAGATACCCCAGGGCCAAGGCCGCAACCGGCACCACGAACTCATTTACGCGATATACGCCGGTCAGAAATACGGTGGCGACAGCTACGACGGGAATCAAGAGTCGGAACCCGCGCATCGCCAGGATCGCTTGCGGGCTGCGGAATCCCGCGCGAATCATCAGCAACTGAGTTCGTGAAACATTTTTGGTGGAAGGTGGGGGAAGCAGTTTCGCCACACTGGCCAACCCATCCCGCACGAGATCCCTTTGACGATTCCCAAACCCCGGTTCTTCCACCAACGGTGTCGAAATGCCGGCGAGGCGCGAAAGTCTGGCCGGGATATTAACCTCAGTTGGAGAGAAAGCATAGAAGAGCGCCGCGAAAAGCAGCAATGTCGCCAGAAACGTAATCCCAGTGATGAGCCAAATCATAGTCTCTCCTGCTCTCCTTTCAGACTTCGAAGTGAATAATCTTCCATATAATCGCGGAGCCCACGACCTGCAAAGTCGCGGCGATGCCTAGGATCATTGGCCCCCTGGGATCATCGAAGAGGACTTTCATATAAGCAGGGTTTACGGCCGATAACATAAAGGCCATCAAAATGGGCAAAGCGATCAAGATGCCTGCGGTCAGGCGCCCCTGAGCAGTGCGGACCTGTACGTCGCGATACAGGCGGAAGCGGTCGCGAATGACCCGTGCGAGTCCATCAAGAATTTCCGCCAGATTGCCGCCTGTTTCCTTCTGGATGAGAAGGGCCGTAACGAAGAAACGAACGTCAATGATAGGGACGCGCTCAGACAGGTTCAGCAATGCATCGCGAAGGGGAAGGCCAAAATTTTGCTCCTCAAAGGTGGTCCGAAATTCACCAGCGAGCGGTTCGGGAGATTCTTTGGCAATCATCTCCAACCCCGTAGTGAACGCATGCCCTGCCCGCACAGCTCGGCCCAGAAGGTCGAGCGCTTCGGGAAAGCGTTCTTCAAATTGACGGAAGCGACGGTGACGTTTCCATACGACGAAGACAAAAGGTAGCAGAGCAGCACCAAAACCAATCGGCACTGAAAAATAGAACCGTGGAAAGAAGTAACCGGATAAGAGATAACTGCAAAATCCCATAACGACACTCATAAGAATAATCTTGGCAGGCTTGGTCGTCATGCCGGCCTGAACGATAAATTCCTGAAGTTTCGAGGCCCACGACCACTTCATCAAGAAGCGGTGCAGAATTGGTACGCTGCTCATCATTTCATCGCGGGCCAAGGCAACGCTTAATGAAACTTCTCCGCGCCGCTCGGCTTTGTGGACGGCGTTCATGCGCTTCCGGATGATGTCTTGCTTGTCATCCCCACTGGCTGCGATCCAGACACCCAGCACAACTACGACCACTACGAGAAAAGTAAGAATGGCAATCAGTGCAGCCATCATGATGCTCCTCAGCGAACCGGTGACCGATTTTCAAACATGTCGGTTGGTAGATGAACTCCCGAGACGAGTAGACGTTCGGCGCATTTCGGCCTGACACCGGTGGCCATGAAATTTCCAAGAACCTCACCGTTTTCCCGAATGCCACGTTTTTGGAACGTGAAGATGTCCTGCATGGTAACGACATTCCCCTCCATGCCGGTTATCTCGGCAATGCTGACGACCTTGCGGGTACCATCGCTTTGTCGACTGACCTGGACCACTACATCCAGAGCGGAAGCAATCTGGCGACGCATGGCAGCTTCGGGAATATTGAGATTGGCCATTGCAACCATAGTCTCTAGGCGGGCAATGGCGTCCCGAGTCGAATTCGCGTGAATGGTGGTCAGGGAGCCATCATGACCAGTGTTCATGGCCTGGAGCATGTCCAGCGCCTCTTCGCCGCGCACCTCACCGACGATGATGCGGTCCGGCCGCATACGAAGTGAGTTTATGACCAACTGGCGTTGTTGAACCGCGCCGCGACCCTCAATGTTCGGTGGACGCGTTTCCAGGCGGACGACGTGCTCCTGGTTGAGCATCAACTCTGCCGCATCTTCGATAGTAACAATGCGTTCCTTGTTCGAAATGTAGGAGGAAAGAACGTTCAAGAATGTGGTCTTGCCGGCCCCGGTACCACCGGAAATGAGAACGTTAAGCCTAGCCTTGACGCAACCGTGCAAGAGTTCAAGCATTGGCAAAGTCAAGCTATTGTTGTGCACAAGATCTTCGGCAGTGAGACGTTCCGTGCCAAACCGCCGAATCGACAAGCAGGGTCCATCCACGGAAAGAGGCGGGATGATGGCGTTGACGCGCGAGCCATCCGCCAAGCGAGCATCCACCATGGGAGAAGATTCGTCAACGCGACGGCCAATCGCCGAGACAATTCGGTCGATAATTCCCATCAGGTGGGCATCGTCTCGAAATTGAATAGGCGTCAGTTCCAGCAACCCTTTGCGCTCGACGTACACGCGCTTGTAAGTGTTCACCAGAATATCGGAAACCGTAGTGTCGGTCAGCAGCGGTTCGAGCGGGCCGAGACCAAAGACCTCGTCCAGGACTTCCTGAACCAGGCGTTCGCGCTCCTGAAGGTTCATGGGCGTCGATTCGCCCTGGACAAGAGTCTCCAGGATCTGGCTGACTTCGCGGCGAACATCCTCTCGGGTGGCTACGATCAGCTTGTCCAGATTCAGCTTCTGGATCAGCTTCCGATGCATTGCCGTCTTCACCAAAGAGAAGTCCGTGCGAGTCTGCGATGTTACAATCGGCGGCATATCGTACCTCACCTCTTATTCGAGAATGAGAACAGGCTGGACAATGCTCCCTTTTTCTCATTTGCTCGGATATCCATTCCAACAAGCTGGGCTGCGATCTGACGGTATCCACCTACCAGAATGTTATTGTGATTATCGGGAATCGGGGTTCCAAGATTGACGGCCATGCTTGCTTTTCGGAAATCGTTCGGCAGGCATGCAAAGATTGGCCGGCTGAGATTCTTCTGAACACTTTGGAGCACTTCGTCATCGCCTTTGTGCCAGCGATTGATGATAATACGGGCACGCTCGGGTTCGATCCCGAAGCCTTTCAGGGCAAGGAGCCGACGCTCGAGCGTCCAGAGGGAAGGGACATTCGCTTCTGAAACAATCAGAATCATGCGCGCCATGCGCAGGATGGAGATCCATTCCGACGAGAACTGTGAACCCATATCGAGCAGGACGAAATCGAATGAATTCTGCGCGACGTTGACGGCCCGATGGAGCGCCGAAACATCAATGGACTGCCATTCTTCCGGTTGCGTCACTCCGCCTAGGATCTCTAGCTTGCTTTTGTGCTTTGTGAGAAGGCCCTCGAGAAAATGCTTGTCGAGGCGGTCCAGACTTTCCACGGCATCCCGGATGCTGAATTTGGGATGCAGATCAAGAAGAAGGTGAGCATTGCCTAACGGTCGCGCGAAGTCCAGCAGAACTGTATTCTTACGAGCAAAAGTGACCAGCTGAACGCCTAAGTTCACTGCCACGGTCGTGGCACCAACGCCACCCTTGGCCCCCATGACAACGATCAGTTTATCTTGCGATGGGCTTTCCTTCGTCCGCGAATCCTCAACGATTTGACGAAGCATCTTTTTCAGGGGATCTGCCTGGACAGGCTTGGCGAGAAAATCCTGAACACCGCTGCGCATCGCTTCAAGAAGGAGGCCGGGTAGAGGCGGCACCGCCGAAGAACAGGCGATTACTCGGACAGCAGGATAAGTTCGGCGGAGTTGGGCGGCAAAGATAAAGAAGGGTTCCGGATCTCGTGCCAGGTCCAGAAAAACAATGTCCGGGATTTCAGCAGAAGAGTCGGGTAAACGGTCAGCCGGAATCGACCACTGAACCACGGACCTCACCGCACCGCTCTGTTCTAGAGCGGCCGACAGTTGCGCCGAACTTTCTAAATCGCTACTAGCAATTGCAGCCTTCAGCATTTCAGCTAACACCTTTTTCTCTGAAAACTTCCAGCAAGAACTCCCGATTACTCCCAGCCGGATTCGCCGAGATTACTTAGAGTCAGGAACCTTGGGTTGATTCACATGGTCCGAGTCCAAGAAAGGAACGGCGAAGACCGGGCCTTGGGGTGCAGAGTTCAAAGGCTTTACGATTTTCGGCGTAACCACGACCAAGAGTTCGCTGTTGGTCTTATTGTACGAATGGCTCTGGAACAGTTTGCCGAGGACCGGTACATCCCCGATCCAAGGGATTTTCTCCAATTGTTGCGTGACACGGTTATCCACCAACCCGGCAATCGCAAAACTCTGACCGTCCATGAGATCCATCTCCGATTCGACCCGCCGAGTGGAAATAGCGGGAATGGTGAACCCCTGAAACACCAAGGCATTGGTAAAGTCCAAGGCACTGACCTCTGGCTTTACTTTAACGTGAATCATGCCATCGGGCATGAAAGTAGGAGTAAAGCTTAGCTTGACACCGAACTCCTTAAATTGAATGGTGATAGTTGAAAACCCCCCCCCAGTGGATTGAGGAACAGGATACGGAAATTCTCCACCTGCCAGAAAGCTGGCTTCTTTCCCTGACTCAGTCAACAGGTTCGGCTCCGCAAGAATTTGCAGGAGATTTTTGTCCTGGAGAGCTTTGATGGTGATCGCAAGATTGATGTCTGGCCGGAAAAGAAAGACGTTCAAAAGGTCGCTCAGGCCAATTGCGGCGGAGCCACTACTACCGCCGGTAGAACCTCCCGTTAGTTGCGGTGGTGCGAATTGCTGAGTACCCACCACACCGACATTCTTCGCCCCGGGCAAACTGATGAAGTTGATGCCGAATTGGTCGATCGCAGCCCGATCTACCTCCGCGAAGCGGACTTGAAGGAGGATCTCGCCGGTCGCCACCATCGGCACCTGCATCATGCTGGTGACCTTTGGAGCTGCGCCTTTTACAACTTCCAGAATCTTGTCAGCGACAACCGCTGACGAAACTTTTCCAGTCAAGATAACCACATCTTTTGAAGTGTCGATGTGGACGTCCTCCGACGGGAAGACTTCGTGAATCTTTTCAGACAGACCCAGCACGTCAATATCTACAGAGACTTCGAATGCCTGGCTTTGATCGGCTTCGTCCCATATCAGGAGAGACACGCCGCCCGGCCTCCTGCCGTTTACGAGCACCTGGGTGGGGCTGACCACAATGGCTTCAGCAATTTCTGGATCGGCAAGAGAGACGCGCTTGATCCGGGTGGGCGAGGAAATCACCAATGACCGCCCGACCAACAGATGCAAAGTCTGCGCCTCGGAAGAATCTTGCGCCTGACTGGACGAACTAGCTGCTGGAGGCGTCGGCGCCACCAGAGCACCATTGTTCGCGGGAGCGCTTTGCTGAGCGGATGCAAACGGCGGAACGATGCAAAGGACGCCGAGAATTAGAACCTTCGAAACCTGAGAGACTGTCGAACGATGCATTTGGTTCGTCATGAGTTCCTCTAGTGAGTATCAGAAACTGGAAAGGACTTGTTCTCGCGCTTACCGCCGGTAATAACTTCCACTACGTAGGGTGGTGGAGCGACAGTGGCAGGCACAGGAGCTTTCTTGCCGACGGAATGCTTTGGTGCGGGTCCTCCTGTCCCAGAAGGAGAAAACAGTACTGCTTCCAAGACAGCAGCCGGCTCATTCTTCTTGTCATCGATGGTGTTACGAAGAGCCAACTGGATTTTCCCCTGGGTGCTGCCCATCGTCAGTTTGGAGGCGTCATCGGGAGTGACCAGCAGCGTAATCACCGGGACTGTCTGGGGCTTACCTTCCCGATCCTGCTCGATTTTCTGACCGGCGGCTAACACGCGAACATTTTCGAGGATGGTTCGGGTGATGTTGTCGCTACCATTGCTGCCCCCACCCGGCATCTTGCCGGTTACCAGGACGTCCACCATGGTTCCGGGGGTCACGAACCCGGCCACTCCTACAACTTCATTCACTGCCACGGAGATTGCGCGCATCCCCTCGGGAATCGTAGCGGGCAATCCCGCCCCAGATTCCTTCGATGCTAACTTGCTCTCTAGGATCGGTTCATTTTCAGCGAGCGGCGTAATCAACGCCCGATTATCGCAATCCTCGATGCGGTTAAACATGCCGGCAACCGGCTCATTTCCAGGCCAGGCAATTACGCGAAGGTTCGAAGCGTCGAGGCGCGTGCCGATCTTCAGAGGCATGGCCGCGACTACTAGCGATTTTGTGGCCATCGGCTTTGCGCTCGCAACCTGGTTGAATTGGCGATAGACGAAGGTGCTGAGGAGGAGGGCGATCACGATCGCGACTCCCAGTCCGATCAGCAGGCGATTTATGTTCATGGGTATTCCCTCTTCTCCTTAAAACTTAGCTGCAGACCGTCGCAAGGTCACACTGCCCAGTGCGCGGCGCAAAAGCAAATAAGTGTCGCTACCGCCACAGCTACGCCGAAAGGCAACTTCAACAGACGTGGGTTGTCCAACGAAATCTGCGGGTGCGGTTTGAGCCCGAAAGAAAAAAATCCGCGGACTAGCACACACAAGTTGTGGATGGTCTCGAGCACACGTCCGGTGCGTAGCATTTGAACCATGGCCATCAAGCCGGAAGCGAGGATGGTGCCGAACAGAACAAACAAGAACAAGATGGGGCCAAGCATCGCTCCAACAGCTCCCAGCAACTTCCAGTCGCCGGCGCCAAGCCCACGAAGAAGTACAAGCGGAAGAGGAATGGCCAGAGCCACGATTGCTCCTGCCAAAGATAATTTGGTGCCATGCCATCCCGTTAGAGCGGAATTTACGGTGATGCCGAGCAAGAGGCCAGAAACCGTCAGCCAGTTTGGAATCCGTCGCGTGCGCCAGTCCAGCCAGGCAGCGGCAAAGGTGAGGATGAGAGTCGAAATCCAAATCACGTGGCGAATATCCATAAGTGAGTTAAGGTACTGTAAGTTATAGAACCAACCTATTTCGCAGAAACCTGTGAGCGAATATTTGACCATAAGAATCATATTGATCCCTCAGTGGTTTGGTTACGACTGCACTCAGGTTGTTAAATTAGTGGTCGCATTCACGAACACATCACTGACTGCACTCCCGACCGTTTGCATGGAAACAACTGCTACCAAGGAGATGAGGACCAGCAGCAATGCGTATTCTGTAAGGTCCTGACCCTCTTCCTCTTTCCAGAGCCTGCTTATAACTTTCCTCATGATTTTCCTCCAAATCGCCCTAATAAAGGCGACCTTTTGTGATCCACGTTGACTAAGTAACAAGGCCAGCCAACAATGGTCGCTGGAAAAAGCGGAGTTTGCCAGCGACCATGCAGCCGTTGCCTTCCCCATTTGCTACCGTCTGACTACCAAACTAGGTAGTCAGGTTGGTGGTAGCATTCACGAACACATCGCTGACTGCACTCCCAACCGTCTTCATGGAAACAACTGCCACCAAGGAGATGAGAACCAGCAGCAATGCGTATTCTGTAAGGTCCTGACCTTCCTCTTCTTTCCACAGCCGCAAGAACAGATTCTTCATGTCTAATTCCTTTCAAGTTAAGAATCCGGGAGGTAAATCCCGCTCTGGCATCTTCAAGAGCACCTGACGGGCCATTCACTCCGTTCAGGTCTTGCAACTAACTTCCCTGTTTTCTTGTGATTCCAAGCATCAATCCACAAGTCCAAGCACTGTTCCACGGCCTATTATGGGAACGTCACCTATAGTGAACGACTTGGTTATTCCCATTCTCGTTTTGGTGACCCTGAGACACTCGCATCGGAGGGTTTTAAGGTCAATCACCGTGCTTATGTAGTGCTCGGGGATCAGGGTACGACAGGGTCTGCCCTATCTACCGAAATTGCGGCTCCCGGGGGAAACGGAAAGTGTTTTTCGCGGAGAGCCAGATAGGGCATCTCGAAGAGCCCGGTGATGCCAACTGTCTGCATGGTGCGATCATATTGGTCAAGAAATGCAGCTGGCAAACATAGCAAAAATGCCAGAACGAGCGCGTAGTGACCAGTCAATTTGCGAAACCAGACGTGCCGACAATGGTAGAGATAGCCGAGGGTTACTCCGGCGAACAGGCTGTCAATCCTCATGTGCGTCATGTGCGCGACGTCGGAAGGCGGCAACCGCAACCAGCGAAACGCCAAGCATGCGACGAACAGCATAAGAAACAAGACAGGGAGATCGCGAAACGGTTCTCGTCGGCGGCCAATAGCAACAAAGAGCATCAACAACGGGGAAAGCAACAAGTAAATTGCTCTTCGACGGCGAGAGACCAAGTGTGTGATAAGACGGTGCAGAGCGTACCAGAATAGTAACCTTGGGCGAAAACCGCGCTGACAAGCCCTGCGTTCGCAAAACTGTCGAGTGCCTCGCTTGAGCTAGAACCAACGCCATAACGATAAGCAGGTAAAAGGAAGGATAAATCTAGAGGCCGCGGCGGATCAAAAAGCGCTTAAAATTGATCGAGCCGGTCCTGTTGTACTCCTGAAAAAGCATGCCAGAGATCAGGAAGCCGCCGAGTACGAAAAAAAGATCCACGCCAATCCAACCCAGCCTGCCCCAGAGACGGAAATAAGGATAATGAGAGCCAAGGACAAGCAGGACGGCGATGCAGCGAAGCACGTCGAGAGATTGATTGCGATGACTCGGCGGGGTCATGGGAAAATTTCCTGGTTCTGAATTTCCCCGCGCTTCTGGATGTTCTCTACAATACTGATTGCTGCGGCGGCAACTAGGAAACCGCCGATTATGTCCACAACGTAGTGCTGCTCGAGAAGCAAAACTGTTGGAAGCAAAAGGAGATTGTAGGCCAAAAACAATCCCGCAATCCTCCTCCACTGGCGTACGAACCAGAGTGCGATAATTGCCTGTGCGACATGTAAACAGGGGACTGCAATATAGTAGTCGAGACCGATTATTCTCAGGCTCTGATGGGCTCGCAGAGCGTGGCTTCGCAGAAAAGGCTGCCTGGGCATCATATACGCCGAGGTTTTTTGGGAATACCAGGTCATGACCAGAACAGATGTAATAAGGCCCGGTAGCCGGGATGATATAAAAGAAAATCAATCCCAGGTAGTAAGCCGTGAGGATCGTAGCTACAAATTGGACCGAATGAGTTCTACTCGAATGCAGCGAGAGCAGGATCATGCAAGAACCCAGCAATGGAAACAAAGCTCCGTAAACTGGTCCAAGCCAGTTGAAGAGATAAGGGAAATGTGTTGCGGCAGCATGAGCGAGCGATGAAACCGTATGTCCCAGAAGAATGCCGGAGTCGAGTTTATTCAAGAAGGCGTCCGCGGAACCGGTAAACCGCAGGGCAGCGATAACATCGTTATAAGCCATGGCAACAATCAAGCCGATGAAAAGGTAGGCCGCCGGGGTCAAGATTGAGAAAAGCGAGCAAGAGAAGACCCGAATCTGATTAGCCATCGATGCTTTGCTTGGTGGTTTATTAAGCCATTTGAATAACTCTCTGGGTCATTGCAAGACAAACAAACATACAGTTAGAAGAATGGAAAAAGACCCAAGCCCGATCCAGAACCTGACGAGGTAATCTCTCCAAGCAAATCGGATTGGAAGTTCTGCAGCTCTCAGAGCTGGAATGAGCGCGAGCAACAAAACTATTCCCGGAACAAGGTGCAAATGGCGGACGGTCGAGTGCCAACTGAACGCGAGCGGGCCCCGCTTATTCTGCTCAACTTGTGGAGCAGAGACCTCGGTTAATTTGACAACAGAATTCGTGTCCATCCACTCTCCGAACAAAAGCGTGAATTCTCTTGCTCTACCCGAGACCACGGCAGACGGTCGATTTGCTCCTGCGCACATGGCGGCGCTGTCGGGAGATTGATCGCGGCTTGGAGTTTTCCACATTCCCGTTCAATCCACCCCTGAATCCAGGGATGGCTGTCGCGACGTTGTGGCGCTGGCCAGCGAAACGTATTGCGGATGCTGTGTATCTGGCTTGCTGATTTCGCAACCTTCGACCGTCACGCGGGGAGGAAGAGCGGCACTTGGGAGCATTCTGTCGCGCATTGCAAGATAAGGCAATTAAACCAAGTGAGACACGATAATCCCACCAACGAGACATGTCGCCACATACAGCCAGAAAAACAGAACCGGGTGGCCCTGAACGATCGATGAAGAGGTACAGCAGCAAGGTATGCCACAGATAGATGGAATAAGAATAAAGACCGATCCCCTTATAGCTGCGGCTTTTGAAACGATTTGTCCGATCCGAGATTTCGGTGTTCTGACCACGGCCCGCGCTACGAGAAAGCTGAACCCGAACAGGAGCCCGGTCAAGCCAAAGGTTTGAATCAAGTGATTCCGCAGCGGGAGCAATACGGCGGGGATCGTAAACAAAATCGCCAGCAGCAGGGCGTAGTGGCCAGTACAGCGGTCAAATAAACTACGCCGAAAATGATAGAAATAACCCAGGGTAACCCCTGCGAAAAGGCCGTCCATCCTCCATGTGTGCCATCCGCGCCTCGATCGTGGCCGGCAATGTGTACCAACGAAACGCAAAGCAGACTACGACTAGGATGACAAAAAGAGCGGGAATCACGCGGAAAGGGTCTTCCGTGCGCCGAACGGCGATCAACAACAGCAGCAGGAGCGACAGGATTAAGTAAAAATGCTCCTCGACGGCGAGGGACCATGTGGAGCCCTGCGCGAACACGGCGCTCCTGAAAGTTTGAGTCCGCAGCGTTGGCGAATGGAGCGTTAGCGCTAGAGTTCCGGCCATGGCAATGAGCAAATAATACGAAGGATATATTTTGAGGCCGAGGCGGATCAGAAAGTGCTTAAGATTGATCGAGCCGGTATTTTTGTATTCCTGAAAGAGCAGGCCCGAAATTAGGAAACCACTGAGTACGAAAAATAGATCCACTCCGATCCAACCCAGCCTGTTCCAGAGACCGTAACAGGGATAATGAAAGTCAAGGACAAGCAGGATGGCGATGCAACGCAAAACGTCCAGCGATTCATTGCGATGAGTGGATCTAGGCCTAGCGTACTCTTGTTGTTCGCTTCCCTGGTCGAGATAAAGGAAGAAAAACGGAAGTTCATTTTTGGCTATTTACCTCGCCCGGACCACTAACCGACCGGATACAGAACCGCATCAGACTTTCTCGCCCCAGATGACGACGTTCCAGGCCAGCCAGCGAATTAGTGGTAAACTCGAAATCACTTGATCCAGGGTGCGCAATGGCAACCACCACCGCAGAGTTTCCGGCTTTTCACGCAGAATTTTCTTCCAGTAGCGTTCTTGATTGGGGTGGACGCGATCGATCAGGTAGTACTTAACAAAAAGAGCCAGGGTAGAAATCCAAAACTCCCGGTGGCCTACCTTCGTGAAGTATTTTCGCGCCAACTTGAGATCCGCAATTGTAAGAGGCACCTCATCGGGCGTACGAACAGAGGTGGCCATCCGTCGGTAGATGTTAATTACAGGGTTGTAGGCCAGCGGGTCGTAGGAAAAGAACATACCCCCCGGCTTTAGGGCACGGTGGATCAGGGAAAAAAGTAATTCGCGGTCCTGCACGTGATGAATCGTGTTGGCCACGTAAACGATGTCGTAGAACGCTTCGGGAACGTTCAGGCACTCCACACTGGAGACGACACCCTGCAATTCCACGCCATAGCGCTGGCCGAGTTTGAGAA
>Ga0210392_10000449_pt1 | contig 25392 bp, 13 predicted proteins | sample IncBWC30OmetaG_FD_161057 | JGI IMG/M metagenome (GOLD analysis project Ga0210392, IMG submission 161057) | Forest soil microbial communities from Barre Woods Harvard Forest LTER site, Petersham, Massachusetts, United States - Inc-BW-C-30-O ... | reverse complement strand
AGCCCGTGCTGGTTGGCAATCAATGGCAAATCACCTTGCCGGCCGGCAACCAAACCTGCTTTTGCTCTCTCGTATCACAATGAAATTAAGTTCCCATCCATTCCGTGCCGGCCGGTGCCGGCTGGTGCCAGTTTCACGGCTTGGCCATGCTTTGATCTTGGGTTTGCTTGCGGCATCGCTGCGCTCAAATGCGGCCGGCACCAACAATGATGCCTTGTGGCGTCCGCGGCTGGTAACGCCGGCAATTGTGGCGTTGGACAGTGACGCGAACCGGCAGTTCACCGCCGAAGTCAAGGTTTCCGCTGGCGCGACCAATTGGCACGCGAGCATCGCCAATGACTTGAAGACCTGGCCCTGTCAGGTTGTGGAGTCGGTTTATTCCAAAATCAACCGCGGCACCGAACCGGGTTGGCAGGTCAAGATCAGCGTTCCGGCCGACGCGTCGCCGGAATTATTTGATCTCACACTTTCATCGAGCGAAGGCGTCAGCGTGCAGCCGCAGTCGGTCAGCGTGTCGCCGACTTTTACGACGAACTTTTACATCCTGCACATCACGGATGAACAGATTGTGAACCAGTTTCACACCGATCCCTCGGGCCAGTTCCACAAGGGCAGCGGAACGTGGGAGGAGATGAATTGGATGCAGGAGCCGGTCAACCTCATCCATCCGCGGTTCGTGCTGATCACCGGCGACCAGATCGATTTCAACGGCGCGCTGGACGGCTGGAACCATTGGCCGAATTTCGGTTTGCAACCCGCCGGCAAAAAAGTTTTTACCAAGGAGGAGACCGAGATGGTGGAAAACCGGATGAGCCAGATGTACCTGGACTGTCACCGGGGCTACCGCGTGCCCTATGTGGAAGCGCCGGGAAACCACGATGTGACCCCGCCGCGCAAGCTGCTGCACGGCTCAACGATCGACTGGCATCCGATTTCCGTCCTTACGTACGAAAAATATTTCGGGCAGCGCTCGTGGTCGTTCCGCATGGGCGATTTCTATGTGCTGTTGCATGATTGGAGCGATGACACGCTCCGGAAATGGGCCGCCGAGGACTACGCCGCGGCCTTGAAGGATCCGACCATCAAGTATCGCGTCATCGGGCAGCATTATCATGCCAAATGGAGCGGGGCGCCCACCGGCAATTATCCGTTCACCCCGCCGTTGTGTGACCTGATGCTGATCGGACACGGCCACCGGACGGTCACGATTCAGACGGCGCCATATTATATCTACATGGAACGCGCCGCCTTTTTCTGGGGCACGGCAGGATTCTTCAATTTCCGGCGGGCGGCGGATGGCTGGACCTGCGACCAGACGGTGGCGTTGCGTGACGAGGCAAAGGATGTGATGCCGCTGTTCACCGACAACGGTGAAGTCAAAAAGGTCAGGGCGAACCAGCCGGACACAATGAACATCACGACCGGTTCCGTGACCATCACCAACGACCTGTCGCAAAACTTTTACGACGGGCGGGTGCGGTTCGTCCTGAACCAGGGAACCTATCAAACGGTTGAAGGCGGGACGATCCTTTCGGAATATGATTGCGCCAATGGCACGAAGACCGCCGTGCTGGTCCGGGTGAATATTCCGGCCAACGGCTCGATCAAGGTGAGCATTCCCGCCAAGCAGGCGTCCAGTTCCGGGGCCGGGATTCCGTTATGAGCAAGTTCTCCATGGCAAAAGACGCGGCTGAAAAGGCCATGTCCGCCGAGTCCGCCCGGACCGAATCCCTGTTGCGAGAGGGCGGGAAACTGGCCGCCGGAATCGTCATCGTTTTGGGTTTCCAGTTGCTGGACCTGAAGGCTTTGTTGGAATCGTCTTCAGCCTGGGCAAAAATATCCTCCTGTGCGTCCTTGGGGGTTTTGGGCATATCCCTCTTGCTGGCTGTTTGCAGCCAGCAGGCCAAGGGGTATGCCAATTATCCGCGCGGCTTCACGTTGTGGGACAATTTGAAGCCGGAAAATGTGTCGACCGAGGCCGCCGAGGAGGCGCTTATGCAAATGTTGTTGAAGACCAGGGAACAAAATGCCCGTTTGAATGACGCCAAAACCCGGGTCTTGTACTGGTGCCGCTGGCTGCTTTTCATCGGCATATTGTCGGTGGCCGGGAGCCAGTTGTTGGATGCGTACGCCAGCGGGTTGATCGATTAACATAATTCTCATGAGCCAACTTCATCAAATCGTCAAACGCTCGGCGCTGTTCACCGCCTGCCTGGCCAGTTGCGGCCTGCAGGCGGAACCCTTGTTCCCGCAAATGCCTGGCGTGGTTTCCTACACGTACCGCGCCGAGTTCAAGCAGGACATGCCGGCCACGCTGGACCGGATCGAGGCGCTGGGCATCAAAGACATTGAATTTTCAAATTTGTTTGGCAAGAAGGCGGTTGAGATCCGGAGCCTGCTCGATGCGCGCGGCCAGGCATGCTCCTCCTTCGGCGTGAGTTTTGATGACGCGCTAAATAAGACCGATGAGGTCGCGGCCGATGCCAAGGCGCTCGGGGCGAAGTTTGTCCGCATCGCGTGGCTGCCGGATCGCCAGCCCTTCACGCCGGAACTGGCGGAGAAAACGGCGACGGAATTCAACCGCATCGGCCGGCAATTGCGCGAGAAATATGGCCTGACCTTTTGTTATCACGCGCATGGCTTTGAATTTGTTCCGCAAGGCGAGGATACGTTGTTTGATGTGCTGATGGCCAAAACCAATCCGCAGGATGTCAGCTTCGAGCTTGATATTTTATGGACACACTACGCCGGTGCCGACCCCGCGGCTTTGCTGGAAAAATACGGCAGCCGTTTCAAGCTGATGCACCTGAAAGACCTTAAGAAAGGCGTGGCCGGCAACCTGACCGGCAAAGGCGACGTGGACAATGACGTAGCGCTCGGCACCGGCCAGCTTGACCTGCCGGCGATCTTGAAAGCCGCGCAAAGGGCGGGCGTGCAGCATTACTACATCGAGGACGAAAGCACGCACACCGCCCTGCAGGTGCCGCAAAGCATCGCCTACCTGAAAAGCCTGGTGAAATAAACCGGCGAACGGCCGAAAAAACGTCAAAAGAGAAAACGTCATCATGAACAGACCGACATCACGTCCCATATCGAGTCGCAATTTCATCGCTTCGGCCCTGACGGCCGGGGCGGCCGTTCTGGCACAAGGCCGAGGCGATGAAGTTGTGGATACGGGAATATGAGCCGGGCTGGGAGCCAAAATTATAAGTTGCTGCTTAATGACGGTGCGGTCAGCCGGGTTGAAAAGCGACGGTTTTTCTGTTGCCCGCGCGCGGTCATCCAGACATTAAAATCATGACTAACTTCAAAATTATTTGCCTCTGTGCCGGCGTTTTCGCCGGCGTGTACCGGGTTCCGGCGGAAATTCCTGGTGAATTTCGCCCCCAGCCGGTGGAGTTTCCAGCCGAAAACGCCTGGGCCAAGGGCACCAACGTGCAGCCGGCAAATACTTTCCCAAAATCCCGTGCAGTGGCCGGCAGCCCTGTGCAACGAAAACCAAAATTGGCACAACACCCGCCGCCTTTGTTGCGCGGCAATGAACTGGTTTTCAATTCCGGATGGGAAATGATCGAGGCACCGCGGCTCAAAGACACGAACATCGCCGCGCTTTCCGGACCGGGCGTCGATACACGGGAATGGTATGATGCCACCGTGCCCGGCACCGCGCTGACCACGCTGGTAGATCAGGGTGTTTATCCCGATCCCTATTACGGCCTGAACAATCTCGAGATACCTGAAAATCTCAGCCGGCAGGATTACTGGTACCGGACGGAATTCACCGTTCCAAAAACATTTGCCGGCCGCAAGCTGTCGCTCAATTTCAACGGCATCAACTATTATGCCGAAATATGGGTGAACGGGAATTACCTGGGTCACGTCACCGGCGCATTTATCCGTGGCAAATTTGATGTCACACCATTTATCAAACCTGATGGTACGAATGTTCTGGCCGTCATGATCGCACCGCCGCCTGATCCGGGCATCCCCAGCGAGCAGTCGGTCAAGTTTGGCGCGGGTGACAACGGCGGCAAGTTGTGTGTGGACAGCCCCACCTTTGTCTGTACGGAAGGCTGGGACTGGATTCCCGGCATCCGTGACCGCGATGCCGGCATCTGGCAGGACGTGATTTTGCGCGCGACCGGGCCGGTGACCATCGGTGACCCCCAAGTCATCACAAAATTGCCGTTGCCGGACACGTCACGGGCCGAGGTGACGGTTCAAGCTGAATTACACAACACCACGGCGACGGTCCAGACAGGTGTGTTTAAAGGCGCATTTGAAGGGGTGAAATTTGAGCAGCCGGTGACATTGCAGGCCGGGGAAACCAAAATGGTCAGTTTCGCGCCCGGTGATTTTCCGCAAATGACCGTGCAGCATCCGCGCCTTTGGTGGCCGAACGGGTATGGCAATCCGGAACTGTATCATCTCCAACTGGATTTTGTGACGGGAGACAAAAAGGAGCCGGATGAAAAGAAACTCCACTTTGGCATGCGAGAATTGAGCTATCAGCTCGGCATAAAGACGACGGAGGGGGAGGTCCGGCGTTTTGAATTCACGCCCACGGTGGCGCGGGAGGATAGCCGGCCGGTGATCGACAACCGGCGCGTTTCAATGTTGTGGGGACTGGAAAACGCCAAACTCCGCGAACAGGTCACAGGTCAAAAACCGTCCGACAAACCTTTCTGGTGGGGCAGGGGACAGGATACGACGGTGGCCCTGTGGCCGGGCAGAGAAAATTCACCGGCATTGAAACCCGCGACGGACACGAAGATGGGGCGATATCTGGTGGTGAAAGTGAACGGCCGGCCGATCGAATGCCTGGGCGGTGACTGGGGCATGGATGACGCATTGAAACGCATTTCCTCCGAACGAATGGAGCCATATATCCGCATGGAACATGACGCGCATCTGAACATGATCCGGAACTGGGCCGGCCAGAGCACATCCGAGGTGTTTTACGACCTATGCGACAAATACGGCATCCTGGTCTGGAACGAATTCTGGATGAACACCGAGGGGAACAATTATCGGCCGGTGGATCACCCCCTTTTTATCAGCAATGTGGCGGATACGGTGAGCCGGTTTCGGAATCACCCCAGCATCGCCCTGTGGTGCGCCGGCAATGAAGACGTGCCGCCGGAAGACATCGATGAAGCCATGGATAAAATAGTCCGGGAGCTGGATGGTACGCGCTATTACCAGCCCAATTCACGGCTGGTCAACATGGATAACAGCGGCCCGTGGTCCAACAAACCGTTGACGGAATATTTCACAAACTTGAACCTGGGTTTCACCACGGAACTGGGGGCAAGTTCCATTCCTTCGGCGGAAGTGATGCGGACCATGATGCCCAAGGAAGATCTGTGGCCCCCGGATGATCTGTGGGCTTACCATGACCTGGCCAGCAAGGGCGCCGCCACCGTCAGTTCGACCTTTGACCGGATCGCCGCCCGTTACGGCAAGGCGAAGGATTTGGAGGATTTATGCCGGAAGGCGCAGATGTTGAACTACGAAACCTACCGCGCCATCTATGAGGGCTTCAACAGCCGGCTGTGGGATGATTGCAGCGGCGTGATGGTCTGGATGAGCCATCCTTCGTGGCCCAGCCTGGTATGGCAATTTTACACGTGGGATTATGAGCCAAACGCTTCGTTGTTCGGCGCCATGAAGGGCGCGGAGCCGGTGCATATCCAGATGAACCTGCCGGATTGCCGGATCGCAGTGATCAATCATCGCGCCGAACCGCTCGTGAATGCGACCGCCACCGCCACCATTTATGATTTGTCAGGGCATTTGGAGCGCAACCAACGGCAAACTGTGACGGCGGCGGCAGATGCCCGCACGGATATCTTCACGCTGGATTGGCCTGCCACCGGTGCGTATCTGGCCAGCTTGGAACTGCGCGACCCGAAAGGTCATCTGCTCGCTGAGAATTTTTACTGGCATGCGCGGGATGAGCAGCAGCTGCAGCAACTGGATTCAATGGCGAAGGTGAGCCTGCAAGGGCGGCTGCATGTCCATCGCGGCGCGACGGGAACGGTGATCGAAGGCAAGGTCGCCAATCCAAGCCGGACGCCCGCGCTGCTGGTGGGGCTCACGTTGCGGGATGCAAAAACCGGCCAGCGCATCCTGCCGGCATATTATGACGATAATTATTTTTCGCTGTTGCCGGGCAAATCGCGGAACTTCCGGGTCGAAACCCGTGACTCGAACCAGGCCGTGGTCGTTGATGTCACCGGTTGGAATATCGAGGAAACCACCCTGCACTGAAAAAGAAATGACATGAGTGAACCGCTTGAAAAAAACACGGCTTTGATGGCCATTACGAAACAAATGGATCCATTTGTTGCCGCCATGCGGGCTGCGCTGGCCATATCGCTTCTGGCGGCTTCAGTGTCCCGTGCGGAACCCGGTCAAACAGTGCCGAAGGCGGAACTGGTGGCCCCGGGAATCTGGAAAATCCACCTGGGCGAACCCGAAAAATTCACACCCACCTTTTTCCGCACCGCACCCGTGGATCAGGCGGGCCTGAAAAATTTGCCCGAGGCCGCCACCATGCCGTTGGAAGCGGGGCTGATCAATTTTCAGGTTTCAAGCCATGGCTGCGCCGTGCGGTTGCCGATGGCGGCCAATGAAAGCATTTATGGTTTCGGCCTGAACACGGAATTGTTCGACATGACCCGGACCGCCACCGGGCATGGCGGGCGGCGGGTATTCCTGAAGCCAACCGACCATCCGGAAAATGACCTGGGGGAATCGCACGCGCCGGTGCCATTTTATGTCTCATCACGGGGCTATGGCGTCTTCGTGGATACCGCACGATACGCGTCGTTTTACACCGGCAACGCATCGCCAGCGGGAGCGATGGCGGAAACTGAAAATGGGGTTGCCATACAAAGCGTGGCCGAGCTGTACCGGCCGCAGGAAAAGCAAAACAAAACCATGCTGGTGGACATCCCGGCGGCCAAAGGCGTGGATGTCTACATCTTTGCCGGCCCGGTGGCGCTGGATGCCGTCCGGCGATTCAACCTGTTTTCCGGTGGCGGTTGTGTGCCGCCGCTCTGGGGCCTGGGCATCCAGTATCGCGGTGACGGGCAGTTTGGCGCCGATGAAACCCTGAAGGTGGCGGCGCAACTGCGGGCCGATCACATTCCGTGCGATGTTTGGGGCGTGGAACCGGGCTGGCAGACCAAAACCTATTCCTGTTCCTTCGTCTGGAAAACGAACAAGTTCAATGACCCGGACGATTTCATCCGGCAGATGCACCAGCAGGACTTCCGGGTGAACTTTTGGGAACATGCCTTCACCCATCCCAGTTCGCCGATGTACGCCGCGCTGAAATCCTGGTCGGGAGACTACGCGGTCTGGGGCGGGTTGGTGCCGGATTTTGCCGCCGCAGACGGCCGGAGAATTTTCCTGAATCAGAACCGGCAGGCATTGTTCGACAAGGGTGTTGATGGAGTAAAATTGGATGAGTGTGATGACCAGCCGGACTCGGCGACACCCTGGTCATTTCCGGTCGCCAGCAAATTCCCCTCCGGCCTGGACGGAGAACAGATGCATTCCCTCTTTGGCCTGCTGTATCAGCAAACGATGTTGAAGCCGTATGCGGAAAAATCCCTCCGCACCTGGGGATTGGTGCGAAATTCGCAGGCCTTGGCCGCCCCGTTGCCCTATGTCCTGTATAGCGATTCTTACGACCACCGATGCTATGTGCGCGGCCTGGTCAACAGCGGTTTCAGCGGCCTGCTGTGGACCCCCGAGGTCCGGGACGCCGCCACCGTTGAAGATCTTTATCGGCGTGTCGAAACCGTGATCTTTTCACCGGAAGCGCTGATCAATTGCTGGTACATCAAAAATCCGCCCTGGCTACAGATCGACAAGGAAAAGAATAATAACAACGAGTGGATGCCGGACCACCAGCAAGTCACCGACAGCATCCGCAAACTGTTGCAATTGCGGATGAGCTTTGTGCCCTATCTGTATTCCGCGTTCAATGAATATCATCTGAAAGGCACCCCCCCGATCCGGGCCCTGGTGTTGGACTGGCCCGACGATCCCGCCGTGCGCGGAATTGACGATCAATACATGTTCGGAGCCTCTGTCATGGTGGCCCCGATGTTTTCAGGTCAAAAGTCGCGGACGGTTTATCTGCCGGCGGGCGACTGGTTCGATTTCTGGACGCAGGAACGGATCGCCGGGGGCAGGAGCATTGAAACGACCAACGGGGCCGGCCAACCGCCGCTCTTTGTAAAAGCCAACACGCTACTGCCATTCGCCGAGCCGGTTGAATCAATCCAAACGAACACCTGCTTCAAAATCACGGTCAAAGGTTTCGGAGTGAAATCGGCGGATTTCGCCTTGTATGAAGATGACGGTGTCTCCCTGGCGTTGGAAAAGGGGGACCAAAAACAAATCCGGTTGCATTGGGATGATCGTGGCCATTCCCAGGAAACAACGGGTCACCATGCCGGTCCGGCCCGCTATCAAATCGCGGGCTGGCAGCCAGTCGAATAGGGAGCTCGAATGAAAATATCGTGGCCAGGTACGCTGCACGTCGGCATCCCTGATGGAAAACCGTCGGAAACGGAGCCAGCCGGTGCCCTTCATCGTCCAATTGACCGCCTACGTTTATGTCCCTCCATGGCGCAAGGACATGAGCTGTTGACTTGGCCGGACACTGTCGTCCGACGTTTCCTCATTGCCCGGCAGCCGTGCATTGAGAATGGATGACGCGTTGCGTTTGAGTTCCCCGTGCGCGTGCATCTGCGCATGGCGCCCCGATGATTTCAGCGTCTGCCATTTCGAAGCGCACCCATATAAACATCCGGTTACAAAGTCAAAAAAGTTTTGTTATGGTCGCAGTGATCAAATGATTCCTGGTGCAACAAAAAACCGCGCCCGTTCTTGCATTCCTGCGCAGGCGATGACGGGTTTGTGACCAAGGATTTTATAATGATTGCAACCTGCCCCAACGAGAAACCATCGAACCATTCATTTATGACAACGCAAACCAAACCCGGTCAGCCGAGAAGAAATGGGCTGCGATACGCATCCCGGTTCCTTATCGTGTGCCTGCTGGCCCAGGCCACAACGGTTTTTGGCCTGAGCTTCAATGTGCCGATCGTGTCCTTGACGAACCACAACACTTCGGCGTGTTCGAACTACAACCAGGCCTTCACGGCGGTCAAGGCCAACTTTGGCACCACCAGCGTGGTAGATACCAGCGGCGACACCATACCCATTGATCCAAACAAGGTGGACATGTCTTTGAACCCGGTCTCGCCAGGACACGTCTCCCATGTGGACGTGCACACCCTGATCCCCAACCGGCCCGACCTGCGCTGGTTTGCCAACGGGTGCTGCTGGTGGGGTGAAGGCCTCTCACACCACGTCGACAATGGAACGACCAACACCACGGCGGCTTACGCGGCGGCGATGGTCAACGACCTGGAAAGCCGAGGCTTCGACGGATTGATCTTTTCATGGTATGGCATTGGCGACCAAACGGATGTAGTGGCGAAAAACGTCCAAAAGTATTTGAACAGCACCAACAACCCGAACACGAACTTCACCTTCACCATCATGATTGTCTGCGGGTTTTTTCAAGGAGGTGAGGGCAGCAACAATTTCGTGAAAAGCATCAAGTATTGCGAAACCAACTACTTCACCGACGCCCACTATGAAAAAGAAAAAGGCCATCCGCTGTTGATGTTTTTCAATGTTTATCCCGCCTTCATCACCAATTCCACGGAAGTGAACGGCATCAAAGCCCACACCTCCGCCAACACCTATTGGGTGCAGGAGGGCACCAGCTACATCAGTGACTCCTGGGTGGACATGACCTTCCTATGGACGCAGGACCATAATGGGCCCAATACCAATTGGATGGCCACCGACCCGTATAATTTAGTCAACGTGACCAACGGTGATTTTCAAGCCATCAAATCTCACCCCAGCAAACAGGGCTACGCCGCGATGTGCGCGCGTTTCAACGGAACGCTGACGGCGGACCCGGCCTGGTCGCTCGGCAAGTATCTGCCCAGCGACTACGGGCTTTGCGAAGTGGAAAGGGCCGCCACAATCAGCCAGGCGATTTCCACGAATATGACCCGGATGCAGTGGGCCACCTGGAGCGACTACGAGGAAGGCACGGAAGTCGAGCTGGGGGTCGAGAACAATATTTCGCTGACCACCGCGGTGAATGGCAGCATCCTTTCGTGGACAAACACTTCGGGCGATGTGCGGACGGTTGATCATTTTGATGTTTACGCGGCGACCAACGGGACGGCGGCGTTATTGGCGTCGGTGCCTTCCGGGACATACCAGACCAACATCAGCCAACTGGGCTTGAATGCCGGGAGTTACCAGCTCTATGTCAATGCGGTTGGCAAACCTTGCATGCGGGATCATCTGAGTCCGCCGGTTTCCTATGCGGAGGCGCAAATTTTGCCACTCCCGTGGTCCCACCAGGATGTGGGCAGCGTTGGTGTCAGCGGCAGCGCATCTTATACCAACGGAATATTTACAGTGGGCGGTTCCGGAACTGACATCTGGGGAAGCCATGACGGCTTCCAGTTCGTTTACCAGCCGTGGAGCGGCGACGGGCAGATCGTGGTGCGGGTGGCGTCGGTTCAAAATACGGCGCCGTTTGCGAAGGCCGCGATCATGTACCGGGAAACATTGAATGATGATTCGGTGAACGGACTTATTTGTGTCACGCCGACCAGCGGGGTTTCGATGCAATGCCGGACCAACACCACCGGATCCACGTTCACGGTGCAAACGACCAGCGGGTTGACACCGCCGAAATGGCTGTCGCTGGTCCGGTTGGGGAATGTTTTGACCGGTTATGAATCCTCGGATGCCATGAACTGGACGGCGATCGGCACCAACATTGTTCCGATGGCGACCAACATTTATGTGGGCATGGCGGTCACCTCGAAGTCGAACGTGCTGGTGAACACCTCCGTGTTCGACCATGTGGCGGTCAGCGGCCCGTGGCTGTCCCAGGACATCGGCGCGGTTGGCGTGGCGGGCGGTTCCCAGATCAATTATTCCAACGGAGCCGTCATCGTTAGCGGTTCCGGATTTGACATTTGGGGCAACGGTGACGAGTTCCAGTTCCTCTATCAGGCTTGCAGCGGGGATAATGCCATCATTGCGCGCGTGACAGGTGTGGAGGGCACATCGCCCTGGGCGAAAGCCGCCGTGATGATCCGGGAAACGCTCGCCACGAATTCACGCAATACCATCCTGTTCCTCTCGCCCTCCAACGGGGTTCAACTGCAAGGCCGCACGGCCACCGGCGGCTCGACGGTTAGCGTCGTGAATGACACCGGTCTGGCGGCGCCCCAATGGCTCCAGTTGTTCCGCAGCGGTGCGAACATGAATGCTTACATCTCGAGCGATGGCATCAATTGGGACTGGGTGGGCACCCAGAGCAACAGCATGGCGAGCAGCTACTATATCGGCCTGGCGGTCACCTCCAAGGACAACACCCAGCTCAACACCTCGATCTTTGACAATGTCAGCATCCAAAATGCGTGGGCGAGCGAAGACATCGGCAGCGTGGGCGTACCGGGCAGTGCCACGGTTGATAATACGACGGGCACTTTCACCGTTAGCGGATCCGGGGCGGATATCTGGAGCACAAGTGATGCGTTCCAATTTGTCGGCCAGCCGCTGTATGGGAACGGACAGATCGTGGCGCGTGTGCTCAGCGTCCAGAATACGGATCCGTGGGCCAAGGCCGGCGTGATGATCCGGGACACGGAAGCGGCCAATGCGATGAATGCCCTCTTGTTTGTGGCGGCCGCCAGCACCAACGGTGTCTCCTTCCAGGGGCGGTCCAGCACCGGCGGCACTTCCAGCACGTTTCTGAGCGTCGGTGGCATCAGCGCGCCCTATTGGATAAAGCTCGCCCGCAGCGGCAGCAGCCTGACGGCTTATCGCTCCGGCGATGGGATCACCTGGACGCAGGTGGGTACCGCCCAGACGATCACGATGTCAGCGAACGCGGTGGTGGGGCTGGCGGTTTGCTCCAAGAACAACTCGGTGTTGAACACCTCCATGTTTGATAACGTCACGATCACACCGGCCCCGTAGGCCGGGAGATGGAGGTTTTTGAACGGCATTCGCTCATTCCGCCGGTCAAACTGCAGCTCAAGGCTGAAGTCGGCGTGCATTGGCACCCGACGGGTCAGAACATGTGGTGCTGGATTTGCTGTCGCGGGAGTTGGGCAGGCGCAGGTGCCATATCCTGAGGCTGCCCGCCCAACTCTCATTCCTGGTCACATGCTTGTTTGACGATTGGCCGGATTTATCGATTTTTGGCGGGGAAGATTTATCATGTTTAACTTAGATAAAAAATTCCGCTAGCACTGGAGGAACCACTGGCATCGGGGCGGCGATTTGGTGCTACCCAATGTGGATGCGGCCGATAGGCGCCGCGCGACATGCCGAGGTTGGCGTTCGAATCGCTATGCGTGGATTTTTGGTCGCCAATCCCACTGCTTCCGCCAAATGAAAAAATCTACGCTTTTACCTGCACGATGCCGGTTCCGAATTCTTCAAATCTACCGGCGAGCAGCTGTTGGGCAAGACGGTAACCCGCCGGGTCGGTGTTATGGTGCAGGTCGTGAAAATGCTGTTCAATCCGCAGGCGGGCGGAGCGGCAGAAATAATCGATCAAGCCCGGGAGATTTTCCTCATCAGCGGTTACGTCCTTGGGACTGAGCAGGCGTTCACCGCGCAGGCAGACTGCCGTCATGGCGAACAGTTCCGCGCCGATATCCACGAAGCGGCCGAGCAGAAGCTGTTCGCGTTCGAGTTTTGGGCCGTGCCGCAGCATGGCGTGAAAAATTGCCCGCGCCAGCCGGCGGCTCGTGCGCGCGACGTAGCGCAGATGTTTGCCGCCGGTTTTGAATTCTGAATGTGAGATCTGGAACCAGCCGGGCAGCCATTGTTTGGGATACCAGGCGGCATAGAACAGCGCGGCTTTGGCCGCCGCCCGCAACCGCCGACCCATCGGCAGTTGCGAGTTCATGACGGCGGCGCCGACCTTGAGGTGCGGGTCGAGCAATTCGCGGGCGATGAACAGGCGCATGATTTCGCTCGAGCCCTCGAAGATGGTGTTGATGCGGCAGTCGCGGAGCATCCGCTCGAGGGCGATGCCGGGTTCGCCGCGGGCCTTGAGCGAGGCGGCGGTTTCGTAGCCACGTCCGCCGCGGATCTGCACGGCGTCGTTGACGATCCGCCAGGTGGTTTCGGTCGCCCATAATTTGCACAGTGCGGCCTCGAGCCGGACATCTGCGTGCTTGTCGCGGTCCACGCGGCTGGCGGCGAGCAGCGTCATGGATTCCATCGCAAAAATATCCGCCGCCATCCGGGCCAACTTGTCCGCGATGGCCGCGTGTTTGCCGATGGGTGCGCCCCACTGTTTTCGCGCCCCGGCCCACGCACGGGAAATTTTCAGGCAACGTTTCCCCAGCCCGACGCACGCACCGGGCAGCGTCAGCCGTCCCGTGTCCAAGGTGGTCAGCGCGACACGCAGGCCCTTGCCTTCGGCCAGCAAAATGTTTTCCACCGGAACGCGGACATCGGTGAAGTGGATGACGCCGTTGTAGAGCGCCTTCAAGCCCATGAACCGGCAACGGCGGAGAACCTCAACGCCGGGCGAGTCCATCTCCACGATGAACGCGGTGATCTGGTCCTTGGGCTTTCCGTTGACGATTTTTGGCGGCGTTTTGGCCATCACGACGATCACGCCGGCTTTGGTGCCATTGGTGCACCAGAGCTTTTCACCATTGAGGATGAAATGTTTTCCGTCCGGCGCCGGTTCGGCATGCGTCGCCATCGCGGCCGGGTCGGAGCCGACGTCCACTTCTGTGAGCGCGAAGGCAGAAATCTCGCCACGGGCAACGCGCGGCAGATATTTGCGTTTCTGCGGTTCGGTGCCGAAAAGAATCAGCGGCTGTGGCACGCCGATGGACTGGTGCGCCGAGACGAGCGCCGTCAGATTGCCGCACCAACTGCCAAGCAACATCGCGGCCCGGCAGTAATTCGTCTGCGACAATCCGAGGCCGCCATATTCCGTCGGGACCTTGATCCCGAAAGCGCCGAGCCGTGCGAGTTCATCAATCACCGGCTGGGGAACCTCGCCGGTGCGGTCGATTTCGTCGGCGTCAACCTGGTCGCGCAGCAATGCTTCAAGCTGTTTGAGAAACGCGTCACCCTGGTCGCGGTCCTCGGCGCTTTGAACCGGGAAGGGATGCACGGTGGCCAGGTTGAATTCGCCCATGAACAGCCCGCCGGCAAACGTGCGCGCATGGGCGGATTCGCGGGCGGCCTCGGTCAGTTCCATGGCCGCACGCTGGCCGGCGGACATCTTGGACGTGTCGATCAGCGGCCGCTGTTCCTCGGGGGGTGTCTGGATGGTGTTCATAAGCGCGTCAGGTTGCGGGGTAAAATTTTCCGCCAGCCGCGGCCATGCCGGCGAGCAGTTTGCACGGCTCGAAGTGCGCCGTTCCGGAGGCGACGAGAAGGCTCATCGCCCCTGCAAGCCTGGCTGCACCCACGGTGTCGGCATGGCGCAACGGCCCGCCACGGAACGGCGCAAATCCGGTACCCATAATCATGGCAAAATCCACATCCGCCGGTTCGGCGACAATCTGTTCCTCCAGACAGCGCGCGGCTTCGTTGATCATCAGGAAAACCATCCGCTCCTGCAGTTCCTCGCGCGAAATGGAACTGGCTTTCCCGCTTTGCACATAGGCGGCAACCTGCGGGTTCGGCCTTGGTTCCTTCGATTTTTCGTGCAGATAAAAGCCGCCGCCGCCCTTGCGTCCCAGCAGGCCGGCACCGGTCATTTTACGGAGGCAATCGGGAACTTTCATGCGGTCACCGAAATGCGCGGCGAGCGTGGCGGCGACGTGAAGCGACACGTCCAGGCCCACTTCATCGAGCAACCGCAGCGGTCCCATGGGCATGCCGAAATCCAGCATCACGGCGTCGAGGTCTTCAATTTTCGCGCCCGCTTCAAACAGGTTTCCGGCCTCGATCAGGTACGGCATCAGGATGCGGTTCACGAGGAAGCCGGGGCTGTCCTTCACGACCACGGGCAGCTTGCCGATCGATTGCGTGAACCTGAGGGCGCGCTGCAAGACTTCCGGCGAGGTCTGGCGCGCGGTGATGACCTCGACCAGTTGCATCCGGTGGACCGGATTGAAAAAGTGCAGGCCGACGACGCGTTCGGGGTGGCGCGTGCCGGCAGCCATCTCCGAGATGGGCAGCGCCGACGTGTTGGTGGCGAGAACGGTGCCGGGTGAAACCAGTTCATCGAGCCGCTGGAAAATTTTCTTTTTCAGCTCCAGATTTTCCACCGCGGCCTCGATGACGATGTCGGCGTGGTGCAGTGGAACTTCCGCCGGCGCCGGGTACACGCGGTCCATGCCGGCGCGCGCCTCGTGCGCCGTGAAGGTGTGGTGTTTGACGCCATCGCGATACAGTTTGGCGATGGTGGCCATGCCTTTCGCCACCTGCGCGGTATTGATGTCGCGGAGAACCACCGGCAGCTGCCGCGCGCTGATCCACTGCGCGATGCCGGCGCCCATGACGCCCGCGCCGATCACGGCGGTGTGCGTCACCGGCTTTGGTCCGGTGGTTGAACCGGCGCCCGGGACGGTTCTTTTGCGCGCCCGTTCTTGCAGGAAGAAAATGTTAATCAGATTGCGACAAACGTCCGTCTGCATCAGTTGGATGATGCCGTCGCGTTCCAAGGAAAGAGAATCCACCACCGACCGTGAAATACCGCGGGCCACGACTTCCAATGCCTTCGTCATGGCGGGGTAATGCCCGCGAGTTTTCTGCATAACCTGCTTGCGGGCATGCCGCGCGATCACCATCGCGGCCAACGGGTTGTTCACCAGCCAATGACCGGGGCGAAGCGGCTTGCCCTGTTGAATCTTTCGCGTCGCCGCCGTCACCAGATATTCGGCGGGTGCAATTTCATCCACCATGCCGAGCTTCAATGCCAGCTTTGCGGGGACGGTTTTGCCGCCCAAAATGATGTCCAAGGCCTTCGGCAGGCCGATCAGGCGCGGCAGGCGGGTGGAGCCACCCCAGCCGGGCAACAGGCCGATCTTCGTTTCGGGCAGGCCGATTTTCGTAGAGTGATCGGGCGAGGCGAGGCGGTAATCGCACGCGAGGCAGAGTTCATAACCGCCGCCGACGGCCGCGCCGTGAACGGCGGCCACCGTCGTGATCGACAGGCCGGCGATGCGGTTCATCACCGCCTGCCCGCGCTCGATCAGGATGCGCGCATCGTTGTCCGATGTGACTTTGCGCATCGCGTTGAGGTCGGCGCCCGCGATGAAAACGGAGGGTTTGGCGCTGACAAAAACGACGCCCTTGAGCGCAGTCTGGCGTTCGATGAATTCCAGTTCCTGCGCCAGCTCGTCCAGCGTCCGGAGATCGAAGATATTGGCGGACGAGCCGGGCCGGTCAAAGACGAGCAGGCAGATGCCGTCGTCATGCGCGACAAAATGCACCGTCCGATCCGCCGGCACGGGCGACGGTGACGCAGACCGGGGAGCGACCGGCTGGTCCGCCGTTTTTGGATCTGTTTGCAATACGTTCATAGGTCACATCCTTTCCAGCCAGAGCGCCGCGCCCTGGCCGCCACCAACACACAATGACACCAGCGCGCGCCGGGCGTTGCGCCGTTTCAATTCCTTTAATGCCGTCAGCACGAGCCGCGCACCCGTAGCGCCGACCGGATGGCCGAGCGCGATGGAGCCGCCGTTGACGTTGAGCTTTGCCGCCGAAATTTCACCGAGCGGGCCATCGCGATGAAGCTGGGTGCGCGCAAATTCCACCGAGGCCGCGCAGTTGAGGACGGCCAGAACCTGCGCGGCGAAGGCCTCGTTGACTTCGATGATGTCCGCGTCTGCCAACGTGAGGCGGGTCTGCGCCTCCGCCCGCGCGATGGCAAACACCGGGCCGAGGCCCATCCGTACCGGGTCGCATCCGGCGTAGGCGTAACCGGTCAGCGCACCGAGCGGGGTGAGGCCAAGCTCCAACGCGCGCGCCTCGCTCATCACGAGCAGGGCGACCGCGCCATCGGTGATCTGCGAGGCGTTGCCGGCGGTGACGGAACCGTTTTTGCGATCGAACTGCGGCTTTAATCCGCCCAACGCGTCGAAGGTCTGGTGTTCGCGGATGCCGTTATCCTGCGTGACGACTTCTTTGCCGGCCTGGAACACGGGGCAGATCTCCTCGGCCAATTTCTCGCGGGCGGCGGCGGCGCGCATGTGTGATTGCAGGGCGAAGACGTCCTGCACGGCGCGGCTGATGTCGAATTCACGCGCCAACACCTCGGCGGTTTCGCCCATGTTAAGGTTGCATACGGGATCGGTCAGGCCGAGCAGGAGGCCGATGCGCGGTTTGAAGTCCGCCGGGCGGAAGGCGGCGAACGCCTGGGCGCGTTGCAGAAGACCTTTGGCGCGGGCGAGCCGGCCAAATTTTTTTGCAGCGGACGGAGGAAACAGCAGCGGAATGTTGGACATGCTTTCCGTTCCACCGACGACAAAGATGCTCCCGCGGCCGGCGAGCATCTTTTCGTACGCCTGGGTCAACGCCTCGAAGCCGGAGGCGCAGTTGCGATGGACGGTGACAGCCGGAACAGATTGCGGAATGCCGGCGCGCAGGGCGATGACGCGGGCGACGTTGCTGGCGTCCGCGGGCTGCGCCACGCAGCCGAAAATAACCTCGTCAATGAGCGCGGGATCGAGGCCCGTGCGGGTCAGGAGCGCGCTGACGGCGATGCGGCCCAGCTCGTCCGCCCCGAGCGCGGCGAGGTCCGTGCCCGCCTTGCAGAACGGGGTGCGAACACCGTCCACTATGACCAGACGCGCGGTATTCATAAGGCTTTCTCCAGTTTGGGTTTGGCCGCCGACGCGCCCGGCGAGGGCGGGTTTGGCCGCGCGTCATCCGGGCGCGGCCGGTGGTCCACCACTTTTTGTTCCTTCATCACCACGCCGACGCCCTGCAACCGGCGCATTTCCGCGGCGTCGTGAAACACGATCTTGTTTGGATGCACTTCAGTCTGACTATAAAAGCGGTCGTGCAGTTCACGGACGAGCTGCTGGTCGGTCGAGCCGTCCGACTTGGCCACGTGCAAAATAAGTTCATCCAGGTTGAACGGATCATCGCCCGCCTTGCGCAATTCGAGCTGCCAGGCGCCGATGTGCGGGGCGTCGTCGAGGACGTGTTCGAGCTGGTTGAAATCCACGAGCGTGCCCTTGAGCTTGTCGAGGTGCATCTCGCGGATCTCGGAGGCGCGGGAAATCCGGCCGACAAGGCGCGGCAGGGTGCGGCCGCAATGCGGACACGGTCCGTAGGTGAGGCCGCCATCGATGTAGTCGCCGGTGCGATAACGCAGCACCACCGTGCCGCGGGCATCAAGGGGCGTGAAAACAATTTCGCCGGGCCGGCCGTTGGGAACCGCGTGGCCGGTCTTGGGATCAACAATCTCGACGATTCCGAGGTCGGGATACAGATGATAGCCGCCGGATTCCTGGCCAGGCGGGAACGGGCATTCGGCCCACGCGAGCTTGCCCTCGGTGAAGCCGTAGATGGACAGCACCTGCACGTTGCGCGCGCCGAGCTCCGCGGCCTGGTCCTGCAATTTTCGGCGCAGGCCGTCGCTGGTCTTTTCGCCACCGACGGCGATGACCTTGAGATTATCGCAGCGCATTTTCCCCTCGATGGCCTGTTGGAGCAGGTGATAGATGAACGTCGGGACGCCAGCGATGACGTCGGGATTCAATTTTTTTACCAGCCGCAGATTGCCCTCGGTGCCAAGGACCTTGCCGCCGCCGGTGCTGACCGTGAGGACGCCGGAGGAAAGCCCGGCGTGATGTGTGAACCAAAACGCAAGGTGCGGCGCGAAGGGAAAGGCGTTGAGCATGCGGAATTCCGGCTGCGCACCGCAGACCTCCATGAGCCGGCGGCTGGCGGAAGCGAGATTATCGAGGTCGTGCCGGGTCAGCAGGAAAGCCAGCGGCTCGGTCGCGCGGCCGGTGGTAAAAAACAGGGAGACCGGGCGGAACTCGGCGGACAGTTCGGCGGCAACTTGCTTCCGGCCATGCAGGAGGGCGCGCAAAATCGTAGCAGGACGGCGGGCCAGATCTTTCGGGTCGGGTGCCACGATGAACTCCTTGAAGCGCTGCGGATTTTCGGGCACCGGCAGGAGATCGGATTTATCCGTGAACGGCAGCCGTTGCAGGTCGTCGAGGGAGCGGAAAGACGCGGTGTCCAGATGCAGTTCGCGGAACAGGGCACGGTAGTGCGGCGAAAATGGGAGGATGACGGCATGGAGGTAGCGCCGCAGTTTTTCCGCCTGCAAACTGCGAATCTCCGCTTCAGGCAACTGCTGCCAGCGACTCTGTAGCCGGCTCGTGTTCATAAGTCATACCTTTTTCCTGGACCAACGCTTTGATCTCACCGAGATGCCGCAGGGCGATTTCCCGGCCCGCCCGGATGTATTGGGCGGGATTGCGGAAATCCAGCCAGCGGTCGTGGCCGACATCCGGGCGCAGCACGACATCCGCGTGCTGGCAACTGGCCTCAGCCATGCGGATCTGCGCGCCGTGGATGCTGTTCATGAGAATTTCGAGAATGTTCCCCTGCGCGAAATAATTCACGTGCTGGTTGAACGGCAACAGCTGGCGCGCCAGCTTGAGCGTGCGGCGCGGCGTCCGGCCGCCGAGTTCACGCTGGGCCTGCAAGGAAAGGCGGATGCGGTCCGACGAGGGCATGGCGTTGACGGCGATGATTTTGTTAACGCCCATCTCCTGCAGCACATCGGTGGGCAGGGGATCCACGATGCCGCCATCGACAAACGATTCTTCGCCGATGCGGACCGGGACAAAAATTCCCGGCACCGCGATGCTGGTGTGGACGGCGGTGGCGACATCGCCGCTGGAAAAGACGACGCGGCCCAGCGTGTCGAGGTTCGTGGCCAGGACGCGCAGGGGCCGGATGAGGTCGGAGAATTGCGCGTCGCCGATGGTCTGCTGGAGGCGTTGCTTGGCCGCGTAGCCGCGCAAGAATCCCTGCCGGGGCGGAAACACGGGGTCGATCAGGTTCCAGAGTGACCACTTGGCCTCCATATCGCGCGCGAGTTTTTCGAGTTTTGCACCGTCACAGCCGTAAGCCCAGAGCGCCCCGACATAGGCGCCCATGCTGGCACCGGCGACGACATCCGGTTCAATGCCGTTCTCCTCGAGCACCTGCAGAACTCCGACGTGGGAAAATCCCTTGGCCGCGCCGGAAGAGAGCGCGAGGCCGACGAGGCAATTGCCGAGGCTGCGCGCGATGCGCCGGATGTCGGCATTGGCCGGGCCGTCCGGGATATCCGCATCGGCGGACAACGGGCAACGGCGGATAAAAAAGCGGGGCGAAATGCCGACCTTTTCGATTTGCGCATCAAAGGCGGCGACAGATTCGTTTTCGGCCAGGCAAAGGACGGATCTGAATTCGGCGGAGAAACCCTTCAAGGCCGGGCGCAGTTCGTGGAGCAGCAAATCCGCGTGATACAAATCCTCGCAATTGCGGCGCAGGAAAAAGTGAACCGTCCGGGACTGCGTCAGGCATTCTTGCAGCACCCGGGTCGGGACGTGCTCGGCCGGCACCGCCACCAGCACGTAGTCGAACCGGTAGCGCAATCTGCGGAACAATTCATCCAAAACTCCGGGGGCCGGCGGTTCATCGGCAATCCCCACGCGTAACAGGCGGGAGCCGTCGCCGATCTCCGACAGTTCCGCCGGGAGGACAAGCTTATCATCCAGAACAACGTCCACGTCCTGACCGGCGAACGCGACCAACTGGAGCAGAAGCACGGAGGCACCGGTTTCCGAATGCAATCGCCGGGTGATGTTTTCAGCCATGGATTTTGCCGGCAGCGAATCGGAGAAGAAGGCCAGGGTGACGATTTTCCCCTTGGGCGCGTTCAGGGTGAAGGTGAAGCGGGTGGTATCCGAGGTTTCAGACGAACCGGAATGGCCGTTGACCTTGGGCGCAATGTCCGCGAGATCGCGCAACCGGATGCAGAACACCGTGCTGTCCTCCGCGGCGACCACGGCGATATCAGGCCGCAAAAATCCGCCAAAGGTTTCACCACAATTGTAAGTGCGAAGAATTTCCGGGCCGGTGTCACCGGACCCGTTTCGCTGAAGCCGGCAAGTGCCGCTTAAGACCAGGAATGCGCATTCAGCCTGCTGATCGCCAGCGGTGACCGGGGAACCGGGGGAGAACTGGCGGACTTGACCGTGCGTAATCACCCATCCCAACGGAGCTTCCGCCAGAAAGTCGAGCGGCCTTTGCCACTCCCGAACTGTACGTCCAATTTTCATCTTCGTCGCGACCGGCGACGAACACCCGAACGACACTGCACCCACTGCTATGCCTTGTCCGGGTGCCGACACCGTGTACTGCTGGTTTCACCGATTGCATACCAGACTTGGCTGCACTTTTAACGTAGTCCTGAAGTGGGGCCGCGTCAAAAAAAAGTGATGAGTGGTGGGAGTGCGGAGTGGGGAGTGAGGGAAGGGAAAGTGATGAGTTGAAGAGTTAAAGCGTTGAAGGGTTGAGGTGGTGGTCTGGGGGAAGGCGGGCACGGAAGGTTGGGCCGGGAAGGAAAATCGGGGACGGAGAATTTTTATCCATTCGGGCCCCGCGGCCCGTTAAACGGGCCAACGATGATTGAGGATGGCGTATAGAGGATGAAGGGGGCGGGTGTCATTTTTCCAGCACCGACCCTTTCATGACTCCCAACGAGGTCTACTACTAACCATTTTGTCGCACTACAAAATTGAAACTAAACATCATTTCGTGATCTCTTTCTAATCCAATCTGCCAAAAAGCAAAGTGGAAAATAGATACCCAGAAATAGCACGATGGACGAAGGAAATGAATGCCACTCTGGAAAAATTCTGATGCCTTGCACGCTCAATGACATAGCTAAAGCCAAACCAGCCGACTCTAGTAAATCTGCGCCGATATGTCTGGGCTGCTTCGGAAAACGGCATGAGCGCGCATAGTGCATGAGCATGGCTATAGGCATCACGACGATAAAAGTGATAAAGATGCTCGATGTCATGGTGCGTGATGCTGCCTAACGTTGAGAGCTGAGCCACGCGGGAACTGTGGCAGGGTGAACCCGGACGCTCAAGCGTGAACCGACGGTGTCCAACCGCGTTGGCTTCAGCCTTCGCGCAGCTACGGCTCGACAGGCCGGCGACTGGTTAGGCCTCGTTGTCATGGGGCTTCAAACTTTGGGCGATACTTCGCCTCCTGCCTGTCTTTGTGCAGACTGCAGCGGCGGACATACTCATCCACGCTCGGGACTTCGGTAATCGTCGTGATATGCTCAAGCGCAATCCACACCCTCAAGCCAGAAGTCCACTGTGGGCCTTCGTTGTCGAGCATGACTGCCGTGCCCACAATAAACCGCCGCCCATCCATGTCAGCAAACTCCGGCGACTGAATCACAGCTCCGCCTTTTCCGACAGAGTTAATGACAAGAACTTGGCCTTCAAATTTCATAAAGTGTGATGTGGCCTAACGTTGAGAGCTGAGCCACGCGGGAACTGTGGCAGGGTGAACCCGTATGCTCAATCGCAAAAGGAAGAGCGCGAACCGCGTTGGCTTCAGCCTTCGCTCTAAAGCTACGGCTTGACGGGCCGGCGAATGGTTAGGCCACAGCGTATTCATTACATCAAACCATGCAAACCTCTCGCGACCATGAGGCAGCCACCAATAAAAACCAGTGACAATATAATAGCAAGCACACCCATAACTCTCAAAACCGCTCCTGCAGCTTTGTCTTTTGTGCGCTCGCCTCCGACAAGCAAGGCAATTCCAACTCCCAAAACAATAAATGGCAGCAAGAGAATGGGAGTCATAGACGTGTCATGTGGCCTAACGTCCAGAGCTCAGGCACGCAGGACCAGCCAGCGTGAACCGCGACAGCGGAACTGGACCGGCCATCCCGCGTTGCCTGCAGCGATTTGTTAGACCACAGGGTCATGTTTAGGAACGATATCCGCCGGGCGAATATTTTATCGTCTTAATCCGCTTGTTGCCTTTGTCGTAAATCAGAACGTGCTCCCATGCTGTATTATTCAGACCGATCTTTATCTCGACGGCGTGCTGGCCTGTTCCATCTTCATAAAAGAAAATAGGGCCAGCATATTTCTGTTCATCGGGTGAAAGCTTTTGGATGTAGGCTTTGTAATCATCAGTAATTGCCTTGTTGGAATCGAGATTGCCAAGGCTAGAAACATGAAAACCCGCCAATGGGTCAGGTGTGGGCTTCGATGCGCATCCAGCAACCAAGACGAATGCAGCCAGAAAGCATATGATTCGAATGGTGCTCATGTGGGCTAGCCGATAATGGGCGGCATGCTTTACAGCCTATCCTTTTCCCTGTGCAGTTTAGCCTGTGCCATTGAAGAGGTGTAGGCGGGAGGGGGCGGGTTGTCGAGAGGGAAATTGGATGGTTCGCATTTGCCCACCACCCCCGGCGGTGGCGGGCAAATGCGAAGAGAATATTTGGGGGCTTTACCGGGGGTAGCCTCGGTCCGTGCCGGACTGGCCACCATGTGCGGGGGAGCGAGGCAACCCCCTCTAATTCCGTTGCCCCTTCAGGGTAAGCCAGTTGGCGTAGACATGAAGATTGATGAAGGGGTTGTAGGGATCGAGGACGAGCGTGTTTCATCGGGCGGACGGGTTTTGGCAGTTTGTTTGACCTGTGTGCTTGTGGACGGTGAAGCGGCATAAATGCCGCGGTCCGATGGGGCTGAAGGCGGAAACAAGTGAGGATGGAGGGTGGAAGATGGAGGATGGATGGCGCTTCTGGGTACCTGATTGGTCAATGCGATAGCCATATCACAAAGTGCCCGCTACGCGGGCAAAGTTTGTCGCAGCGCGACAAACTCCACCTTAAAAACGGTCGGAATGAAGACGGAAAGAATCGGAATGTATTCGGAATGAAGGAATTTATGGGTCGAGGTAATGTTGGGGCATGAGTCTGAAGACAGACAATTTATCGGGCCCGGCGCTGGCGGCTTTGAGCGAGGCGGCGGCGGAGGTGGCGGCGCGGGGCCAGCATGGGGTCTGGCGTCTTGGGGCTCGGGTCTGGGCGGGGCAAAAGCTCCAAGCGTCCAATCCCGCAGTGGCGGGACAGGCCTCCAAGCTCCAAGGGCCAACCTGCAAACTCCAGAGCGGGGTCGAATTATCCGGACCGGTACCGGTTGGTCAACGCGCTGCGAGTTGGGTTAACTCGCGCTCCGTTCCAGGGTGGGCGGCGGGCTTATCCGAGTTAATCCGACCTAATCCGACCTAAAAAATTTAAAAATATGAAATTGGTGACGAGTGATGTGTGGCGAGTGACAAGATCCGGGCCGGACGTGATGCTGGCGTACGGCCACCGAGTGAGATCGAATGTGCCGGTTGCAAGCGTGGCTGCTGCGGCTGGTCCCTTGCTCCCGTCACAGCCGCGCTCCGTTCTTTCCCGGCCGTGCCGAGGCGGTGCTCGGCGCTCTGGGGTGCGAGCCGCACGGGCAACCATGGGGGCGACTGGAAATAAACAGGGAAAAACAGTCAATAACAGTGATTAACAGTCAATTTTTTCGAAAATATGAAAAATATGATTCTAATATTCCCACACGAGTGCGAGCCGCATCCGCCTACGTCAGACTTCGGCGCGACAGGTGGGCAATCGAGGCGGCGGTTCAAGGGGAGAACATTCAACGCTCAACATTCAACACCGAACATCCAATCAAGCGGGGCGCGAAGGGGCCAGTTCAGCCTTGAATTGAACCCACCCGCCGCATACTGCTTTAAGTGACATGGCCAATCCAGCAAGCAGCCGCCCGCCGGAGTCTGACACCGAATTTCACAGGCAGTCGGTGATGAGCGACGCGATGCGGCAGGACATGTTGCGGGCGAACACGGCGGTGGTGGTGGTGCTGGTGGCGGTTTTGGTGCTGGCGCTGATCGCGGTGTTCGCAGGTTTGCGGGCGGCGCAAAATCTGCAACGGGCGGAAACGGCGGAATCCGAGAGCCGGGAGCGGCTGCAACTGGCCTACACCGAAAAAGCCCGGGTCATCCGGGTCTCGGCGGATGCCGGCGGCCGGGCGGTCGCGCTGACGGCGATCAGCAATGCGGTGGCCATCCATTCTTCGCCCGAACTCCGGTCCGAGGCCATCGCCTGGCTGGCCTTGTCCGATCTGGTTCAGGAAGGGGCAATGGTGCCGGGGCCAAAAGATCTGGTGCGCATATTGACGGATCCGAAAATGAAGTATTTCACGACGGGTAATGCGG
>Ga0210392_10000448_pt1 | contig 25399 bp, 20 predicted proteins | sample IncBWC30OmetaG_FD_161057 | JGI IMG/M metagenome (GOLD analysis project Ga0210392, IMG submission 161057) | Forest soil microbial communities from Barre Woods Harvard Forest LTER site, Petersham, Massachusetts, United States - Inc-BW-C-30-O ... | reverse complement strand
CGCGGGCGGCCACCGATGCCTGCAACGTGTAGGTCGCACCGGGTCGTCGCGCTGGCAGGCGCATGATGTAAGTCGGTTTCGTTGGCGTCGCGCCCGTGAAGCCCGCGTGCGTGTCGCGATCGATCTCCACGCCGTTCTCGAGCAGCGCGACCCACGCGATGTCGAGCCCGTTCGCCCCGGTCTTCCAGCAGAGACTGACATCCACTTCCCCGGGCGCGATGATGCTCGCGGTGATGTCCCACGACAAAGTCGTGGAACTGGTCGGGACCGGGGCCGTCCACCCGCCGAGCGCCGGCGGTGTTTTATGCGGATTATAATTCACGCCCATCTGTATGAGCCGCTTCTGGTGGATTTCCAAGCGGTTGGTGAAGTCCGTCCAGTTTTTCTGCGCGGCGGGCGTCCAGTCCACTTCCGAAATCGCGCACAGGCGCGGAAACACGCGGAATTGCAGGTTCTGGAGCGACGGGATGTATTCCGCCCACGCCGGCCCTTCCGCGCCGAGGATGAAATTGGTGAACGCCGGCGGCAGCGTGGCCGGAATGGGCTCGTAGGCATAGACATTGGTCAGCGTGCACAAACCTGATTGCCCGGGCGGTTCGTTGGAATACACCACGCCGCCGCCGCTGGTGTTGTTCGCCGTTTCCCATTCGTTCACATACAGCGTCGAACTGGGGGTCATGACCACATATTCGCCGTTGGTGGCCGCTTGCACTGCGCGCGTGCTCAACCAGTCCATCAACGCGGTATTGGTCACCGTGCCGCCGTTCATGATCTCGCTCCAGCCCATCATCGTCCGGCCTTGGCTCTTGATCCAATTGGCCATCTGTTGCGCGAAATATCCCTGATAGACCTGCATCGAACCGATGCCCAGGCTGTTCGTCAGTTGCTGGTCCAGCGAATGCCGGCTCCAATTGATGAACGATACCTCATCTCCCCCGATGTGGATGTACTGGCTCGGGAACAGGCCCATCACCTCCGTCAGCACATCTTGCAAAAACGACATCGTCTCCGGGCGGGCGATGCAAAACACGCCGCCGACATAGCTCGTGACGCTCAGGCTGGACGGGACGTTGGAACAGGTCACGCAGCCGCAGGAAAATTGCGGATACGCCGACAGCGCGGCGGTGGAATGTCCCGGCATCTCGATCTCCGGCACGACGGTGACGTGCCGCTGGGTCGCGTAGGCCACGATTTCCCGGACCTGGTCCTGGGTGTAAAAACCGCCGTACAGGCCGTCGCCATTGTACGCCGCGGTCGACCGGGGATTGAGGCCGAATAAAATGTTGGTGCGCCACGCGCCGGTCTGCGTCAGCAACGGCCACTTCTTGATCTCGATACGCCAGCCGGAATCATCGTCCAGATGCCAGTGCAACACGTTCAGCTTGGTGATCACCATGGCATCGATCATCCGCTTCACTTCGTCCACGGTGAAAAAATGGCGGACGCTGTCGAGCATCCAGCCGCGCCAGGGAAACCGCGGCGCGTCCTGGATGTAAACGCACGGGGCCGTCCACGGCACGCCGCCCACGGGCAACTGCGAGTAAATTTCCGGCGGCAGCAGTTGCAGCAGCGATTGCACCCCGTAGAAAAGGCCCGCCGTCGTCGGCGCGCGGATGACGACCGAGTTCGTGTCCACGGTGAGCTCATAGCCCTCCGCCCCGAGGCCGGCCAGGGCGCTGTTGGTGGTGAGCAGGATGGCTTGCGCGACCGCCACGCCGCCGTAATTGGTCGCGATCTCAAACTGGCAACCGGTGGACTTGAACAGGAAAGTGGCGAGGTACTCCGCAGTCTCGCGCCCGGCGCCATCCACCAGGATTTTAACGGGCGCAACCGACGGCACGCCCAGGACGGCTTGCGTCGGGCATAGGGTGAACACACCGGTGTTCGTCTGCAGGAACTGCGGCAGGGGAATGAGCGCGGGCGGCGCGGCCAGCGCGGCTCCCGTCATGAGCAACAGGACCAATGCAGCAAACAGCTTCATACCGGATAATGAGACGTTACAACTCGCCGTCCTTGTTTACGGGCAAGTACTGGACGCTAACCCGCTCAACGAATGAAGACAAGCCGGATTTGCCGCCCAATCAGGACGCGGCCAGGCAACCGCCCGGCCTTCAGCCAATGTTGGTATGAAAATAAAACCGCGCGCTCAATCCTCCACCGGCACCACGAGGCTGTCCATGATGTAGTCCTTGCGCTCCGGCGTGTTCTTGCCCATGTAGAAATCAAAGATCGGCCCGGACTCCGCGCGCGGCGCGAACTCGATTTTGCTCAGGCGCATCCCCTTGCCGATAAACTGCTGAAATTCCTTCGGGCTGATTTCGCCGAGGCCTTTGAACCGCGTGATCTCCGGCTTGCCGCCCAGCTTCACGGACGCCGCATCGCGCTCGGCTTCGCTGTAGCAATAGATCGTCTCCGCCTTGTTGCGCACGCGGAACAATGGCGTTTCCAGGACATACACGTGGCCGTCATGGACGAGCTGCTCGAAGAACTTGAAGAAGTACGTGATCATCAGGTTGCGGATGTGCATGCCGTCCACGTCCGCATCGGTCGCCAAAATCACCTTCTCATAGCGCAGGCTTTCGGTGTTGTCCTCCACCTGGAGCGCCTGCATGAGGTTGTACATCTCGTCGTTCTTGTACATGACATCGCGCTTGAGGTCCCAGACGTTCAGCGGCTTGCCCTTGAGGACGAACACGGCCTGGTTGTTCACGTCGCGGCAGCTCGTGATGGAGCCGGCCGCTGACTGGCCTTCGCAGATGAAGACCATCGTGCCCTTGCCCTTTTCCTTCTTCTTGTCGAAATGATTTTTGCAGTCCTTCAACTGCGGGATGCGGAAGGTGATCGCCTTGGCGCGGTCGCGCGCAAGCTTCTTCACGTTCTGCAGTTCCTTGCGCAATTCCTGCGTATCCTTGACCTTCGCGATGATCGTCTCCGCGATCTGCTTGTTGCGCTGGAAGAAATGCAGCAGCTCCTCGCGCACGCTGTTGACCAGCTCGGTGCGGATTTCCGTGTTGCCCAATTTGTTTTTCGTCTGCGATTCGAAAACCGGGTCCTTCAGCCGGATGGAGACCGCGCCGACCATGCATTCGCGCACGTCGTCGCCCTCGTATTTGCCGCCGCAATATTCGTTCACCGCCTTGAGCAACCCTTCGCGGAACGCGCTCAGATGCGTGCCGCCATCGCTCGTGTACTGGCCGTTGACGAAAGAATAAAACGTCTCGCCGTAGCGCGAATTGCTGTGCGTGAAACAGAATTCCAGCGTTTTGCCGCTGTAATGCAGCGGGGAATAGATCGGCTCGCTGCCGTCGGTCGCGAGGTCTTCCATCACCAGGTCCATCAGGCCGTGGCGCGATTGGAACGTTTTTGGTTCCGAACCCGTCATGTTCAACACGAGCTTTAATCCCGTGTTGAGATAGCTGTAATGCCGCAGCCGGCGCTCGACATGCTCCAGCTTGAACTCGCTGTTCTTGAAGATGTCCTCGTCCGGCTCGAATTCGATGAGCGTGCCGTTCGGTTCCTTCGTTTTGCCCGATTCCTCTTTTTTCAGCTTGCCGATCTTGAAGCTCGCATCGGCGAACTCACCATCGCGATGGCTGCGGACATAAAACATTTTCGACAGCGCATTGACCGCCTTCGTGCCGACGCCGTTGAGGCCCACGCTGAACTGGAACACGTCATCATTGTATTTCGCACCCGTGTTGATCTTGGAAACGCAGTCCACGACCTTGCCCAGCGGGATGCCGCGGCCGAAATCGCGCACCGACACGTGGTTGCCGTCGAGTTCGATGTGGACTTCCTTGCCGTTGCCCATGATGAACTCGTCGATGGCATTGTCCACGACCTCCTTGAGCAGCACATAGCAGCCGTCATCCGGGTGCGCGCCCGTGCCGATGCGCCCGATGTACATGCCCGTGCGCAGCCGGATGTGCTCCAGGGAGGACAGCGTCTTGATCTTGCTCTCGTCGTAAACTTGCTTCGGTTTTTCAGCCATAGAAATTGTGCGGCAGTGAAGATGCGCCAAACGGGAAAAGAATTCAACGCAAAGAAAAGAGGAGTTGCATCAAATACGATTGAGGCGTAAAAACATCGTCATGGTTATGCGGGCGACGAATATTTTGCTGCTGGCGGGCATCGTCTTAGGCGGTGCTCTCACCTTGGCAGCCCAAACGTGGACACCGGCCGGCACGCCAAGCAAAATTTGGGAAACTGTCGCCGCCTCGGCGGATGGGAGCAAGTTGATCGCCGGAGGCCAATTGTGGGTTTACTGCCTTTCGACCAATTCGGGCAGCACCTGGGCAACATACGACGAACCGCAAACAAACTCTTCGTTTGGCGGTTGGACCGCCATCGCCTCGTCCGCCGATGGCAATACGCTGGCGGCGATCAATTTCACCGCCGTCTGGATCTCAACCGATGCGGGGCTGACCTGGGTTTCAAACAATGTGCCAGGCGCAGGCTTCTTCTCCTCGCTGGCCTTGTCTGCCGACGGAAACAAGTTGGTGGTCGCGGATGGAAAGAACACCCCCGGGTTGATCTACACCTCGACGAATGCGGGCATCACTTTGACGCCAAGCTCGGCCCCCACAAATTACTGGTCATCCGTCGCCTCATCGGCGGATGGAACCAAGCTGGTTGCCGCCACATTCAATCCGCAAGGCCCGGAAGCCGGATTTATTTTTATATCAACGAATTCGGGGCTTACGTGGACATTGACCAGCGCGCCCACCAACAACTATTGGGGGGCGCTTGCCTCCTCCGCCGATGGCAGCAAATTGGCAGCGGCGAGCTCGGGCACATCTTCCGGCGCCCCCAATGGCGGGGGCGTTTATACTTCAACCGATTTTGGCGCGACTTGGACCTCGAACAACCTGCCAGTTGTGGCATGGCATGGCATCTCCTCGTCGGCCGACGGAACTAAATTGGTTGCCGTCGCCGACGGCGGCAACCTGGACGACGGGGGTTGTTCGATCTACAGCTCAGGCGATTCGGGCGCGACTTGGGTTTCGAACAATGTGCCGAAGTATTTTTGGGGCTCGGTCGCTTCGTCGGCCGACGGGGATATGCTGATCGCGGCGCCGTTTCAGCCGCAACCCCTTTACGTCTCACAAACCATATCCTCGCCGCAGTTGAGTCTCGCACCTTCACCCGCCCACCTCACGCTTTCCTGCATCGTGCCATCGACCAATTTCATCCTCCAGCAAAGTTCCGCCCTGACCACGACGGGCTGGTCGGACGTAACAAACGTGCCGGTGCTCAATCTCACCAACCTGCAAAATCAAGTCACGCTGCCATTGCCGGCTGGAAATGCCTTCTACCGCCTCAAGACGCCCTAAGCCCGGCGGGTGGCGGATTTATTTGTCCGCCAGCTTGACGAGCACGGAAATCTCCCCGGTCTCATCCGCCTGGATGGTCTGCTCCTTGCCAAACTTGACGATGAAGGTGGAATTCACCCCCACGCTCATCTGGCTGTAACTGGAAGCGCTGGTTTTTCCCAACCCAAAGGCGGTTCCCGTCACATACGGCACCGTGCGGCCGAGGAACAGTTGCAGCCGTCCCTTGTCCCCGTCCAGCGCGGTAAGCGAGCCGCTCATCTTGAGGGTGATCGGAATGTCGTTGTCGTTGATCTTGACGGTATTCTTCTGGATGGTGTTCAACTCAAACTGGCCTTCGCCGGTGAGCAGTTGCAGAAACTTCAAGTTTTCCTTCTCGGAGTGCCATTCGATGCGGATGACATAGTTGACCGGGTCCTTGGCCGCCTCCGGAGCCGGACCGGGCGGATGCCCCGGGACCGGCTGGGCCTGGCAGACGATGGCGGCAAACAGGGCGACGATGAGCAGATGCAGTGTTTTCATGACGATTCGATTGGAGTTGATGGTTAACGGCGTCAGAAGGGAAACACCGGCGTCCGGCGGAAGTTGTAGAACAAATGTTGGCGTATCCGCGCTTGACCCAAAGCCGTCTCCTGCTAAAACCGGAAAATGAAATTCTCCCCATCGTCCTCGTCACGGCGCGAGTTCTTGCGCCGGCTTTCCGTCGGCGGCACCGCCGTGGCCGCCGGCATCGGTTTTTCCAACCGCCTGCTGGCGGAAACCACGCCGGTACCCGCCAAGGCGGGCAAAAAACTGGGCGTGGCCCTATTGGGCCTGGGCAAATACTCCACCGGCCAGTTGGGGCCGGCCTTGCGACTGACACAAAATTGCCAACTGGCCGGGGTCGTCAGCGGTCATCCGGAAAAGGCCGCGCAGTGGGCCAAGGATTATTCGCTGCCGGAAAAGAACCTCTACAATTACGAGAATTTTGACCATATCGCGGACAACCCGGACATCGACATCGTCTATGTCGTCACGCCGCCCGCGCTGCATCCGGAGTTCGTCATCCGCGCGGCCAAGGCGGGCAAGCATGTCATCTCGGAAAAGCCCATGGCGGCGAGCGTGGCGGATTGCGACGCGATGATCGCCGCGTGCAAGGCGGCGAAGGTGAAGCTGTCCATCGGCTACCGGCTGCATTTCGACCCGTACCTCAAGGAACTGATGCGGCACCAGCGCGAGAAGGACTACGGCGATTTCATGAAAATGACCGGCGACCGGGGTTTTGTCTTCGGCAACCATGCGTGGCGCGTGGAAAAAAAGCTCGCGGGCGGCGGGCCGTTGATGGACCTGGGCATCTACATCATCCAGGCGGCCTGCATGGCCACGGGGGCGACGCCAGTGGCCGTCACGGCGCACGAGGAACCGAAATTGCGGCCGGAATTTTTCACCGAAGTTGAGGAAACCATCCGTTTCAAGCTGGAGTACGCCAACGGCGCTGTCTGCGATGCGGTGACCAGCTACAACCATACTAATGACACGTTCCACGCCGAGGGTGCCAAGGGTTGGTACGAATTTTCCGCGCACGCCTTCAGTTACAAGGTCGGCACGGTCAATTCCAGCCAGGGACCGGTGACATTCCCCGCGCCCGCCTCACAGCAGGCGCTGCACATGGACGACTTCGTGGATTGCATCCGTACCGGGCGCGAATCCGAGGTGGGCGGCGAGATGGGCAAGCGCGACATGAAGATCATCACCGCCATCTACGAGGCGGCGCGCACGGGCAAACGGGTGACGGTGTAACTTCTGTAACCGGAAGAGGTTGGACGCCGTCCAAGTGTGCAAATATTGCGCGGACACCCGCGGTTGCGCAGGGTTTGCGCGGTGTCATTTCGAAATTTGCTGGCAAATGGGAGGATTTCGCTCTGGCACATTCCTTGCGTAGGAAGGTTGAATCCAGCGACTGCACTGTTGTGCGACCGCGGAAATCAAACAACAACCAACCAACAGGAGAACATTCGATGAAACTGAATCGCATCATCACATTGTGCGCGATAACCGCCGCTCTGGCCTTGAGCATGGGCGACGCTTTCGCGCAGGCGCAAGACAACGGCGGCAATAACAATAATAATGGCGGCCAGGCCGGCGGCCAAGGCGGCCAGCGGCGCAATCGCCAAGGTGGCGGTGGTCCTGGCGGCGGAAATTTTGACCCGGCGGCGATGCAGCAGCGCATCATGGACAATGTCAAAGATCAACTGGAATTTACCAACGACACCGACTGGAGCGCGGTGCAACCGCTCGTGCAAAAGGTTTTGGACGCCCGCCGCGATGTCGGTACGGGCGGCGGCATGCGCGCCTTGTTCGGCCGCAACCGCGGCGGCAATAACAACAATGGTGGCGGCAACAACCCCGGTCGCGGCGGATTCGGCGGCCAACCCAGCCCGGAGCAGGATGCCCTGCAAAAAGCGCTGGATGACAATGCGCCGGCCTCGCAGATCAAGGATTTGCTCGCCAAATACAAGGCTTCCAAGAAAATCAAGCAGGCCAAGCTCGAAGCCGCCCAGGCCGACCTGAAGAAGGTCCTGACCAGCAAGCAGGAGGCACAAGCCTATCTGCTGGAACTGGTGAACTAACGTCCGAACACAAGAAAGCTGACGATCCATGGCCGAAACCACGGTTCAAGACTCAAAAGGGTTGCTGGGGCGCATGATTGCGTCCCGGCAACTGTCTTCGACGGATGCGGAGTTGCTCGCGCGGGTTAATCCCCTGGCGCAGAGCGAGGAGGAGGTCCTCCGCTGGCTCGCCGCCGAATACGGCCTCGGCTACACGACCCTCGAGGACGTGGAGCCGGATCGTCAGCTGCTCTCCCTCTTTCCCGCGCGCATCTTGCTGAAGGAGGAACTCCTCCCGTTGCAGCGCGTCAACGGCAGCGTGGAAGTCGCCACCAGCCGCCTGTTTGCCACGCAGGGGCTCGACGCATTGAAGACGCTCACCGGCCTGAACCTCAAGCCCATCCTCGCCTCCACCGAGGCCATCCAGCGCGAGATCAAAAAACGCCTCGGCGTCGGCGCCGACACCATCGGCACGCTCGACGAGGAAAAAGGCATCCAGGTCCTCGATGAAAACGCCGAGGGCAACAATCTCGATGAAGGCGCGGAGGACGAGGCCTCCATCATCCGCTTCGTCAACCAGGTCCTGAAGGACGCGATCGAACTGCGCGCCTCGGACGTCCACCTCGAACCCTTCGAGGATGAATTTCGCATCCGTTATCGCATCGACGGTGAATTGCAGGAAGTGCCCGTCCCCCCGCAGCTCAAGCGCTTCCAGCCCGCGATCGTTTCGCGCGTCAAAATTTTAAGCCATCTGAACATCGCCGAAAAACGCCTGCCACAGGACGGGCGCATCAAGGTACGCATCGAGTCGGCGGAGGTGGACATCCGCGTTTCCGTGATTCCGATGTTGCATGGCGAAGCGGTGGTCATGCGTCTGCTGCGCCAGAACTCCACGTTGCGCGGCCTCGGCCAGATCGGCATGAACACGCGCGAGTACGAGCATTTCAAGCACGTGCTCGGCCTGCCGCACGGCATCATCTTGGTCACCGGCCCCACGGGTTCCGGCAAAACCTCCACGCTCTACACCGCGCTGAACGAGATCAACGACGCGGTCCGCAAGATCATCACCGTGGAAGACCCGGTGGAATACCAGCTCAAGGGCGTCAACCAGATCCAGGTGAATGAAAAGTCCGGCCTGACGTTCGCGCGCGGGCTGCGCTCGATTCTGCGCCACGACCCGGACGTGATTCTCATCGGCGAAATCCGTGATGCCGAAACCGCGCAGATCGCGGTGCAGGCGTCGCTGACCGGTCACTTGGTGTTCTCCACGTTGCACACGAACGACGCGCCCGGCGCGCTGACCCGCCTGGTGGACATGGGCGTGGAACCGTACCTCGTGGCGTCATCGCTCGAGGCCGTGCTGGCGCAACGCCTCGTGCGTGTTCTTTGCACGCACTGCAAGCAGCCGGATAATTCGGCGAACGCGCAGCAGTTCAAGGCCAAGCTTGGCATCGCGGCGGACAAGACCATTTACAAATCCGTCGGCTGCCGGGAATGCCGCAACACCGGCTTCTTCGGCCGGCACGCCATCTTTGAATGGATGGATTCGAGCGAGGAAATCCGCCAGTTGATCTTGAAATCGGCCTCGACGGACCAGATCCGCAACGCGGCGCGGCGCGATGGCATGACCACCCTCGCCGACGACGGCTGGCGGCTGGTCGCCGCGGGCGTCACGACGGTGGAGGAAGTGTTGAGCGTGACCACGGCGAAGGAAGTCGAGCGTTCGTCCCAGGACAAGGCCGGCCCGTCCGTCGCGAGCATCGCGGTGGCCGGCTGAAATAACATCATCCCATGCCCACGTTTTCCTACAGAGCATTGCAGGCCGACGGCAAATTTGCCGAAGGCATGCTGGATGCCGCCGGCCGGCCGGACGCGCTGCGGCAGATCGAGATCCTCGGCTTGCGTCCGGTGAAAGTCACGGAAAAGGCCGGCGCTAAAAACGCCGCCAAAAACGGGGCACCGGCGAAAGCCGCGAACGGCGAGGCCGGGGCTTCGTCGTTAAACCTTTCTTCCTTCAAGTTCGAATCCAAAAAAGTTTCGGCCAAGGAACTTGAGAACTTCACCCGTCTGCTGTCCAGCCTGCTGGCGGCCGGCGTGCCGCTCAGCCGTGCGCTGGTGATTTTGCAGAAAGAAACCACCAACACCGCCGCCAAGGCCAAGTGGAAGGAGATCCACGACGCCGTGGTGGATGGTTTGTCGCTCTCGGACTCCATGGCCAAGGCGCCGGAGACCTTTCCGGGCGTATATGTGGCGATGGTGGAGGCCGGCGAAGCGGGCGGTTTTCTCGACGTGGTGCTGGCGCAGATCGCGGAATTTCAAGCGCGCGAAAAAGAGATGAAGGCCAAGGTGCTCACCGCGATGCTCTATCCGGCCATCCTGGCCGTGCTCGGCGTGGGGATCCTGATCATGTTGCTCACGTTCTTCATCCCGAAGTTTCAAGGCATCTTCAACAACCTGCACACCTCCCTGCCGTTGATCACGCAGATCATCATCGGCGCGAGCCATCTGGTGCGTTCGTACGGTTTGCTGGTGGCCGCGGGGCTGGTCGGCATGGTGTTTGCGTTGCGCGCGTGGTTCGTTTCCGCAAAAGGCCGGCGCATGTGGGAAGGAATGATCTTGAAAACCCCGCTGGTCGGCCCGTTGATCGCGCAATTTGCCATGGCGCGTTTCTGCCGCATGCTCGGCACGCTGCTGGGTGCGGGCGTGGCGCTGGTGCAGGGCCTGAACGTGGCGCGCCGCTCGATCGGCAACCAGATTTTGGTGGATGCCGTCGGCCAGTCCATCGAACGCGTCCAGCAGGGCAACCGCCTCGGCCAGAGCCTGGCGGATTGCCGGATCCTTTTTTCCGGTTCCACCATCGAAATGATCTCCGTCGCCGAGGAAAGCGGCCGGCTCGACGGCGAATTGGTCCGCCTGGCCAACGGCACGGAAAACGATTTGGACCGGAACCTCAAGACCGCGGTGGCGCTGGCCGAACCGCTGCTGCTTTTTTTGATCGCCGGATTCATCGGCACCATTTTCATCGGCATGTTGCTGCCGGTGCTGACCATGAGCCAAAACATCCATTGATATTTATGAAAATCCAAACCAAGCAAAACACCGTTCATAAAAACAAATCGCGCCCCGGCCTAAACAAGACACGCCTCGGCTTTACGCTGACGGAACTGATGCTGGTCGTCGCCATCATCGGCATCCTCGCGGCATTGGTGATCCCCCGCATCGCCGGCTCGGGCGATCGCGCGCGCATCGCCGCCGTCCATTCCGACATCAATGGCGGCATCAAAACCGCGCTCGGCAATTATGAGGTGGATAACGGCTCGTATCCCCGCACGTTGCAGGACCTGCTGACGCCGCCCTCCAACGCCAAGAACTGGCACGGCCCCTACCTCGACAAGCCGGCCCTGGATCCGTGGCAGAATCCGTACATCTATTATTATCCGGGCAAACACAGCCCCACTTCGTATGACCTGCTTTCCGCCGGCCCGGACGGCAAGGAAGGCACCGATGATGACATCGGCAATTGGATGCCGTGACGCCCTGTCAGGTGATGAATGACCGCGCACCCAAACAATTCAGGCCTCGCACCCTGCCGCCGGCGGCAGGGGTTCACGCTGGTTGAATTGATTCTCGTGATGACGTTGCTGGTGATCGTCACGTCCATCACGGTGCCGCCGATGGCGAAATTCATCCGGGGCCGGGCGCTGGATTCCGAGGCGCGGCGGGTGATGGCGCTGATGCACGGGGCGCAGAGCCGCGCGGTCTCGGAAGGCATGCCGATGATGTTGTGGGTCGACGAGAAGGCCGGCACGTACGGTATGGAAGCCGAGACGAGCGGCCAGAACGGCGATGCGAAGGCGGAAGACTTGACGGTGGATTCGGTGCTGAAGATCGGCGTGCAGAACACGGGCACCGGCGGCCAGGCGACGTTCAACAACCTGCCCGCGATAAAATTTTTGCCGGACGGCACGGTGGATGAGACCAGCCCGCAGACGGTGGTGTTGCAGGATGTGGACGGGTTCAGCCGGTCGCTGATTTTGAACAAGTTGCGCACAGGTTATGAAGTTGGCGATGTCACCAGCAACTAGGCCCGCCGGTGCGCGGCGGCGCGGTTGCGCGGCGTTCACGCTGGCGGAAGTGATGGCGGCGTTGCTGTTCCTGGCCATCGTCATCCCGACGGCGGTCGAGGCGTTGCATGTGGCCAGCCTCAGCGGCGAGGTGGCCGTGCGGAAGGCGGCGGCGGCGCGGGTGGCCGACCGCATCCTGAACGAGAGTTTGGTGACAACGAACTGGAACAACGGCATGCAGAGCGGGACGACGAGCGAGGGCACGCTGGATTTTAGCTGGAAGCTGACCAGCCAGAACTGGACGGAAGACGCGGCGATGCAGCTGGTGACGGCGGAAGTGACCTATTCGGCGCAGGGCAAAGATTACTCGGTGAAGCTGAGCACGCTCGCCACCCAGCCCGGCCAGGCAGCGGTGATTTTGAACATGACAAAGTGAAAATTGGAACGAACAACCGGAAGGCGTTCACGCTGATCGAGGTGATGCTTGCGATCGGCATCACGGCCATCGTGCTGGTCTCGGTCAGCAGCGTGCTGTTCACCGCGCTGCACTTGCGCGACAGCACGGCGGACATGGTGGACGCGGCGACGCCGGTGGATTCGGCGGTGACATTCCTGAGACGGGACCTGCAGAACTGCGTGACGCCGACGAACGGCACGAGCAAAATTTTGTCCGGCGGTTTCCGCGCGGGCGAGGGCACGGTGAGCGACGTCAGCGGCCCGGTGGCGGTGGAAATGTACACCACGACCGGCGCGCTGAGCGAAAAGGAACCGTGGGCCGAGATCCAGCGGGTGACGTATGAATTGAAGACGCCGGCGTTTGCGTCGGCAGGCAAAGACCTGTACCGCAGCGTGACGCGAAACCTGCTGGCATCCGGCACGCCGGAGGTCACGGACCAGCTGATGTTAAACAACGTGGCGGATCTGAAATTCAGCTGCTACGACGGCGCAATCTGGCAGCCCATGTGGGACACCACGAGCGCGACCGCGGTGAACACCAACCTGCCGCTGGCGGTAAAGGTGGACATCCAGATGGCCGGCGACCCGAACCTGGCCCCGGTGGAGATCGTCGTGCCGCTGGATTGCATAGCGCGGACGAACATGATTTTGGTGACGGCGACGGGTAATTGACAATGAAACTGCAACCACAAACGAGAACCGGTGCGCGGCGCAAAGCGGGGCCTGAAAGGGCGTCCGTGCTGGTCATCGTATTGTGGATCTGCATCGGGCTGGTGAGCATCACCCTGTATTTTGCGAATTCAATGACGTATGAACTGCGCGCGGCGGACAACCGGGTGAACGGAGTGGTCGCCGACCAGGCCATCGAGGGCGCGGCGCGTTACTTCGCCGTGGTGCTGTCAAATTATGCGACGAACGGCGCGATACCGGACCCGACGCAGTTCAAAGGCGAGGCCGTGACGATCGGTGATGCCAAGTTTTGGGTGATCGGCCGCGACCCGGCCGGCGGGAACAGCACGGAGCCGTATTTCGGGCTGATCGATGAAGGCGGCAAGATCAACTTGAACAACGCCAACACCAACACGCTGGCCTATCTGCCGAACATGACAACGGATTTTTCCGACGCGATCCAGGACTGGCGCGGGACGAACGGCATCGTTTCACTGGATTACAGCTCGCTCGGTTATCTGCCGAAATATGCGCCCTTTGAGAGCGTCGATGAGTTGCGCCTCGTGTACGGGGCGGACACCAGCCTGCTGGCCGGCGAGGACATCAACCGCAACGGCGTGCTGGACAAGAATGAAAAAGACCTGAACGGCAACGGCGAACTGGATCCCGGGCTGTTCGAATACACGACGGTATATACGCGCGAACCGAATTTCCATTCCGACGGCACCACGTTGACGAACCTGAACGACGCCAACTTGAAAGTCGGCACCTTGACGACGTTGTTCCGGGACGACGGCTTGAGCAACCCGGACAGCCGGGCCACCCAGATCTTTGGCTACCTGCACCCCAACGGGGCTGCGCCGCGAAAGGTGAACGGGCTGTTCGATTTCGCGGTGCTTTGCCGGACGCTTGGGATGAGCGCGGATGATTTTGCCCTGCTCGTCGGTGATGTGACGACGAGCACGAACCTGTACCTTCGCGGGCGCATCAATGTGAACACGGCGAGCGAAGACGTGCTGACGGCGGTGTTCATGGGCTTGAACGTGGACGAGCAGACGGCGGACAGCGCGGCGCAGACGATGGTGACGTACCGGCAGCAGAACCCGGCCAACCTTGGCTCGGTGGCGTGGGTCTATGACGCGCTCGGCAGCAGCACGGTGGTGCAGACGTTGCGGGCCGGAGATTACATCACGACGCGCAGTTTTCAATTCACCGCCGACATCGCGGCGGTGGGCGCCTACGGGCGCGGTTACCGGCGGGTGCGGTTCGTCTTCGATGTCAGTGACGGCGCGCCGAAGATCATTTACCGGCAGGACCTTGGCCGGCTCGGCTGGGCGCTCGGTGAAAAAGCCCGGCAAAATTTGCTCGCGAAAGATACGCAATGAAACCTGACTCGAAATCAAAATCCCGGAAGCCCAAGAAGCTGACGTCGCTGCTCGGCCTGACGCTGGACGGCAGCCGGCTGGAGGGCGTGGTGCTGAAACGCACGAACGGATCGCTCACGGCGCTGCAAAGCTTTTCCGTGCAGCTCTCGCTGGACCCGCTGACCGCCGCGCCGGACCTGGTCGGGCGCGAAATCCGCAACCACCTGGACGCCGCGGGCGTGCGGGAGCGCGACTGCGTGGTGGGCCTCCCATTGCGCTGGGTGCTGACGGCGCAGACGGAACTGCCGCCGCTACCGGAGGCGGATGCGGCGAGCCTGCTGTCGATGGAGGCCGAACGCAGCTTCCACACGGACGCGGCGCAGTTGCAGGTGTCCGATTCGCGCAGCCCGCTGGCCGGTGATAAGAAATTTGTACTGCTGGCGGCCATCCCGAACACGCATCTCGGCTCGCTCGAGCACGTGCTGGGGGCGGCGAAATTGCGGCCGGTAAGCTTTGGGCTGGGGCTGACGGCGTTGCAATCGCCGGGCACGGACAAGTCAGAAGGCGTGCTGGCACTGGCGATCGGCGAGGGCAATGTCGGCCTGCAGATCACGGCGGGTGGCGTGGCGGCGTTGCGGGCGCTGGAAGGGGCGATCGAGACGGAAGGCGGCCGGCGTTCACTGCTGGCGGGCGTCGTGGCGCGCGAAGCGCGGGTGACGCTCGGCCAACTGCCCGAGGAACTCCGCAAGACGGTGAACCGCATCCGGATCTTCGGCCCGGCCGACCTGGCGCGGCAACTGGCCGACGAGATGACGGCGAAGTTTGCTCCGCTGGGCCTGAAGGTGGAAGTGGTTTCGGCCTACGCGCCGAATGAATTTGGCGTGACGCTGCCGGCGGACGCCAAGCTGTCGCCGGCGTTCAGCCTGGCGGCAAGACTGCTGACCACAGGCAAGCCGGCCTTTGAATTTCTGCCGCCGAAACCGACGCTCATCGAGCAGTTCGTGGCCAAATATTCCTCGGGACCGCTGCGGACGACGGGGGCCATCGCGGCGGGCGTGGCGGTGATCCTGATCGGCTTGTTTTTGTTCCAACAGATCCAGCTCTGGCGGCTGCGCTCGCAGTGGTCGCACATGTCCGTGAAGGTGGCGGAGCTGGAGAAGATCCAGGACCAGATCCGGTTCTACCGGCCGTGGTATGACGATTCGTTCCGGACGCTCTCGATCCTGCGGCAGATCACGCTGGCGTTTCCTGAGGATGGCGCGGTGACGGCGAAGACGATCGAGATCCGCGACAGCGGCACCACGGTGAGCTGCTCGGGCAACGCGCGGGACGTGGCCTCGCTGCTGGCGATGCAGGCGAAATTGCGCGTGCTGCCGGGCGTATCCGACATGCACCTGACGCAACAGCGCGGGAAATCACCGATGCAATTCACGTTCGATTTCAAATGCGGAAATGGAGTGACCCAATGAAGATCAAGAACCGGCAGGATTTTTTGGTGGTGCTGACGGCGGCGGCGGTGGGGCTGTTTGTGGCGATCAATTTCATCCTCACGCCCTTGGGCGGTTGGTGGTCCGCGCGGTCGGCGCAGCTCAAGGACCTGCGCACGAAGGTGAGCGAGGGCCAGGGACTGATCAAGCGCGAGGCGGTCGTCCGCGGCACCTGGAGCGACATGCAAGCGGGGTCGTTGCCGGCGGACAATTCGCTGGCGGAGCAAAAATTGCTGAAGGCGTTCGACACGTGGCGCAATGACACGGGCGCCGAACTGGCCAGCATCATGCCCCAATGGAAGAGCGATTCGACGAATTACATGACCCTCTCGTGCCGCGTGGAACTGGGCGGCAGCCTGGGCACGCTGAGCCGTTACCTGTACGAACTGGAAAAAAGCCCGCTGGCGCTGCGGGTCGACACGGTGGAACTGGCCACGCATGACAATAACGGACAGCAACTCACGCTCGGCCTGGAAGTCAATGGCCTGGCGCTGACGCAACCGCTGGCGCAAACCCTGTCACAACCGGAGAAGAAATGAACACGAAACACACCAAGATCGTTTTGGCGGTGATGCTGGCGCTGGCGGGCGGGTTCGCTGCAGAGTCGCAATCGAACCGCAACAGCGTGCCGGGACCCACGGATTATGACCAGTTCACGCGGTTCATCACGGACCGGAACATCTTTGACCCGAACCGTTATCCGCACGGTGGCAAAACGACGGTTATCCGCATACCAAAGCATCACCCCACCGCAGGCGCACCGTATGTCACGCTCGTGGGCACGATGAGCTACGACAAGGGATTGTTCGCGTTCTTTGACTCGAACAACCAGGACATGAAGAAGATCATCGGGGCCGGCGACGAGATCGGCATCTACACGGTGAAGGACATCTCCAAGAACGTGGTGACGCTGGCCAGCAAGGACAAGAAGGAATTTACGATGAAGGTGGGCCAACAGATGCAGCAGGAAAGCGGCGTCTGGACGGTGAGCGAGGCCGTCGACTCCGGCAACCCGACCCCGGCGGAAGCGACCCCGTCCGAAGACAGCAATTCAACCGGCGCCACTGACGCGCAGCCGGCCGAGGCGGCGACCCCGTCGTCCAACCTCGAAGCGAATGACGTCCTGAAACGACTTATGGAACTACGGGCAAAGGAAAACCAATGAAAACGACACTCTTAACCCTCACGGCGCTCGGCGCCGCCGGCTTGCTCCATTTGGCGGCCGCGCAAGACAACGCAACCCCGGCCGCGGACCAGACCGCGCCACCGGCAACCGAACAGGCCGCGCCCGCGGACACGGCCGCCCCGCAGCCGGGGGCCGATGCCGCCACGGCGCCGACCGACCAGGCGCCGCCAGCAGCCCCGCCGGAGGAGATGCCACCGGGCGACAACGTCGATAACGGCGCGCGCACCTCGGCAGTGATCCTGCCATCGGAGCCGCTGGGCTCGGAAAAGGCGAGGCTCCGTTCGAACTTCATGCCGCCGACGGACGCGGGCACCAACTCCGACGAGCTGCGCCTGAACTTTAAGAATGCGCCGCTGGAGATGGTGCTGAATTACCTGAGCGACGCGGCGGGCTTCATCATCGTGCTGGACACGCCGGTGCGCGGCACGGTGAGCGTGATCAGCAGCCAGCCGGTGACGAAGGACGAGGCGGTGGACCTGCTGAATTCGGTCTTGAACAAGAACGGCTACGCGGCCATCCGTGATGGGCGCACGCTGACGATCGTGGACAAGAACGACGCGAAGACGCGCGACATCCCGGTGAAGGTGGAGAGCGACCCGTCGAAAATTCCGAAGAACGCGGAAATCGTGACGCAAATCATCCCGATCAGGTTCGTGGAGGCGCGGCAGCTGGTCTCGGACCTGCAATCGTTCGTGTCGCCGCAGGCGACGGTGGTGGCGAATGAGGCGGGCAACTCGATCGTCATCACGGACACGCAGCAGAACATCCGGCACCTGGCGGAGATCATCAAGGCGATCGACAACAGCGCGGAGGCGGAGACGGAAATCCGCGTGTTCCCGCTGAAGTACGCCAACCCGACGGATGTGGCGACGGAGCTTTCGAGCGTGTTCCCGAGCAGCACCTCCGGCAACAACACGCAGGCCCCGACGCGTTTTGCGGGCGGAGGAGGAGGCGGCGGCGGATTTTTTGCGCGGATGATGGCGGGCGGAGGAGGAGGCGGGGGCGGACAAAACGGCGGGGGCGGCAACAGCGCCAACGACCGCATCAAAAAGGCGACCCAGGTATCGGCCGTGGCGGATTCGCGCATCCAGGCGGTGATCGTGACGGCGCCGAAGGACATGATGGAGGAGATCGCGCAGATGATGGACAAAATCGACGTGCCCTCGACACGCGACCAGAAGGTGTATGTGTTCCACATGGACCACGCCGACCCGCAGCAGGCGGCGCAAGTCCTGCAAGGGATGTTCCAGACGAGCGGAACTTCGCGTAACAGCAGCAGTTCATCACAGAACAGCGCGCTCCAGACGCGCGCCATCAACAATGCCACCACGACGAGCTCGTCCAGCACGAGCGGTTCCGGATTCGGCACCGGCGGCGGTGGTGGCGGACGCGGCGGCGGGGTGGGATTTTGATTCCGGATAAACGATCAACTTGAAACATTTATGAAGACCAATCATTTCAGAAAAATATCCGGCGGCGTGCTCACGCTGTTGTTTTGCGCGGTGCTGGCCGGCCATGCGCAGCAGCGCTTTGGCGGTGGTGGCGGCTTTGGCGGCGGCGGGTTCGGGGGCGGCGGCTTTGGTGGCGGCTTTAACGCCGCCCGCGGCGGCAGCGGCAGCACCACGGCCTACAACAACAACGGCGCGGTGGGCAGCGCGACCATCTCCGTGGATCCGCAGACGCACAACCTCGTGATCAGCGCCGACGAGATTACAGCGATGCAGATCAGCAACGTGCTCGCGAGCTTGGACGCGCCGAAATCGCAGGTGCTTATCAAGGTGATTTTCCTCGAGGTGCAGCGCAACGACGGGTCGGACATCGGTGTGGAGGGCGGTTTCACGAAGGGCGTGGGCAACAACCTGCAATCCAGCGCGGCGAACGTGTTCGGGCTGGCGGGCAACAATTCGGTCATCACGAACTTCACCGCGCTGGGCGGGACGTTCGCGAACGCCTCCACGGTGCTGACACCGGGCACGGCGGGTCCGCAGGGCATCTACCAGATCGCCGGGAACGATTTCCAGGCGACCTTGCGGGCGATCGCCACGGCAGGCCGTTCGCAGGTGTTGTCACGGCCCTCGATCCTGGCGCGTGACGGGCAGCTGGCGAAAATCGTGGTCGGCCAGTCGGTGCCGCTGCCCACAAGCGTTTCCTACTCGACGTCCGGCAACAACACCATCCCGATCGTGAACGTGACGTACACGGATGTGGGCATCATCCTGAACGTGACACCGTTCATCGGCGACAACCACCTCGTGGAAATGATCATCCAGCCGCAGATTTCGGCCGTGAACCAGACACAGTCGCAGGTCATCGCGCCAGGCGTTTCCGCACCGTACCTGGACATCCGTTCCGCGGACACCGTGGTGGTGACGCCGGACGGCCAGCCGGTGGTCATCGGCGGCCTGATCTCCAACGACAAGAGCCAGAGCGACACCAAGATCCCGTATCTCGGTGACATTCCGTTGATCGGCAACCTGTTCAAGACGAGCGCCAAAACCAGCGCCAAGACGGAACTGCTGATGTTCCTCACCCCGCACATCGTCGAGACGCCCACCATGCTGGGCGCGATGTCCACCCGCGAACAACGCCAGACCCCGATCATCAACGACTCGGTTTCCGAGCAGGAACTGGATCATTTCCTGGAACGCACGCCGGCGAAGAAGAAATAAGCGGGCACCGCGCGCGCTTTAAACCCACCGCATGAACCGCCAACAACGAGGACGCTGGGTGGCCGGGCTGTTGCTCGGGGCGTGGCTGCTCGTCGTGGCGTGGCAGGTGACGGAACATCGCCGCGTGGTGGAGGCGGGAAAATCCGACCTGCGGAACCGTTCGCGGGAGATCGCGCGCACGCTGGGCGCGGTGACGCGGGCGATGCGGTTCCGCGGCACAGTGTTTGAAGACCGGCTGGAGCCGGTGCTGAACGAGCTGGCCAGCGGACGGCCCAACGTGCTGGTGCGCACCACGCAACTGCTCGCCCTGGGCCTGCTGAACAATGACGGTGACACCGTGGCGGCGGCAGGGGAAACCAACCTCATCTCGCGGGAATCCGCGGGTGAAAGCGAACGCTGGACGGATGACAACGTGGTTTTTGTGCTGCCCATCGAGGGCGCCTCGGTGAATCCGGAAGGCGTGACCAACAACCCGACGGTGGTGCTGCCGGCCTCCCCGCGCAATTTCACCAATAGCGTCCCGCGCAACGGACGGGACGGGCAACGCCACGGACCGCCCCCGGATGAGGCCACGAACAACGCCGAAGCCGCCCCGGCCAATCCTCCGCCGCCGGCCACGAATGCTACGGGGGAAATCGATTCCCCGCCCCCGCCGCCCGATGACAACGGTCGGCCGCCGGGCGGCGACCGCCAGCGCGGCAACAACCGCCGGCCGCCGTGGATGCGCGGGATGAGCGACGCGGATTTCAAGGCGCTGATCGCCAAGCGCGAGTTGCACGGGCTGGTGCTCGTGATGTCCACGGAGAACTACCGGGCGCTGTGCGCGCACGACTGGTGGCTGCGGTGCGTGATCGGATTTTTCGCGGGAATCGCGGCGCTGGGCGGGGGCCTGACCTGGCGCAACACGGTGCGCACGGCGGACCTGCAGATCCGGCTGGTGCGGGCGAGCGAACAGAATTCCCACCTGAAAGAATTAAATTTGGCGGCCGCCGGGCTGGCGCACGAGACGCGGAACCCGCTGAACATCATCCGTGGCCAGGCGCAGATGCTGGCGCGGCTGCCGGACGCCACGACGGAGGTGCGGGCGCAGTCCAAGACGATCGTGGACCAGACGGACAAGGTGACGGCGCAGCTCACGGAGTTCATCAATTATTCGCGCCCGCGCGAGGTGCGCCGGGCGAAGGTGGCGCTGGCCGCGGCGGGCAACGAGGTGGTGCGCACGCTGGGCTTCGACATCGAGGAGAAAAAACTGAAGGTGGAAGTGACCGGCGAAGCGTTGTCGGTGGAGGCGGATGAACAACTGCTGCGGCAGGTGCTGTTCAACCTGATGCTCAACGCGGTCCAGGCCGCAAACGAGGGCGGCAAGATCCAAATGGTCGTGCAGCGCGCGGCGAACCAGGAGGCGGTGTTCGAGATCCGCGATGACGGGCCGGGTGTGCCGCCGGAAAACCGGCAGGAAATTTTCAAACCTTATTTCACGACGCACCAAAAGGGCACGGGCCTGGGGCTGGCGGTGGTGCAGCAGATCATCCACGCGCACGGATGGGACATCGTGTGCGTTGGGAACGAGCCGCGCGGGGCGGTGTTCCGGATCACGCATCTGAAGGTGGCGTGACGGGATGCGGGATTCGGCGGGACGCAGAATTCATCACCGGTTGTGGCGCAATGGCCGGGACGGATGCTTTCAGGGAAATCGGGCGGCGGGGCTTGACAGTACCATATACCCCCATACCCTATGCGCCATGGTTGCGAATTTGCATCAATTATGAAACCCACCCACGCCCGTCCCGGATTGGAAAAGCGCGCCCTGGTTGTCCGCCTGCGCAAGATCAAGGGCCAGATCGAGGCCATCGAAAAGATGGTGGAGGCCGACGCTGATTGCTCCGATCTGCTGATGCAGGTGGTCGCCTCGCGCCGCGCGCTGAAATCATTCAGCGAAGAGGTGCTTGAATCCCACATGCACTCGTGCATCGAACGGGCCGCCACCCCGGCGGAAGGGCGCGCCAACGTGCGCTCACTGATCACGGTTCTGGAACGCTACGTTGCCTGACGGCTTTTATGTCCGCGGAAAATACCAACGGCCAGCGCACGGCCGATTTGTTGCGCGATGCGGCGACCCAGGACGCCGCCGAAACCTTGCGCCGGCTCGAAGCCTCGCTCGAGGGCTTGAGCGAGGAGGAGGCGGCGGAACGGCTGGAGGTTTTCGGCCCGAACGAAGTCGCGCAGGAGCGGAAGCACGAATGGCTGCACCGCTTCTGGACCGCGGTCCGCAACCCGCTGGTGGTCTTGCTCACCGTGCTGGCGACCATCTCCTATGCCACCGGCGACATGCGCGCCGGCACGGTCATGCTCCTGATGGTCGTCCTGGGCGTCTCGTTGCGGTTTGTGCAGGAGACCAAGGCGGACAATGCGGCGGCCAAGCTCAAGGCCATGATCAAGGTCACCGCCACCGTCGTGCGCGGCGGGCAGGCGAAGGAAGTCCCCCTGCAACAGCTCGTGCCCGGCGACATCGTGAAGCTTTCCGCCGGCGACATGATCCCCGGTGACGTGCGGCTCATTGCGGCCAAGGATTTGTTCATCATCCAGGGCACGCTCACCGGCGAATCCCTGCCCGTGGAAAAATCCGAGGCGCGCGACCTGCGCCCCAACGTCTCCTCCATCGAGCACACCAACATCTGCTTCCTCGGCACCAGCGTGGAAAGCGGCGCGGCCACGGCGGTCATCGTCGCCACCGGCCCCCAGACTTATTTCGGCAAGATGGCCGCCAGCCTCGCGGGGCAGCAGGTCGAGACCGCCTTTGACAAGGGCGTCAAAAAATACGTCTGGTTGATGCTCACCTTCATGCTCGTGATGGTGCCGATGGTTTTCCTCATCAACGGCCTGTTCAAGCACAACTGGAAGGACGCCTTTTTCTTCTCCATGGCCGTGGCCGTGGGCCTCACGCCGGAAATGCTGCCCATGATCGTTTCCGTCTGCCTTTCCAAGGGCGCGCTCGCGATGTCCCGGAAAAAAGTCATCGTCAAAAAACTCAACTCCATCCAGAACTTCGGCGCCATGGACGTGCTGTGCACTGACAAGACCGGCACGCTCACCATCGACCACGTCATCCTGGAACTGCACGTGGACGTCTTCAAAAACGAGAGCGAGACCGTGCTGCGCGACGCCTATCTCATCAGCCATTTCCAGACCGGCCTGAAAAACGTCCTCGACCGCGCCGTGCTGAAATACAAGCAACTGCACGGCGAGCTCGGCATCGAAAAATACAAGATGGTGGATGAGATCCCCTTTGATTTTTCGCGCCGCATGATGTCCGTCGCCATCGAATGCCCCGACGGCGAACGCCAATTGCTCACCAAGGGCGCGCCCGAGGCGGTCTTCGCCAAATGCTCGCATTTTGAGAGCGATGGGGAAATTCTGCCGATGGAGCCCATTCTCGTCGGCGACCTGGTGCAGCAGGTCAATGACCTGAGCGAGGACGGCTTCCGCGTTCTCGCCGTGGCCACCAAGAAGCTTGGCACCCAAACCACCTTCACCAAGGCGGATGAAAACGACCTGGTGCTCGCCGGCTATCTCGCCTTCCTGGATCCCCCGAAGGATTCCGCCGCCAAGGCCATCACCGCGCTCCGACAGAACGGCGTCACGGTCAAGGTGCTGACCGGTGACAATGACCTCGTCACCCGCAAGGTTTGCACCGAGGTCGGCATCCACGCGGAAAAGATCCTGCTTGGCAGCCAGGTGGAAAAGATGACCGACGAGGAGCTGTCGAAAGAGATAGAAACGACCGATGTGTTCGCCCGCCTTTCGCCAGCGCATAAAAAACGCGTTGTGCAGGCGTTGCAACGCAACAAGCACGTCGTCGGCTTCATGGGCGACGGCATCAACGACGCGCCCGCGCTGCGGGCCGCCGACGTGGGCATCTCGGTGGATACCGCCGTGGACATCGCCAAGGAATCCGCCGACATGATCCTGCTGGAGAAGGATCTGATGGTATTGGAGGAGGGCGTGCTGGAAGGCCGCAAGGTGTTCGTGAACATCTTGAAATACATCCGCATGGGCGCCAGTTCGAACTTCGGCAACATGTTCAGCGTGCTGGGTGCGAGCGCCTGGCTGCCGTTTTTGCCCATGCAAACGATCCAGTTGCTGACCAACAACCTGCTTTACGATTTTTCACAGGTGCCCATCCCCACGGACAACGTGGGTTCCGCCATCATCTCCAAGCCGCGCCCGTGGCACATGGGTGAAATCACCCGTTTCATCCTGTTCATCGGCCCCATCAGTTCCATTTTCGATTATACGACGTATGCCCTGATGTATTTCTATTTCAAATGCAGCAACCTCGGCCTCGTCCCGCCCACCCCTGAACTCGTGGCGCGTTTCGCCAACCCGGCGGACACCGACCACACCTACGCCGCCTCGTTGTTCAGCACCGGCTGGTTCGTGGAATCGCTCATGACGCAGACGCTCATTGTCCACGTCATCCGCACCAACCAGATTCCGTTCATCCAGTCGCGTGCGAGCTGGCAGTTGACCCTGACCACATTTGCCATCATGGGCATCAGCGCGTTCCTGCCGTATTCACCGCTGGCGCAGTATCTGGGCTTCGTGCCGTTGCCGTGGCAGTTCTGGCCGCTGATCGCCGTCACGCTGGTCTGCTACGTCGGCCTGACGCAAGTCATCAAAAGCTGGCTTGTCCGCAAAAAATGGATCTGAGGCCGGTCCGCAATCAACCCATGAGGCCAAGGCGCCATCTTGTAAGCCGGGGAATTGCCGCACTCGCCGGTTGCACCACCACGACGCTGGTCATGGCGGCGGATTCCTCCACGAATTCCGCGCCACCCATGGAAAAGCCCGGTGCGGCTCAACCGCAAAATTGGAACTGGCACGTCCAGAACACCGACATCGTGCAGGGCTACCCGGGGTTTTCCGCCAAGTATTCCGGGCCGAACAGCCTGCCGTCCGGCGGCGAGACACGTGAATCGGTTTCCCTGGACCTGATGGCCGGTGTCCGGCTGTGGCCGGGAGCCGAGGCGCACATCGACGGCATGATGTGGCAGGGATTTGGTATCGGGAACACGCTGGGCGTGGAGGGTTTTCCCAACGGCGAGACCTTCCGCCTCGGCGCCGCGGTTCCCAACGGCAACATCACACGCCTGTTCATCCGCCAGACCATCGGCCTCGGCGGCGACCAGGAGGACGTGGAAGACGACCAGCTCACCCTCGCCGGCAAGCAGGACATTTCACGCCTGACGTTCACGCTCGGGCGGTTCAGCGCCAAGGATGTTTTTGACGGCAACGCCTATGCGAACGACTCGCGCACGCAGTTCATGAACTGGTCGTTGATGGCGAATGAAGCGTGGGATTACCCGGCGGATGCCATCGGCTACACCACCGGGCTGGCCGTGGAATTGAACCGGCCGCAATGGACCTTGCGCTACGGGTTCTTCCAGGTGCCGCGGGTATCAAATGGTTTGACCGATGACGACCGGTTTCTCAAGTGGCCGTATGACGGCTCGGGCCATGACGGCCCGATTTTCCTGGCCTGGGGCATGGTGACAGAACTGGAGCATCGCCACACCTGGCGGGGCA
>Ga0210392_10000445_pt1 | contig 25490 bp, 49 predicted proteins | sample IncBWC30OmetaG_FD_161057 | JGI IMG/M metagenome (GOLD analysis project Ga0210392, IMG submission 161057) | Forest soil microbial communities from Barre Woods Harvard Forest LTER site, Petersham, Massachusetts, United States - Inc-BW-C-30-O ... | reverse complement strand
TTTGCAGAAGGCCAGCCGCTTCTGAACGTAACCTACGTCATGGCCGATCTTCTCGGCGATCACTTCCGCTGTATAGCCCGACTGCTTCAGCAGCAGCGCGAAGCCCTCGGCCTCTTCGAGCGGGTGCACGTCCTCGCGTTGCAGGTTCTCGATGATCTGAACCTCGAGCATCTGCTCGTCGCTGTAGTTGCGGATCAGCGCCGGCACATGGGATTTTTTGGCTGCTGCCGCGGCCCTGAAGCGGCGGCTTCCGACGACAATCTCATGCGTAATCGCCTTCGATGGTTTCGGGTGGGGCCGGAGAATAATCGGCACCAGTATCCCTTTCTGCAGAATGCTGGCCGTCAATTCGGCCATGCCTTTGTCGCTGTAGCTCTTGCGCGGATTGGTTTTGCTCTCCGCGATGGCCGCGAGCGCAATCATTTCAAAGTGTTCGTTCAGTTTTGGTGCCTGTGCTGTTGTTGCCATTTGTCCATTGTCCTTTTTTTGTCCGACCTCTTTTCCGCTGGTCAGGCGTGTTCGTAAGTGAAGCTTTTACTTACCCCTCGGCAGCGGCGTGTTCTCCACGGACAATCCCTGGATGGGCGCCGCGAAAGCCGCTCGCAGATTGAATGTGGATTCGCGGTATTTTTTTGCGAGCTTTTCGGCCGCTGCGAGGCTCATCGGCTGACCGTTCTCGCCGATGACACTCATCGTGTTGTTCTCCGACTGAAGCAGTACTACATGCGTATTCATCGTCTGTCCTCTCTTAGACCTCTTCCGCTGGTCAGGCGTTTAAAAGAGCAAGCCTTGCCCGCGTTTCGTGAAGCGCGGTTCGGCCGTCGTGAAGACCGGCGTCTCCACTTTTGGTGGTTCGATGCCGGCGGTCAGGGCGTTGCCCTCCGCGATCGCCGGGGTTTCCTCGATGCCAAGCAGTTCGGCAGGGAAGGGAAAGGTGAGCCATGGCGCATAAAGCACGCCATTGATTTTGGTGATGTTGACGCAGGTGCGGTCGATGTCCATCCCGTACAGGCAGAAGGAGTAGTTGGAAGCGTGGAGTAGCATCCGGCCCGAGCCCACGCACGGATCGCAGACCGTGGCTGTACGCGGATCGCGGCCGCCGGGCAGATTGAAGCCGTCATACATCTGCATCCGGACCATCATTTCGATAAGGTTGTGCGGTGTCGGATAAAAGGCGTTGACGTTCCAGGAGTTGGTCTTGCCCTCCGAGTAGAGAGCGCCCAGGTAATCGTAGGGCGCCAGCAGCATGGGCCCGAAGTTGAAGTGCCGGTATAACGCCTCATTGGTTTTCTCGCTGACGCGCGGCTCGTCAACTTTGAGGCCGACCGCCCATGCCAGCCAGTCGATCAGGGCAGGGAAGGCGGACCAGGATCCGGCATCCTGGAACATGATGTCGAGCGCTTTGCGCAGCATACTTTGCGCCTCGCCGCGTTTTGGATGTTGCATATCGAACTCAATCCGCGGGATCGGCTCGTCCAGCAGTTTGCCGGCCTGCAGCGTTCGCAGGTAGTAGCCCCACCGATTGCAGACGTCCGGGTGAAAATGGCCGACCTGGATCTGGTAGAGCATCCAGCCGCGGTACTTCCACGGCGGGATCTCGTCGCCGAGCATCGGTATGCGCCCGTTCTGCATGACGAACGCATTGAGCAGGATCGAAGTGTCGAGCAGGGTTACGGTCTTGTCAGGCGGTGCCGGTTGAACGGTTGCCTTCTGCCGTTTCATTTGTCGCGGACCGCCCAGGCCGCTTCGATGAAATCTTCTGGCGTGGAGTAGTTTTCCAGGTCGCTGTTGTCCATGCTGAAGTCGAAACCAACAGCGGATTCCAGTTCTCCCAGGGCTTCCCAGTACTCGGTCTGAGCGGCTTGAGCCCGACGCAGCGCCACCAGTATTCTGGTCGAGCGCCGTGGTGTGAGTTTCGGTTTGCGAGCCATTACTTTGCGCCCCCCAAGTAGCGTTTCGCCAGCATTTCCAGTTCAGGCAGCGTGATGGTAACTCTCTCCTCATGCCATTTCTTGCGATCCGGTTTGCCCGGCCATGTGTTGATCCTGCCCACCACTTCACGTTCGATCAGCACCAGGTATTTATCTCCATCACCCTCGACCAGCTTTGCCGTAAACGTACGCTCGCCCTTCATCATTTGCCCTCCCATATCGCCGTTCGTACTTCAGCCGTAGTTTCAATCCACACCCGCGCGCCGCAGCTCAACGGCTTTTCCGGGCGGTAGATCACCCGCACCGGCCCGAGTACTTCCGCCTCATGGCATTTGGTGTTCGTCTTGCCGCGCTTCACGCAAAGCGGAGGCTCGTTCTGGCCCAGCTTTTTGTTGGCGCGGATAACGTGTTGGTTGACGTGTATTCGCGTTAGCATATGGCTCCCCCTTTCTTGCGGAGCGGCTGAACGCCAACAATCTCCGATCGACGAAGCATGATGTCCGGCACGTCCATTCCGGCTGCAAGCGCGGCATCGTCTATCGGTTCCACTTCGATTTCGTAATCGCCGTTGTCTCCAAAGATGGCCATTACGTTGCCACTGAACGCCTTGCCGTCAGCGATCCAGCGGACGACACAGCCAAGGTCGATGTCCTCGTCGTTCACTTCCGTTTTGAAGCCGTCGGGCATATTGCAGACACATTCACGGTCTGAGCAATGCCCGCCGACTGCCGCGAAGCCCGAGACGCACAGTTCGGGCGGATCGGACTGTAACAGCATCTCGGCCCGGTGGACGATCTCCACATGGTCAGGATTGAGCGTTAGTCCCTCGCGATCCTTCAGGCAGGAAAGCAGGTCAACGATGGCGTTCTGAAACGTCCCGTTCAAAGCCGCCAGATCCGCAGTTATGCTGTCCATCCTGGTCTGAAGGTCAACGATGGTGTTTTTCAAGGCAAGCACGTCGCTCATCGCCTTACCTCGCACACCACGGCCACAATGGAGACGCCCGGCTCGAGCGTCTCCTTCGGGAAGGCGATCTGGCGGCCGAAGAATTCCTTCAGCCACTTATCACGCTGATCGAGGGTTCCCCGGCTCCACCAGCCGGGAAGCTTGTCGTACATTGTGACCGGCACTGCCGACAGTTCGCCGTTGCGGTTCACCGTCGCCGTCGCGCTGACGGGTGGCAGTGGTTTGGGAGACTTGGCTCTGTCACGGCGCTCCTGTGCCGTGAGTCGTTTTAGTCGCATCGAGTTTGTCCTTTTGTTTTGTCCTTGAAGCAAGTTCGCCGGATCAGCCGGCGATCTGGCGCACGCGGCGCTGGCTGAAGGCGTCTTCGCGAGTGATGGCTGTCCGCGGCCGTTCCGGCAGCTCCCGCTCGTCCGGGTGGATGAAGAAGCCACTGCCGGGAACGCAGTCGCCGACAGTCCTGACCAGATCGAGCTCGACTTTTGCCGTCTCGATGATCACCTTCGATACATCGCTGATGGCTTTGGCTCGCGCCAGTTCGACCGCCAGTTTCTCGGGGTCGTTCTCGTCTTTCAGGCGTTCCAGCTGTTCAAAGAGATGGTTACGCAGGTCGTCTATTCTGTTCTTCGGCATTGTCGTTTGTCCTTTCGCTCAGTCCTTTGATTTTGCGCCTTAAAGCGCCGGTCAGTTGCATTACTTCCGCCAACTCGCGCGGATATTTGGTCCACATCCTGTTGCGAGCCGCATTGTCCCTCATTGAAATGCAGTCGAGGTTGTCGATCGCGCAGTTGTCCCTGTTACGGTCTTTGAATATGACCATGTGCTTCGGCGGGATCGGCCCCTTGTGCTGCTCCCATACCACCCTGTTCAGAAGCGGCCATACCTTCGTATTGCCGAACCCGGTGGGTTCCTTGCCGGACACGGCTTCCCGGATTTTGATCCGCAGATAGCCGTCCGGATCCTTGAGAATCGTGCCTATCGGTTTCCAGTTCTTTGCTGCGATGCCTGTGCGTTCTCCTTTCTTGAATTGGGTTTGTTTCATCCGGCCAGGGCCCCAGCCTGGAGGGTGCTTCACGCCCTTGTTCGCCGGCGCCTGACCTTTGACGTAGCGGGTTGCGGCGCCGCGCGACGTGTCGCCGCCTTTGATAAGACGTCCGGACAGCGCCGAGTTCTGAAATGATTCCGACTTGTGCAGGTCGAGTTTACCCGCCATGCGGTAAACGGCGCTGACGCCCCTTTTCAGGAAGTCGGCTATCTCCTGTGTCGGGCGATCCGGGTAGAGACTACGGAGCAGGCGAAATTCGGCCTCGCTCCACGGTCTGCGCGGCCATTTTTCGCGTTGGCGCTTCATGGCCTGAGTTTCTCCAGCAGCTTTTTGTCGGGGTAGTAGAGTCCGAGCTGGCCTTTCGATGGAATGAAATCGATCATTCTGCCGCCGACGAAAGTGAAACCGAATTCGCCTTCGTACCAGCGCAGGAGTTGTTGCCATGTTTCCGATTTGCGTACCCGGGCTTCGGCTGGACCAAAGCAGTCATTCAGGTTGGCGACGCCGATGATCCCGCCGAGCGGGAATTCCATCGTGCTGATATCCACGCCGCGCGCCTTGCAGTACTCGATGATGTCGGGTTTGCCGGCCTCGCTTTTCTTGCTGGCGTGCAGATAAACCGGGCCGCGGTAGTGTGTAGCCCACGACCGGTTTTCTACGGTTTTGATGCCGCTGGCGATGAGCGTGCACCACGGCTGCCGAATAGAGAGGATTCGCATCAGACTCTTGCCTCGAGGATTTCCCGCGCCTCTTCGATCAGCGCGTGCAGGGTGTCCACAGCTTCGTCATTCGGCAGATCGTAGGGATCATGCGTCTTGCAGTCCGGGTTCTCTTCGAACCCGTCTTTGCCGCAGGTGCGGCATTCGCCGTCCTTTATCTGACGCGCAACCCCCTGAATGAACTCGCTCTCGCCGGATTTCTCCGCCGCGGCGATCACTTTCCGGGCGCGTTTCCAGAGGGCGTATCCCGCCGGATCGTCTTTCTTCCATTCACGCTCGCGCAGTTTCCCGTCGACCGTGAATGAATTCCTGGCGACCAGGCGGTAGTCATCGCACATGGCTTTCAGAAGCCCGATGGTCGTGTTCTCGACGCCATCGAGGAGATTCAGCCGGTCCTCGCCGGTGAACCCTGCGAACGATGTTTCAGGCATTATTTCTTTCCTTTCTGCGGATCGATCCCGTCCTTGAACTTCAGCTGACTGCGACGGCAGAAGTAGACCGGGATATCCGTCCTCATTCGCATCAGGCGCGCCTGCACCAGGCTCGACTGAGCGTAAAGGTACTTGATTTCCACGACGGCGCCAACGGGCGGCAGTTCCTTGCCGATGACGCTGCAGGTCCCGATGGGCTCGGTCGCCTTGTGGAGTTTCACGCTGATCGACTCCTTGCCGTCCGGCCTGTGCTCGTGCACGATGAAGAACCCGCTCTCGACAAACTTCCAGCGGAGCGTATCGCCTCCGCTCGACGGACGCCCGGCCCTGTATGGCGCGTTCTTGTTGACGAACACGACGCCTTCCGCGCTGGCTTCCTTCGCGTCGAGGATCAGACGCGCTTTCTCGTCCGATGTTTTCGCCGCCACGACCAGCTTGATCGCCGGGCTGCCGATCATAGTGACGAGACTGGCCAGAGTCCGATAGCGTTCCTCATACGGCAGAGTCCTGCAGTCGCACTCGGTGGCTCCGGTGCCAGTGCGCAGAAGATCGAAGACCCACAAAGTCTGGTCGACCAGCTCGCCGTCAAACACCGCGTTGAGCAAACCGCTGGCCGCGATCGCGTCCGCGATGACCTTGGGAATAGCCCGCAGCTTTCCGGACCGGCCCGAATAGAACGTCAGGGCGCCGTCTACGTCATGCAGCTGAACCCGGTCGCCGTCGTGCTTGATCTGCACCCACCAGTTATCCAGCTTCGTCAGCACGAGCACCTGAGCCGGCTCGATGTCACGGAGCAGGCGCGGCGAGATACACGCTGGCTGAGTGTCGCCCACCGCCGTTGTCTTGACCGGCGCGATCATCTCCGGCGCGGCTGTGCCGTTGCTGTTGATGATCTTGTAGTGGCTCTCGCCGTTCATCTTCTCTTTGACGAGTTTCTCCGCGATCGCGGAGGCTTTCTCGAGCGATACCGGCGTCGGTGTCTTTGTGCCGATCCGCGGCGTGTCCCCGACCGCGCCATAGCTGAAGTCAACGGTGTACTTCGAACCGTTCGGCCGGACCGAGACGATATAGAACTTCTTCCCTGAAGCACCTGGTGCTTCAAGGCGTACCTGCGTTACTGCCGAGTCTGTGATTGTCATTTGTCCTTTGTCCTTTGCTGTTTTGTCCGGTTGAATTTCTACGAGGCGGTAATGGTCGCGCCGCACTGCTGGCACTGGAGAACGCTCTTTTTCATTACGAGCAACCAGCCGAATATTCCGCTGATGAACGCCCCGATGCCAACGAAAAAGAAGAACCAGCCAACGAAAGCGGAGCCGGCAGTAGCATTCCCACTGTCAGAGAAGGCTCCGGCGCCGATGCCGGCGACAGACATCAAAACCGCCGCCGCACAGAAGATCATTACCAACACCGACGGAATCAGGAGAAGAAAGCCGATGACCACCACCGGCGTGCTCATGCGCCAGACTTTCTTCTGAGTCATCGCTCCCCGGTCGCATATCTTGCAGATCGGGTAGTTCGGATATATCGCGTTCGGTTCGTTTGTGAGTGAATACATTTGTCGTTTTGTCCTTTTGTTTTGATTAGTGATTGTCAGCGAAGACGCCGTCGCCTTCGTAGTCGTCGCGTTCGTTCGATTCCTCGGCCAGCACTTCGTAGGCGCCGCCGTCGAGTATGTGATCGCAGGCCTCCGACAGATCGATGGCATTCTGGTCGAGCACTGTCTCTCCGGTCGACGGCTGCCAAGTGCCGTCGACCGATGTGATTGCACCGCACTGCGAGCACTTCAGCTTGTACCTCATGTCAGCTGATGTCTCCAGTTTTCTACGGGCTTGCCGCAGTGCAGACAGGCCAGCGGATACTGCCCATGCGATTCGAAGTGATGTTTATTGGCATTCACCTTCGGAGCGCGTGATTTACGGATCAGGTCCAGTTCTTCTTCATTGAACCCGTTGCCTCCACTGTCCCCGAGCAGCGTGGCAGACTCCCACGTCGTTGTCTCCGCCGTGGTGCCGGTATGATGCCAGCCGCCGGGGCGCCCGCCGAGTTGTACGTCTTCGACGTAGCGCATGATGTTTTCCAGCGTCGACTTCGCAAACTCGTTCTGGTCCAGCAGGTAGCGCACGCCGTCCTGATACATGAACAGTTCGTTGCTCCCGTTGATGGCGATGCGGATGACAGCGCGGCGCTCGTGGATAGCCCGCTGCGAATGGGTGATCAGCAGGTTGCCGCGGACGAATTGTTTGGTGATGAATCGTAAAGCTTTCACGGGATGCAGACCTCGAATTCGCCACTGTCCAGCTTCTTGATGCTGCCGGGTGAGCAGAAGCCGAAGTCGTAGCCCTGCTTCTCCTTGATGCTGGCGTTGTGGACGGCAACACGCGATGTAACTCGTGCTTCCTCCTCGCTGGCATAGATGTTCCATGCCACCTTGTTCCCGCTTCTGGTGCGGAGCGGTTCGGGATACGGCAAGAGTTGATCCGCCTTCGGCACCTGAACCAGCGCGGAGTCATCGAGGAAGACATAAACGTTCCCCTCTTTCACTGCACCGCGAACGAGAACGCCGTTCCAGTTCTTTTTGCGGCACAGCGCGATCGCGGCCATGTCGTGCCCGTCATCCGACGTGGAGAGATCCGACCTGATCGAGATGCGATTACCGTCCAGGTCGCTCGCGGTGATGCGAGACGATTTTGTTTCTGTTGATGGGTAAACCTTCGTTGTGATTGCTTTCATTTTTCGTTTTGTCCTTGTCCTTTGAAATCGGCGCTCACTCAGCGCCGCGAGAATTCAGTCGCGCGTTCCATCGCCCCATGTCGCCTGCTCGGCTGCGACATGGTTCAGGTAGGTTTTCGCCTCTTCCATCAGCGACTTTTCCGGGCATTGCCGCCGATGCGTACAGATTCCGATATGCCGGTCAATCACCCAATAGAGGAGCGCAGCTACCTTAGCCTTACGCTCATCTCCGAGAATCTCGGCTACCCGGTCACTCCAGGCCGTCCCGCGTCCGTCAGTCATGCTTTCTCCCTTTTCTACGGCCTATTGCTCGATATCCACCCTGAGGACGTCGCCGAACTGCGGCTGCGCCGTGATCCAGAGCGGTGTGGCCCACAACATGGGCCATGTTGGTTCCTTCAGCGGATCCCGGTCGTAGTTCTCCAGATCCGTCAGGAAGATCCCGCCGATCGGTTCGATCTCCTTTTCCTCGATGTAGGCAAGTGCCGGGGCGAACCTTGTCCCGCCGCCGCCTTTCGCGTGAAGCACAACATCATCGCCAGGGCCGAATACCTCGTGGCCCTTTATGTCGGCATCGCAGTAAATCACGTCGATCGATTCCGGATTCACTTCGCTGGCGATGATATTGACGTGTGCCGCGATCGAGTCGAGCATCCGCTGGCTGACCGATCCGGACGTATCCACGATGATGACGATCGAACCTACCTGATCTTTAATGGGACCGGGCAGGTAAGTATCGGCCCCGACGAAGCGCCGATTCGGCCGCGTCCAGCTGGTATTGACGGCGACGGAATCGCTGATCCATGCCTTCAATTCCTCGCGCCAATCGGTCTGCGGCTCACGAACGCTCTGGATCAGGCGGTCGATCCCCGCTCCCATTGATCCGGCAGCACGGCTGGCGCTGGCTGCCTGCTCCGTCACAATCGCCCAATCCTCGGCGGTCATGGGCGGTGGGCCCGGATTGCCGTCTTCGTCCGTCTGCTGAGGCGCGGTGTCGGCGTCTACGAAGTGGCCCGTTTCACAACCCGGCATGATCGAAGGTGCGGCGCCCTCGCCCTCACCGTCTACATCGCCGTCTACATCGCCGTCGCCCTCACCGTCGCCCGGTGCCGGCGTGTCGTCTCCGTCCGGTTCGTCGTCCGGCTGTTCCTCCGGTTCCGGATCAGGTTCCGGCTCTTGCGGATTGGGCGGCGGCTCGTCCTGTTGTGCGCTGGCGAGTTTGGCATACACGGCCTCCTTCGACATGCCTTTGTAGTCGTCGCTGCAATACCAGTCGTCGCCCACGTCGTATCCGGCTTGCTTCAGCTCGAGATTCACGACATGGTCACAGCTGACGTTCCACAGGTGGTTATCGCGACTGCCGCGCCGGTAAGGATCGAGGCCGGCTACGTGTGCTACCTCGTGCGCGAACACGGCAAGGCGGCGGCTCGGCGGAAGCGATCGCGCGTGGTCCGGGTTGAACTTCAGAATCGTCCCATTGGTTTCCATCGTTTCTACGTTGCGGTCGGCAACGAACGTCAGATGGTACGCGCACGTTGCAAAGAAGGCCGCGGAAGGATGCTCGCTGTCGAGCAACAGTTCCGATCGGACCTGCTCTATGAGTGTTTCGTCTGATACCGGGATCATTTGCTGAGTTCCTCCGCTACGATCCGGAATTGCCGCAGGTGCTCGATGAGAATGACGAGCTCCGATAGAAGCGAATCGCGGAACTTCGCACGCTTCATAAAGTGATGGGACGACACCAGATCGCGAATGGCGTCGCTGATCGCCTTGAGTGTCCGGCGCCGGTCAGTGGTCGGATCCGGGTTGCCGTCAGGCCGGCCCGCCAGCGGCTGGCCGAGCTTTGCCTTTTCGTACAGGCTGCTGAGCGCGTCCACGGTGGCCGCGCCAGGCATTTCATTCTGAGTGCCGAGGGCAGGGAAGTGCGCTTTCAGCACGGCCGCCATGGCCAGGCTGAAGGCTTTCTGTGTGTTGATGTCCATTGTTTTGTCCTTTCGTTGCTGTCGTTAGTAGGCGATCCACCCGAGAACATCCGAATACTCCTCCTCGCGTGGAGCGGGCTCAGAGCCATCCGCGTGCGGTATGCCGCCGACTTCGATGTGCTCACCGCTTTCAGGGTGGACGAGGGTTAAGCCACCATCCTCGATCCCGATCATGTCGTCCGGCCCGCCGCCCGGGGCGTTAACCCAGGCGGCGAGTGCTTTGCGCGTGATGGCCATGTTGTTATGCCATGAACGCCGACATCTTGCTGAGGATTTCTTCCGCGCGATTTGCCGTGTCGTTTCTGGCAAACTCATTTCTACGGAGTGTTTCCGGCGAGTGCTCGGTCAGGCCGGCCCGCATCTGCGTGGCGATCTTATTGATGGCCGGATCGCCGGTGATGTTGAGCAGAGGCACGAGATCGAGCACGTCCGAGACGTTGCTGACCAGCGTGTCGAGGAAGAACGAATTCTTGCCGGTCGGATTGCCGTCCTCGTCGGTGATCGGCTTGCCGTAGGATTTCAGGCGTTCCAGCATGTGCTCGACGGTGTCGTGCAGTCTCGCCCAGACGCTCCCGAGAGCGCCCTGAATACGTTCCGCGGCGAACGCCTCGTAGTCCTTCTGCAGGCCCGCGATGGTCTTTGTGTCCATCTCGCAGCGGAAGTCATCGCCGGTCGGGACCGGTGAAACCTGCACTGCGAACCCGAACTTTTTGTCGAACTGATTCGTTGCCGACGAATTGTGCCAGCGCGGTTTGGCCGGATTGCTGAGATCAAGCAGCTTGTAATCCGGGTATTGCGTGATGTCGAAGCCGCCGTTGAGATTGGCTTTTGCCTCGGCTACCATCTTCGGGAAATTCGGCTTGATGTCCTTCAGCAGGATGTCCCAATAGGCCCGCTCGTGAACCTTCATCTTTTCCTTGTAGGCGGAGAGCCCTTGCGCGGCGACGATGCGGCTGCCGTCGTTCGCCCAGGGCAGAGTGAGTTCCTTGTGCTCGCTGCCGGCGGCGCGGATGATTTTCTTGAGCGGATCGAGAGCCTTCGGGTCGATGATGTCTTTGGTGAACCGGCCCGTACCCTCTTTCATGCCGTGGCGTTCGATTGTGTCACGCGTGATCTTCGCGTCTTTGCGGCTGGTGCCGAGGCAGGAGATGCTGAGATCCACCAGCAGGGCGCGTTCCGAGATCGTGGTCAGTGCGTTCGTTTTGCTTTTCATGGTGCTTCCTTTTGTCGAGGTCATATCGTTTTGTCCTTTGTCCTTTCGTCCTGTTGCTTACATCAATTCCTGGTGTTCTACGTGAAACTTCATGCTCTCGGGCGTCTTTGCCAGATCGGGGTTGCGGCCCATCGCCGAAGTCACGGCGAATACCGCATAGTCCTTCTGCTCGAGACGGTTCAGATAAGTCAGGCAGCGCCCGATGTTCTTATCGGTCATGCGTTTTGCCAGCGCGGCGCTGATGGCATACATGGCGCCCGGACTGGTCGGCAGTGGTGCGGTCTTCGGCGTGTTCATCACGGCATCCATGTGCGGAAGCTCGTTGAACATCCGAAGGAAAGCGCTGAAGCTGATGGCCGCGGCCTCGCCCACGCTGCCGGCGAACAGCGCGTGCTGGACGCGACTGCTGGCCGGTCCGGCCGCGACGATGTTGCTGATGAATTCCCATGCTCTGGCATTGGGCGATACCCTCTCCTTCGGATTGAAGGAATTGAGCATGGCAGGGAACATCTTCAGAAACGCTACGACGACCGGCTCCCATCCGCGCTTGATTGCATAAAAGCAAACGTCGTTCAGGTCCGTGTCCATTTCGAAGTGAGCGAACCGGCGAGTCAAAGCCGCGCTCATCTTCGATACGCCGATGTCCTGATCGTTGACGGCCGCGCCGCACACCCATGTCGGCGGCATAGCAGTCTTGCCGACGTTCTTGGTCGTAACCAGCGAAAACGCCGCGTTGCGCGTCATGTCCGAGCCGCGATTGATCTCATCGAAGAAGAAAAGACCGCCGCGCGGATCCAGATCGGCGATGATGTCCGGCGTGGCCCATCTGGTCGATGCCTCGCCTTTGCCCTTTTCTACGTAGGGCACGCCGGTCAGATCGACGCCGTCGCGCTGCGCCACGCGAAAGTCATAGAACCACGGGCGTTGATGCACCCCGAGAATCTTTCCTTTCGCGTCGCGCACCGTGTAGTCATCGATCGTGCAATCGTACTTTGCGGCAAAGGCGATATCCGCCTGCTGCATGGCTATCTCCGACTTGCCGACGCCCGGCTTGCCGTGAGCCATGAAAGACCGGTCGGCTTTGATGCAGGTCTGGATGAATTCGCCGGCCTCGCGCGGTGTAAGCGGCTGCGTGAGTGCCGGAATGTCGGAGCCCCGGTGACGCTGGACGAGCTCGCCCAGGTCTGAAAGAAACGCTTCGTTGTTCATAGTCGTTTTGTCCTTTTCGTTTAGAAGAATTTGAATCTGCCGCTGAACTGACCGCCTTCAAGCTCCGATACAGGATCGAAGCTTTCTACGTTGCCATCCGGCCCGCGATGATATTTGAGTTGCAGAACGAGCGCGCTGGTAACCGTTTCGATGAAGACCGATACCGTTTCCGTAACCTCGCCGAAGCCTGCTTTTGCAATGTCAGGCAGGCTCAGATTGAAAGTTCGCCGCAGCAATTCAATTTTCAGCCAGTCTTCCTTGCCGACTTCCATGCCGTAACTGTCGGTCACGGTAACGACGTGCATGTACCCGTGCTCGCCGATTTCCTTTTTGACTCTGGTCACCAGATCCTGCTTGGCTGCAGGGCTGTTCATGATATTGCCATCGATGCCGATCAGCACCGACGCTGTCCCGTCAACCGGATCGCCCAGATAAATAACCGGGATCACTTGTCTGGTTTCAATGAGTTGTTGCCGCGCGTTTTCGATCCATGTCAGACCGAGCTGGCGAAGCTCTTCGAGTGTCGGCGGTGTGTTCGTCATTTACGTTTGTCCTTTCGGCGGGAGTGATCATGGCTGCCGCGTCGCAGCAGTCAGCATTCCACAGATTGAGCTCGACCACGATGTAATAGGCTTTGTCCCGGTCGAGCCCGCACACTGTACAGCAGATCGGCTTCGCGGTCCCGACTATGATCGGGTAGCTGTTGAAGACCGGCGCTTTTCTACGGAACAGGCCCAACACCCGGTTCACGACGGTGTGCGCGGTCATTGCAGTATGACCCTATCTTCCGCCGATGCCAGCTTGCGAGTCCTCTTGCCCAGTTCGGTGATACGCACGCCTTGCGGCGTGCGCTCGATCAGTCCCTGCTCGATCATTTCGGCGAGCATGGTCGTGATCTCCGTTTTGATGTCCTCGTCGTTTGTCATTTGCTTTTGTCCTTGTCCTTGTCCTTTCCCTTGTAGATGCGCTCCATCGCGGCTCCCCACTGCTTCATGTGAGTGTCGAGATTGCGGTCGAACTCCGCGTCAGCCGCCTTCCTGAGTTCCTTGAGCGACTTGCGCTTCTTCTTCATGTCCCCTCCCTGATGGGCCTGATTTTCAAGCCCGTCAGCCGTTCTACGGCTCCTACCAGGCTGTTGTCGCGCTGATAGCGTTTGGCGTGCATGACCAGAAAACCGGGCGAATCGGCGCCGTGCATCGCGCCGATGGCCAGGCACTTGCCGCGCCTGTTGCAGACTGAGAAGGCCCGCAGCGGATCCCCTTGCAGGCTGATCCACTGGAACTGAGTGAGCCGGCCGCGGCGGTTCCTCTCCCTCATGACCGTTTCTCGCGCTTGAGGATCTCGTGGCGGATACGGGATGCCAGTTCGGCATCATACCCTCGGCTTGCAAACCCGGCACGGTCCGGGCCGATTTCCTCGCCGTCGAAGTCATCCAACTCTTGGATCTCTTCAGCGCGTGGCGTCCCGGCGATGACGACTTCGAAGTGGTCAAGCACTTCGCCGTCTGCTGCGATTACGATTGTGTATTTCGGCATTTTCTACGTTCTCCCTTATGAGCTCGCGTTCGAGTGCAATCAGCCGCTGGTCGACCAGCTGCTGGTGTGCCTGGCGGCACGAGTCGCATGCCGCCAGGTGCCGATTAAATTCGGCTTCGACCTCCCCGGCCCGTGTGGCCGGAGTGACGAAGCCGAATACTCCATACATCTGCTCGACCCAGATCGGGCAGTCGGGCATTACTTACGCAACCTTCGCTTTCTTCACCGGCTTGCCGACCCACGCGGTCTTCGTGCCGGCGACAACCAGCTTCTTTTTGCCCTTCGCTTTGGCAGCTTCGGCTTTGGCGATGTTGCGGGCGTCGATCTCGGCCGCCTGCGCGTAGGTGATGCTCTTCGCTTCGGCGATGGCCTTGATGCGGCGGATCTTGACCCATGCGGTCACGGCTGCATCGTGCCGCCAGGCGTTGTCGGTGATGCTCACAACCTTGGCGGTCTTCGCCTTCGACTTCGGCGATTCTACGACCTTCAGCTTTGCTTTCTTCGTCGTGACTGCAGTGGCTTTCTTCGTCGCGTTCTTAGTAGTGGTTTTCATTTGTCGTTTTGTCCTTTGTCCCGATCAACGGGCCTCGCGTCGCCTTTCTACGGCGGCGCAAGGTTCGTTTACCCTGGTCAGATGCGATTCTTGTGGTCCATGAAACCGCTGGCGAATCCGGCTAAGGCCTCGCCGTATTCCTTTGCAGTGGCCGTGCCGTTGTCCACCGGATCGCTGGGATCGGCCCCGATCTCGCCGGTTTTGATCGAGTGGATCCAGGCTTCGAGCATTTCGATCAGACCCGGATTCAAAACCGGCGGCAGGGCCAGCCTTTTGTCCAGGTCTTTTTGCAGTGTGGCGATGAGCTCGGCCAGTTGCTCGTTTGGCCAGAGGCTATAGGCAAGCGTTCGGACTTGCCCAGGGAGGGATGCCCTTTCCTGCTCATCAGGCTCGCCGTGGTAATGAACGCTGACGATCGTGGAGAGCCCTTCAGGGAATGTGTGCGGCTCGTTATCGGAGTACAGGATGTCGATCTGGCCGGACACCCAACTCTTCATTTGCTCTTTGCTGATGTTCATTTTCTACGTTTTGTCCTTTCTTGCGTTTCTGCGGCGGTGACCGATTCGAACGTTTGCTTTTCCGGCGGCCATTTCATTTCGAACTTGCCCATAGCCAGCGGGATACTCGGGCCTTTTGCCAGCATGTCGAACTCGGCTGGCGTCGGGATGACCGGCACCCACTGTCCGGTGTCCGGATGCCAGGCTCTCACTTCGATCTCGGGCTGCCAGTTACTTCTCGGCATTTCTACGTTCTCTCTCTCTTGCGTTTCAATTGCAGATAGACTGTCTCGGGCGTACGGCTGACGAACTTGCCGCCGGCCCGTGGATGATGCCGCGCGTGATGCGCTTTGTGGCAACTGAAGTGGCTTAGCCGTTCGTTCGACTTCGCCTTGTCGTCGTGGTCCCCGTTCAGGTGATGCAGAGTGATGTCGAGCGCAGTGAAAGGCTCGGCTGTCCCGTCACCGTCCGTAATGCGTTTCTGATCCGGCGCCAGCGCCTGTTTGCAGAAGTAACAGGTCTTGCCGCGGACGAAGAACCAGAGCAGCTCGCGAAGCTTGTTCAGCTCCCGGCGGGAGGATTTTCGCATCGCCATTTTCTACGACCGGCCCCCTTTCTTCTTGCACCACCGGCATGGCTTGTGTGTCTGTTTACCGTGCTGACAGTAGAACTTCGGCTTCGGTGTCATCGTGTTTTGTCCCTTTCCTTTTGTCCTTTTCAGTGGCGGGACCCATTGCTGAGTCCCGCCGTTCTACGATCAGGCTGCTTTCTTGCCCTTACCCTTACCCGCCGTCTTCGCCTGATTTCTGGCGTCGATCTCGGCCGCCTGCGCGTAGGTGATACCCTTCGCTTCGGCGATGGCCTTGATGCGGCGGATCTTGACCCATGCAGTCACCGCGGCCGGCCCGCGCCAGGCGTTGTCGGTGATGCTCACAACGGTTTTGCTGGCTTTCTTCGCCACCGGCTTTTCTACGACCGGCTTGTCTGCGATGCCGCGCAACCGATATGTCTGGTAGCCTTTCTCGAGTTTCTCGGCTATCTTCGTGCGGTACATCTCATCGGCTTCGGCTCTGCTGTCGCAGGTGTATTCAAAGCCCTGAAGCTCACCGTCGATCTTGCCCCACATGAGAGTTACGATCGATCCGGCGAGCGAAGCGAAGTAGGTCTTGTTGCTCGTTGCATTCTGGAAGTACAGTGTCGTCGTTTTCATTTTGTTTGTCCTTTTTGACTTTCTACGTTTTGGAATGGAGGCATCATTGCTGGCTCGCTTGCCGAGTCCCATTGCCCGGTCCGCGCCACGGGGAGGCTGATGCTTTCTGCGGACCATTTCGTCCCGGCTGACCGTCTGGTATTCTTTTCCATCCAGGTGGCTTGCCGGAACCGGACAGGCATTGCTTCAAATCCGTTGCAATGTGATCCTGCCCGCTTTCTACGTTTTCCGTGTGCTTGCTATCGCGACACGTCCTGTACTTGCTGTCGAGGTTTTCGGGTCCCCTTTCTATCGGGGTGTCTCTCGTCTTCGCCATCCGTGGGTTACTAGCAGCCTCAGTCTCGCCGACCAGGGTCTTTTACCCGCTGCGTTCTCGATGGCCCGAAGGCCCACACGGTTTGCCTGTTTAGTTTTCCAGGAGCCGGAATCTCACGTCCGGTGCGCTCTCATTTAGTTGTCAAATACCAGTGGTTCATTTGGGCTCGGGCTTTTGAGGGAACCGTCCAGGAGGCTCTTCGTCCCCTCGTTACTCGGCTTTCGCCATCGGCCATCTCGAATCCCTGGGGCAATTTGGGTCACTTTCAACCCGGGGCCAGCGACTCGTCCCAATCCAGCAAGTAGTTTGTTATCAACTACTTACCAAGTAATAGTGTATCAAATTGAGGCTCAAAACCGCATGATTCCGAGCTGTTTTCGCCCTTTATTCGCTCGAAAATACCCTTTAGAATGAAGGATTTACGTTTGGTTGGGTAGTTTGTTTGGTAAAGTACCCGTTGGGGCCGGAAAACCGCCGTTTTACGGCGAAGTGGTGCGTTTTGATGCAGTTCGAGAGACCGCGGACGATCTGCCGTCTGCATTCCGTCTGCATCGGCTGCGTCGGCGAAACTGCAGCAAACCAGTGCAGATTCTCAGACCGGCACGATCTCCCAGATGCCGGTCTGCAAACAGAACTTGCCGTCCGGTCCTTTGACCGGGCGGAACAGGCCGGGCGCGCTTCTCTTCGCATCCTCGGGCGTCAAGGCTGTCAGCACGGCATACGGGCTATGCAGACGCGGATACCAGCGATGCTCGAGGAAAATGCCGAACTGCCCCGGCTTCATCTTCGGCCCGAACTCCCAATCCTGCGGAGCGTCGGGCGGAATGATGTCGCAGTAAACCACGGCCGGCCCTGTCACCCACGATTGGGCGCCGGACGAATTGGATCCGGTGATGCGGTCATGGAACACGGCTCGTTCCACGTCACTGCGTGGCCGTTGTCGTGATGCTTACGTGTTTGATTTCGACGGAGCCAGGGCTGTCGGCATTGCAGCACTCGGCGATGTATTCAGTGGCAGCGATCGCGCCATCTATGAACTTCTGCGCTGTTGCCGGCGACAGTATTTCCAAAGCCAGCGATGCTGATGCATTACGCGGGCGTTTAATGCCGCTGCACGCCTCGGCGAGACGCACTGCCAGCTCTTCGACGTCGATATAGGTGACGCGCATGGCTATCAGGATAGTGCGAATTCACGCTCGCCGCTCGCCGCGCGCTTGCCGTCGTGAATACGCGCCGTCGGCAGCGGCAGGCGTTGCTGGCTGTCGTTATCGGGCTGGTACCGGCGCGGCCGGAATCGGACTCGTTTGACCGGCTCGCCGGAAGCCAGCCGCCGGCCGCGCGGACACGAGCATCGGGCGTATGCGCCATCGGCGGTCCGGCACCACAGGCCGCGGTGCGGCGCGCAATCACGGCAGGCTGGCGGAAGTGGCTGGCTGTTCTTCATCTGCTGACCGGATAACTGCGCGGTGGCTTGATGCGATCGACATCGACCGGGATCACGGTCTCGATCTCGGCGCCGGTCTCCATCTCGCGCCAGGAGTAAGTGAAGCTGCGGCCGCAATCGAGACAACTGCGCGTGGTGGCCTCGCCGACTGTCTGCGGCCAGGTGAGATGCTCGTGACTGCAACCGAGCAAGCGGTCGACAAGCCGTCGCAACATGCCGGAACCTCCTATGCAGTTACAGGCCCGTCTTAGTCAACCGGGCGATGTCTGGTTTCAAGAGCGCCAGCCAGCCGCGCATACGAAAAGTGCCCCAAAGCTTCGGCTGCGGATCGATGGCTACCGGCCGGGTTGCGATCTCGGGCTCATCCGGACAGCCGGCGCGATGCAACGGCGTGGCGGCATGACACCACGGGCAATGGTGATGCTTGCGGCGCTCGCCGCGTTCCGCGCGATGATCTTCGATGGTCATACTGCACCTGTGATAACCCTGTTACTATTCAGCTTGCCATATGTGGATATCCCGGGGAAAGGGAATAACGGCTTGCAAATAGAAAGCGCTGGCTCCTACAATTCGGCTATGCCGTCAGCATCGAACAGTCGGCAGTTCGGCGAAAAGCTGCTGGAATCCAACGTAACGGGCACAGTGAAATGGTTCAGAGAGCGCATTCTCAATGAGGGCGGGGAAGGCACCGGCGGTCACTTCGGCTTTATCATACGGGACGACGGCGCCGCCAATGTGTTCGTGCATGGCTCCGACGTCGAGATGTTGAGCTATCCGCTGGTCGTGGGCCGGCAGGTTATCTTCGATATTGTGGAAGGACGGCGCGGGCCCAAAGCCGTTAACGTGGTCATGCTTCCTGACGAGATCCCATGAGCGAGTTCGAATTGTATGAAAAGACCGCATCGGACGGCAGCATCGTCGCGGTTATTCCGATTACATTCGGCCGCGCGCGCGTCACAATAGCCCGCCACGATCCGATGTTCTTTGATGACGTGTGGTGATACGACACGCCGACTGCCGCGGTCGCGGCGGCACAACAGTGGGACCCGTTGACTGAACCGGAACCGGCTGGCTGGTTTCGCCACCCTGAGACAGGACGGCGGCGGCCGGGCGGCGATGCTTCGAAAGAGTACGTGAACCCGTAAAAAAAGCCCGCTTTGGCCTCCCCAGGCAAGCGGGCTCTTTCTACTTACTCCACACTACTGGAAAACAGTCTACAGCTTTTTGGGCTGAGGCACAGGAGCCGGAAGCGTACCGAAGTCAGGACCGATTTCGGCAATCCAGACCCAGAACTTCGGACGAGCTGGCGGCGTCGACGGGCATCCACCAACCCCAAAGCCGGGATCGATCGGCAGCCAATGGCCCGGCGGCTTCGGCAGCGTGTTGTCAGGGCCGCCCCCGACAGGCAAGCCATAACCGGGATCTACTGGCAACCAGCCCAAAACCGGCGGCAGTCCGTTACCGGGATGCACCGGAATCCACCAGCCCGGCGGCTTCGGCGGATCGATCGGCACTCCCCACGACGGATCAATCGGAATCACCGGATAGATCGGATGCGACGGCCGGCCCGGTCCGCCCACCGGATAAATCGGATGCGACGGATGACCCGGCAGGAAGATCGGCGGGATGACAATCGGCGGCAAGCCGTTATCGACATAAGGCGGCAGCGTGTTATCGACGTAAGGTGGTTCGTCAGGCAGTCCCTGATCGGGATGACCAGAAGGGCCTTCAGGCAGTCCCTGATCGGGATGACCAAACCCATACCGTTCGACATAAGCGGGAATCAATACTTTTCTCAGTGCCATTGCGTTTGTGTTTCCTTTTAGCAGAAAAAGGCAGGTAAGTGCCTTAGCCGGGACTATTATAATTAAGCCCGGCTGCGTTGTGATGAAGAAAATCAAGTTCAAGCCACGATGTAAAACCTGTGCGTTCACGGCTGGAACACCGGCCAATAAGGACGAGATCACACGTCTTAAAGCGGAATTGTGTGTGATAGCTTACCAGCCTTTCTTCTGCCACTCGAACGCGGTCGAGGACAAGATACCGGAAGGCAAAGAGCGGCTGTGCGCGGGCTGGGCCGAAAGCGTAGCGGGAAAGCCATACCCGCCTGAGTGGAAGCGGCGCATCGCACTGGAAAGCCTGAAACAGGTCATAGCCGCGGAAGACGGTAAAGAGCTCAACGCCGGGGCGATTATTACCGAGATGTTATGCGCGCCCTGACAGGCGTTGACAATCCGGCGGCCTCGCGCTATCGTCTGATCGTAATGACGTAGATCACCAAAGCTTCTCCCGCCTCCTCCGGTTCCTCGTATTACATTTTTGTCTTTGTCCGTCAGGACATGTCGCTCGCCGATCAGCTGGTCCAGTCGAATCACGCCACGCATACCATCGCCGGCGCGGCCGGATACGAGGTCGACGGCATACCCAACATCATCCTCATCGGCGTTCCGGACACCCGGGCACTCATGCGAGTGGCCGCGAAGCTGGCCGACAATGCCATCCCTCACTGCGCGTGGCGTGAGCCCGATCTCGATCTCGGCTTCACGGCGATTTCTACGATTCCGCTGCGGCCGGATCAAAAGCAGTGCCTGCGGAATTATCGTCTGTGGCAGCCAACGTCGCCAACGTCATCGCCAACGCCATCGCCAACGTCATCGCCAACGTTGGCGCCAACAGTTTCTTCCTCGGTAGCTCAGCTGGATAGAGCAGCTGGCGGCCCTCAAAAGCTGCCAACGCGGTCGGTGGTTCGAGTCCATCCCGAGGAACCAGTTCCCGAATGCGCGAGTAGCTTAGTGGCCCAAAGCAGAGACTTCTAAACTCTCTGATCGCCGGTTCGAATCCGGCCTCGCGCCCCACTTCAGAATCTTTAACAGAACCGGCTGGCGGTTAAAAAATACGCCGGTTTTTTTAATCCGGTCGCGATCCATCCACTGTTACTCGTTTGACAACGGCACGGATCGTGATTTATTCTTGCGCTCAGCACTCTCCCCAACAGCTCAAGCTCAAGCTCAAGCTCAAGTTCAAGCTCACCCACCGGCAGGGAACCGGATCACCAACCCCCTTGCTAGCCCGTAAGACGGGCGATCGGGATCCTCCCGAGTACACCTTGTCAGGAGAAGTGTTTCCGCCTGACAAGAATTGTTCCTCCCATCTGCACCGCAAAAATATGTCCAAAGATGCATCTGTCAGGATCGAAAACGGTTTCATTCTCGGTTCCTCGACCATCACGGCGCGCGTCGCCATTCAGATGATTATGTCCGGCGCGGCAGAGCCGGCAAGCGATTCGTCCATCAGGCTGACCTTCGCGGCTTATATCGAAGCGGTCAGAACTCCTCCAGCCAAAGAACGCACGCACAAAGAGTCGGCCTCGAGCGGCTGTGTCGCGGCTCTCAATACCGTGCAGGAGGAACCGGTCTATTCAGGGAAGCGGCGCGAAGGCTCACCGGTCACAGGCTCGGTGAATGTCCTGCGCAAGATCAAGCCCGTTTGCGTGCCAGCCGCGGCGACCTCGACAGGCGGCGACGGCGAGCATTTCAGCAACTGGGGCGAGAACGATACTTTCCCGCTGGCCCGCTTCAATCCCGACAATATAACCAGGCCGCAATTCGCGCTCTTTCCCACCCTGCGGGCTTACCAGCTGGCGATCGGCGCGTGAATGGCCGGTGAAACCCAGAGAATGATCGGCGGTGGTGGCAACATCCACTGCGCCTGCGGCTGCGGCAGAATTATTCGTGAAGCATGGGCCTGCAGCCACGCCGATCACGGCGAAGGCTCGCCGCGCAACGACGAACTGTTCGCTTCGAAAGCCTGCCTCGAGAAACACCAGCGGTACGAACACGGGCTTTCTGACGCCGAATTGGTATCAAATCGCAATAAAACGGCAGCGAATTGACAATAATCTGACAACAAATGGCACGACACGGCAGGCCCACGAAGTACAACGCCGAACTCCCGAAGCAAATCCGCAGGCTCTATTTCCTCGGCTGGACGGATCCGCAAGTTGCTGAGTTTCTGGGCGTTTCCGAGCGCGTGTTCTACCGCTGGATCGCCCGCTATCCGGAGTTTCGACAGGCCATAAAAGACGGCAAAGCACCCGCAGACGCAAACGTTGCTGTCGGGCTGTACCAGCGGGCTACGGGTTACGCGCATGAAGCCTCGAAGTTCTTCGTGGTCGACGGCGCCATTGTGGAGCAGAAGTACATCGAGCGTTACCCGCCTGACACGGCCGCGGCGATCATCTGGCTGAAGAACAGGCAACCGGGTTTGTGGCGCGACCGGCTGCCGGAGCGTCTCGACGATCAGGGCCGGCCAGCGGAGGCCGAGGGCTTGAAGGAGCTGGCGGCGGCGATCCGCGACTCGCCGCGGGATCCGGACGAGAAGCCGAACGGCCTGCCTCACCCGGTGATCCAGTAGGAAGAGTACGAATTGCACCATTACAGCCTTTACAGGGTGGCCTTTGTGTTCGATTGTGTTAGCTAATCGTGTTCGACGTGTTGATGCAAAGCCCGACGCTTCATATCCGGCTGACGCAAGCGCAATATGACGGCCTGTATCAGCGGGCGCGTCGAAGCTCTCGCAAGCTGGCCGACCAGGCCAGGCTGGATATCGAGCAGGCGAACGGGCTGGCTCCGGACGAGCTAACACAATCAGCCGCTGAATCGGACACAATCGAACACAACAGGCCGGGGCGGGGAAGTGCAGGGCGGGGAAGTGTGGCAACGACGGCGGCAACGACGGCGGCCGACACGCGGCGGTACGAGGACTTCGACGGAGGCGCCTGACCTATGCCACTCTCCGACTCCGAACAGAGCTTATTGCATGCCATGGCCGACGGCATTGACGCCTGTTCGATCTGCGGCGAACCGGCGGCATACAGTGGTGTTTTCCTGCCCACCCGGCAATTTTCGGCGTTACTCGGCCCGATTGAGAGCGATGGCGCTGACGCCCAGCGCGTGGTGATCTACGCCCTGTGCGAGAAATGCTACAGCTACCCGGACAAGAACGAGCGCACCGAGGCTTACATGCTGCAGGCGTTCGCGAAGCGGGCGGCGGTCCAGTAAGAGCATGGCCGATCTCCACACCATAGCCGCCGATCTGGATTTCATCGAGCTGGCGTTCCTGAATATTCAGGATGTGATCCCGGCGCTTGTCCTGAGGGATGAGCGATGCACTGCCCAATCTTCTAAAAAACCGGAGACACGATGCCGCACACGCGCGGTCAGAAACGGCCTTTGCCGCGTGCACGCCAATGCGGCTGATCTGGCGGCGGATTTTTTGCTGAAGTGTTTTCCTCCGTTAGGATTGACGATGGAGGAGTACCGGGAGCTCGCAAAGAAGAGAGGCCATGCCCTGCAAAGTCGTTAACCTCGGCAACGGCGTGACGGCGATCGTCAAGATGGCCGCGAAGCCGCGCAAGCGCTGTTCGGTGTGCGGCATGCTCGGCGTCGGCAAGCTCTGCGATTTCCCGTTGACCGGAGCAAAGGCGGGTAAGACCTGTGACCGGCCGCTCTGCGCGAACTGCGCGTTTCATCAAGCTCCGGACACTGATCTCTGCCCGGTGCATGCGCGCCTCGACTGGCAGGGGCAGCAGATTGAATTATTCGACCCGGCTTTCCCGAAGCCGGTGAAAAGCATTCCATGACTGCCGGGGACGGCGAGCTGCTTCAACAGTGGCGCAAAGAATGGGACGACAGAATCAGGAACGCGCCATCGTACGCGGCGGCGCTGAAACTCTACCGCCAGTTCAGCGGCCTCGACCGGGCCGGTGAGCTGTCCGTGAGTCAGACTCGGTTCAAGACGGTCGAATTTTTGCAGCTTTACACTGCTGCCGGTGTAAAGCGCACATATGAACCCGGTGAACAAGCCGTGCTGGCAGAGTTCATGGCTGACAGCCTGATCGAGCGCGGCATAGCAAAGCTGGTGAGGTGAAACCATGCCGTTTATCGCCGTTGTGTGTGTGGTGCTGCTTTTATTCGCGGCCCTCGGATCATCGTGGTGGTGGAGAGTCGCCCAGCCCGGGCCCACGCCGTGGTACGGAGGCGCGGCTGGCGCAGCGTTCTTCTGGGGAGTATTTTTCCTGGCTGTCTACCTGACGTGGCCCACTTTGAAGGCGCTCGGGCTGTAGGGTCGGACACTTCGCCGCTTGTTTGCGTATATAGTATCGGGAAGTGGTTACAGAAGAAGAAGGATATCCGAGCGTCCCTTGCAGCATTTGCGGCAAGACTGTCCGCTGGAAGAAGCCGCCGAAGTCCAAAAAACGGCTGCCCTCGGGCTGGAAGCGGCACCAGGCCAAGGTGTACTGCGATAAGTGCTGGGGTGAGCGTTTTATCCTGCGTGCGGTCAGTCTCCCGGTAGCAAGCCCGCTCGACTGTACATGGGATGAATTGAATGAAAGCCTGCATGCGCTGTGGGCCGTCACCACCCAGGCGAGCAACTGGCTGATGACGGAACTCTACGCGAAGGATGTCCGGCGCTTTGCCGGCGAAGAGAAGATGCCGGCAATGGCCGGGGTCTATCTTTACCCCAAGGCGCGCGAGCGCTTTCCGGATCTGCCGTCGCAAACCGTCGCGGCGATGGAAAAGGCCATCACGCAGAAATACAAGGCTCTGCGGAAAGACATCATCTGGACCTGCCGGCGAAGCCTGCCGACCTACCGCTATCCTTCGCCGTTCCCGATCCCGGGACAGGGCTGGTCGATCGCGCTCGACAATGGCCAGCCGATCATCAGCGTGCCCATCGGCGGTAAAGAACGCATTCACTTGCGGCTGCGCGGCGCGGCGGGCGGCTTCCACCGCCAGCTCAAGGCAGTTAAGCAGATTGTCTCGGGCGAGGCCGAGCAGGGCCAGGTGGACATCTATCGCCAGGGTCATGGCAAGGGAGCCACCATCATGGTCAAAATGGTGGCTTGGCTGCCACGCACCGCGATGGCGGAGCGCGAGGTCAACACGTTGTTCGTGCGCTCGACCGCGGAGGCAATGGCCGTAGCCCTCAACGTCAAAGATGAGGCGCTCTGGACTTACCACGGCAACCAGATCCCCGGCTGGTCGATCGAGCATAAGAAACGCCTGCAGGACTGGGCCGACGACACCAAAGCCGAGCATCGTCCGACACCGCCTTTCGAAAGGCTTCGCAATCACGCCTCGGAACGGTACCATCACCGGATGCAGACGGCCGCGCACGAGCTGGCCGCGATGATCGTGAACTACGCCGTGCGCCGGCGCTTCCGCGCGATCCGCTGGGACGATTCGATCCGCACCTTCGCACCGGATTTTGTCTGGGCCGATTTGAAAGGCAAGCTGGCGACCAAGGCCGACGCCGCGTCGATCGAGCTCATAGCACTCGAAGAAGAAGTCAGCGGCGAGACGGTCGCTGAGTTGTCCGATTAAATCGGACGACTGTGTTATATTTGCGGCTGAGGGAGCCGGATCGGGCTTGATCCGGCTCCCTGCAGTCAGGCTACCGGCCCTTTCGGATCGATAGCGTGACTGTGATTACGATCGAATGGATCGCAAACGTCAGCCGCACGGTGTACATAGGACCACCGCCTTTCCGTCCCATGATTGACAAGCCCGGCGCTGTAACGCCGGGTTTTTCTGTCGGGACTCCATCACCGCGCAGAAAACCTGCCCCTCGTCAATTGGTTACGGAAACGTCAGGATAGCAAACCTGTAGTAGAATCTGGATCAGCGCCACCGACAGGCGAAGTCCGCATT